>Ga0180435_10000305_pt1 | contig 50696 bp, 69 predicted proteins | sample SS_ome_3_FD_132467 | JGI IMG/M metagenome (GOLD analysis project Ga0180435, IMG submission 132467) | Hypersaline lake sediment archaeal communities from the Salton Sea, California, USA - SS_3_S_1 metaG | ecosystem: Environmental > Aquatic > Non-marine Saline and Alkaline > Hypersaline >... | reverse complement strand
TCATCCTGAGTTCTTTCACACAAAGAAAAAAATGTATCATCTGAAAACTTGTCGGTTAAAGAATCTTCAGTAAGCCAAAAATCACCCTGCTCTTTAACCGCTTTTACAAAGCCTAATTTTTTGTTCATATCTTAATCCAAAAAGTTATACTTAACTTACATATAAGTATAGGGCATAGTCGGTACATATCCTGTACTGTCTACGCTTAACGAGACAAATGTCTCAAAGTTTTTTTAGTTTTTTTGTTGGTGTCCAGCTTCCATAACACCTTGAAAATTTCAGCATGACCAATGGGATAAAGACTAGGCTTGGTATAGTCAAAAGTATCAAAGATGAACGTTGAGATAGACTGACTGGAAACATTTCAACTAGTACGTTAAACAAAATTAATGAACAGACAGCAATAACAATAAACCATAGAACTCCAATAAGATAACTTACGGGATCTTTTCTCACTTTAAATTGAGATTTACACGCTGGGCATACTGTCGTTTGCGACCTCACTGGCGTTCCACAGCTGCCACAAATTCCATTATGAGATAATCCGTTAACCATTACTGAAGTCTCATAGGTTATTGAGGTTTATACTGACTACATTGTATTAATCGGCACTAAGCAAGTGCTGACTACGATAACTCATGACAAAAGTCACAAATATCTTCATATAATCACACATAACGATTATCATAATAAATAAATTAGATTAATTTAGGACTTGTCCAATGACCGCTTCTCCAAAAAACCAAAACAAAAAAGCGAACCAATCGGGTTCGGATAATATTTTTGAAAACTACTCCCCTGCTCCACTGCCGAAGGCAAAAATGGAACGTGTTTCATTTACGATGAACGAAGAACAAAAAAACTTGATTTGGCAAACGACCCTCAAGCTTGGGAATATTTCAAAAAAACCAGCGAATAATTCGACTGGTTTGCGCTTCATTTTGGACACTTTCGGTGCAGATCACCCTCCTGAAATTTCAACTTTGTCTGAAGACGTCAAAGAACTTTTAAGCGAAGATCAAATTCAAGAAATCGAAAAACGTATTTCTAAAAGAAAAGAATTTTTTGAGTTATATTCGCGCCCAGGTTCAACCGGAGAAAAAATGAAAGCTGTTACATTTTCAATTACTCCAGAAAACTTGGACATGCTAAACATGGTCAGTTTGATTTTAAGCGTTGTAAGCAAAAAAACAGTTAACAATTCAGAATCACTGAGATTCGTCCTGGCCACGTTTGGCGATGAATACGGGAAATTAATCGAAACCTAATCCCACAAAAAAATTAAAAGCTGGTTTATCAAGTGGGAAATCGATTTTTTGGCGTTTTTCCTGCTAAACCCATGCCTTTCTGCTCTACACTGAGAAAGTCGCTTAGGTCTTAAAATATAGGCTCTGGCGGTGGTTATTTGTATGTTTATAAATCGGCTTTTTTATTTTAAATAATTTAAGATAAACCCGAAAAAAATAGTAACGCTCGCCGCAAGATCGATTTTTAATCGATCGAGGAAGCGTAATTCGCATTTGACTAGAAGAATTCTGGTTCCCATTGGCCTTTATCGGAGAGAATGAATAAAGCGCAATTGGTGGTTTTAATAAAGTTATCCACATTATCCACCGGCCATTTTCTTGTTTTTCTTTGTTTTTCTTGTTTAGAGAGGAGAAATTAATGGAAAAACAAGAAGATAGATTGCGACTATGTGCCAAATAGTTTCGAAGTAGTGACAAACAGGCCCGTAAGTGTGACAAATAGGCCCGTAAGTGTGACAAATACTCGGGATGATAATCGGGTTATCAACAGAACAAGAGTCATTTGTAATCATTTTCAGAGGACTTTTGGAGATTCTCTGTGATATCAAACCTAATACCAGCCACACTATTACGAGGCCCCCTAAGAACTGTATATTCAAATGAAATATCAGAGTGTTTTGATATGTCTTTTTTAGCTGGCTCTAAAATTCTGCGCTTATAGTCCTGCCAGCGTGGATAACTGTTTTGTAATGCCGTTAATTCTTTTAACTCTTCAAAAGTCATGTCAAAAGTATATTTTTTCTTTATTCGCACATAGGCTCTCTTTAGATTATCAATTTTTTTAACCTCTAGGCCAAATGCGTCTGAAATTTCTTCCCAACTATGGCCGTTATCGAGAGCTTCTTCGATTTGATTCAAATGCGGTGGGATTAATTTTTTTAGTGTTTTATATTCTTGGCTACTTTTTCCTTCGATATATTCTTCGTGACCAATATTTTCTTTAACAATTTCGTAAATACGCAAAGAGTGGAAGTTAACAAGCTTACCGACATTCTTTAATTCATACCGTGTGAAATGACCAGAAAGCTCTGCTATCCATGGTGCAATACGTTCACTAAAAAACAATGTTATGCTGAAACTTACTTCATCGCGAAAAATTTTCTTATCGAGCCACCTAGTTTCAGCTTCTTCCAATTCGCCATTTAATCTGTAGATCTTTTTTATTTTTCTTTCGAATAAGCGATTAGCCCCGTCCTTCATTGATTGGTATACGTATGTATTATCTTTGCTAATATCAAAAGCTTCACGATATTCATCACGTGTGATTGTAATCCCTCGTGGATCTAATTTTTTCTTGCCATCATGCTTACTCAGCATTGCTAACAACACGCGCTGTTCGTTTAAATCTAGCTCGTAGGTGGCTTCTATCAGCTCGTTTCGCTTTGCGACAATATTGTTTTTGATATTGGACTGCATAGTTGTACTCAAATATGTTGTAACTGTGACAAAGCATAGGCCATTGTCACACAGTGTGCAAGAAAAAAAAACAACGTCACACATTCAGATATTTGTCACACATTCAAAATTAATAGAAATTAACTCCATCTGTGACTATGAAAATAGGCCGTCACATATTCAGATATTTGTCACACTTTCGGTGAAAAAACGCGGCGGAGTCGAAGGTTTTACAATTGACAAAACGCTTAAAAAACAGTGCGATACAAGATATGAGAAATGTAAAAAAACGGGGTATATTTAATTCAGAAATTTGTCACACTTTAATATCGTCAGCTATGAATATCATAGTAAAGACAAGCAGATATCTTCGTCACACATTCAGATATTTGTCACACTTTCAAAGGTTCCTGCCGTATTGTTTTAGAAATCCCTTGTAAATAAAGGCCTCACGGGGAATTAGTCAATTATTTCCGAAATGGTTGCACCATACAATCAAGAATATATACTACGAAAAAACTAATATGGAGCGCGATATGTCGGAGTATGAATACCCAAAACTTAAGGTTTTGGCTATCACCAACCACAAAGGCGGTGTTGCAAAGACAACATTAGCAAAGCTAATCACAGAATATTTTGTCAGAAAAGGATTAAGAGTGCTGGGTGTAGACATCGATCCACAGACGAATTACTCGATGCGTTTTGTGAATATGGACTCAGAAACACGCAGCCCCCCTATTCATCCAAACTTCAATCCAGATGACCCTGATTGGGAAGACCTCCCTACTCCGCCTCCTGGTTACTGGTCAATTGCTCAGTTTTTTAGGCTCGGTTATGTAGAGCCATATGATACTGATTTTGAGAATTTGAAATTCATCCCTTCTCATAAATCTGAGCTGACGAAATTTCTCGAAGAGGTAAAGTCAAACGAAATCGAAGATTTGGTTATTGGCCACATGAGAAACATGTTTAGTCTAGATTATTATCAGGATGAATTTGATATTGTGGTTATCGACACCCCTCCTCAGACATCAGCGTTAATAGCATCGGCCTACCGTGCCGCTACACATATTTTGATTCCGACCATGCTTGATGAAGATTCGATCACCGGCATGGTCGACATGGCGCAGCTTTGGAAAAAAGAAAATGAGTTTCGTACAGATGGGAAATTACAGCTCGTTGGCATTCTTCCAACGATCTATGACAACCAGGCTGCTAGTGAAAGAAGGTCGATGGAAAGGCTAGAGTCCTCCGGAGGACTTTCGGAAAAAATCATTAAACCTGTTATGCGTAGATTGCGTGCGTATTCGAATACCTCAGCGACCTATTCAAACCCCAGTTCACTTTTTGATATGCATGATTCAACAGCAGCAAAGAAAGAAGCGCTTCAATTCTCTGAAGAAATCTACAGGAGGATATTCGAATGAACAAACCAGGAATGCTAAAAAGAAATAAAAAGGTAGGTGTCAGTGATGACACAGTTAACGCTGTAGTTAAAACCTTTAGTGAAGCGGAAAATGCGGAAACGGTTGCCCATGAAAATAAAGAAATAGCGCTGTCTGCTATTAAGTTATGGGATAAGCAGCCTCGTAATTTTAAATTATCAATGGACGATGTAATCAGGGGTAGCGTTTTAGAGGATGACGATCATTTCACACAAAAAGAGGCTGAGCTTGAAAAAATTATGGGCCTCGCGTTGAGTTTCCAGGAAATAGGCATGATGAATCCACCGGTAGGTTTCGATCTTGCTGGTCAGTGTGTGCAGCTGATAGGTGGACAAAGGCGCACCATGGCTAAAGTGTTTAGCTTGTTTCACATCAAGGAGGTTATAGAGGAAATTGGATCTACAGCTTACGAAGTGTCAATTGATGATAAAGCTGTGTCAAATGCTGATCATGTAAAGGAAAGGCTAGAACAAACCAAAATTGAGGTTAAAGCGTACAAGCGAAAACCAGATGTTATCACGCTCGAAAAGATGGCGATGGCTGATAACACCCAGCGGGAAGATTTGCCGATAACAGATAAATTAAAATGGGCAATCAGTTTTGCAGAATTATGTGAAGGCCAGGGCAGGGGGTACACTTGGCAGGATTTAGCAGATGCATTGGGTCTGACTCGATCACCGGCGTTTGATTGGAAAAAACTTCTCCTGGAAAGGTCAGATCAATGGGTAGAAAAAGCAATAGGTAAAGTCTTGCAGGGCAAGATGGCAATCAAAAAAGCGTTTCAGATTGCGGCGGCAAATCCTGAAAAAAGGGAATCAAAATACGTCGAATTAACAGGGAGTCCTCCAGAGGACTCTTCAGGAGAAGTACGGAAAATTTCAGTTAAAACCTCATCCAGCGTGCAAGCATTAAAAAGTTTGATCCTGAAAAACTCAAGAACCAAGCTAAAAGATGAATTGGCCAATGTAGATTGGGATAAGCCTTCAGAGGTAAAGAAAGCCTTTACTGTATTTTTAGAAGATTGGGAGAAAAGGTATGGCCAAGCCGATAGTTAAGACCGGCCATTACACCAAAATAAAAAAAATAACGGTGAAAATGACGAAAAAAACCAAAGCAGAAATACCGAAGGCAGTGATTGATGATGGATATAATCTACGCGAAAAAAGCAAATGGGTGGTCGCTGCGGTCGAAGATTTCGTCAAAAAGCCCGTTAAAGATATCGAAGGTGCACTAGTTTCTGAATTACTGACAAACACTCTCGACACTCATGATGTGTTTAGTCTGCCTACCGACCTAGTTACAGAGATCAACCAGGTGTCAGCAAAAGTTGTGTTAGAACACCCAGGTGTCAAACCGAGTCAATCATCCATAATAAGGGCGGCGATAAGCAGAAAACTTCTCAATTTAGATGAATTGTTTGGATAAAAAATAGAGTCCACTGGTGGATTCATGCTTACAGAACCGGCCATAGAGCCGGTTTTTTTATGTCTAAAGCACGAAAATACAGCATTACGTTTATAAAAATGTTCCACGGGAAACTTTTAGCAAACCTGGCCACCACAAATACACACAAATAAATATCGCTACATTTATGGGCGAATGAGATGTATTGCTACTTCATTCGATCAAAAATACACTCCAAAAACCCAATAACCCTTTTTTCTGAAATTCCCTATATTTTCGAAGGGTCGAAGCCAATAAAGCCGTCCCTTTGCAAATCCTCATATAATCTTAACTTAAAAACTATTGACATTTTATCGCTATGATGATATGATGATCATACATTATGAGAGTTGGTAGAATGATTTCTGTATCAAAATTAGGATTAATTAATAGGTGAATTGAATGCACAACAGATTATTAAGAGTACTTTTTTCGGCATTGGCTGTTTTGTTTATCAGCGTAGCGAGCACAATCGTTCTGGCTGAAGAGTTAAAGGGCAACAAAAACTTGAAGGTCGCGGCCAAGTACATTTCTAAGGCTGTCAGTCGCAGGCATCTTTTTGCAGACAGGATCACGGAGGCCAAAACAGAACAGGTGCTGGAAAGGTATCTTCTGACTTTAGATCCAAAGAAGATGTTTTTTACATCCGCAGATGTTGAACGCTTTGAAAATGAACTGTCTCATCACTTAAAAGGTTTTAATAAAGGGCAGATATTTCCTGCGTTCGAAATCGCAAACATCTATAAGCAGAGAGTCGTTCAGTATTCAAAACTAGCTCAGTCTTTACTAGAAAAGGGGTTTGATTATTCTTTAGACGAAACATACCTGGCGGATAGGGCAGAGGCGAATTGGCTAAGTGCTGAAACTCTTGAAGATACCTGGCGCAAGCGTGTAAAAAACGATGTGCTATCAAAGCGTTTGCTGGGTGAATCTGAACAGACAATCAAATCATCACTAAATAACAAATACCAGGCCTGGGAGCGGATGGCAGGATCGCTTACCAGTAATGAGGTATTTGCACATTACACCAATGCTTTCACGCATTCCTTTGATCCAAATACTACGCATTATTCCCCCAGACTCTCGAAACGTGTAAAAGCTGATTTATCGCTTTCATTGCATGGCATCGGTGCAAGTTTGTCACTCGACGAGGAAATGGTTCCGGTTGTAAATAAATTGATCCAGGGTGGGGCGGCAGAAAAGTCCGGAAAAATTCAGTCAGGTGACAGAATTGTTGGTGTTGCTGAAGGTGTAGATGGAGATATGGAAGAGGTCGCAGGCCTTCCTTTGAAACATGTCACGGACAAAATTCGCGGTAAGAAAGGGTCTGTTGTTCGTCTTCAGGTTCTTCCTGAAACAGGCCAGTCGATGGAGGTTGCCATTGTTCGTGATGAAGTTAATTTAGAGTCAAAAGCAGCCAAAGGCAAAATCCACAAAACAGAAACTGGTAAAAAAATTGGTGTAATTGCTGTGCCAACGTTTTATCGGGATTTTAATGCGCGTTCAACCGAGCGTAATTACACAAGTGTCACTCGTGATACGAAAAATATTCTTTTTGATTTCAGGAGATCTGGTGTTGATGGCGTGGTTATCGATTTGCGCGGAAATGGCGGTGGTTCACTGGCCGAAGCAGTCTCGATGGTCGGGTTATTTATAAAAACTGGTCCTGTTGTTCAGACAATTAACTTCGCCGACGAGCAAAAGGTATATTCAGATGAAAACCCAGGAATTGACTATGCGGGTCCATTAGCTGTTCTGGTCGATAGGGAGTCAGCATCAGCGTCTGAAATATTTGCAGGTGCCATTCAGGATTACAAGCGTGGACTAGTATTGGGTGAGACCACATTTGGCAAAGGCACAGTCCAGTCACTGTTTACACTTTCTAAACTGGCAAGCACTTCAGCAGACTTAGGCTTGGCAAAGGTGACAGTCAGTCATTTCTTCCGTCCTGGCGGACAAAGCAATCAGCTTGTAGGTGTTGAGCCTGATATTGATTTTGGATTTACCAATACTGATGTTGGTGAACGATTCCGCGATAACGCTCTAGAGGCAGACCATACGGATGCAGCTGAGTATGTGGTTATGGAGTTGAGCGGTATTGATCGATTAAGAAAAAACTCAAATGAACGCATCTCTAAAAATACAGGCATTCGCTTTATTAAAACCAGTGAAGCTTTAAAAGCTAATCTCAAAGCAGCAAGAATCGTCTCACTTAACGAAGCTGATCGAAAATCCGCCTGGTCAAAACAGGAAGATCAGAGAATTTCTGCACTAAACCTCTTCAGAAATTCTGTCGGTCTTGAACATTATTCGTTTCAAATTACGCATGAAGACAGAAAAGCGCTAAAAGCAGCTGTCCTCAGTGAATCAATTGCCATTATGGATGATTTTCTCAATCCTGAAACCAATCACTCTGAATGTACAGAAGTGATTCAAATATTGTGCATGTAAACCGATCGGAGGCTAATCATGAAATCACGACTCGGAATTGCAACTGCACAAGGTTTGTCAGCTTCATCATTTACCAATGAAACGCTGGATACAGCTGCGCGAACGGTCATCGACTCAGTAGAGGTCGCTTTGAGAAAAAAGAGAAGGGGCAAGATGCTTAAGCAGATCCTTGGCGATCTGTCATTTCCGACAAAACGGATTTACGAACTTATTCAGGACGAACCAGCAGGTTCCTATGTCGAGCAAAACAGTGTGTATGTCGCCAAATTGCGTGCACAGATTAAAGAAATCGTTTTGGCGGAGTACTGAAAAATGAATGAACAAGAATTGCAGCCTTATTTTTTTGAACGCTTGGAACAGCTATGCAAAGAAGCAAGAGATCCAACGCTTTCTGCAGCTGAAAGAGCGATGGCCACCAGTGGGTTTTGGAATCTGGTGCACAGTTTCAAAAAATACCATCGAGCATTTCGTTGCGTCTAAACGGAAATACAAAACAGCAAGGACAGGCTGAGAGGTCAGTCTGAATTAGGGTAGGGACGGTCTGCGCAATCCGGCGCAGGCCTTATTTCAGAATCAATCAATTTTAATCACAAGGTTTATAAAATGGCAGCTAGCTTTTCTAAAGAACAAATTGATCATGCTATCGCATTGGCAACAGAATTGGCGGCATCCACAGTGCTAAACGCATTGAATAAAATTCTGGTCGATCAGCAAAGACATGATGAAGTGGAGTATTGGTTGGCTAGCAACCAGGTTCCTTTGTCTGATCTGCATTGCCTTTTAAAAGAAACCAACGCAGCCAGTTATATAGATCCACGCTTTCCAGATAATGCTCTAATCGTTCGCTCTAAGGCCGTCGAGCTTTACAACCAAAAATAACGAAAGCTCCATAGCTCTTTCTAAAAACGCACCTGGCACTTCCCAGGTAATGAATTAAAAACCAAACATTTTACCCATTCCTGAGATCCACATCACATACTCATATGATCTTATCATCATATTCTCTTGACATTATGATTATAATCATGCTAAGATAAGATCATCATAAGTTATTAGATACTTTACCCAAGAAAAGGGGGAAACATGAAAGCTGATTATTTATCACTGATTACCGAGGGCATGGGTGTGCGTATGCGCACAAAAGGCATGCTCAAACGCGATGGCATGATCGGAGCAGCATTGGTTATTGGCGGCATGGTAGCCATGAGTCAGTCGCCAACCATGAAAGAAACATTCTCTTACCTGGTAGATGGAGCGCTAGGCACAGGCAGTGTGCCTGCTGAGGTACAGAATGTGTTTGGAGACTCCAAGAATGCTAAAAGCGCGAATTTTTGGCCTCGTTTTGAAACTCCACGATGGGAAAGAGATGTGGATTACGCACCAGCTTCAGAGCTGGTTGATCTGCGTTCGGCCATTTTAAAAAGCCTGAATGATGATCCGGATGAAATCGATCCTGATCTGAATATTCAGGTCGTCAGTGATTACAAAGACGTTTTCAAAACTGAAAAGGCATCCATTTGGGTCGGTGATGAAATTGCTCTGGCAGCTGCCGTGGCTGAAGTTAAACAGTACCGGTTAGCCCATTGGGTTGCGGTATTTCGTGAGATTGATGGCCAGTGGCATGCCGCCACTTTAGCTGAGTCATCTGTTCGCGGCGTCGAAGGTTTTGAAAAAGACAAGCCAATTTCAATTAATCAGCTTCCTCTGACCAAAGAAGAACTGAAATCACAAGTTGTAGTGGAGGAATAACAAATGGATATGCAAAGTATTATTGCGCAGGCCACTTCAGGTGGAGCTGCAACACAAAGCGCAGGTAGCTCTCTGATGGGTTTTCTGCCGACCAATCCGGTTTACTTAATCATTGGTGCTATCGCACTTTTCTTTATGTGGCCGTTTATTTCTAAAGCCTTTAAAGGGCTTTTCCGGCTAGTGATGTTTATACCGGTGATGGGCGCTGTTTTGGTATCTGTACCACTTCGCCATGTTTTACCTCTGGGGTATATCCAGGCTTGGGCGAGAAAAAGAATCGACAAAGCCATGTCTGCAGATTTTGATGCAAAAGAGATGGCTCTCTCTATTTGGCCGGAAGAAAAATACCCTGAATTGTACGCAGAAGTGCCGGACGATATTCATCGTCCAGTTTTTGAAGATGGTCGTACACCTGACGGTATTGAGCCATCTGAGTTCGTTCATAATCTTTGGTCTGAAGAGGTGATCGAAAAATCGATGATTATTGGTGGCCAGGTTGCCATGACCTTTTTCATTTTATCAGTGATTACTATTTTATATTACGCGGTACCTGATACCTGGAATACCATTGTTGGTGTTCAGCCTGCTGGTGTGACTGAGACATGGCCATCTGGCGTAACGGTTGATGATGGTTTTGATATCGAAATCATTGATTCCTTGATTGCGATTTTCTCCGGCATTGTATCAACGGCCTTTTTGTCTGGCGGTGCTTTTCTGCTCTCATGGGGCTTAGCGCGCACTTTGCCTCCGCAAATTGCAAGAATTTTGATTGACCAGGCAAGTCAGCCTTGGAGAGTTCGCACCAAAGATTCTAGAACACGTTTCCGTTACCGTGCAGCTTCACGTCGCATTCTGCGTAACGTTTATCGTAAACAAGTTGACCTGGCACTTAATTACCTGAAAGGCAAACCCACTTATAAGTTTGGCAATTCAACTGGCTTGCTGCGTATGCGAGGCGATCTGTCCGCGCCAGTTGCGGACATGCCAATGTGTATGGATGCTGAATCTCTGCACGCCAACTTATTTGTCACAGGTGGTACCGGTGAAGGCAAAACCACAGGTGTTTTAAAGCCTCTTGCTCGTCAAGTTATTAAACAGGCAAGTCCACGCTATGCGGTTTTCTCAATGGATGCCAAAGGGGTGCTTTGGCGTGATCTTAAAACCATAGCTGAAAAAGAGGGCAGGGGAGAAGACGTTAAGGTTGTTGGTCTTGAAGAAGCGCAGTTTGCTGTTGATCCGCTGTCGGGGTTGAAACCAGCTGATGTGGCTTATGTTTCAAAATCACTCTTGGCACAGGCCTCTGGTGGTAATGATTCGGGAGGTGATTTTTGGCCTCAAATGGCAGCTACGGCAATTGGTCATTGCGCGGCTTTGGCTAAAGCTGAAGGTAAATATAATCTTGATTACATCTATAAACTTTGTAAAAGCCAGCAGCTTCAGCAAGAAGCCATCGATAATGTTTTAAAACTGGTTAAAAACGGTAAAGCAGAAGCGCCAACTGATGTACGTGCTGCTGTCGATTATCTTGGTAAGACCTGGGTAGCGATGGCTGAAAATACCAAAACCGGCATTGTTGCATCGATCACGCAGATTTTCGATCCGCTAGCTACTAACGGTGAACTTTCTGAGAAGTTCGGTCGAGGCAGACCAGGTTTGTCAATTGAGTCGATGCTTGAAGATGGCCAGATCACACTGTTTGATATTTCAACTGCAGAACATGGTTTGGCTGCTCGTTTTGTCCTGATGCTGATTAAGTCAGCGTTTTATCGGGCAGCGAGAGTGCGCGAGATGAAAATTGGTTCTAAAAAGTGCCAGGAAAATCCATGTCTGGTACTTGTTGATGAGGCACAGGAAATTGTTACCGCTGACAAATCTGGCATGTCCGATGCCTCTGTCTGGAACGTGTCACGTTCGTCTGGTTTGGCGGGTGTTTTTGGTACCCAAACGGTTGCAGCCCTGACATTTGCTCTGGGCGAACAGGCAACGAACAACCTGATTCAGCAGTTCCGTTCAAAAATCTTTTTACGATCTGAAGATCCAGAAACTTTAAATCTGATTACCACATTAGCCGGTGAGCAAATGCGAGCAAAAGCGCCTGGTGAAGATCAGCACGAATCGATTGAGCTTCGCAAGCTTCAGACGGGTTTTGATGTGCTGGACTGGGAATCTGGTCGTAAAAACGCTGTTGCCAACTCTGAGAATTTAAACACTTTTAGCGGTGCTATAGAAGTAGCGGCAGCTTATCTGGGAAATCGTACAGCCATTAACCAGTATTCAACCCAAGAGTTTTCAGCGGATTACATTAGTGGCATGGGTGAAGATCATCGATCTGAAAACCGCCAAGCCGATTGGCGAGTGGAAGACAAGAAGCTTCAGTATCTCAATGAAGGTAATGATGAAGAGCCTGTTTTAAAAGAAGCTGACATTCTTTCAGGAGGTCGCTGGCATGCCTATGCGCATCTGCAGAGGGCTGGAGCACTTCGTCACGACATTATGGAGGTTGAACATGACTTTACTTAAAAAAATATCAGTTGCCGTAATGGTTGGGGTGTTGGCATCCCAACCGGTTATCGCAGGATCTTTCTTTAAATCTCGTGAAGCTGCCAATGCCGAGACAAAGGCAGCTGAGGAGGCGAAAAAAGAAGCTTATCGCCAAGAGGAAGATCGCAAACACAGAGAGAGCCAAGCCAAGCGTGAAGCTGAAAAATTAGCAAAACAAAAAGATCGCGAAGCAAAAAAACTGGCAAAACAGAAAGAGCGTGAAGAAAAACGTAAACGTCTTTCTGAAGAGCGAAAAGCACAAGCGTTAAAAGCGGCTGAAGAGCGTAAAGCTCGTCAGGCCAAAGAAAAAGCTGCGTACCTGGAAAAGCTGAAACAGCAAAATGCAAAAAAAGTGGCAGTTGCACCAGTTACCAAGGCCGAGCCGCTGCTAGTTGCAAAAGAAAAAGCCGAACCAGTAGAAACTGCTGAGCCAGTTGAGAAAAAACAGTTAACGATGAAGACCACTGCAAGGGTAGGGGAGGATAAAAAGAAGAAGTCTGGCTCAGTCGATAAAACGGCTGAGCTAAAGGCTCGTTTTTTATCAAACCTGAAAGCAAATCGTTTAACCAGCCCAGTCGGTAATAATGCTTTAGAGAGTATCGAAGCTTTGGAAAAAGCAGGTGTTGATGCCAGCACACAAAGAAAAATGGTCGCTCAAAAATATCTTGGCTGGTCACGTTCTAACCTGTCGAAAAAGAAATTCGCAAAAGCAAAATCTTATGCAGATAAAGCCAATGGAATTAGCAAAGGCTCAGCAGACAAGATGATTGCCAAAATCGAAAAAGCACAGGCAGCACAGCCGGTTAAAAAGCCTTCGCCACCAGTGGTGAAAAGCGCACCAGCTAAAAATGATCCAGAGGAAAAAAGCACTATAAACAAGGTGTCCGATGGTGTTGGCAACATGTTCAAGGGGTTTGGATTCTGATGGAAAGTTCACCACTAATGATCGCACTGACGGTTGGTGTGTTGGCCAAAAATCCACCGCCAGACCCTCAATCAGCTGAACAAAAAGCCAACAAGGTGAAGGTGGATTGTGCTTCAAAAAACCCGACCATCAAAGCGAAGTTGATGCGCAAAAAATATTGCAGGAAGGGCAAAAAAAACATGAAGAAAATTATTTTATTTTCAATGCTTATGGCTGGATCTGCGGTCGCTGAAGATTTTGATGTGAGTCTTCACAAAGAAATGATGTTTCAGAAATATTTAAAAGTAATTAATTGGAGTTGATCAATGAGTAAAAAGAAAAAACAGAAAAATGGAAAGCTGTTGCTTGAAAAAGCTAAAAAACAGAAAAAAGGTTCAAACGGACCGGTTACCGTTGAAAAGTATCAGTATCAATATTATTGGCTGCCGATGGCAAAAATGGTTATCGAGAATTGCGAAATATTGGCGGCAGCTGATAGCGGAGACGCAAGTGATGTCAATGGAGAAATTGTCTACAAACTATGTCTTGATCAAGGATATAGAGAGCGCTTTATTACTGAGTTACTAAATCGAATCATACGAAAAAGTCTTGGTGTACCTCCAAACTTGAAAGCTGCAGTCGAATTCTTTCATCATTACTGGGATAAAAAAATGTTTAGTTCAGATAAAAGTGGGATTAAAGAATGTATAGCGGGACAAGAGTATTGGAGTGTGAATTGTTTTAAATACGTTAGGGGTGAAAAATGAGTAAAGCAAGCGAAAAAAAGCGATTAGAGGAATATGCCAAAGGGCGTGAAGCCGATATTGAAAATTCTACCGGCGTAAAGATGGGCAAGGATAATTCGATTGACGATCTGCATAACCAGCTTTCCAACGATCCGGAAAAAAGCTTTGAAGAAAAAGAAGCCGACATGAAGCGTGATATTGAAAAACAGCGCGAAGCGGATGAGCAAGAATACGATCGCATGGTTAATAACGATTTTGAAAAAAAACCTGAGCAGGAAAATGAACAGGACCAGGAGCAGCAGACTGATCAAGAGCGTGCGCAGGAAAATGCACAGGAAGAAGATCGGTTAAAAGAAAATCAGGCGCTTGAAGATAATGCACGCGAAGAGTCTATTGCGCAGGAAGAAGCTGCAAAAGAAGAGGCTATGGCGCAAGAGGAAGCATCCAGAGAGGAAGCGGCGAAGGAAGAAGAAGCCAAGCAGGTAAATAATCAGGAACAAGATAATGATCGCGGTCAGGAACAGGAATCAGATCGCGAATGGGCCGAGCGCGAATGGGCCGAGCGCAATGGCGAAGAGCAGGAACAGGAGCTTGATAACGAACAGGAGCACGGTCAGGAAGACGAGCAAGAGCTTGAAAATGAACAGGAACAGGAACAGGATCAGGAGCAATCTGACCCTGGCCGTGATTCTGATCAAAGCCAGGACAACGATCAGAAAAGCGACCAGGAATGGGCACAGGAACAGGAGGCCGAGCGTGAGCAAAGCCAGGACAGAGCACAACTTGAGCAAGCGCAGGAACAGAAGCGTGCTCAAGAAAACGAATTAGAGCGGTAGAAATATCAGCTACCGCCTAATACCCGTGAATGCGTATATTTTTTTACGTTTCATGGATACGCCTCCGGCTTTGAAAAAAGCCATTTTGCCTGCGGAGTAGTTGCCGCAGGCATTTTTTAAAAACACTGGGAAGTTTCATGAAAAAGATCGACATCATTATCGCAATATTGGCAGTGTTGGCATTGCTGACTGTTGGTCAGCTCATGGCGAAATATCCGCCATTCATCATCAACGGCCAGGTGGCTTCAGTTGTGGAAACTGGACCGGTAATGCCGGAGCAATCGTATGAACACCCTGCCTGGTTTAAACAAAGCTTTCTCGACTTAGGCGACGATCTTAAAGAAAGCCAGGCTAATAATAAAAAGGGCATCATCGTTTATTTCGGACAGCACAACTGCCCTTTCTGCAAACGAATGATCGAAGCTAATTTCTCACAGCCAGAGATAAAAAAATACATAACAGATAATTTTGATCTGATTGCCATTGATATCAATGGCGTCGAAGAGGTTACAGATCCGCAGGGCAATACCATGACAGAAGAAGATTTTGCGCTGTCGCAGGAAGCCAATTTCACACCGGCTTTGCTGTTTTACAACAGTAACGGTGACGTTGTGATGAAGTTAAGGGGTTTCTATCAGGCTGACGTGTTCAAAATGGCCTTACAAACTGCGGTCAAAAGAATCACTAATAAATCTTAATAAACAGGAGGCTGTTTAATGAAAACAAAATTACTCGCTCTATTTATATCTGGTTCTGTTTTGGCAGGTTGTAATGAACCGGCTGAGCAATCACCACTGGCTCTTGAAGAAAAAAACCGGTGGTAGCTGAAGTATATAATCCATTTCGAGAAACAGACTATAGCTTTAATGGCGATATGGTTTCTTTTAATGGTCAGTCTTTACTCAGAGATGAGTATAAAGTCGGCGAAATATACATTCCATCTTTCTACAAAGATCATCCAGATCGGTTTTATGCCATCCCAGTTGAGAAATTCAAAAACGGCTTTGATGTTTTTTATCTTCAATTCACAGATTTAGATTTGGCTAAAAAAGCACGGGATGACTTAATTGAGTTTTCTAGAGGAGGTTAATCAATGTCGTTGAAAACTATGCCAGAATTTACACTCGCTAAATTTCATGAAATTTGCCTTCGTTTTGCGGATCTTCATCAAAGCGATGACCAGGTACTCGCAGATTTCTATTCGGAAACCTCCAAGTTTATTGAAAATGAAAATGGTGACCTTCCAAAAATGGTCGTTTGTATGATCTTGCATCATGCAAGATCAATCATGGCGCAGGTGACTGATTCTGCTGAAACTCAATTAATCGATGCGGTAGAGATTGATGCGATAACGCGCAAATATCTCATAGAGCCAGACGCTCGTCCGTGTTTGTCATAAGGAGATAATCGTGCCAAATGAAATAAATCCTGAACGTAAAAAAGAATGTCTAGACATGTTGGATCTTGCCCAATTTCATTTAGATATATTGAAGTTACAGGTCGAACAGTCACAGATCATCGAACCTAGAGATATGCTGGTTCAGGCGAATAAAGTGATCGAAAATGTTAGTAAAGTGCCACCAACGGCTTTATATCCGTTTATGACCAATGTCTTTTCTGAAAGATAATTAGGGAAGTATCGACGCCTTGGCTTGCATAGCGGTTTGGCATTATTAACTTAAGAATAAATATCATGGGTCTATTAAGAAAAAATCTCGCCAAAGTCGTTCAGCACGTCGAGTCAAATTTTAACCAGGTCGTTTTTTACCATGATCCAGCAGATTTATATGACCTGAAAGAAGTCTGGGATGACATTGATAAAAATAATTTAGACGCAGTACATGAATTTATCGAAACGTGGTGTATGAAGTTTAAGCTCAGTAAACAGAGGTTATCTCTATGAAATTGTATATTGCGGAAAAACCATCTTTGGGAAAAATTGTGGCCAAGGGCCTCGGTGGTGGCCAGCCTGGTGATGGCTGTATTAATGGTAATGGCTGGATCGTCACATGGGCATTCGGACATCTATATGAACAAGCTGAACCAGATATAAATAGAGCGGGTAATTATATTGGCACCTGGCAGGTGCCAGAAGTGCACAGTGATGCAGAAGGTCGCTGTCTTTCTCAGGCAACGGCAGACGCAGTGGCAGAAAAAATAAATAACAAGCCTGGTCAGGTTATTGATTTTCAATCGAAGAAAAAAGAACAACTGGCATCGCTGCCATTTTCACTGGCCGATCTTCAAGCCTATGCGAGTAAAAAGTGGGGCATGAGTGCGCAGCAGGTACTCGATGTGTGTCAGGCGAATTATGAAAAACACAAAATTCAAAGCTACCCAAGGACTGATTGTAATTATCTGGCTGATGGTCAGCTCGCAGATATTCAATCAATATTTAAAGCGTTAGAAACCCTTAGTGAAGCTTGGAAAGATGATGTAGTTAAAGCTAATGCGGCATTAAAGCCAAGATGTTTTAATGACTCTAAGCTCACAGCTCACACAGCGATTATCCCAACTGGTCAAAAACCCGATACATCAGCAATGAGCCTGGACGAAAAGCGTATTTATGATGCGGTAGCCAGGCGTTACCTTGCTCAGTTTTATCCGGCGCACGAATACGAACAGACTGTCATTGTGACAGAAATAGAAAAAGAGACCTTTAAAACTACTGGAAAAGTCACCTTCGCACCAGGATGGAAAGTTCTGTATGGCACAGAAGACCTGGATGAAAAACCATCAGAAGATGATCAACAACTACCCAAGTTAAACCAGTGTGATCAGGTTCAATGCGTGGACACCCAACGATTAGATCAGAAGACACATCCGACCAAGCATTTCACTGAGGGTACGTTAATTAAAGCCATGGCGAACATTGTTCGTTTTCTTCCTGCAGATACTGACTCTGAGATCAAAAAACGTCTAAAGGAAACAGACGGACTAGGCACAGAAGCAACCCGATCTTCGATTATTGAAACGTTAAAACGACGTGATTTTTTAACTGTAAAGGGGAAGAAAATACTTTCTACTGACACTGGTAGATCGGTTGTTGACGCCTTGCCTGGCGATATCACAAGCCCTGCATTAACAGCTCTTTGGGAGCAATCGTTAAAGTCCATCGCGGAAAATAAAATGGGTTTGAATGATTTTGAGGCCAGGCAAAAAGACTGGGTTGTGAAACTGGTTGAAGACGCAAAAAAATTAACTGTCTCCATCAGCTCGACAAAACCGGCAAAGGAAAATATTAATCCTTGCCCGTCGTGTGGTAAACCAATGATTAGGCGTAAATCAACCCATGGATTTTTCTGGGGATGCTCCGGATTCCCTGATTGCAAGACAACCATGCCAGATTCAAGGGGGAAGCCAGGGAAAAAGGGCACCGGTAGCCGTAAAAAATACAGGAAAAGAGCATAATCAAAAAGCTCCAAACCATAGTAGTCAAAATGGACGTTTACGAAATTAGCCAGCTGTATTTATGCTGGCTTTTTTCTTTGAAACTTTCTTTTTGGTGGACTTTTTCTTTAAGGTTGTCTTTGGTGCAGTTTTCCCCAATGCATGACTGCATGAATGTGAGTCCGGTACCGGACTCACAACAGAAATTAAACTTTAATCACGTTATCTGGTCGAAAATCACTGTTTTTGTATTCGCCTGGTGTCGCAGCAATGGTGTGAGACCAAAAAACAGGCATCGACCTGTGGACCAATCTGGTGTTCTAAATTACTTGCAAAGGCGCAAGATCGAGTGGAGCTGCAGTGTCAGGTATCCGCCAGGCCTTATCCGCTGTAGAAAGAATCATTTCTAAATGTAAATCACTAAGAATTTATAGGTTCATGTCGCGACAGTCCGAAACTATGCCACCGTCCGATATCGGACGGTAATAATTAAATTAGAACATACCCCCTTTTTTTTGAAATTACCTATCATTTATCAAAATGGTCGTGACATAACTGTTTTCATTGCTGATGAAATCAGCCATTTAGACAAAGCAGAAATAACTTAAAAAAACTTTGCAACATTTGTCACAGTTTGAGTTATGCGGTACTTGTTATAGTGCCGTATATCTCCTTCACTTAGTAGTAAGTTAAGCAATTGAAGTTAAGGAGTAAAAAATGGGATTGGATCTGATCGGAGTCTACATTTGTGTCGTTGTAGCAGCGTTGGCGCTTGGTGAAATTGTAACGGTCGTCATCAATGACAGTAAGGGTTTGGAAAAATGAACAAAGCTTATCTTCAAATATCTCAATTCGGTAATAACGAAGTCGTCATGCATATTCGATTGACGATGCCAACAAACAATCTCGATGAGGAATACGTTATCGCTGTTTCCATTGAGGCAGATGGCCTTTGTAACGCGATGAAAGCACCACTTCAAAACGCTACCAAAGAAAAAGTAGGTATCGCCGATGATGCTTTTTGGAATGATTTTGAAATCGACGATGCTTCAAATGCTTTAAATGAAAACGCTATACAGGATGCCAATTTTTGGGATCAGGTTGAGTCTCTAGCAAAGGCCTCTTTAGAGGAACAAGCTGAAGAAATTAGAAACGAAGAGAATCATCAACTCTTTTTACGCAGCGTTTCGGGCAATTAAAAACCACTTAATTAACTGGAGGCTCAAAGTGGAAAAAATAGGTTATGTGCAGGCTGTCAAATATGCTATGCAACATGAAAATAAAATGTCATTTCTGTTTGGTGTAGAGAACCAATCAGGGAGTTCTTACCGAAGTATGATTCATGCAAAAGTTAGTACAGTAAATTCTGACATGGTGGATTACATTACTATGCGTTTGGTGGCAGATGACAGATCTTTAATACATTAAATGGGAACTGAAAATGGTAAAAAACACAACGAAAACCAAAGAAGTGTTGTCGATGGCTATTGAAGACTTACACGATCGTTTAGATATTTTACAAACGGTTATTCAGTGTAGTGAATATTTAGATGCTGACACACTTAAAGAGATAGACTGGGTCATTCAGTCTTACGGCCCTGGAAAAATCTTGTTTCGATAAGAACTCTTTAAAATACACGGAGGCTAACCGAGATGCCATTAGATACCACGCCAGATCCTTGGCAGATACGGCTACACGATATTTCGACTCGATGGTCGGATTGGAACAAAGAAGATAATCCAGGTAAATCGAAGTTATTTTCAGATATATCCAGACGCATAGAGTGTGGACAGCTTTCGATGCCAGCTCCGGTTATCAACTTTTTAATTCATTACTCAGAAGCACTCCTGGCGAAAAAAGTCGACAAATATGATTTACAAATGGATGAGTGGCACTTTTTTTGGATCGTTAGAGACCACTTAAAAAAGTTGAGTTATGAATTACCAGGGGTACCTGGTGTTATCGAAATTTAAAACTTTACGCACTTCAGTAAAAAGTGCATAGGAGAAGATGATGAAGGTCCTGGTTGCAGAAGACAATACTATGGTACGTGAGGCCATGGTGACATTAATTGAATCACATGGTCATCTGGTTGTTCCCGCCATTGATGGAAAACAAGCGGCAGAATGTTTGAATTTCCTAAATTTTGACCTTGTCGTTACCGATAACGACATGCCTTATCTCACAGGACTGGAACTGGCCGAGCTTTGCCGTGAAAAAGGAACTTTATTTGTCATGCAATCAGCCAAAAACATCAGTGCACAGGCTGATGAAGCCAGTGCTTATCAGTTCATTTACAAAAAAGATTTATTTAAGAAATTACCACCGCTTCTGCGAGATGTTCAGGATTTTGTTGACCATCGATACAATTAGTCTGTGTTGTGTATTTCGAAATTGCGTGAGGACGTTTTTACTTAGAAGGTTAGATTTATGTTTGACAAAAAACGGGTAGGGTTTTGGGCGATCATGATCGTCATTTTGGGCATTGTTTCAATCGGAGTTTACAAAGCAGGGTCAACACTAAGAAAAGATGCAGGTGACTACATTGTTTATCTGCAAGATAAGCGACAATTACTGCATCAAATGATGGCTTCAGCAAAAGAACGTTCACTTCTATTGCTCAGACTCTATTCTGAGAAAGACCCTTTTAAACAGGATGATTTGTCACTGGAAATGAACCTTCAGGCAAGAATGTTCAATGCGGCGACGACTGATTTTAAAAAACGAACATCCTCCAAAAGAGAGCGGGAGATAATGGATGAAATCAATGTCCTGGTTTCTCAAAATACGCCACTACAAAATAAAGCTAAAGACCTCTTAATGTTCTGGGAAGACAAGGCCCAAGCTGCCGAGCTTTTGTTTGGGCACGCGATACCGCGACAAATTAACATCATTTCCAAAATAGAATCTCTCATGGAGATTCTGGACCAAGAATCACAATCCAAGATTGAGTCGCTAGATATCATGTCTTCTGATCTCAATACGCATATCACGATGTTTCTGGTATTTTTCCTGGGAACAGCATTTCTTTTTGCCAAAAGAAATGAATATCGCCTTGAAAATTTAGTGAATGAAAAAACTGAAAAGCTCAAAAACACCTTGAATGAGCTGAAAAAAGCCAGTGAAACAGATTCTTTAACGGGTGTTGCGAATCGTCGCGCCTATGATGACATTGTTAGAAAACAAGTATTATTTTCTAGACGGTCTGGTGCGGCGCTGTCTCTGGTCTTGATTGATGTTGATTGTTTCAAGCTTTACAACGACAACTATGGCCATAGTAAAGGTGATGACGTTTTAAAAGCAGTAGCTTCTGCGTTGCATAATTCACTGCCGAGAAGCACAGATGTCGTTGCACGATATGGTGGAGAGGAATTTGCGATTATCCTCCCTGTAACCGACATGAACGGTGCCAAAAAAGTAGCTGAAATTATCCTAACAAATGTAAACAATCTTAAAATACCGCACGAACATTCTACTGCTGAAAATCATGTGACTGTATCAATCGGTATAGCGACCATGTATGGCGATGATATCTCTGAAGACGACCTGTTTAGATTAGCTGACAAAGCACTTTATTTTTCTAAAGATAACGGGCGAAATCAATTTTACGGGCATGAATTTAACCCTCCGCTTCCTATGCTACAGGTTGTTAAATAACCTTTGGTATAGACGAAAGGGGAGAATATTATGTATGGAGGGCCGTTTGCTCCATTAATGATCATTTCAGTCACAATTACAGCCAAAATCGTTGGATTTATTCTTTCTGGTATTCTTAATTTCATAGTTCGCCAGGCAGAAAAGACGCAGGCTGAGGAACAAGATCGTATCGCTCGTGAAAAAAGACAGACTCAGTTCGCTGCGCAAAACAAAAGAAAAGCAGCAAAACGGGCGCTGAAAAAACTAATACGGGAAAAGGAGATTACCGAAAGAAAAGCTAAGGTGCTTAAAGACTGGTTAGGCGATATTGAACGACAAAAACAGCACCGAGAAACGGCTGGCCAGAAACCCAGTTTAAAGCTGGTTAAGTCCGATAAATCCAATCGATAATTGATCGACTTTAGATTCACTGGTAAGAAAGTCCGCCAGTGGACTTCGGTCAAATTACCTGTTTGAAATATTCTTCAAAGCCTCGGAGATCTCTTCTTCACTGGGAGCAGAATAGATAATTGTGGTTGCAGGATTTACATGCCCCGCAACTTTTTGTGCCACTTTTAAAGGCTTTCCTTGTTTGTGAATGATGTCAGTCATAACTAAACGGCGACCACTGTGAGAGCTGGCCTTTTCAATACCGGCCCAGCGGCGCAACATCATGGCCATGTGCTCTTGCAGGGTGTTAGGTGAATAGGGACCGCCTTTTTGTGACACAAACAGCGGATCGGAAGGTTTGATGGAGGGGTCTTTTTCCAAACGCAAACTAATATAATCAAACAAGGCCTGGCGCAGTGCTTTGTCCACCAGGGGCAGGTCACGAGATTTGCCCTTGTGTTTTTTAACCGGTGGATAAAAGTCTTTCGGATCAACCGGACTACCGGCTTTGACCAGGGCCTCGACCTGGCGTAACAATCGATCAAATTCATCGACTTTAAAAGACACCGTTTGTCGCTGGTATTTGGATTTTGACCGGCCCAGTGCATCCGCACCTTTCGTGTAGGCTGCCGGTAGGCTCATCACCTGGTGTAAAACGAAGCTTCTGTGTGCATTTGACGCAGGGTTGAGCTGACAAACTTCTTTAAATTCAAGCAGCGCGATCTCCTGGACACGTAAACCCAGCTTAAAGCTAATTTGCATAATGGCCGTGTTTTTTTCCGGATGCCGGTGTTGTTTGATCGCCTCGAAAAGGCGCAGCTGCTCAGCAGGAGAGGGAACGCGCGCCTGGCCAGACTTAGTCATCATCAGCCTCCTGTTGTTGTTCTTTTAAATAGCCGTGTAACAATGGGCCAAATTCATCCAACGTGATAATGTTGGCGCGTCGCAAGGCAATGACTAGGCGTTCGATATCATCCTGGTCAACGTCATTACCGGATAATGATGTAAAGGTATCGGCTAACTCATCGAGGTGCGTTCGCTGGTAAACAACGTCGTGTTTTTCAGCCAGGTCGACAATGAACTGTTTGAAATTTTTCTCCGGCAACGTCAGTGACATCTGTGGCTCTGAATAATCCGTATTTAGGGCATTATAACGGCTTATTCATCTTTTTTTATTGGCCGCTTTTAGCTGCTTGTTTTCCTGCACAGCCTTGTCCAGCTTGGCACTGATCTGAACATTGTGTTTTTCCAGTACTGAATTTTGCTGACGTTGTTGATCCAGTGTTTCATAGATTCCGGCGATGGCCTGGTCTTTTTTGGTCACCTCACTTTGAGTCTGTTCAAGACGGCGTTCTAGCTCAACCACTTTAGATTCAGCAGCGGCCACCAGTTTCTGGTTGACTGTGTTTAAGTGGGTAACGTCTTTTTCATAATTATCTCTTAAGCGCCTGGTCTCTTTAGCGTGGTCCTGGGCCATTTCGCTAAAGAGCTGTTTATGATGTTGCTCAGCCAGTGTGCGTCCTTTTCTGACCTGGTCAACTTCTGCATTGGCCAGTTTTAAGCTGGTTTCAAGCTCACCTTTTTGAATCGCTAACACTTCAGCATTTTGATGGGCGGACAAGACAGCTTTATCTTGTTTTTCCAACATCTTCTGCAGCTGGGTCACCTGCTTGGTCAGTTCTTTAATCAATGCAGACTGTTCTTTTTGGGCTTGCCTGGCCAGAGTCAGTTCGCCATTTAAGGCTTCTGATTTTGAGTGCATTTCATCGGCAAAAGCTGCCGCTTCGTCAGCCTTATGTTGGGCAGCAGCTACGTGTTGGTCGGCTTCTTCCTGAACGCGTGCTATTTCAATTTGTTTTTCTCTTTCAGCCAGCGCATGAAGCTGTTTTATGAAATCCAGTGATTCAGTGACAACTTCTTCAGATAGTTCTTCATCATTTGCAGCAACCGGTGGCTCAAGGGCAATGCCTGACATTTCCCACTGTTTGACGAAGTTTTGAATCGTCGTAAAAGAGCCACGTCCCAGCGCCTTGTGGACAAGCAGGGTAGTGGGCTGTTCACCCTCTTTTTTTATTTGATCACAAACCCTTTTTACATCGTCAAAGCTGATCAGTCGTGCTGGCATTTTTAAATCCTCAATCATTGTACTTAATTATTATTATAGGTGATAATTACGATAATACAAGTAATTATGATAATTATCATAGATTGGTGAATTAAATGATTTTTTAATTTGCTAAACTTATGAGCGTCAGGTTAGTTGCAGACCGCAAAACGCAGACTTAATGGTAAATAAATGGTTCAAATAGAAGAAACGTTGGTTGATATGGCCAAAACCAAACTTATTGAGTTAAGAGGCTCGATAGCCAATCCAAGCAGCGATGAATCGTTGATGAGACATGAAGTTTTAAGTGCCTATATTGCAGCCAGCGCATTGTGTGAAATATGCCAGGTAGCCGATAGCGGATTATCGTCTGAAGCAGAAAAGTATTTGCAGGAAATTGGTGAAGACGTGACGGCAGCTGTCCGTACTTTCTCCTGGTTATATTAATATCAGCAATATGCAGGTATGAAACTTAAAAAACCAAAACATGGAGAAAACCTGGCAGAAAGAAACCCTGAATTAGCCAAACAGTGGCATCCAACGAAAAACACTCATCTGCTCCCAGAGCATTTCATAAGAGTCCGGTACCGGACTGCTTTTTGATTCTGAATTAGTTTTCGCGTACCGTTAAATAATGTGGATTTTTCCACACTCTGGCTTCGGCCAATAACTGAAAATATACCCGATGGATTTTTCAACATTGCAATGATGTTGAGCAGTTGTTCTTGTGCAACGTTTCAGTTATGTGCTGCTAGGTGTCATTTCTTCTTCACCATAACTCACAACAAAAAGAGAAGAGAGGGTAGGTTTATTGTGACTAAAACCGAATTCGAAGCACGTGAAAATAATCTAATTGATACTTATAAGAACTGGTTTCAAGATGACCACTTAAAGATTGGCATGTACCAAATTGATTACATGCCAGGCTGGTTAGAAATTATTGAAGAATTGTTTTCTAGTATCGCTCAAGTGCTTACACCAGAAGATGCGACCAATTTTAAAATTAATCAAATTAAAGAAAAATTTGGCGGTTTGCGGTTTTATTATTCAGGGCAGGGGATAAGAGTTGATATCCAGACCGGTAATGGTTTGGTATCGATGCAGGAAAAAACAGAGAACAGTAATCTGTCAATAGATACGTTGATTGGCGCCGCGGAGAAAAAGAGTCAAAAGACCTGTATCTATTGTGGCGATGAAGGAGTGTTGCGAGTTGGTGGCTGGGTCAGAGTAACCTGTGATAAACACGAACAAATGCGGGCTGAAGGGAAAACGTTGGAAGAGAGTTTTGAAGAGTTCACCACTCCAGCGAAAAAACATTAACCAACCATGAAAGAGAGTTTGCAAAAACAACTTTTTTTGAGATTTCCTGATATTTTTTCAGGGCGTAAAAAATCTGTACAAGAAAGCGCAATGCCATTTGGTATTGGCTGTGGTGATGGCTGGTTTCAAATCATATGGGATTTGAGTGTTGAGATAGAGAGGTATTCAAAAGAAAAAGATATCGATATCGCTGCAACGCAAGTTAAAGAAAAAATGGGGTCGCTACGTTTTTATACAAACCTTGACAGTGATGACCATGTCTATGAGCTGATAGAAAAGGCTGCTAACAGCAAGAAGCATACATAATGAATCCAGAGTTCCAGAACTTTTTAACCCTATTTACAGATAGATTTCCGCATGTGAAATGCCTTGAACCTCATGTGGCAGACGACCAAGCACAAGGTCATGCATGGTTCCATTTTGAAGTCAAAAATGAAATGTGTGCAGTAGAGCATCGCCCAGGGTTGGGGTTTGGATTGTATATAGGAGAGGATGAAGGCTTTGGTTCAGGGCCAGAAGAAATCTACAAAGATGCAGATTCATTACTTGATAGGTTGGATAATCTGATGACTGACGCCTTTCAGCAATAAACGGACATAGAAAATGACTTGGAATTACAGAGTAATTAAAAAACAGTCGGATGATGAAGCTGTTTTCGAGATACATGAAGTCCACTACACTGAGGACGGAGTGATCACGCTTTGGTCAGAGAAACCTGTTGCGCCTCAAGGCATCGGTGAGATTGATGATCTAGGCGAGGATATAATGATGCAGCTCGCTGCGCTGTTTGAGCCAGCGCTGACTATTGAAAAACAAGACGGTGAAGATGTGCTAGTGGCATCAAGCTCTGATTCGGATAACGCGTTGTTGGAAAAACTGGCACGAGGATTAAAAGAAGCTATAGCTTCAACAGATCGGGCGATTGCGGCAGCTAATGAGCGGACAAAATCATGAAAAATAAAGACGAATTCATAATCACAAGTCAAGTAGACTTGCCATCACCGTTCGATCTGCAAATCTATAATTCAGTCGATGCTGGATATGTAAATTTTGTCTTTAAAAAAGATGTTCCAGAACTTTTTCAGAAAAGCTTTGAAAAGTTTCATCATGGAATGACTTATCAAATCGATGAAACAGCGTATGCCTCTGATTATGTGAATTGGGCAAAATCAGTTTTGCGAGAAATAGAAAAAAGCAAACACCAGGACCAGGCAGTAGAAGAGGCATTGGATAAAATGGTCAAGATAAACCAGGAGAATGGCTTATACGATTAAAATAGAAATCCGTAATAATGAGCTTATTACGGATTAATTATTGTGACCTTGGTAACCATGAAAACAACTCGCCCGAGTTAATTAAATTATTCAGGTAGGCTATAATCTATCCTATCTGGATCGGAACCGGAGCAGAAAAAGCCCGTGCAACAGCAAGTGGATAGTTATGAAAGCCAAGATACAAACCGGTAGTTTCGAGAGTTTCAGAAACAGAACAACCCGTAATGCTTGCCAGATGGATCGCAAAGAGCCGGTAGCCCCTGGTATTACCATCACGTTTGAAGATCCCCTGGATATGGCCAGTGTCATTACCGAGGCCAGGATAAAGCTGTTAAAAGCCGCCAGAAATCAACGTGTTTCTATCAGCGACCTGGTAAGAAAAACAGGCCGAGACCGAAGAGCCATTTCCAGAGATATTGATGTGCTTGAAAGTTACGGGATGGTAAAAACGCATCTTGAGTCAAACCCAGGGCATGGCAAGCACAAAATTGTCGAGGTTTGCGCTCAAACTTTTACATTAGCTGCAAATATTTAATCCATTTGGCCGACAAAGGGATATGAACAAAAAGGAACTTTCAGAACGCGATATCTGTACTAAGTACATCACACCGGCTTTAAAAACGGCCGGTTGGGATTTGCAAAAGCAGATACGAGAAGAAGTCAGTTTTACCGATGGACGGATTTACGTTAAGGGCAATCTGACCACCCGTGGCAAGCGAAAACGCGCTGATTACATCCTCTATTATAAAGCCAATATTCCGGTTGCGATAATTGAGGCCAAAGACAATAAACACTCGGTTCGCTCAGGGATTCAGCAGGGCATAGATTACGCCACGATCCTCGATATTCCCGTTGTTTTCAGCAGCAATGGCGATGCCTTTTATGAACATGACCGCACGGGTTCTGCCGGACAGATAGAGCAAGAGATTCCACTTAATGCATTCCCATCCCCAGAAGAGTTGTGGCGAAGATATAAGCTATATAAAGGTATAGAAACGGACACGGAAGCGCTTCTGGCAGCCCAGGACTATTTTTTCGATGGCAGTGGCCGAAATCCACGCTATTACCAGCAGATTGCGATAAACCGTGCTGTTGAGGCCATTGCCAAAGGCCAGCAGCGCATTTTATTGACCATGGCGACAGGTACAGGGAAGACGTACACCGCCTTCCAGATCATCCATCGACTTTGGAAAGCAGGAGCAAAAAAACGAATTCTTTTTCTTGCCGACCGAAATGCTCTGATTGATCAGACCCGTCGAGGTGACTTCCGCCACTTCAAGGACAAGATGACGGTCATCAAGCACAAACAGATCGACAAATCCTATGAAATCTATCTGGCGCTCTACCAGGGGCTGACCAACTACGACGAAGACAAGGACGCCTATCGTGAATTCAGTCAGGACTTCTTTGACCTGATCGTCATAGACGAGTGCCACCGTGGCAGCGCCGCTGAAGACAGTGCATGGCGCGAAATATTGGATTACTTCGGCTCAGCTACCCACATCGGCCTGACCGCCACGCCCAAGGAAACCGAAACCGTCTCCAGTACCGAGTATTTTGGTGACCCGATCTACACCTATTCACTCAAGCAGGGTATTCAGGATGGGTTTCTGGCACCCTATAAAGTTGTGCGCGTAGGCCTTAATGTCGATTTAGAAGGCTGGCGCCCTGAAATGGGAAAAACAGATAAGAGTGGGCAACTGGTCGAAGACCGGATATATAACCGTAAAGACTATGACAAGAATTTGGTCATTGACGAACGCACACAAATTGTTGCTGAAAAGATTTCCGACTTTCTTACTAAAACGAGTCGGTTTGATAAAACGATAGTCTTCTGTGTTGATATTGACCATGCTCAACGAATGCGTGCAGCTTTAGCGAATACCAATAGTGACTTGATGCTACAAAATCCCAAATACGTCATGCAGATTACCGGTGATAATGACGAAGGTAAGCGTGAGCTGGACAACTTTATTAATCCGGAAGAACGCTATCCTGTGATTGCTACCACTTCTAAACTGATGACGACCGGTGTCGATGCCCAGACCTGCAAGCTCATTGTGCTTGATAGCAACATTGGGTCGATGACGGAGTTTAAACAAATCATCGGACGTGGTACGCGTATTAATGAAGAATACGGTAAAAGTTTTTTCACCATCCTGGATTTTCGAAATGTTACGGATTTGTTCGCCGATCCCGATTTTGATGGAGATCCAGTGCGTGTTAAGGAGGTCGGACAGAATGAAGAATTCGACAGCATCGAGGTTGAATCGCTGAATGATAATCCGATAATTAATGAAGATGGCGAAGAGGTGATTTTCGACCCCATTGAGGACGATGATCAGACTGAGCCGCATATCATCGAAGGTGGTAATGTCGACGCTGAACCTGAGCAGAAACATTACGTTAATGGTGTCAATGTAGCCGTACTCAATGAGCGCATTCAGTACATGGATGGTGACGGTAAATTAATTACCGGAAGTCTTAAAGACTATACTCGCCAGAAAGTTCGAGAACACTATCAATCTCTTGATGAATTTTTGAACAAGTGGAATGGAGCAGATAAAAAACAGGCCATTATCGATGAGCTGGCCGAGCAGGGCATAGTGATTGAAAATCTTAAAGAGGCGATAGGCAAGGAAATGGACCTGTTCGATATGATCTGTCATACCGCTTTTGATCAACCGCCGCTAACCCGCGCCGAACGTGCTCACCAGGTAAAAAAACGCGATGTGTTCACAAAATATGGCGACCAGGCAAGAAGGGTGCTAAATGCGCTGCTCGACAAATATGCCAATGAAGGAATTGAAAACATAGAGGATATCAAGATACTCAAGGTCAATCCTTTTGACCATTTTGGCACCCCTACCGAGATCGTTAAACTCTTTGGCGGAAAAGATGGCTACATCAAGGCACTTAACGAATTGGAATTAGCCTTATACCAGGCTGCATAACAACAAGATAGAAAGTAACTCATGACGAACATTTCAGGCATTGTGAAATCGGCGCGTAAGATCATGCGTCAGGACACTGGCACAGGCAGTGATGAGCTGCGAATATTGCAACTCGGATGGATGCTGTTTCTAAAAATCTTCAGCGATAAAGACAAAGAGCTGGAGCTGATGGACGATGATTACGTCTCGCCCATCCCCGCAAACCTGCACTGGGATGAGTGGGCAGGCGATGACGAAGGCATGACCGGCGACGAGTTGCGCGAGTTCGTTGACGAACAACTGTTTCCTACACTCGCCAATATCGACCTTTCCGCCGCCACGCCGGGCAGCACTGCTGGCAATCGCGCCATCCTAGTTCACGAGGTCTTTGCCAATAACTACAACTACATGAAGTCGGGTATTCACCTGCGCCAGGTGATCAACAAGCTCAATGAAATCGACTTCAACAACAGTAAAGACCTGCACCTGTTCGGCCAGATCTACGAGACCTTTCTGAGCGAACTGCAAAGTGCTGGCACCCTGGGAGAATTCTATACCCCACGCGCCGTGACTGAGTTTATGACCGAGATGGTCAACCCCACACTGGATGAAAGTTTGCTTGATCCAGCCTGCGGAACCGGCGGCTTTCTCACGGCGGCCATCGAGCACTTAAAGGCCTCTGCCACCACCGGAGAACAACACGAGGCCATAGGGCACAATGTGCAGGGCTGGGAATACAAGCCGCTGCCCTACATGCTCGGCAATACCAATCTTATTCTGCATGACATCACCAGCCCCAACATCCGCTACGGTGATTCCCTGCAACGCCCGCTCACCGAATACACCCGCAAGGATCGGGTCGATGTGATTCTTGCCAATCCGCCTTTCGGTGGTGTGGTCTCCAACAATAACGAGAACAACTTTCCGCAGACCTACCGCACCAAAGAGTCGGCAGACTTGTTTTTGATTCTGATGATTCACCTGCTCAAGGACGGAGGCCGCGCCGCCATCGTCTTGCCGGATGGTTCCCTGACCGGCGATGGAGTCAAGCAGCGCATCCGTCAGAAACTGCTTGAAGACTGTAACCTGCACACCATCGTGCGCCTACCCAACTCGGTGTTCCAGCCCTACGCCTCAGTGGCAACCAACCTGCTGTTCTTCACCAAGGGCGAACCGACAAAAACAGTCTGGTACTTCCAGCATCAGCTGCCGAAAGGTTACAAGGCCTACTCGAAAACCAAGCCGATTCAAAAGGCAGAGTTCGATAGCTTGAAGCAGTGGTGGCAGAACAGAGAGACCAACGAACAGGCCTGGCAGGTGGATATCGACACCATCAAGGCCAATGGCTACAACCTCGATATCAAAAACCCGCACCAGCCTGAAGAAGAAAAGCAACACAGCAGTGCCGAGTTGCTGGATATGCTGCATCAGTCATTCATGAAAGGGGATGAGTTATTGGCTCAACTTAGGAAGGAACTGAGCTGATGAGTGCGTGGCAACATGTGAAAGTTGGTGATTTTCTTTTCGAACGGGAAGGCAAGTACAAACCTGATGCAGAAGAAGTCTCGGGGCTTGAGCGAATTGATAAAATTGATTTCTCCGGTCGCTTTCATCTTGCAACCAAGCCCAGCAAGACAAACATGATACGTATCGAACCGGGCGATTTGGTGATATCCGGCATTAATGTAGCTAAGGGAGCGTTAGGAGTTTTCGACGGTGAGGAACCAGTAACGGCTACTATCCACTATTCCTCCTATTCGTTTGATGAAGAGAAAATCAATGTAGAGTATTTCAAGCGGTTCCTGAAATCACCGCTATTTATCAATTTACTTAAAGAACAAGTAAAAGGTGGAATCAAGACTGAGATTAAACCAAAGCACTTGCTACCATTAATTATCCCTCTACCTGGAATTTATGAGCAACAAAAAATTCTATCTCGATTCTTGAGGGTCGAAAATGAAGACGGGGAACTAAAAGCCGAACTCACCCATCAACAAACTCTGCTGAAAAAACTCCGTCAGCAGATATTGCAGGAAGCCATCGAAGGCAAACTCACCGCTGATTGGCGTGCTGAAAATCCCGACGTCGAACCCGCCAGCGAACTGCTGAAACGAATCGCTGCTGAAAAAGCCGAGCTGGTCAAAGCCAAAGAAATCAAAAAGCAAAAACCTCTGCCGCCGATCAGCGATGAAGAAAAGCCATTTGAACTGCCGGAGGGTTGGGCTTGGGAACGAATTGGAAATATTACCAGTGTGGTCACTAGTGGATCTAGAAACTGGAAGAGCTTGTACTCAGATTCAGGAGCTTCATTTATTCGTTCCCAAGACATCAAGCTTGATCGGCTCAGCTATGCAGATCGGGCTTTTGTAGATGTCCCAGATGGTCAAGAAGGCTCGCGCACGCAAGTGAAACAATACGATTGGTTGATGATAATTACTGGAGCGAATGTTGGAAAGTGCGCTTATCTTTCTGAAGACCCCGGTGAAGCTTATGTTAGCCAACATGTTGCCTTGATGCGCCCCATGACTTCTCAGGTCGGCCTATACGGGCACTTATGGTTGATTTCTGAATTGGGTGGCAGAGGGCTGCTGGCGAATTCAATTTACGGTGACAAACCTGGTCTCAATTTGCCGCAGCTTAGAAATTTATTAATCCCAATTCCAACAGTTGAGGAGCAGAAAGCTATTGTGAATGAAACTAAGTTACTAATGTCCATCTGCGACCAACTAGAAACACAAATCACTCAAAACCAGGCCCACGCCGATGACCTGATGCAGGCAGTATTGCGCGAGGCTTTTGTTCAATAACGGGTCTTTTTTCTTCTTGCCATAAAACGACAGAAAATCTGCTTCTACGTGAATTTGACGACTCTTACCCTTGCCAACTACCATTTGAACAGCCAAATTAAAGGTATATATTCAATAATATGTCAGTCCATTTTGGATTGACCATTTCATTATCAACTGGACTGAAAAATGAGCGATGAAATAGAGCCAAGGCCGATTATTATGAAACGCGAAAGCGAAGAAGATCGCGCCAAAATGAAACAACAAATGCTTGAACGGATGGCCGCTGCACAGCAACTGAGCCAACGCAATGAAACCCTTTTTCTAAATGCCTGGAAACGCGGAGTTCAGTTGGCAGGAGAGGAATATTTCTATGCAAAAACGCCTTCCTTTTCGGCGGAAAAAGTTGAGCCAGAAAAATCAATAGAAGCCGTAACGGACAAAAACCAGCTTTGCCCAGATCAAGATATGATTGAAAAATGCATTGGCGGGCTATCTGGTGGGAAACGCCGATTTTTAGCGGCTATGTGCAGCATCTACAATTCCGAATGGGGGGCAGACCTAATGGATAACTGTGATGCACGAGGCCTAGCTAATTTGACCGCTAATCTCGATGGAGAGCACCGTCAGGTCATCGCAGACCTTATTGTGTCGTACCAGGGCTGGTAGTCGCCCTGAACAGTTGCAGTTTGTGCAACACTTGTAATGTCGCAGGAAAATCAATAACTTATAGAACAATAAGCCATTCAGACCAATAATGGCTGGCAGCTATCTATTGACAAATTGCTCTATATTGACCTATATTTAAATCGTTCGGTGCCGCAGGACGGCTCGATAGGGTAATACCGCCGAACATCAAATTTATAAGCCTGTCTCTAATCCGGACAGGCTTTTTCGTTTTCAAGCTTCTCTACTTGCGCCGCTAACGGACTTTCGTCCGGAAAAACTCTGATACCACTAAACGGCCTGGTAACTGGTTCCGTGCGAGACCAGATATAAGGGAAAATTAGCCGGAAAAAAGGGTAGTCCAGGTCTCCAGATTTGAATGCGCGGTAAATATTGTAGCTGCAAAGGTCGGCCAGTTGGATGCCGTTGGAAAGCTCACTTCGCACAAACATGGGCATTTCACAAATATGTTTTAGCCAGAGACCTTTTTTTGTTCCCTGGTCGAGCAAATAGGCATGTTTCGTTGCAAGCGATTTGTTAGCCTGAATACTGACATCGTCATTAACCATCAATGCCTGATGCTTGTTGTGTTTGGCTCGCATGAACTGCTCAATGAGTTCCAATAGCAACTCCCAAGATTTTCGCTGCAATTTTTCTTGGTCAAAATAATCATGCAAACAGGCCTTATCGACAACAACGGAGAAAACCTGCATATTGTGATGCTCAAGCTGTCGGTAAAACATTTTACTTAGGCCTTCGAGTTCCTTATCGGTCAGGCCTTGAAGAAAAGGGTGAGCGTTGCGCTCTTTAGGAATCCGCATCCAGTTTGACTTGATTTCACAGTCCGGCAAATCCAGTCGGACTTGTGTTCGCTGACAGACTTTTCTTGCCAGCCTCTGTTTGTAGCGATCCAGTGTTTTGGAAAAACCATGCCACTGATGCTCAAATAGTGAAACGGCTGTTAAGACATAATACCGGTCACCTTGAATTTTCAGACCGGATTTGGCGGTGATCTCCATCCTGGTATCAAGATTACCGGTTTCGTCGATGTAGAAAAAATACATGTAAAAACCTGGTTTCAGAAAAAGTAACCCCTCATGGTGCGCATCGTTGAGTGGCGTGAGGGGTGTTGTTAGGATGAGTATACCAGTGGATTGAACTGACAAGAAATCTTCGGTAGCTGTATGAGTATGCGCAAAATTTGCGCATATTAATCTGGCCGGATCGGCTGGAAACAAAAAAATGTGAGGTAGCGATGACCGTAGATGATGCGGCAGAAATATTAAATGTCTCAATCGAATATGTGAACCAACTGCTCAAAGAAGGCAGGCTGCCATCCTTATCGGAGCAGGATGTTGCCACTTACAAGCTAATTCACGACCAGGAAGCAGAGGAGGCATTGGATGAAATGGTCAAGATAAACCAGGAGAATGGCTTATATGATTAATGATATAAATCCGTAATAATGATATTTTAACGGATTTTCTGCTTTTCTCGGCTATACCCCCAAACTTTCTTCTGGAAGTATAATTCCTGATAAGTTATTGTTTTTAATGGAATAGACATAATTATGCAAATTGCATAATGTAAATTACATAACATCCTATCAGTATAAAATGGAAATCAGAATCACGATCAGGGACACCGAAAACGATCACGTTGAGATCGAAGAAACCCGCCTGCCTTTTTCTGGCGAAAATGCCCAATCAGTAACGACCGCATCTGTTTTAGCCGATGAATTGCGCAAATGCGTTGCGGAGCAAGGATATTAACGATGAGTGATGAGATTGAACCAAAACCGATTATGGTCGAGCAAATATCTCCCGAAGAAAAAGCCAGGCGCAAAGCTGAAATGCTTGAACGAATGGCACAAGCACAAGAATTATGCGATAGAAACAACACATTGTTTCTCAATGCCTGGAAACGCGGTGTACAGCTTGCTGGTGAAGAGTATTTCACGTGCTCGAATTTAGCAATATTTGGATAATTGGGGGGCAAAATATTAATTCTTAGATATTTGTATACCAAGTAATTATATAACTAATTGAAATATATGACTAATTGTGAATTTGGTTCGTTTAAGCCACATATATTGTATTGGGGGGCATGCTTTACTACATTAAACTATGCGGCCCGTTTTTAACGGTGTAATAAGGAAACGCTACCATGTCAAAATTAAGCGAAAAAGCAAGGGAGAAAGCGGCTCATAAAAGAGCAAGGGGTAGTATTGCCTTAAAAAATGGTCGAATTCTTTCTGAAGAAGATAGAATAAAGATGAAAGAAAGGGCTAAACACACACCATATTTAGATAAAATGCTGGTTGGTTCTGCAAGCTAACTTCTTTAATTTAAAGAAGTAGGAAGGATAAGTATAGAATTCTGAAGGTCAGCAAGAAATTGCTGGCCTTTTTCTATATTTTAGTGAAACAAATGGATGAAAAACATAAAGCAAAATTATTGACTTTAGTGGATTTGCATAACGAATTCTCAAAGGCATATAAAGCTGTTGAACCAATAGTAGAAAAAATGGATGCGACTACTCTTAATGACGTAAGGTATGCATTAAGAGCTATGGTTGATTGCGTCAAAATTGTTGTTTCAGATCAGGATACAGATAAATTTCATGAAGCGGCTAGTGCGGCAGAATTGGCATTAAGAATAGCTTGGCATGATGTTGTCGATATTACATTTGATTCATTTCGCATGTAGTAGTCGCGACCTGATCTGACAGTTACCCGTTTTTACCGGTGTCTGTCAGATTAGATTTGAGCTAAATTCTTTTCCACCCAAATCGATTTACCATCAAGTAATGTTTCCATTGGTGTGCGTCCATTGCACATTTTGCCCTGATGAGTTCTTTCATTGTTGTAGTAATTTATCCATTCGTCCAGATCTTTTTGTAATTCCTCCAACGATGAGTAAAGTTTCTTCCTGAACGTCACCTGATAAAATTCATTCAGGATCGTTTTATGGAAGCGCTCACAGATGCCATTTGTCTGAGGCGACATAGCCTTGGTTTTGGTGTGATCAATATCATTGATTGCCAGGTAAAGCTGGTAATCATGATGATCAACACGGCCACAGTATTCTGTACCTCTGTCAGTCAAAATACGCAGCATGGGAAGCTCATGTTGACTGAAGAAAGGTAGAACTCTGTCATTGAGTATGTCAGCGGACGTGATTGGCGTTTTGGTCGTATACAGCTTGGCAAAAGCCACCTTGGTATAGGTATCGACAAAGGTCTGTTGGTAGATTCTGCCAACTCCCTTGAGATTACCGACATAGAAGGTGTCCTGCGATCCCAGATAGCCAGGATGATGCGTTTCAATTTCACCTGAGGCTTCATCGTCCAGCTTTTTCTTTTCCAGGGCTGCGACCTGATCATCGCTCAAGATGATGCCGTCACGGGCAACTTTGTCTTCTAACGCTTTCAGACGTTTCTTGAAGTTCTCCAGATTGTTCCTGAGCCAAACTGACCGGACACCGCTGCCGGAGATAAATATGCCTTTCTTGCGCAATTCATTGCTGGTGCGCTGCTGTCCCCAGGCAGGTTGATCGATTGCAGAGTCAATAACTGCATTCTCCGTGTCCAAATCGACGCGGTTTTTCAGGTTCGATGTCCTGCGACTTTTATTGATCAGGGAGTCCAGTCCGCCATCTTCAACGAGTTCCTGATAACGATAAAAGGTGTCACGCGAGACACCCATGACCTTGCAGGCTTTGGATACATTGCCGAGCTCTTCGGCCAGATTGAGCAAACCAGTTTTGTGTTTAATGATTGGATTGTTAGTATGAAGCATGAGAGAGTTACCTCTTGTTTGTTTTGATTTAAAGATTCGACACCTTTATCAAAACGGGTAACTCTCTTCTTTTCAAGTTGAAGTGTCAGATCAGGTCTGAACTAATACAATGTAGATTTTGACTGACTTCAGCAATATGTTGGTTAAGGTGTCAGTCAATCCGAAAATGCCGTCTGAACCAGGCGGCCCTACGTGAATTCAGCCTCCCCTGCCCTTGCTAACGCCACTTAAATTCAAGCAGCAGCGTGAAAATAATCCGTAATAAGGATGTTTTAACGGATTTTCGGTATTTCTCAGTTATGTCTGACTAGGGTGTCAACCAAAACAACACCATCATCAATGATTGAAACTTCGTTATTGCTTGCATCAAGTCCATATACCAGTTGACTATCAATTTTCTTGTTCCTGACCGTGCTCCTGTTCGTTATCAAGCTCCTGTTCCTGCTCTTCGCCATTGCGCTCGGCCCATTCGCGATCTGATTCTTCTCGTACAGGTAAACTTTCAGCATAACCTACTAGATCATCAAATTTCTTCGAATGAATGAAACTAAATACAATTCTTCTAAATTGCTGATACGACAACTTAAAGCCTTTACTGAGCATCCATTGCTCTTTAAGCGCTAAACCTAAATCACCTTTAGGATACATGCTATCTAATAGCCCACTGACAGGCAGGGCCTCATTAGCTAATGACAAATCACCCCAACGATCCACTTGAACCTTATTAATGAAATCCCCCCTCTTTAAGCCAACTGGACTCTTAACATTTGTTAATAACGGCATCATCAATCCCCCTGTAACATTTTTAAAAAATCATCATGAGATAGGTGGAGCAAGACGGAAAACATGCCAAACAGGTTAAGCATGTCGTCACGAGACATTTCTTCATTCTCTTTTGATGTGGTGGAAAACTCATCAAAAACAGAATCAAGCCCAAGCTCTTCAAATGTTTTGGGCTTGGTAGCTGCCAGGCTGTTACCTGTCTTCAGCAGTGTGAAACGCTTCTTGTAGCCAGAAATCTTTTCGTTGTGATTGAGCGTTTCAACCTGAAGCAACTCAAATAGAAATAAACGTGTATACTTATCATAAACACCAGTCCCATCATGAACACCAATCCCCATCTCAAAAGATTGATTAAATAGAGGTTTATGTTTTGAAGACATGGCCAACACGACGTGGAAGCGGTGTGTAATTCCAGAATTAAATGCCTCACAGCTAAGAAGCAAACCATCTTTGACGACGGTCATTGTGTGATATTCGATTTCGGCTAAAGCCCTCAACTGGGCCGGCAAATATATATCGGGCCTACCATAAACATCGTCAACAATGATCGACCTGGAAAGAACTGGTGACAAAATTATAAAGAGGTCGTTAGAGTTCGGAACCTCTTTGAATTCAACCATCTTTTGAGCGTAAAGCGATACAAACAGTTCTGATAAATTTTTTCTCTCGTATTCGCTATATGAATTATAAATATGATCAGTCACAACCTTGAACCCTTTTAAGAAATTGGTATAAGAATCGTCTCCACTAAATATATGATGATCATATCATATGATTACTACTAAGTCAAGTAGATATGATGATATGATGATATGAGTTCAAAACAGTTTTAAGATAAAGCCTCATAAACGAACACAAAAAGAAGCCTTTCTATAGACTCGCTTCATTATTTCTATCCTGTTCTGGTTCTGGAGTTTGCTGCACCTGGACCTCCTCCTTCCGTTCGTTCTCCACTTTGGCCGCCCAGTCTTTGTGTGAATCGTTAAAAGCTATTTCTTTTGGGCATCCGTTTTAAATCAGAGACAGATTCTCCGCTGCTGGCGGCCACTGGCTTTTCTGACCAGAGTGTGATCTTGCCGTCATCATCGTAATAAACTTCATGGACCTGCAGAACATAATCCTCTTCGTGTTGCCTGAAAATGACGCGGTAATTCCAGCTCATTTAACCGCCTCAACCAGGTAAAGCCGACTATCGACATTTAGTACATCATTCTTACCCAGTCTCATTAATGGTTGCTGCCAATACGTGTGGCCAAAAAAAACAATCCCTGCATTTCTTTTGGCAAAAAACTCACGAATCATAGGCGCACCTTTTTGACCTCTTTCGGGATCATCAGGGCCTTGATGCAGCACAACGATATCAGCATTTCCAGCACAAGCCTTATCTAAATAGTTTCTGAACGTCTTTTCTAACTTTCGCTGATTCCTGCCTTCATCACCAACGATTCCGGATACACCACCAATTCGGATGCCACTGATATTAATGGCATCGCCATCGAGCAGGGTCACATTGTCTGCTAAATCAGACTCTCGAATTTGATCATGGTTACCCATCACGCCAACAACTTCTTTGAACCTAGAAGCAAATTCATTCCAAACGCTGGTGACATCACCCGTACCGCCAAGCTTTCTAAGATCCGGATAGTCATAAAGATCCCCAGCCAATAAAACAAAATCTATATTGGAGATTTCACCCAACTCCTGGAGCACAGACAATTCTTCGGCCACAGCTTCGCCAACCAACCGGTTATTGTTTTTATCAACTTCCCTGCCCTGCAGATCTGAAACCACGACAAATGACGTGATCTCTATCGGCAATCCGTAGGCTTTCGCTCGATAAAATGGCAGAACATTATTCCGCACACCATTACGACCCGATGTCCGGTAGCGAATCTCGTGAAAGGGATGATTGTTGATATCGACTAAGTTCATTGTCAGTACAGGCCAGACCAATCAACACATCAGCTTTTGTAATTGGAAGTCGGCAATTTCATTAATTATTAGTGTTTATTCCCTGCATCGATGGCCCGTAAAGCAGACCTGGCCCATCGCACATAATCATCCCAGTAAGCCGTACCGTCGATTTGATAAGTCTTTCCTGAATGGAATTGATCAAAGTTTTTTTGGAAAACAACAGGGATGTCTTTTTTATAGATAAAATCCACATATCCACCATCGTCTGAATTATAGATATCGATATTAAACGGCGCTGCCAAATCCGCTTTACCTACAACCACAAACTTCTCTTGCTCTATCACGATCTTAGCCCCGTAATCATGCTTTTGGTTTACCTTATTTTGCATTTTGATCTTTCACCTTGTTCATTCAACTGTTCATATCTCATGCAGCCTCTTGCAGATTCCTTTCCACCAGGACTATCGGATGTATTTTTAGTGTTTCTTCATCCAATGGTTTAAGACCTAATCGAATAAGCGCCGACATAGATTAAATCTGTGAGATGGCAAAAGGCAAGCAAACTAAATGCTGTTTTTTACTGGTTGGCCGTAAAACCAACCAGCAATATGAAGCATGACTACTGCAAAGTTAGCTCTGGATCTCTGTCTTGCTCTTGGGTGGGTTGGACCTGGGCTTCAGCCGCTCGATCAGATTCGACACTCGCAGCCCAGTCTTTGTCTGACATGCACTCTCTGATGTGGAAGTTTTCCTGAGCATTCGACCGCTCTTCATATTTTTCCATATCGAAATTCGCGGTGGATTTATCCAGGTACTCAGACGCTTCTTGGCTATTCATCTGCTCAATCCCATCCATTTGCGCCATCTTTCCTAGATCGCTTTCTAACTGATTGGTATGAATAAAGCTCAACTTATCGCCAAATTTTTCATCGATAGCCATACCGATGGCATCTTTAGAAGGCATGTTGTCGAATTTATCACTGACAAGTTCGGCGTCATTAACCAGCGACAAATTACTGTCAAACATCTCTAACGCTTTGTTATCAGCACCAGCCATGTCCTGAAACCATGCACGTTCACCGGCCATTTCCGAAGAGGCGCGCGCCCCACTTTGGAGAAGCGCCATACTTAAGCTCCCTGGTTAGCGAAGTTTTTAGGATCAACGCTGCACGCAAATACCTTGAACGCATCATCACGGGTCAGCGAAAATAAAGCTGCAGTCATCTCAACAAGATTACGGATGTCAGTTTTCGACAGCTTTTCAGCCAGCCAAAGACCATCATCTTCAAGACCAATCTCGTCGAAAGTTTTTGGCTTAGTCCCTGCCAGGCTGTTACCGGTCTGTAGCAATGTGAAACGCTTCTTGTAGCCAGAAATCTTTTCGTTGTGATTGAGTTTTTCAATCTGAAGCAATTCAAATTCAGGGCTTTTAACGTTTCCTCGGTAAACACCGATACCCAGTTCAGATGCGTCATTCAGCATGGCTTTATGTTTTGGCGACATCGCCAATACGATACGAAAATGCGTATTAATTCCCGTGAAAAACGGCGCACAACCCAGCAGCAAACCATCTTTAATGACAGTCATTGTGTGATATTCATTACCCGCGAACGCCATCATTTCTTCTGGAAAATAAACATTTGGTCTGCCCTCACTTGCGTCGACGATGATCGATCTGGAAAGAACCGGTGACAGGATCATGAAAAGATCGTCAGCGTTCGGGACCTCTTTGAACTCCACCATTTTCTTGGCGTAAAGAAATTTCATCGTTTTTGATAATGCCGATCTTGTTTCAACCGCATCTTCAAAAATATCTTTTGGCATCCGCAGATCGCCATATTTATCTACTTGTTCAGTCATGCTTGTAAGCCTCGCTACTGTAAAAATTAATTAAATGTTCAAAACTTGTTCTAAGTTACTCTTAAATAAATGATAGGGAATTTCCAACATAAATGTTTAGCAACTATAAAGTCGGTTCGTTATTTCTATCTTTTTCGGGTTCTGGAGCCGGTTGCACCTGGACCTCTTCCTTGCGTTCGCTCTCCACTTTAGCCGCCCAATCATTGTGTGAATCGTTAAACGCTGTTTCTTTGTCAGCAGCGTAATCTGAAGCACTTTCCTGATCTGGCGCTTGCTGTTCGATTTCTGTTATCTGACTACTTCCACCTGAAGTTGATGGGATATCTATGTTTTCATGCTCTACTTCATCAACAACTTTATAATCGAGAGTGCTACCTTTAGTCTGATCTCTGTTCATTGATTGGATCAAATCAGAAACTTCCGTTTTCCAATAATCTTGATCGTTTTCTTTTAAGTGGTGATGAACTTCTACATAACTCGCCTCGTGCGCATCATCCATCCCTAGTTTTTGAGCACGTTCAACCATCTCGGACGATGGTTCCATTCGATGCATCTGTCGCTCTAACATGTCTTGACTGGCTACGATTTCACAGTTATCGCGCATACGTGACAGCTGAACGTAGGTTGAATGGAGGTTCTGTAAATTACCACCAACCATTACCGTTGCATTATCAACAGTGACTCCTTGAGCAGCGTGTGTTGTGACTGCATAACCATGTTCAAGATTTGAGTACTGCGCTGTATCGACAGAAAGACTCCTTCCATCATCCATCTTCATATGCATAACCCAGCCAGTATCACGTAATTCCATTTTTTTAACGCTGCCAAGCTGCCCATTTTTGACAGCAATATCTTTATCGTTCCTTTTAAAGATGACCCTGTCCCCTTCGGCAAAATCACGATGCCCTAACGAATTACCTTCACGATCTGTAACATCAATCTGGTGCTCTACACCTAATCGATGCTCTTGCTTCATCAAATCACGTGCCTTACTGTTTAATTCGCGCACATCTTTATTTAAGTTACACAAAATCAAACTTTCTTTTAGGTTCGCAACATCAAGAGTTTCTCGCCATTTGTTGATTGCCAGCTCAACCTGTTTATCTCTATCTTCGGCTATGTGAAAGTGCCCTCTTTCCTGAAACTCTGACAAAGCTTTCGTCGCATCCCCTTTTGCTGCTGCGTTAATGGCTTCACGTTTCCATAAGTGTTCGCCATTTTCACCCTCTTTCTGCCTGCGAATCTCATTAATCTCTTGAATACCATGTGCATCCTGGATCGCTTTCATCGCACCACCCGCCATAATAGGTTGAAGCTGTCGGGTATCACCAACTAGAACAACTTTTGCCTCTGCGTCGCTGGCTAACTTCATTGCTTGATTCATTGTTCTTGAATCAATCATGCCAGCCTCATCAATCACAATGATGTCATTCTTAGTAAATGGGTCTTTTGCCTCATGATGCTTCCCTTGGTCATCAGTCCAGGGCATCCCATCCATCACTGTCTTAGCCAAAGTTTTTGATTCTATATTCGCGTCTTCTTCTAATCCCGAAGCAGCTTTACCAGCAATAGCAGCACCACGCACCCGATAACCGTCTTTATCCCAAGCCATTCGAGCTGCTTCCAACATGGTTGATTTACCAGTACCGGCTCCACCTTGCACAATCGTTACGTCTTTACCTTCAGTCACGTGTCGAACGGCATCTTGCTGCTCAGCTGACAAGTTAAATCCCTTTTTCTTAAAGAAATCATTCAATGCCTGGTCAACCTTATCGGACGACACTTTATGTTGCTCAGACTGGCCGAGTTTATAAGCTGAATCCGCCATTTCGCGTTCAGTCTTAACCATATCAATACTGGAATAACGGATTTCTCCTTTAGAGTTTTCCAGCTTGACCAGGCGCTCATCTTTCATAAATTCCGCTACTTCATCTGCAATCCCTTTTTGATCCGTAATGCCCTGCGCTTCAATGGCAACTTCTCGCCAGATATCCCTTTCGCTAAATACCGATTGATTGTTAGTCAATGCATCTAAAATTGACTGCCGATCAATTTCATTGGGGAATTCCTGCTCTTTTTCAGGATCACGCTGACGCAGCTCATTCAGCGTCTCTGATGTCAAACCAAACTCAGATGCTTCTTCACGCCACTGATCGCGTAATTCCTCACCATCTTTTATTTCTTTTTCATCACGTGTGTTTAACGCTGCCGCATCACGCGCTTTACCAGAATCGTAGCCATGATCAGCCAGTGACTCTTTGATTTCTTCAGCACGTTTAGAAAAATGCTTTTCAGCCTCTTTATCAATACCGGCAATTTTGAAACTACGACCATCACGCTCAATTTGAAAACCCAAATCTTGCAATTTGGTCGCAAGCTCTGCACGGAAGGCCGCACCTATTTCGACCTGGCGTTTGAAGATTTCCGTGCTGTTCAATGACATCACTTTTCCATCTTCACGCTCCGCTGCATTAAAAACGACAGAATGAACATGTAGATTTGGGTCTCCTGCACGGGAGGTTCCATGCTGAAAAATGGCGGCTGAAAGATTTGCCCGTGCCTTTTCACCTGCAACCTGGCCATCGCCCTTCCCTGTTTTCCCCTGGTTAGTAATCGGCACATTTTCTTCAATGTGTGATAAGGCTGCTTCTGACGATTCCATGACCGCTTTTGATATTTCTGCCTTTAAAATGTCGTCAGCAATCCCCCAAGCCATAGAAACTGACTTGGGAGCCGTCATCGTTAAATCCCAACCAGGCACACGGCCTTCGCGGGTATGCTTTACTAATGCTTCTCCGTTTTGGTCGACGTTGTTGAACATTCGCTCAAAATCTTCAGGATTATAGTTTTCAGACAATCCAAATCTTTCAAGCGCAGATCCAGTGAACTTTGCCGGAGCCTTACCTTCTTCTAAATAATAATCTTCAGGCGTTTTTTTACCGTCTTGTATTTTTCCTTCTTCAAGGTATTTGATGACATTACTGGCAGAAGATCCTGCTTTTAATCTCGTTGGATTTAACATGGGTTTAGTTCCTGTCAGATTGTTTCAACAACTGATCGATCTTGGACTCCAGGCCATCAAGCCGAAGTGAAAGGCGACGAAGAGAGTCTTCATCCTGCTGCTTTTCGATTTTGCTTTTTAAAGCATTTCTTACAAAAGCCGAGATCGGTAAATTTGCCTGTTTCGCTGCTTCTTCAGCTGCTTTTTTAAGTGGCAAATCCATTCGGATTGATAACGTTTCACGTGAAGCCATGGGTTTTTCCTGTGGGACAAGTGTAATACATATTATCATAGCTTATTATTATCTTAACTTGCAAGTTTTAATTTTTTGTCACACGGTGAAAGCCCCAGAATTGCTGAAAAGAGCGCTTTTTCTTCCCAAAGGGAATATGGGGTGTCTCTGTTTTTCTCTTATAGCAGCATTTATGCTGCATTAGTGTTGCACTACTATTGCTTAATAGTTTCTTTATATATTTTTAGTTGATTCTTTATTATTTGTGCTATATTGCTTATATGATTCAATAATGATGCATATATGCTGCACTGCTGAAGAGTGATTGAGAATGGCTTTAAAAGAACTAGCAAATACACCGAAACAGGATTCGAAAACCAGTCGGCTCATAGGGTTTCTGGACGACATTTATGCCGCCAGATCCAATGGCTATACATGGGAAGAAATTCGCCTAGAGCTTGAAAAGGAAGGTTTATATTTCGCAACCAGGCAACAACTAACTGTCGCTGTAAAGGCTGCCGAGAAACTGCGCCAAAAGCGTAAAACCCTATTAGAACAGGCAGACATGGCCTCGACTGGAAAATCCGGTCCGGCGAATCGCGGCAAAAGCCCCGCTTCGCCGGACAAAAAATCAACTGGTCGCACAAAAACTCAAAATGAAAAAGCGAACCAGACTGATTCGGAAACAAAAACAAAAAAAACACCTGTATTGGTAGGGAGAAAAAAAGATCGAGAAGAAATGCAAAAACATATGGATATTGGCGCCCATAACACGTAAGCAAGATCCCTGACCTGTGACTTAGTTTGCATATGTTACCTTGACAAGCTCGCGTTAAGATTATATGATACTCATATCGTATGAGGATACGAGATAATTTTAATTTTATTGGAGTTTGTTTTTATGAGTAATAAATTCATCGCTGTAGACGGGGGTAAGGGGGGCGTTGGAAAATCCACCCTTTCCATCCTGATTTCAGATTACCTGATGCGCAATGGAGAAGATTTGGCTGTTGTCGATGCAGATAAAACCAATCCTGACGTTGCCCGTCTTTTTAACAACGCCGAAGCTGAAAATGTCACCGCGATCTTGGCAGGTCTTCAGTCAGCACAAGGTTTTGTTGAGCTGTACGATGTCATGGAAAAAGAAATTGATGGCCATGACATTGTTCTTTCTCTGCCCGCAACGCTAGACATGAGACCATACGTTGCGGATATCGCCGAAGTTTGTAAGGAAATGGACCTCGAAATTGTTCATGTTTTCGTCATTAATCGCCAATGGGACTCAATTAACCTGCTTAAAGAGTCCATGGAAAATGGACTAGCCAGTATCGCTGATCGAAAAGTTGTCGTGCGAAATGGCTTTTTTGGTGACCACGATGATTTTTCACGTTGGGACAGCTCTAAAACTAGATCAGCATTCCTCGAATCTGGTGGTGAAGAAATTCATATACCAGGCATTTTAGATATCACCATGGATGCCGTCCTTGAGCTTAACAAGCCATTTTCAGAAGCCGCTGTTCGTGGCGCTGGCCTGAGTATCGGTATAGGCGTCCAAACCAAGAACTGGCTCAAAGGCGTTGATGAAAGATTAGCTAGTCTGGAGCTGTAATATGTCTTTAGAGAGTCGCATGTCGGCATTAAGTCCGGAAGGACAAGCCAGACTTTTGCAAATCCAGAAAGATTTAAAACTTGCAGACAACGACCCGTTCTGGGCCGTTGCCTTTGCAACTGAAGAAGCTTATGAGTCGCTTTCAAAAGCGACATCGTCATTAAGTGAAAATCTTGAAGGAATCGACCAGAAAATCACCAATGCAGTGGCTCAAGCGGTCCGCTCTCCGGAGACGACTGCTGCCCTCGCCCTCCAGGTCGAAAGAATAACTGTCGACCCATTGGCTGAAAAAACGAAATTGTTTTCACAAAGACTGGTCGGATTCCTGTTTGCTGTTTTATTTTTTGTCTTTGGCTATGTGACTCGTGAATTTACCATCCAGCTCAACCTGGTTGATCACTGGTTTTTAGATTTGCCTGCATGGTTATTTTTTGTAGGCACTCTGACATTTGCATCGTTCACCAGTGCATTCTGGCTCATCACACATTGGCGAGCTAAAAAAATCACACGCAGATAATAAATACCGAGAAGAAAGCATGAAAAAGAAAAATGAAAAAGTCTCACCAAAGACTTTCACAATTACCGCAGCCGACGATAAATATATTCAAAAAATGGCAATGCGAATCGCACGTAATAAGAAGAAGTTACCTAGCGCCTCAGAAGGCCTTCGCATCATCATCCAGAGGTCTCAAGCCCTGGATAGTTATATAGATGCCAGCAATTCTAAGAATTTTCTCGATTATGATTATTTGAAGAATTTCAAATTAAACAGATAAACTAGTTGGAGCTATCATGATTCATCACCTAGTGGACATGCCAAACTTAGATGTAAATATCATGCGAATGGCAAAGGATATAGCAAATTCTAATAAACCAGCGTCGGCAATGAATTACTGCCCTGCTGATGTGAAAATGGATGTTTGGCTACATGTCGTAATGACGTACCAGCCCGCTGTTGAAATTTTCAAACATATTTGGGACAAGATTGAGATCGATCTTGTTGAGCATCAGCATGATGAATTTGATGGGAACTATGTTGTAACTGACTTAATCGTAAAACCCAGGTATAAATAAAAATACTGCAAGGTGTATACCGCCCTCCCCTGGGCGGTATTTTTATTTGTTACAGTCTATTAGCTTCTCCAGAATTTCAACCAATCTTTGAATGTGCCATCAAAAGGTACAGAGCTAAATAATTGATCAGTTGCGTATTCAATTTCTCTCCGACGATATCCCTGTGATTCCAGGTGAGCCTCCACCTGGTCGAAACATTCATTTCTTCCAAGATGTTTCCATCGAAAATAAAGATTGGAAGCGTCTTCCATCAGGTTATGGACAAAGATTGATCCTGCCATAGTTGCCATCGCAGTAATTCTCCTCTTTTTGTTATCAGCTCATAAGCCTGGTCTAGATTGTCGACAGGAACCGGATCTTCACAGGAATGTGTTGTGAGCCAGTATTCTGAATCTGACAGATTAAGATGCTCAAAGACACCAGCTTCATCGTTCATATATTCAGTTTTAAAAACAACCTGGTCTCCATGAAACTCCTGTGCATTTACCAGTGCATCAAGATCGTCAACAGGTTCTGGAATCATGTTATTAAAATGATAATTAACTAACCAATATTTTGCTGATGTAAAATCGACATTATGGATATTTTTATAGTTTGTCATTGACAACATTTCTTCACCGGTACGCAGAAAAGTTTCTCGGTTCAGGTAATCATCATATTTTTTTGCTTCGCTCATTTTTAAACACCTCCAAATTAATAAGACTTGGAATAAGTGTAAGTTAAAAGACATAAAACAAAGCTTCTAAGTGCTGCAACTTGAGACTTTGTTGGCAAACCGCTGTGCAAATGGACTGCTTCTTTATCGTCTTGACCAGGCGACACTTCAAATCTAATGATTTCTGTCATGGTTAAAAAACAAGCTGGATGTTTTTCACTAAAAAATAGGGGTATTCGTAATTGGTGGTTGATAGCCAGTCATAACAGCTCTCTTTCAATGAGGTCGGCCAGTGTTGAAATGTCAGCTCCATAGTTCTTTTCCTGTTGGTCGTCTGGTGTTGATCGCTCCATATTCAAGATTGAATAGTCCATCATCATTGATTTCTCCAAAACTGCTGCATTTGGAGGTAGAGATCGCCTGCCTTTTCGCTCAAAGGTTGGTTTCTTGGTTTTATGGATTCCCTGGGTGAATAGAATCTTCGCTCTGAGAGCTTCAAAGCTATATCCACGACCCAAACGATTCATGACCCTGATCAGGTTATTCAGGCTTTCTGTGTAGGCGTTGGTAACAGGGTGATCCCAGTAAGAGAAAACGTGTTCATGCCAGTTATCAACTGCTCTGATTAAGTCATGGTAAGCAGGTCTTATTTCAGTCGGTAGGCCGTTTTTCCATATCTCATAGGCGCTTTCAGCTTCACCTCTGGTATCTAAGTCCCAGATTCCATAAAACGCTTCCTTGGCATCATACGCAGCCCCAAGAATAGGATAGTTGCTAGACCAACCATCAAGCCTGAATGCCTCTTCTTGGTTCAGGGCATGTCTGCGTTTGAGCAGAACAAATCGTTCTCGCATCAACCCTCTACGCTGTTTTTGATTTAATTGGGATCGATGTTCTTTGCGAATCTTTTCTAAAGCATCATTTGCCATTCTGACGACATGAAATTTGTCGATTACAATGGTTGCATCAGGGAGTACCGACTGTATTGCATCCCTGTAAGGCTTCCACATATCCATGGCTACGTAACGCACCTTGTCACGATTCTCAAGCCGTTGCAGGTAGTTCATGACCGTTTTCTTTGTTCGATCCGAGAGGACTTCAACTGCTGTATTGTGCTCAATGTTGGAAATGACACAACGGGGTTTTTTGATAATGTGGATTTCATCAATACCCATCCATTTTGGCGTTTCAAAACGAATCTGTTCTTCAAGCTGATTGATATAGTTTCTGAATATTGTCCTGACAGTGCTTTCTGCAATGCCCACTTCCTCTGCTACGGAGATAAAGGTGCGGTTTATTGATTGTTCGCCGATCCATTTCACCAGGCGTTGAGTCATCTTGTGACTGGTATCAATATCAGGCAGTTCCTCTGTGAAGGTTTTATTGCACGATCTGCATTTCATTCGCCTGGCATTGACGTAGATACCGACACGCTTCCCATGTATGGGTAGGTCGTTGATCAGTTGTTCTCTGCGCCCAAAACCAATCAGGTTAGATGATTGACAATAGGAACAGGCTACAGGGGCATGTATCGAATTCGCCGATATTTGGTAATCATGCTCGTCTTCATGCACATCGGTAACATCGTAAGAGCGGAGATTAAGAATATTTCTTGTCATGGTCACTGATAATCAGATGAATTATCCGCAACCACTTTAAGAGAGTCTTTAAGTTCGCCAAGGTATTTTTCGACAATCTCCCAGACAAGTTCTGGATCAACACCGAGATATTCATGAGCAAGAACATTTCGGGTTCCGGCGACTTTTTCCCAGGGAGTCTCTGGAATGTGGGATTTCAGTGATTCAACACCATAATCTTTGATGCATTGACCAATGATCTCCAGATTTCTGATTACCGCATCCTGCGTTTTGGTGTCATCCAGAAATGCCTCTTTGCCATCGTCCGTATATTCTTCAATACGCTCAATACAGTCTATTGCATGTTTTATCAGCAATCCTTTTCGTGTCATAAAGGGAGTGCTTCTTCTAAGACCTGGTTCTTGATATGGCGGTTTAGAGACCTTTCAGTGACAACGTCGACTTTATGACCAACAACCTTTGCTACCTCATCCTGAATATCCATCAGATCAAACAGACTTCTGCCGGACTCCATATCCACCAGTAAATCAAGATCACTGTCGCCGGTTGAAGTACCACGAGCGACCGAACCGAACACCCTGATATTCATCGCACCGTGTCGGGATGCAATTTCCTTGATGCGGCTTTTTAAATCTTCAGTAAGAATCATTTTGGGCAACCTGGCAACAACCACTTAAAACGATATTATAGTAGATTGTAAATAGATAGCAACAACCAGTTAACGCGATTTTGTATTACCATTACAAGATAATTAAAAATAACTCAACAACCAGTTAAAACGGAAACCCAAAAATAGTAAAAGCCTAGTAGCCTTTACAAAGACCATTTATCTACTACTGCCTGAATAACTAATT
>Ga0180435_10000303_pt1 | contig 50785 bp, 42 predicted proteins | sample SS_ome_3_FD_132467 | JGI IMG/M metagenome (GOLD analysis project Ga0180435, IMG submission 132467) | Hypersaline lake sediment archaeal communities from the Salton Sea, California, USA - SS_3_S_1 metaG | ecosystem: Environmental > Aquatic > Non-marine Saline and Alkaline > Hypersaline >... | reverse complement strand
CGGGCGGTCATCAGGGCGTAGACCGCGGTCAGGAAGTCGACCTCCTCGAGCCCGCTGCCTGCGCGGAGCTCGTTGAGGGTCTTGGGCTGGCGCAGCGGCTCGAGGATGGCGAGCTCGGAGTCGATGAGCTGGAGCGCGTACTCGATGAGGTGCACGCCCCAGTCGAAGAGAACGCCGCCGGACTGCGACTTGCTCGCGCGCCACCATCCGCCGGGCGGGCCGTATCCGCCCATGTGGGCCTCGATGCGGACGACGTCGCCGATGACGCCCGCCCTGATTTTCTGCACAGCGTCCAGCATCCAGCCGTCCCAGTGGCGGTTGTGATAGGTCGAGAGCATCCGGCCGTTCCGTTTCGCCGCGGCGATCATCGCGTCGCACTCGGCGGTCGTGATGGCGAAGGGCTTTTCCGTGACCACGTTCCAGCCGGCGTTGAGGCACCGGATCGCCTGCTTCGCGTGCATGTGGTGGGGCGTGGCAAGGGCGACGAGGTTCACGTCGGCCTTCCGGAGCATCTCGCCGAGCGAGCCGTACGTGCGGATGCCGGGGCAGTCCTGCTCGGCGGCGTCCCGTCTGCCCGCGTCGAGGTCCGCGACCGCGACGGGCGTCATGCCCGCCTGCCGCATCTCACGGAGGTGGAACCTGCCCGCGCTGTATCCCGCGACCGCTGTCTTGATGTCCTTCGCCCTGCGAAATCGTTTCATGCGAATGTCCTCGAAAGGTGTTCAGGTCCGCAACCGTGCGCCGATGTCAACATAACAGGAAATGGGCAGTCATTTCTCATTGTTCGGGCCGCGCAACAGTTGACGGTCAGGTGGACTGGCTTGTTGGGCACTGCATTCTGCATGCGGACACCCAAGCATCAAGCTCTGCCTCAAGTCTTCCCGCGGTCTCCTCAACGCCGTCGTCGGGCTGGCGGAGAAGGTTATCGCCCTCTCTCGGGTCTCTGTGCAAGTCGTACAGTTCCCGCAGAACGGTACCGGGACCCAAAGACTCCGGTGCGGCACAGCACCTCACAGCGACCGCCTGCATGCGGTACTTCCAGTCACCGCACAAGGCATCGGCTTCCGCGTGAAGCTCCAGCCGGATGAACTTGTGCTGCCGTGTCTGGATAGCGCAGTGGTCGAACTGTGCGGGGCCGCAATCTCGCTGGTGTTCATGGCAAGTATGACTGCAGACGTGATCGAGACCTTCACGGCTCTCACCGCGGATGCGCGCAAGCAAGCTTGTGCCCTGTGCCGACGAAATCGGCGGGAGGCCGGCAATGTCAACAATCGTGGGGGCCACCTGCGCAGATTCAACCAACCCCGGAAGGGGGAGGCCCTGCGGGAGCAACGCCGGACAGTGGAAAATCAGTGGAACGTGCAGAATCTCATTGTAGAGGTTGACCTTTTTCTCGGTGAAACCGTGCTCCCACAGCTCCGTGCCGTGATCGCCGAACACAACGACCAGCGTCTCGTCGAAGATGCCGAGTTGTTTCAGTCCTGCGAAGATCCTGCCAAGGTAGTGATCCGTGTAGGTGATGTCTCCTTCGTAGAGACTTTGGTAAGACGTGCCCCACATGTGTCGCCAAGGATCGGGGGCATCCCAGGGCTCGTGTGTGTCGTTCACGTGAACGTAGACGAAACAGGGCCCGGACGCATGCTGAGATCGAAAACGCGAGAGGACGAATTCCTCCGTCCAATCCATATGCCGGTTGTACTCCGCCCCGGGATTGTGCTCGTCGAACCCGCGGTCGAATCCGTACATCGCATGAGCGCTGTAGGGATTCGTTCTGTTCACACCGGCGAATGTCTGATAGCCGTGCGCCTTCAGGTGTTCGGCAAGAGTGACGTGTTCCGCAAACAAGGGGTGCTGCTCGCGCAAGAGCGTGAGATCATGTGTCAAAGGATACAGCCCGGTGTGCAGCGTGATGTTCTGGGGCAGTGTCCACCCGCTATTCGCGATCGCGTCCGTGCAAAACACGCCGCGTTGCGCCAATCCGTCCAGATGGGGTGCAAGGTCCCTTGAGCAGCCGTGGCACCGGAAACGGTCACGGCGGATCGTTTCCAGCGATATCAGAAGAATGTGCGGTTGCTTCAAAGGATGCCCTCTCGTGAAAGCGGTTGTCAACATACCTCTGCACAAGAGACACTGCGGGCATTCTACCGGCTGTCACGCGCCTTAAGTCAGTTTTTCCAGAACTTTCTGCGCCTTTCTTAGCGCCCGTTCTTGCCTCGCAAGAAACGTGCTTTTCACCCAGTCTTTGTGAGGCGGCAACGTCTTTCCGTCCCTTACCTTGTTGGCAAACAAAGGCCGAAACCCATGCCAGTGTGCGTGCTTACCGTGTTCCAGATACTCACGTCCTTTGGCAATCGCGTCTTCCAAGCATTTGATGCGATCAAGAACAGCTTTCTTCTTTGGGTTCATAAGTGTCACGCAACCCTTAGGGCGAACTACGTCTTACTATGGTTCCTATGTTAGCATTCTACCCCATGAAAGTGGGCGCAACAACCCCGCCACACGCCCCGGCGAGCGAGCTCAGCGGTGGAGTTCACGCCCCGTAGCATCCGACGGACCCCGTTAGGCCGATCTTTCGTATTCCTTCAGCGTCGCCAGCTCGCGGGGGAGGTGGACCTCGTACGGCTCCCAGCCAATCCACTCGCCGCTGACGAAGCCCCGGTATCCGATGCCGAGGAGCAGTTCGACCGCGCGGCGGTGGTCTATCTCGCCCTGGCCGATGGGCACGAGCTGGACACCCTCGCCGACGCCATCGTGTATGTGCAAGTGCCCGATCCACGGCTTCAGTGTTTCGAACGACTCGTCGATGGTCGCGTTCTTCGTCCGGACCGGGTGCATGATGTCCCAGTTGCACGCGATGTTCGGGTGGTTGACGCGGGACAGCACCTCGGCGACGTGTGCGGGGTCACACCAGTCGTCGTGGGTTTCGAGGCAGAGGGTGACGCCGTGCTCGGCGGCGTGACCGGAAACGGAGCCGAGCGAGTCGGCGAGCAGGGCAATCGCCTCCTCGCGGCTCATACCCTCGGGGATGCCTCCGCCGAACACGCGGACTACCGGCGCGCCGACGTCGTCGGCGAGGTCGATCCGTTCGTCCGTCTGCTTCATCATCTCATCGGTCTTTGACGGGTCCGCGTAGCTGATCGACGTTGCGAGACACGCGATGGCGACGCCGGCCGACTCGGCCTTCCGCCGGACTGCGGCTCGTTCGTCGGCCGACGTGGCGACCTCGACGCCGTGCGCGTGGTTCGCGTCGAGCCGCGGCTCGACCCCGTCGTAGCCGTACCTCCGGGCGGTCGCGAGCATCTCGTCGAGCGAGAGCTGCGGCGCCGAAAAACTCATGAACGAGTATTTCATTTCCCGCTCCTTCACCGTGTCTTTCATCGGCGTCACAGTCGCACGACTTCGCCCGTCTCGCTTGCGGTCCGGATAGCGTCGAATATTTCCGAAAGCCGGAGGGCGTCGGCCGGCGTGACGGGGAACGGCCGCTCGCCCCGCAGCGCCTGCGCCGCCTCGCGGTAGATTTCGTTCTCGTCGCCGCACTCGGCGCCCGCGACGTGCTCTTCAATCCTTTCCTCGTTGGCGGACTGCATTGTGTTGAACGCCGTCGGGTCCGCGGGCCGCTCCGGGGTGTGCTTGCAGACCTTCAAGTCATTGCCGTAGACGACAATCGTGCCGCGGTCGCCCTGGACGAACCAGTCGGGCATTCGCTCGGTGGAGAGAGTGTACTCCGCCAGTACGACGGCCCCGGTTTCGAGCGTGAGGACGGCGAGGAACACGTCCTCGGCGTCGCCGGGGTTGATGACCTGCTTCATGTACGCATAGACGCTCGCGACCGGGCTGCCGAGCAGCAGCAGCGCCGGGTCGACGATGTGCGGGCCCCAGTTGAGCAAATATCCGCCGCCGTAGCGGCGCTGGGTCTGCCAGTCACAGCGGGTGCCGAAGCTCGAGACGGTCCGCCGCACCATGAAGACGCTGCCGATCGCGTTCTCGGCGAGCAGTTGCCCGAGCCGCCTGAACGTGCTGCCCCACCGCGCAGGAAGCCACGGCAGGAGGAGTTTCCCGGACGACTCCGCCGCTTGGACCATCAAGCGGCCTTCGGCGGCGTTGACGGACCACGGCTTTGTCACCAGCACGTTCACCCCGGCCGCGAGGCAGTCGCACGTCATGCGGCAGTGCTGGTCGCTGCGCGTGACGATGCAGACGAGGTCGATCCTCTCGCGCTCGAGCATTTCGGCGTAATCCTCGTAGACCGCGCAGCCGAAGCGTTCGGCGGCTTGGGTGCGACGGGCGGAATCGATGTCACACATCGCGGCGAGCGTGAAGTCGGGGCTTTTTTCGATTGCCCCGGCGTGCATCGTGCTGCCACTGCGGCCGTAGCCGAGTATTGCCGTGCGTATCTTCATGTCCCATTCCTTCGAACTGCTCAATCATCGCCCGGAAGCATTCTACCCCATGTCCCCAGGCCGGGCAACCACGCCACAGGGACAGCGCCTGAACTTCGTGAAGAAGACCATTTCACCGAGGAGTGGCCGCTGAGAATGGCGGCTTGGAGTTGCCCACCGGCAACATCCGCACGGAGACCGCAGAGCACACAACGTCTCGGCCTCCGGCCGGTGTCAAAGCGGCCTCGGTCTGCTCCTGCGGAGCAGGAGGCCGGTGCATGCACTCCATAATCTGCATCGGCGAAATCCGCGTCGACGCCTTTCCCGTTCTTCGCGCTCCCGCCACACGGACGGCCCACAGGCAGCCGATTTTCGTATTGACACGGGGGCGGAGATGCGTTACTATGTGATAAGCTTATCACAGATGTGGCGGCGGCCGGAGGTGCACCGAAATGAACAAGGCGCGGAAACAGGTCTACCGGATGCAGGCGGAGGTCATCAAGGCCGCGGCTCATCCCATCCGGCTGGCCGTCCTCGACTGCCTCCAGGGCGGCGAGCGGTGCGTCTGCGAGATCACGAAGGAGGTCGGCTCCGAGCGGTCGAACGTGTCGCGGCACCTCGCTATCATGACGCGGGCCGGCCTGCTCGACAGCCGCAAGGACGGGCTGATGGTGTACTACAAGCTCCGCGCGCCGTGCATCCTGGATTTCATCTCCTGCGTCGAGCACTGCCTGAAGGAGAACGTCGAGGAGAGCCGGTCGGCCCTGCGCGGGCGTTAGTCGGACAGGACGCCGTTTTTTTGGAGCGTGTTCGTGCGTATTCCATCACATAGTCAATTATCCCGGAGCGGCGGGCGCCGGCCATGACCTGGAAGAACGAATGGAAGCGCGTGGCCCTGGCCGTCGCGGTATTTCTCGGGTGTCTTTATCTTCCGGCCGATGCGGGCCGCCTGCCCGGCGCGGCGGCCGAGGCGCTCCTTCTCGTCAAGTGGTACGCGCGCGAACACGTGGTGCTGTGCCTCGTGCCGGCGTTCTTCATCGCGGGCGCCATCGGCGTCTTCATCAGTCACGCCTCGGTGATGAAATATCTCGGCGCCGGCGCGAACAAGGCCCTGGCCTACGGCGTCGCGAGCGTCTCGGGCTCGGTCCTCGCGGTCTGCTCGTGCACGGTTCTGCCGCTCTTCGCGGGGATTTACCGGATGGGCGCGGGGCTCGGGCCGGCCACGACGTTCCTCTATTCCGGCCCGGCCATCAACGTGCTGGCGATCGTGCTCACGGCGCGCGTCCTGGGCATCGAGATGGGCGTCGCCCGCGCGGCCGGAGCGATTGCGTCGAGCGTGGTGATCGGCCTCCTCATGCACGTGATCTTCCGCGACGAGGAACGCGCGAAGGTCGAGGCGCAGATGGCCGCGCCGACGCCGGAGGTGAAGAGGCCGCTCTGGCAGAACGGGCTGTATTTCGCGGCGATGGTCGCCATCCTCGTGTTCTCGAACTGGGCCAAACCGGAGCAGGCGACGGGCCTGTGGCACGCCGTCCACTCCGCGAAGTGGGTCATCACGGCCGCGTGTTCGGCTCTGTTGGCGGTCATGCTTGTCCGGTGGTTCGGGCTGGCGTGGTGGAAGGTCGTTCTTGCCGCCGTTCCGCCGGCCGTGCTCGCCGTGACCCTTCCGGGTGCGCCGGCGTTGGCGTTCGCGGCGGGGGTCGTCGGGCTGTCGATAATCGCCAGCACGGACGGCGGCGAAACGGGCGAATGGTTCTGGACTTCGTGGGGGTTCGCGCGGCAGATACTGCCGCTTCTGCTTCTCGGGGTTCTGGTCGCCGGGCTGTTGCTGGGGCGGCCGGGGCACGACGGGCTCATCCCCGGCGGATGGGTGAGCGCGGCGGTGGGCGGCAATTCGCTCCGGGCGAACCTGTTCGCCTCGGCCGCGGGCGCGCTGATGTATTTCGCGACGCTGACCGAGGTGCCGATTTTGCAGGGCCTGATGCAGAACGGGATGGGCAAGGGGCCGGCTCTGGCGTTGCTGTTGGCCGGGCCGGCGCTGTCTCTGCCGAACATGCTCGTCATCCGGAGCGTGATGGGGACGAGAAAGACGGCGGTGTTCGTCGCGCTGGTCGCCGTCATCGCGACGGCCAGCGGAATGGTGTACGGCCGGTTCTTTTGAAAGGAGATGTGTCATGGCAAAGCGTTGCGAAGGCGCGGCGAAACGCGTGCTCTTCTATTCGTGCTCGGGCGGAGCGAACGTGGCGGAGGTCGCGGACCGCGCGGCGCGCGAACTGATGTTCGACGGATGCGGACCGATGTTCTGTCTCGCCGGACTCGGGGCGGAAATCCAGGAAATGATTCAGACGGCGAAGGACGCCGACCTGAACCTCGTCATCGACGGCTGCGCGATGGACTGCGCGAAGAAGATCTTCGACAGGGCGGGCGTCACCAATTACAGGCAGTTCAAGGTGACGGACCTGGGCATCGAGAAGCAGAAGGGCGTCCGCGCGACGGACGAGCAGGTGGTCGCGGCGGTTGCGAAAGCAAAGGAGGTGCTGGCCCGGTGAGGAAACTGCAGATTCTCGGAACGGGCTGTCCCAAGTGCAAGCGTCTGGCCCAGGCCGCGGAAGAGGCGGCGAAAGAACTCGGCATTGAGTACGAGCTGGAGAGAATCAGCGACCTCAACGAGATGATGAAGTTCGGCGTGATGATGACGCCGGCCCTCGTCATCGACGGCAGGGTCGTCGCGGCCGGCAAGGTGCCGTCCGCAGGCGAAATCAGGAAGATGCTCGAATCCGGTGGTCCCCAAGAGGAGGCGTAGCCATGGGAAAGGCGGCAAGGATTGCCATCGTCGCCGCGCTCGCGCTCGCGGTCGGCGTGGTGCTATATCTGAAGGCGCGGGAACCGCAGGATGCCGGCAGGCCGTCAGGCACTCCTGCTTCGGCGGACAAGGTCGCGGAAGCGGCTCCTCCGGAGCGTAGCGCCGCCCTTCCCCGTCTGCTCGACCTCGGCGCGGACAAGTGCATCCCGTGCAAGGCGATGGCTCCGATCCTCGACGAACTGAAACGGGAGTACGAGGGGCGGCTCGACGTCGTCTTCATCGATATCTGGAAAGACCCGGAGGCCGGGCGGCGGTACGGCGTACGGATGATCCCGACTCAGATATTCTTCGACGCCTCCGGCAAGGAACTCGACCGGCACACCGGTTTCTTCTCGAAGGACGACATCCTGGCCAAGTGGAAGGAACTCGGAGTGGCGCTTGAGAAAAAGCCGGGAGAGACACGGTAGGCCATGACGGAACTGTTCACAGCACTGACGCGCGCGGTCGAGGGCGCGGCTCCGGTCGCGATGGCCGCCGCCTTTCTTTGGGGCGTGCTCAGCATCGTGCTCAGCCCATGCCACCTGGCCAGCATTCCGCTCATAGTCGGGTTCATCGACGAACAGGGGCGCGTGTCCGCCCGGCGCGCACTCGTCATCTCCGCGCTTTTCGCGCTCGGAATCCTGGTCACGATCGCGGTCATCGGGGCGGCCACCGCGGCCGCCGGCCGGATTATGGGAGACGTCGGGCGGTACGGGAATTACGCCGTCGCCGTCATCTTCTTCGCCGTCGGCCTGTACCTTCTCGACGTGATCCCTATGCCCTGGCCGGGCCTCCGGCAGGTCGGGACGACGCGGAAGGGATGCTGGGGCGCGTTAATCCTGGGACTCGTTTTCGGCCTGGCGCTCGGGCCCTGCACGTTCGCCTACATGGCCCCGATGCTGGGCATCACGTTCCGGCTGGCCCACACAAACCTGCCGTACGGCGTCCTGTTGTTGCTCGTGTACGCCGTCGGCCACTGCTCCGTCATCGTCCTGGCGGGCACGTGCGCCGGTCTTGTACAACGCTACCTGAACTGGAACGAGAGGTCCCGGGGGGCCGTGATTCTGAGGCGGGTGTGCGGCGCTCTGGTTCTGCTTGGGGGCCTCTACCTGGTCTATGTGGCGCCGTGAGGCGACGGCGGCCACAACAGAACGGAAAGGACAGGAAGAATGAGCGAGTGTGCGAGCGTCGGGCCGGCGAAGGGCCTGAGCTTCTTCGAGAGGTACCTGACGCTCTGGGTCCTCCTTTGCATCGCCGGCGGGATCGTGCTCGGCCGGGTGGCGCCCGGCGTGGCGGAGTACCTCGACGGGCTGGCCATCCGCGTCGGCGACGCGCCCGTCGTCTCCATCCCGATCGCCGTCTGCCTGTTCTTCATGATGTATCCGATCATGGTGAAGATAGACTTCGCGGACGTCCTCCGGGCGGGCAGGAGCGCGAGACCGGTCGGCCTGACGCTCTTCGTGAACTGGTGCGTCAAGCCGTTCACGATGTACGCGATCGCCCTGTTCTTCCTCGGCACGGTCTTTCACGGGCTGATCGGGCCGGACAAGATGGACCTCGTGAAGATGCCGCTTGGCCTCGACCTGCCGGTCGGCGCGGCGCACGGCGCGGGCAAGGTGGTGATGCACGAGGGGGCGAGGATGCTGGCGGTCCCGCTCTGGCGCAGCTACCTTGCGGGCTGCATCCTGCTCGGCGTCGCGCCGTGCACGGCGATGGTGCTCGTGTGGGGGTTCCTGGCCAAGGGAAACGACGGCCACACGCTCGTGATGGTCGCCATCAACTCGCTGACGATGCTGTTCCTTTACGGCGTGCTCGGCGGCTTTCTGCTCGGGGTCGGCCAACTGCCGGTGCCGTGGCAGGCGCTGCTCCTCTCGATCGGCATCTACGTCGCCCTGCCGCTCGTCGCGGGGTACCTCTCGCGGCGATGGATAATCGCCGCAAAGGGCGAGGCGTGGTTCAGGGAGAAGTTTCTGCACGTGCTGACGCCCGTCACGATAACGGCCCTTCTCATCACGCTCGTCCTTCTGTTCTCGTTCAAGGGCGACCGGATTCTCGAAGAGCCGCTGACGATCCTCTGGATCGCCGTCCCGCTGTTCCTGCAGACGACGCTGATTTTCGGAGTGGGGTACGGGCTGGCCAGGGTCTTGAAGTTGTCGTACAAGGACGCGGCCCCCTCGGCGATGATCGGCGCGTCGAACCACTTCGAGGTGGCGATTGCGACGGCCGCGATGCTTTTCGGCCTGAGTTCCGGCGCGGCGCTGGCCACGGTGGTCGGCGTACTCATCGAGGTGCCCGTGATGCTCCTCTTGGTCAAGGTCTGCCTGCGGACGCAGGGATGGTTCGGCGATGCGGGCCGGGCGGCGTCGGCCGCGTCATGAGCGCTAATCTTCGCCGCCGGGATGCTATTGCCGCGGAACCGCTTGGGTGGTAGTCTGTGCCTATGGCAAGCACGTCCAGAGAATCACCTCCGGCGGAAGGCCCCGGCAAGGCCGATGCCGCTCGGCGCATCACGTGGATCGGACTCGCGGCAAATCTCCTGCTGTGCGCGGCGAAGTTCGCGTGCGGCATAGCCGGCAAAAGCCAGGCGCTCGTCGCCGACGCCGTTCACAGTCTGTCGGATTGCAGTACCGACGTCGCGGTGCTCGTCGGCATCCCGTACTGGTCCGCCCCGGCGGACAAAGGCCATCCGCACGGCCACCGGCGCATCGAGACCGCGGTGACGGCGAGCATCGCCATCGTGCTCGCGGGCGTCGGCGCCGGGCTTGTCTGGAAGGCGCTGACCACGCTCAGGGAGCACCACGAGTCCGCGCCCGGCCTCATAGCCCTGTTCGCCGCCCTCGCGTCGATATTCGTCAAGGAAGCGCTCTATCGCTGGACGAACTCCGTCGGGAAGCGGACGAGGTCACCGGCCCTGATAGCGAACGCCTGGCACCATCGGTCCGACAGTCTGAGTTCCATCCCGGTCGTGCTTGCGGTCGCGGGTGCGAGGATCGGGCCGTCGTGGTGGTTCCTCGACCACGTGGGCGCGGTCGTCGTTTCGGTCTTCATTTTCGGAGCGGCCTGGAAGATCGGATGGCCGGCGCTGAAACAGCTTGTGGACGCCGGCGCGCCCGAGAAGGCGCGCGAGCAGATCAGGCAGATCGCCCTCGGCGTCGAGCAGGTCTGCCACATCCACGCCGTGCGCACGCGCTACATGGGCGACGGGCTTGCGGTCGACCTGCACGTCAAGGTGGACGGCGGCCTGACGGTCCGCGAGGGACACGACATCTCGGAGGAGGTCAAGCGGCGCCTCCTCGACCGGGGCCCGGACCTCGTGGACGTCGTCGTGCACCTCGAACCGTGCGACCAAGAGCACATGGGCTCGAACGGACCGGCCGCATGACGGGGCGGATGCCACAATGTCAAGGAAACGTCGAATGAGAATCCTTTTCCTCTGCACCGGGAACTCGTGCCGAAGCCAGATGGCCGAGGCCTGGGCGCGCAACCTCAAGAGCGACGTGCTCGAGCCCTGTTCCGCCGGGATCGAGAAACACGGCCTCAACCCCCGCGCCGTCAGGGTGATGGCCGAGGCGGGCGTCAACATGTCGACGCAGAGGTCCAAGCTCGTGAGCGAGCTCGGAGATGTCACGTTCGACTGCGTCGTCACGCTCTGCGGCGACGCCAGCGAACACTGCCCCGTCTTCCCCGGCAGGACCAGGGTCGTCCACGTCGGGTTCGACGACCCGCCGAAGCTGGCCGCCGACGCCCGGACCGAGGAGGCGGCGCTCGCCCACTATCGCCGCGTGCGCGACGACATCAGGGCATTCGTCGAAACACTCCCCGACGCGCTGCTCGATTGAGGCCCGCCAGTCCCTTGAATTCCAGTGGCCGCGTGGCTACGCTATCTGCATGCGAAAGGCCAGGAACGCACTCCCCAAAGCCGTGAAAGGCCCGGCGTGGAACGCCGCGCGTGCACCGGCGCCACGGCGAGGCCCGCTCCAAGGGACTGGCGACGCGGATTGGCTCCATCGATCTCCGATGCGCCGCTAAACTGATTGGGCTCCGTTGGCGCGAAAACTATCATGCACGGTCCGGACGCAACACTCGGACACGGTGCGAATGGATGTCTGCAAGCCACGCGTGACGGCCAAAGGCAACGACGTCGGGAAAGGAAAAGGACACGGAAAGGAAAAGCCCTGTGGCGAAGGCCCCTTGACTACGGTTATGGATGTCCCCGGAATATTACGCGGTACTTCCATGCCGAATCCGCTCACTATGCAGCCGCCTGACACTCGGGGGCGCCTGTCGACTATCTTGTGTCGCGCTTAGTAACAGTCACAACCTTGTCGTGCACGTTGAACTGAATCACCACGTCATCATAGACAAGTCCGGAGCAAGGCGTTGATTCCAGCCACTGGTCCATTTCGGCTTGTGTGTGCTGGCTTGGGTCAGGAATGGCATTGTCGTACCACTCCTCGGTTTTGGGCTTGCCCATTAAGTCCAAAACATCCTGCTTGGTCTTGCCCATCATGCTCTTTATATCAACCGGCGGCTGGTCGGAGCATCCCACGCAGGACATGACCGTACCACCCAGCATAAACGCAGCACCTATATAAGACAGTGTTTGCGCTATGTCTTTGAACCTCACCATACTCTTCCTCCTTTGGAGCCCGGCCCGTAGATGGCCTTGCAGTTACCCGACGGGTCGCACTCCATTACGCCATTCTCTACTTCCCACTCTGACCACCTGCCGCTCCAAATGCTCCAGCCGGTTCGTCGAGTGAATAGCCCTATGGTTCCCCGTACCTTACAGCCGCTCGCCTCGGCGATATTCTTTAGCGTAATATTCGCGACGGCGGCAGTCTCGCAGGACATGATGTTGATATAGCACTTGTCGCACATCGCGCCTGCCAACGCAGCTCCAAAACCGCTGCTATTCGCATGGGCGATCATGTCAGGCTTGTGGATTGGATCATTACTGCCGGGAGGCCTTGTCATTCTGAAGCCCCCTTGGCGACGGTATCCGCCATGCGACACGATCGTAAGCGTCCGGATGCACTGACACTTCCTCACATTCTTGTCAAGGGTTTCAAGGGGGTTCCGGGGACACAATACTTAACTCCGAGGGCCCTGGGCTTCGGGCCGGGCTTTTGCCTGCGGAGGACGCGGCCAAGGGCTTTCTCCAGTTGCTCGACGAACCCCGCTCCGCCCAACGGCCGCCCCGTCCGTTCGTGCCGCCGTAAGGGCTCCGCGTCGTCGCGCTGGGACGGCTCGCCCGGCCATCTTGTCGCGCCGGTCTCTGCCCGCAAGCATTTTACCCCATGCTTTCTGGGGACAGCATACCTATTTCCGGTCACGCCGGCCGCTCTTTCTTGCCGGCAAGCATTTTAGCCCATGTGTCGCCGTCAAGCAACTGTCTCGCGTTCTTTCCGCCGCGCTGCGTTCGGTATGGAGTGCGGCGGCACGACACCGCTTTCAGTGCCTGCGAAGCTTGCCCGCCGTTCGGCTGGCGGGCAGACCCGGCAGACCTTGAGATAAGCGTGATGTCCCCGCAACTCCAAAAAGCATAACGTCAACGAGAAGTGTCCGTGTGTCTGGACACACGGACACTTCTCCGGAGCCCGGCACGTCGCTAGCAGCCCGTTGAAGAAGTGTTTCTTTGCCAACGTGGCTCATGCCGCCGCCCGAAGCGCGAGATCGGGCGCTATAAGGTTTCGCCGACGCTCGGGGCGGCGCCGGGATATTCCGATTTTCCGGTGACAGCATACATATTTCCACCTGCCGGATTCGGACGTAACCATCGCCCTCAGCTTCGCCGTCACTGTCGGCTACCCGTAGAGCGGCGGGTTCTCGGCCGCGTGGCGTTCGAGGCCCGACATTATCGCGCGGCAGCTGTCCTTCCAGCGGTGCGGCGGCATGTCCTCGGTGATCCCCACGATGAGGCCGTCGACCGTTTCGAGCGAGTCGAGCATCTCGACGGTCGCGCTCTCGACCTCTGCGTCGGGCGCGAGATGCACGGACGACGGGAAGTTGAGCCAGAGCACCTTGTCGGGCCACGCCGCGCGCGCCTCGGCCACCGTCATGTCGGTGTCGGGCGCGGGCGTGAACGCCTCGACATAGTCGAGGCCCGTGCCCGCGATGGCCGCCGACAGCAGGCGGCAGTCATCGTCGAAATGACAGCCGACCAGCTTCCCGTGCCGGTGCATTGTCTCGGCCGCCTCGTTGTAGTGCGGCGCGTAATACCTCTCGAACATGCCGGGCCCGGTGACCTCGGGGATAACGTTGCCGCCGTAGTTCGCGTGCAGGGCGGGCGAGGCCGCGACCAGCGGGTAGATTTTGCGGCGGTTCTCGACGATGGCGTCGTACAGCTTCAGGACCTCGTCACGGTTGTCCATCCACTCGATGCAGAACCGCTCCGTGCCCATCCAGCCGCCGGAGACGAGGACCTGGAGCGGCTCGAGGCCGAAACCCGAGCGCAAGATGACGTTCTCGCCGCGCTCACGTTCTGCCCGCGCGAACACGTCGTAGCACGGCTCGTACCGTTCATCCCGTATCATGAAAAGCAGTACCTTGTAGTCGTCCTTGCTCTTGAACATCCGCTCGCGGCACCAGGACGTGAACCCGGCCGACTGGTGGAGCGAGGTGACCGTGCCGACGGGCGTCTCGCACCGGGTCCGGGTGAGACGCTTCCCGTCCTCTTCATACGTTTCGCTTGTCGTCTTCACGTTCGGCGCGTGCGTCCTGAAGACCGTGACGCCGCGGTCGACGATGCACATGCCGCGTTCGAGCATTTCGCGCTGCTCGGGGCAGTCGGGGGCCATGCATTCGTACATCGTGAACGGTACGCGGTCGGCGTGTCCGCCGAGCAGGACGGTCCTCACTCGTTCCCTGGGTGCCATGGTGCGATTTCTCTCAAGGAATAACCGGACAATCGGCGGGCATTGGGGCCGCCGCGCTCACTTCCCATTCCTCAGGTCGAACAGCATGCACTGGGGGACGCCGCAATACGTCCACCGCCGCACGGGCTCGCGGGTCCGGATGAGGTTCTTCGTAAACTCATCCAGGTACCCCTGCCTCGGGAAGACGAGCAGGAAGTCGGGGTGGGTCGCGTCCGACATCCGGCCGTCGAACCACACAAGCTCTTGCTTCAGCCACGGCCGCAGGCGGGCGAACGGCGGCCGCACCGCGATGGAACTGCCGTCCGGGCAGTCGGTGTTGACGGCGTCGAGCACGTCGGGCGTGACCGTGTCGCCCCAGTAGGTCGTCTCGAAACCGAGCCGCTCCGCGCCCCACGCCCCGCCCACGAGGCCGCTGTAGTACGAAAGCTCATAGGGACGCGTCCAGGAAAGCACGACGGCGCAGAATGCGAGGACGGCCACGACGAGGGTGCGGCCGAGCCGGCCGCGCCACGCCCATATCTTCGCTCCGCCGATTCCGGCGAAGCATGCGACGAACGGAAACGCGGGCATGAACAGGCGCACGCCGTCGTACTTCGGCACCATCGGAAGAGCGAGAACCACAAGAGGCAGGAGGGCGCTCGCAAGCATCAGGACGCCGGCCCCGCGCGTCCCGCCGCGCCGCACCGCACCGCCCGCGCCGATGCCCGCGAACAGCAGGAGCCCGAGCGGCACGGTCACGAGCGTCATCACGAACGGATAGTGCCACGGGGCGCGCTCGGCGCGATACGTCGTCCCGAGGTAATGAACCGGCACGCTCGTCGTGCCGGTCGGACGCGCGTCCTCGCCGAGACGCTCCGCCTTGTTCACGGCGTATTCCTGCACACGGCCGGCCGTGTCGTGCCAGAGCCACGGCCACCCCGCGAAGAAGACCGCCGCACCCAGGACGAACAGCATGACGCACGGTACGAGCGCCCGCTTCCCGTGGAACCACAGCGCCCACGGGATGAGCACGACGGGCAGGAACACGGCGTTTAGCTTGGTGAGGAGCGCGACGCCCCAGAGCACCCCGGCCGCGGCCGCGCGCCATTTGCTCTCGTGGGCGCGGAAGAACACGAGCGTCGTCGCAAAACACGCCAGCGCGACCGGCACGTCGAGCGCGGCCAGGTGCCCGTGCCCGAACACGCGCGGCATGAGGGCCAGCGACAGCGCGCCGATCGCTCCGGCCGCGCGGCCGAACCTGCCCGCGAGGAACACGTACACCAGCCCGGCCAGCGCGACGAACATCGCGACGGCGGCAATCCGGGCCGTCAGGAAAAGGCCGAGCCCGGCGTCGCCCTGAAACGACCCCGCAAGCCCGTAGACGAGCTTCGCGGCCGGCGGATGTTCGTGATTGAAGGCCCAATACCGGTCGATGATTTCCCGGGAAAAGGAATCGGGCGAAAGATGCGTAAGCCACTGGGCATAGTTGTACCCGCCCAACACGTAATCGGGCTCGTCCCATGTGATGCCCGGACCGAGCGACGCGGCCGTACCCAGCAGGAAGAGCATCAGCAGGGTGAAGATGACCCGGCGCCGGGCGCGGCCGTTTGAATCCGAGGCGGGAGGGGCGTCGTTCAACGCGGCTGTCCTCTCAGGTCGCGGTCCGGCGCCGTCCGAGCAGGGCTTCCGCGACGCGAAGGTGCTCGGCCGTGGTGATCTTGAAGTTCTCGAAACTGCCGCGGACGAGCCGAACCTCGACGCCGAGGCGCTCGACAAGCTGAGCGTCGTCCGTGCATTCGAACCCCGCTCTCGCCGCCTCGGCATACGCCCGGCGGACAAGCTCGGTGCGGAAGACCTGCGGCGTCTGCGCCGCCCACAGGTCGGCGCGCGGGACGGTCTCCGACGCGCTCTCGCCACGGGCGCGCTTGATCGTGTCGGTCACGGGCACGGCGACGACGGCCGCACCGTGCTCGTCTGCGGCGCAGACCGATTCCTCGATGGCGCGACGCGGCACCATCGGCCTCACGGCGTCGTGGATGAGAACTATCTGGATGCCGGGATGAAGGGCCTCGAGCCCCCGCGCCACCGAGTCCTGCCTGCGCGTCCCGCCCTCGATGATGCCGGTCGCGCCGCAGGCCCTGAGCGCCGCCCAATGCGCCGTCTTGATCGTCGGAACGTCGCCGGGGTGAGCGACGATGATGATCTGCTCCAGCCCGATAAGCCCCTGGAACCGCCTGAGCGTGTGACACAGGACGGGCTCGCCCAGAAGCTCGATGAGGGGCTTGCGCACCTCGCCCCCCATGCGCGTGCTGTCGCCGGCCGCTGGGAGAATGAGTGCCAGCCGGCTCGCGGCCGGCCCGGAAGTGCTCGCGGGCGTCATCGGCTGTCTTGACCGTTGGTGTCGGATTTCTGCGGTTCGTACGCTCGGACCTTTGCGAATATGATGCGGCCAGTCGAGGTCTGGAGAAAGCGCGTGACGACCACCTCGATCTCCGAGCCGATTCGGGATTTTGCATCTTCCACGACGACCATCGTGCCGTCGTCCATGTATCCGACCGCCTGGCCGGCCGACTCGCCGGCGCGAATGAGGTCCACCATCATCGCCTCGCCCGGCAGGAGCTGTGGCCGCATCGCGCTGGCGATGTCATTGAGGTTGATGGCATCGACGCCCTGAACACTGGCGGCCTTGCTGAGGTTGATGTCCGTGGTGACGATTCGCGCCCCCAGCGTCTCGGCGAGCTTGATGAGCTTCGCGTCCACGTCCTGCACGCCGGGCACGCGCCCCTCGTCGACCTGCACGACGGTATCGCGGCTCTTCTTCAGGTGGTTCAGCGTGTCCATGCCCCGTCGGCCGCGCACGCGCTTCAGTTTGTCCGCCGAGTCGGCCAGGGCCTGCAGTTCCTGGAGCACGAACTTCGGCACGATCAGCGGCCCCTCGATGACGCGGGCCGCGCAGAGCCCCGCCAGCCGCCCGTCGATCACGGCGCTCGTGTCGACGAGCAGGCCCGCCCCGCTGTGGCGCTCGCGCCGGAACTCGACGTACGGAATGATGAAGTTGAAGCGGTCGCGGTTCTTGTAGACGAGCAGAACGAAAAGATAGGCGAAGACCACCGAAAGCAGGACCTTGACCGTCAGCGTGTACTGGCCCACGACGGCCTGGTTCATTCCCTCGGCCATCATCGGCTCGATGACGAGCAGGAGCAGGAAGTAGGCCAGGTGCGCCACGACGATGCCGATCATGGCTCCGAAGACGATCGCCGAGATGTTCAGCGCGCCGATGAAGACCTCGGCGGAGGACACGAGGAGAAACAGTATGATGGCCCCGATCATCGACAGCCGCGGGTCCAGGTTCAGCGGCGGCTTGGCAAGCTCCGGCGCGAACGTGGGGATGGCGTAGCCGACGCCCGCGGTCACGAAGAGGAAGAACAGCCGGAGCACCCACCTGTTCCAGACGACCCCCTGCTCCTTCACTTCTCTTATGACCGCCAGGGCGCCCGCGACGGCGATCACCAGGCCGGTGGGAACAAGAAACAACCAATGAGCTTCCGTCATGTCAGTCCTCCCGAAGCGGCCGCGTCAATCAGCGGTCGTGGACGACGCGTATCTCGTCCCCTTCCTCGATCCGTATCTCGGTGGGCCGTCCCGCCTCACCAGTCCTTATCTTAGCGGTTGTGGTGCCATCGTCAAGCATCTCGATCTCCACAAGGCGGCCTCGAACCGGCTCGGCCCCATGGCGCCGGATCTCCACCCGCTGGCCCGGCGACGAACGCAACATCAGCCAGGCGATGAAAACGACCAGCGCCGCGGCGACCGCGGCCGCGGCGGCAGTCAGCCGGCGTTTCGACCGCGCACGCACGTTCGGCAGAGCGACCGTCGAGGCGAAGGTCCGCGGCCGTCCGGACGCGCCCGCCATCATGACCGTCGGCACCGTGTCCGTCTCCGCCACGCCGGCCAGCCGGGCCAGGACCGGGTCCGGGCACACGCCGACCAGGTCGGCCGCCATCTCGCGCACGTTGCGGTACCGGTCGTCCGGCGACTTCGCCACCGCCCGCGCCAACACCACGTCCAGCCCGGCCGGGACGTCGGGCCGGAGCGACGACGGGGCCGGGACGCTCGACTCGATGTGCTGTCTCAGCACCTCGAACGAGGTCTTTCCCTTGAACGGCGGCGATCCGGCCAGCATCTCGTAGAGGACAATGCCCAGCGAATAGATGTCCGCACGGCAATCCACGTCCGCCGATTCCGCCTGCTCGGGCGACATGTACTGGGGCGTGCCGAGCACCGTATGGTCACCGGTGAGCCGCGCGTCCTGCCGGCGCCGCGCCAGCCCGAAATCCATCAGCACGGCCCGGCCGTCCTCGTCGATGATGATGTTGCCCGGCTTGACGTCCCGGTGAACGATGCCGGCCTCGTGCACCTTGTCGAGCGCGGCCATCATCTCGGCCGCTGTGCGCACGGCCCGGGACACGGGCAGGTGCGTGGTCTTCGCGAGAGCCGCCTTCAATGTCGAGCCCTTCACGTACTCCATCGCGAAGTACGGCCGCCCCTCGTGCTCGCCGACCGTGTAGATGTGCATCAGGTTCGGATGGCGCAGGGCGGCGAGCGCCCGCGCCTCGCGCGCGAACCGCGCCACGATCTCGCTGTCCTCCGAGAGATGCGGGGGCAGTATCTTGAGCGCGACCTGCCGGCCCAGGGAGTGGTCCTCGGCGAGGTAGACGGCTCCCATGCCCCCCTTGCCGAGCAGTGTTCGTATCTCGTACTGCCCGATCCGTTCGCCCGCCTGCGGTTCCTTCAACGGATTCCCTCGCTACTCGATGTCGTATTGCTTGAGCTTCGAGTAAAGCGTACTGCGGTCGATGCCGAGGATGGCCGCGGCCTCCTTCTTGTTGCCGCTCGTGTGGGCCATGACGCGAAGGATGTGTTCGCGTTCGACGTCCGCCAGGTTCGCCGTGGCGTCGCCGCCCGCGGCGGCGTGCGGCCGGCCGGCGCGGACCTCGGGCGGCAGGTCTTCCGGCCGCACCTCGTCGCCCCGGCACACGACGACGAGCCGCTCCATCACGTTCTTGAGCTCGCGCACGTTGCCGGGCCACTGGTACCCGAGGAGCAGGTCCCGGGCCTTCACCGAAAGAACGAGCGGCTTGCGGCCGCACTTCTCACAGTATCGGGCGAGGAAGTGGTCGATGAGCAGGCCCGCGTCGTCCCCGCGCGACCGGAGCGGCGGCAGGTCGATGCGGACGATGTTCAGGCGGTAGAAGAGGTCCTCGCGGAACTTGCCCTCGCTGGTGATCCGGTCGAGCTTCTTGTTGGTGGCGGCGATGATGCGCACGTCCACGGTGCGGTCGCGTGTGTCTCCGACGCGGCGGAGCTCGCCCTGCTCGATGACGCGGAGCAGTTTCGCCTGGCTGTCGGGCGGCATCTCGCCTATTTCGTCGAGGAAGAGCGTGCCCTTGTCGGCGAGTTCGAACCGGCCCGGCTTGTCCTGGATTGCGCCGGTGAAGGCGCCCTTGACGTGGCCGAAGAGCTCGCTTTCAAGCAGGGACGGCGCGAGCGCGGCGCAGTTCACCGCCTCGAACGCGCGGCCGCTTCGCGGGCTGTTGTAATGTATGGCACGGGCGACCAGCTCCTTGCCCGTTCCGCTGTCGCCGACAATGAGGACGCTCGAGTCCGTCGGCGCCACCCGCTCCGTCAGGTCGATGACGGCCCGGATGCTCTCGTGCTCGCCAATGATGCCGTGCTCCAGCTTCATCTGGTCGACGAGCCGCTCGCGTTCGCTCTTCAGGTGTTCGGCGGACCGGATGTTCTCGATGGCGACGACGACGGGCATCGCCATCGCGGCCAGCATCTCGAGGTCCTCGCGGACGAACGGCTCGGCCGGCGCGATGCGGTCGGCATAGATGACGCCGAGCTCGCGCCCGCCACTCGCGAGCGGGACGCACATCGCCGAGCCGATTCGGTTGCGCACGACGCTGGCGCTACCGCTGAACCGCTCGTCGCGCTCGACCTCGCTCAGGACGGTCGCCTTCTCGCGCCGGACGTGGTTCACTATGCTCGTCGAGATGGGCATCTCGGCCAGCACGGCGTTCGACGCGGACCGCCGCCCGAACCACGGCCGGAGCCGGCCGCCGGGCTCGACCGTGATGGGCACGACCCGGTCGGCCTCGAGCGCCTTGCCCGCGGCTTCCGAGAGCTTGCTCATCAGTTCGGGCAGTGAGCGGCACGCGCCGACCTCGTTGCTCAGCCGGAAGAGGAGCACGACGCCGCGGTTGATGGCTTCGAGCTCGTCCGTGCTCGCCGCCTTTTCCTTCGTGTTCAGCATCCGGATGGTGCTTGAACTGAGCACCTGCGTTATCTCGGGCGCCGCGCCCTCCTCCGCCAGCAGAACGGGCGAGTCGTCCATGAAAAGAAGCACGACCTCGCCGCACTGGATTTCGTCCATGTGCCGAAGCGTCTCGCGCTCGATCTTGCGCCCGTTGACGCGCGTACCGTTACTGCTCCGCAGGTCGGTGACCGACCAGGCCCCGTCCTCGAAGATGAGCCGCGCGTGGAAGCGCGAGATCGTCTCGTGCGGCAGGCATACGTCGTTCGTCTTCTCGCGGCCTATCGAGACCTTGTCGCCCTCGACCTCGTACGTCGCGCCGAGCTTCGGGCCCTGCCTGACGAACAACTGGGCCATCGTTCACACCCTCTCGAACGGGTAGAAGAGGCGCAGGTACTCCTCCTGTGCGTAGCGGTCGGTCATGCCCGCGAGGTAGTCGCAGACGGCGCGGGGGAGAGCATCCTCGCGGGACAGCCCGCCGGCCACTTCTTCCCGGACGCGGTCCTGGCACGACGGCGGAAGCTGGTCGGGCCGGCTGACGTACTCCCGGAAGAGCTCGGTGATGAACCGCTGCGCCTTGTTCGCCATGCGCGCCACGCGGTAATGGCGGTAGAGGTTGTCGAAGAGGAAGTTCTCGAGTTCCCGTTTCTTCGCCTGCATTTCGGCGCTGAAGCCGACCAGCTTCCTCTCGCAGGCCTGCACGTCCTCGGCGCTCGCGACGCCGGCCGCCGCGATGTCCCGCGCGCTGTTCCGCAGGAGGTCGATGGTGAGAATGTGGATGAGGAACGTTATGACCTGCGTCGGCTTGACGGTCGTGTCGATGTCCTTGAAGGCCTCGTTTGCGCACGCGACCGCCTCGCGCCAAAGGGCCAGGCCGTCAAGCTGTTCGAGCGTGATCATGCCGGCCCGGAAGCCGTCCTCGACGTCGTGGTTGCTGTAGGCGATCTCGTCCGCGGCGTCGACCGCCTGCCCTTCGAGAAGCGGGCGGAGCGAAGGGTCGAACTCGCTCGGCGACGGGGTGTCGTGGCGGGTGCTGTGCTTTGCGATGCACTCGCGCACCTCGTACGAGAGGTTAAGGCCGGGAAAGTTGGGGTAGCGCCGTTCGAGCTTGTCGACGATGCGGAGCCCGTGGCTGTTGTGTTCGAACCCGCCGTGCCCGGCCATGAGCTCGCGGAGCGCCTCCTCGCCGGAATGGCCGAACGGCGTGTGGCCGAGGTCGTGGGCGAGGGCCACCGCCTCGGTCAGGTCCTCGTTGAGCCGCAGTGCCCGGGCGATGCCGCGGGCGATCTGTGCCACCTCGAGCGTGTGGGTCAGGCGCGTCCGGTAGTTGTCGCCCTCGTGGTTGACGAACACCTGCGTCTTGTATTCGAGCCGGCGGAACGCGGTGCAGTGGATGATCCGGTCACGGTCGCGTTGGTAAACGCCGCGCGTGCTTCCGCGGTACTGCGTCTCGTGTTCGTCGTGGACGCGCCCCTTCGAGTGCTTCGCCTTCATCGCGTACGGGGCGAGGATCGCGTCCTCGCGCTCCGATATGCTCTCGCGCGACATCACGCCGTCCGTGGAGTGTTCGCCGCCTGCGGGTGTTCTGTGTGGCGTCATTTGTCCGAAGCGCTCCGAGAGAAATGGCCCGTGATGGTATCGTACGCCTCTTCGAGGGACTGGCTGATGACCTTGACGTCGGCGACGGTCGTGACGAAGTTCGTGTCGCCCGTCCACCGCGGCAGGATGTGCGCGTGTATGTGGCCGGGGACGCCCGCGCCGGCGGCCGCTCCGATGTTGAGGCCGATGTTGAACCCCTGGGGCCTGAACGTCGCGCGGAGCGCCTCCTGGATTTCGAGAAGAAGCGTCATCATGTCCGCCCGCTCGCCGTCCGTGAGGTCCGGCAGGTCCGGCTTGTGCGCATAGGGCGCGACCATCACGTGCCCGTTGTTATATGGATAGCGGTTGAGTATCGCGAAGCAATGATCGGCGCGGCGGACGATCAGGTTCGTGCGGTCGTCGTCCCCGGACGCCGACTCGCACAGGAAACACCCGTCTTCCTTGTCGGCGTTCGCAACGTATCCGATGCGCCACGGCGCCCAAAGCTTGTCCAAATCACTCCTCCGGATTCACGAGACGCGTTCGCCGCCGGCTAGCGCCTGCACGTGGAGCACGCCGTACTCTTGCAGGACGAGCAATTCGCCCCCCTGCCGCCGGAGCCCCGAGTGGCGAACGCCGAAAACTTCTTCTCCAGCCGTGTGCTCCCGCAGTCGGGGCACGCGGTCCGCGCCGAAGAACTGCGCACAAGAATCTCACATTCGCCGCCGCACCGCTTGCAGATGAATTCGTAGATCGGCATCTGAGCGCGCCAGCCAGAGGAGGCGGTCTCGCGGAACCTGGAGCGGGCAAAGGGGTTCGAACCCTCGACCTACAGCTTGGGAAGCTGTCGCTCTGCCAACTGAGCTATGCCCGCGTGTCAATGAACCCGTGTCGGATTTTCCGACATAATTATATCCGGGGCCCGTGGACTGTCAAGCGTCGCACGTTCGCCCGCACGGCCGCGCCCTATTTTCCGATGCAGAAGTGGGAGAAGATCGTGTCGAGCACGTCGTCGGCCGTGGTTGTGCCGACGATGTCACCCAGCGCCGCGAGCGCGCCGCGCAGGTCGACCGCGGCGAACTCGAACCCCAGGTCATCGGCCAGCGCCTCTTGCGAACGGGCGAGGGCGCCCGCCGCTCGCACCAGGCCGGCTCGATGCCGGGCACCCACCCAGAACGCGTGGGCCGAACGGTCCACCGCATCGGACCGGACGGCCGCGGCCATCTCGGCCCGCAGGTCGTCGAGCCCGTCGCCGGACACGGCCGAGGCGTTCACGACCGGGCACCTCTGCGCGATGCGTCCCTCGGCGGCCATCGAAATCCCGCGCACGAGGTCCGACTTGTTGATGACCGCGATGACGGTCGCCCCGCCGCGTCGCGCGGTCGCCTGCTCCCAGAGCTTCTTCGCGCCGGGCGCGAGGCGCCGGCTCCCGTCGATCACGAGCAGGACGAGGTCGGCCGAGTCGAGCGCGCGGCTCGTCCGCTCGATCGCCTGTTCCTCGATGTTCCGGCCGGTGCGGCGCACGCCGGCGGTGTCGATGAGCCGGAACTGCACGCCTCCGATTTCGACGGCGTGCTCGACCGTGTCGCGGGTCGTGCCGGGCACGGGCGTGACAATCGCCCGGTTCCGCCCGGCGAGCGCGTTGAGGAGCGAGGACTTGCCCGCGTTCGGCAGGCCGCAGATGGCGGTCGCGACGCCGTCCTTCGGGGCCGCGGCTGGGCCGGCCCCGACGACGGACCCGACCCGCTCCTTCAGTCCCTCGACCCGCGCCGCGGCGTCGGCCGGCTCGATGAGCCGGATGTCCTGGTCGGTGAAGTCGATGTACGCCTCGACCTCGGCGAGCAGGTGCAGGAGGTCGGCCCTCAGCCCCTCGACCAGGTCGCGGAACGCGCCGCCAAGCTGCGCCTGCGACACGCGCAGTTCCGCCTCGGACCGCGCCCCGATGACGGCCTGCACCGCCTCGGCCTGCGTCAGGTCGAGCCGGCCGTTGAGGAACGCGCGGCGCGTGAACTCGCCCGGCTCGGCCGGGCGGGCCCCTTCGCCCGTGAGCGCGTCGACCAGCTCGGCCAGGAGCGGCGGCGACCCGGCCGTGTGCAGTTCGACCACGTCCTCCCGCGTGTACGACCGCGGGGCGAGCATCACGTAGGCCGCGGCGGGACAGCGTATCTGCCCGCGTTCGAGCACGAGGAAGCCGTCCGCGGAAGTGTACGACTGGATGGAGCCGAGCGGTTGGTCGGCATCGAACACGGCCGACGCGATTCTCACGGCGTCGGGGCCGCTGAGCCGCACTATCGCGCGCGCGGACCGGCCGGCGGGGGACGACGTGGCGACGATTGTGTCGGCGGAATAGTGCGTCACTCCGGCCCGTACCCCTTGAAAAGCCGTCGCTCGAACATCCTGTTCCATTCGGTCCAGCGGCTTGCGGGGTCGCGGTCGCGGAACATCGCGGCGCGGAACGCGTTGATCTTCGCGTCCAGGTTGTCGAGATGGTGGACGGCGAGCGCCTCGGCCGTCATCGGCAGTTTCGGTGACTGGTATTCGTAGGCGCCGTGATGGCTGAGGATGAGGTGCACGAGCGCCTGCACCGTGTCCGGGGAAAGCTCCTCGATGCCCGCTGAGCGTTCCTCTATCATGCGCGCGCCGATGTATAGGTGGCCGAGCAGTTCGCCCGAGTCGGTATACGTGAAGCTCCGGTCGTACGAGAACTCCTCTATCTTGCCGATGTCGTGGAAGATGACGCCGGTGATGAGCATGTCGCGGTCGAGGTCCGGATACCGGTCCGCGACCGAGAGCGCCATTTCGCAGATGCCGAGCGTGTGTTCGAGCAGTCCGCCGATGAACGCGTGGTGATAACTCGTCGCGGCGGGCGCCCGGCGGAACTTGTCGGCGATCTCCTCGTCCTTGAGGAACGAGCCGAGCAGTTTCCGCAGGCCCGGATGCTTCACGGTCTTGGCGATCTCGATGACGCGGGCGAACATCTCGCCCACGTCCTTGTTCGTCGTCGGCAGGAAGTCGGTGACGTCGACCTCCGTCTCGGGGCGCCGTTCGATCGAGCCGACCACCACCTGGAGCTTGTTCTGGTACGTCTCGACCCTGCCCTTCACCCGGACGAAATCGTCGGCCTGAAATGAGTCCGCGAGTTCCTGGGTCGCGTCCCACACCCGGCCGGGTATGTGGCCGGTGCGGTCGCCGAACTCGAGCTGCATGTAGAGCGAGTTGTTCCGGGCCGTTCGCAGGACCTTGCCGGTGAGCAGGAACACCTGCTCGATCTGGTCGCCGCTCTTCAGGTCCGCGATTGTCGTTCCGGCCATTTCGACACCTCCGTTCGCTACCGTTCTTTCTTCCTGGCCGCCGCGAGCAGGTCCGCGAGCGGCGCGATCCTCAGCCGCCTCGCGTCGAACCGCGCGAGCGCCGCCTCGGCCCCCGCCGTGTCGAGCAGTCCGTTCTTCGCGCCGACGACCTGCACGACCGACGCCGCGTTCGCCGAGCCCAGGGCGAGCGCCCGGCCGATGTCTCCGCCCCGCGCGTACTCGGAAACGAACGCGGAGCCGAACGCGTCGCCCGCGCCGAGCGAGCTCACGACCTGTGTCTCATCGGCCGGCAACAGGCGGACCACGTCGCCGTCGCACGCCTGAGCGCCGTTCGCACCGTCCGTGATGATCACGACCTTCGGGCCCGTCTTGCACAGTATCTCGAAGGATTCCGACACGTTGAACGCCCACGGCTCCATCACGAGCGCGCCCGTCTCGCACGCGGCGACGCACCGTCCGCATTTCTCGCACCGCTCCAGCGCGGCCGCGACGACGCGGCCGTGGTTCCGCACGAACACGTTCTTGGGGCACGCCTCGACGCAGCGCCCGCAGAGCGTGCACGCCTCTTCCACGAGGACGTCCCGAACCGGCTCGCGTCCGGTGAGCCGCGCCGCCTCCTCCTTGTTCAGGAGCAGGACGTCCGTCCTGCTCAGGAAGCCGCCCAGGGCGTCGAGGCCCGCTCGGATCTGCGTCGAGCCGGGGTTGAAGGCGATCTTCACGCCCGCGGCCGCCGCCCGTTCGCCCAGCGGCTCCAGGAGGCGCGCAGAGCCGCCCGACAGCGACGTCACGTAAAGCCACCCGGTCTTGCCAATGAACGACCAGTCGATTTCGTCCGCCGTCATGCTCGTGCTGGCGCCGCGATGGGTGAGGACCGTGCGGTCGCCCTCGTAGCTCGTCAGGATGACGGAATAGCCGGTGGACTCGTCGGCCGACCTGAGATGATACGAGGTGTCGACTCCGTGCGCCTGGAGCTCGTGAATGATCAGTTGGCCTATCTTGTCGGGCCCCGTCTTGCCGAGGAAGGCGGCCCGTCCGCCCTGCCGCGCCATCGAGACGGCCGCGTTCGTCGCGCCGCCGCCCGTGGTGAACTCGATGTGCTCGACGTTTATCTTGCCGCCGTAGTCGAAGCAGAGGAGCCGGCGCTCCTCGCGCTCGTCGGCGAGCGTGAGTATCTTCGATGCCTGACTGCGCACGAAGACGTCCTGCGTCGCGCTGCCGATGCACACAAAGTCGAAAAGTCTCTTCGCGCCGGCCACTGCTGGTCTCCAAAGGGGTGCGCTCCGACGCGGATGTTAGCACAGGCGCGGCGCCAGTTCAAGCGCTCTGATGCCGCGCCGCGGAATGCCGTGGCGAGGCAAGGCCCACGCGCGCACCAGGCGCTGTTGACCTCGCGGCATTTCCCTGACACAATGCTCACCATCGACGCTCGGCGGCACTGGCAGAACCGGACAGGAGACGAGAATGAAGATTGGCGTGAGCTCGTACAGTTTCGCGGCGTACCTCGGCGACGGACGGCTCGACCTGTTCGGCGTCATAAAGAAGGCCGCCGAGATAGGGTTCGACGGCATCGAGTTCTCGGGCATCGGCATGCCCGCGGACTCACCCGCGGCGTTGCCGCTTGCGCGGAAGGTCAAGGACGCCTGCGCCGCGGCCGGGCTCCCCGTCATCGGCTACCCGGTCGGCGCCGACTTCCTGAGCGCCCGGGGCGGCTGGCAGGCCGAGGTCGAGCGGCTCAAGGGCGAGGTGAAGGTCGCCGCCGAGCTCGGCGCGCCCGTGATGCGGCACGACGCGACCCGCGGGTTCCCCGAAGGACACGAGGGGCCGAAGGATTTCGCCGCCGCGCTGCCGACGCTGGCGCGGGCGTGCCGGGCCGTCGCGGAGTTCGCCGCCGAACTCGGCGTCAAAACGTCCGTCGAGAACCACGGGTTCTTCGTGCAGGACAGCGAACGGTGCGAACAGCTCACGCAGGCGGTCGGCCACGATAACTTCGGGGCGCTCGTCGACATGGGCAACTTCCTCTGCGCCGACGACGACCCGGTGTCCGCCGTGACGAGGATGGCGCCCTACGCGTTCCACTGCCACGCGAAGGACTTTCACGTCAAGCCCGCAGACGCCGCCGACCCCGGCAAGGGGTGGTTCAGGTCGCGCGGCGGCGCATACCTGCGCGGGGCGATAGTCGGCCACGGCAACGTCGACGTGCCCGGCTGCATCGCGGCACTGACGGCCGCCGGCTACGACGGCTGGCTCTCCATCGAGTTCGAGGGGATGGAGGACAACCTCAAGGCGCTCGAAATCGGCCTCGAAAATCTGCGACGGTACGTGACGGGGTGAGGATTACGATCAGGATTACGATTAGGACCAACGGAGCATGAGCAGGAAGAGTGGGCCGCGCGTGACGGGACACATCATCACACACAACCACTGGGACCGCGACTGGGTGCTGACGGAGCAGATCACTCAGAAGCAGGCGGTCGGCTTCTTCACCAACCTTTTCGAGATGATGGAGCGCGAGCCCGAGTACCGCATGGTCATCGACGGGCAGGCGGAGATCATCGACGACTTCCTCGCGGAACTGCCGCCGTCGAAGCGCCCGGCGGCGGAAAAACTCCTCGCCCGGCACGTCGGCCGCGGCAAGCTCGCCGCGGGGCCGACCTATATCCAGCCCGACTACGTCCTCATCAGCGGCGAGACGCACGTCCGCAACCTCCTCCTCGGCCACAAGGTCGCGGAGAAGTACGGCAAAGTGATGAAAGTCGGCTGGCTCATCGACACCTTCGGCCACATCTCGCAGACGCCCCAGCTTCTCAACCAGTTCGGCATCGAGAACATCTTCATCGCGCGCGGATTCCCCATCCCGCCCGCCGAGATAATGAGCGAGTTCACGTGGAGCGGGCCCGACGGCAGTCGCCTGCTCGCCGTCTACACGATGAACACATCCCGCAACGCGATGAACCTCGCCCAGATGCCCCGGATCGCCGAGAACCGCATCGACATCGAGATAGAGAAACTCACGCCGCTCTGCATCGCGCCGCACATCCCGCTCTTCAACGGGTTCGAGCAGGACCAGGTCATCGACGACATCCTGCCCATCGTCCGCAGGATCAACGCCCGCAACAAGCCCTACGACCTGCGGCAGACGAACCCCGACGAGTTCTTCGACATCATCAAGCCCTCGCTCGCGGGCCGGAAGCTCCCGCACTGCGAGGGGTTCCTCTATAGCGGAATCTATATGCCGCTCCTCCACGGCACGCTCTCGACCCGCATGGGCATCAAGCTCCGCAACGACGCCTGCGAGAAGCTCAACGAGAAATGGGCCGAGCCGCTGAGCGCCCTCGCCTGGACGCGCGGCGACCGCTACCCCGCCTCCGGACTCGAACGCGCGTGGAAACTGCTCCTCCAGAACGACCACCACGACGACATCTGCGGCTGTTGCAGTGACGAGGTCGACATCGACATGCACCGGCGCTACGACGAGGCCGAGAAAATCTCGCGCGGCATCGTGTCCGACAAGACGCGCCGAGTCGCCTGCAACGTCGATACCCGCAGGGCGGGCGCGGCCGGCGCCGCGCTGGTCGCGTTCAACCCCGCGAACTTCGAGCGGCGGGACGTCGTCCGGACCGTGGTCGACGTGCCGCGCGAACTCGAATCGTTCAAGGTCATGGACGCGCGCGGCCGGGCCGTGCCGTCGCAGGTCGTGAAACGGCGCGGCACTAAGGCGGAAATCGCCTTCCGCCCGACGCTCCCGCCGCTCGGCTACGCAATCTTCTCCGTCGCTCCGTCCGACAAGCCCGCTCCGTCAACGGCGAAGGGCGTCACGGTCGATGAGAAGAAACTCACGGCCGAGAACGAACATCTCCGCATCAAGCTCAACGCCGACGGCTCGGTCGACGTGACCTGCAAGAAGACGGGCCGAACGTATCGCGGCGCCGGCGAGCTGGTCGACGGCGGCGATATGGGCGACGTCTACGACTACTCGTACCCACCCGTCGAGAAACTCGTGTCGAGCAGGGACTTCAAGGCGACCGTGACGCTCGAAGAAACCGGCCCTCTCGTCGCGCGGTTCCGCGTCGAGACGACGATGAAAATCCCGGCCGCGCTCCACAAGGACCGCAAACACCGCACGGCCGAGACCGTCGACGTGCCGGTGGTCAGCTACGTCGAGCTTGCCGCGGGCGGCCGCCGCGTCGACTGGATGACGAGCATCACGAACGTCGCCCGCGACCACCGCCTCCGCGTCCACTTCCCGACCGGCGTCCGGAGCGACACGTCCTTCGCGGGCGAGTCGTTCGACGTCAACCCATTCACCTACGCCGGCGAGCTCTGGGGCATCGACCTCCCGAAGCGGCTCCAGGGGCTCGTCATCCCCGGCCGCGACACCGTCCGCATCCGCAGTTACCCGTTCCACGGCTTCTGCGACTACAACGACGGCCGGACAGGCGCGGGCGTCGTCGCCAAGGGCATACGCGAATACGAAGTCACCAAGCCCGTCCGCGAGATCGCGCTCACACTCCTGCGGTCCGTCGGCTGGATGACGCACATGGACATCCTCACCCGCAACGGCGACGTCGGCTGGGAAATCTACACGCCGACCGCTCAGTGCTTCGGGACGTACACGTTCCGCTACGGCTTCTGCCCGCACGCGGGCGACTGGTTCGCCGGACGCGTCCACGTCGAAAGCGAACTCTTCAACGAGCCGGTCCGCTGTGTCCAGACCGGCCCGCACGCGGGCAGGATGCCGGCCGAGTTCAGCTTCGTCCGGATCGAGCCGGCCGACAAACTGATTCATTCGGCGACGAAGCGGAGCGAGGACGGCAAGGCCCTCATCGTCCGATGCTACAACCCGCGCAAACAGAAGGTCGCCGGCACGATTGAACTGGCGGCGAAGGTCAAGTCGGCGTGCAAGTCGAACGCCGCCGAGGCCGCAACCCCGGAAAAACTCAAGCGGGGCGGCGGGAAGTTCGCGTTCACCGCGGGCAACCGCGAGATCGTCACACTGCGGTTCGAGCTCGCACCCGACAAGACGCTCGCGAAGGTGCCGCCCGCGTCGCTCCTCAAATCGACGCACGAGTGCGCCCGCACCCTGCCGGTGCGGGAGAAACGGCTCGACGTGCCCCTGCCGCCCGCCGTGTTCAGGGAGGACATCGAGAACGAGAAGAAGCGGCTCGCCCGGCTCAGGAGGGAATACAAGGGGCTGAAGGCCCGTGCCGCGAAGCTCAAGGCCCGCATCGACGCCCTGCCTCGCGAGGACGACGACCTCCTGATCGAGTGGTCGAAGATGACGCACATGGTCGCCCTGCATCGCCGCTACATCGACGAGGCGAAGTTCTCGGTCCTGCTGACCCAGCGCCGCTGGTACGAACAGACGGTGAAGAACCCCGCACGCCGCCGCAAGCTGATGAAGAAGACGATGGACGGCATCGCGCGAACGCGCCTGCCGGAACTGCGGATCGTCGGCCGGCTCCACGAATACGTGCGGCAGTTCTACGTCAGCCGCAAGGCCAGCAAGCTCGGCCGGCGCGATTTGCTGAACGAGGCCGTGACGGACGCGGCCCTGAGCAACACCGCCGCGCAATCAAAGGCAACGCGCACCGGGAAGAAGAAGTAGCCCGCCGCCCCCCCCCGCGACTCATTTCTCCGGGGCGTGGAAAAGCACCGACGCGGGGACCCACTGCGTTGGGACGCCCGGCCCATCATACGACACGTAGAGCGAATCGCCGCCGCTCAGTTCAAAGTACGTCACCTCGATCCGGTGGTGTCCGGCCTTGAGCGAGACGTACCCCTTCTTGCCGACCGGGCCGTGCAGGCCGTCGTTGTCCACCACAAGCTTGCCGTCGAGCCATAGGCGGCTTCCGTCGTCCGACGCGAGATAGAAAACATAGGGGCCGTCGGCCGGGACGCTGATGTAGCCGTTGAAACGAAGCGCATACCTGTCGCGTCCCTGGTACGGCGTGGCGTCGATCGTCGCCGCAATGCCCGTCTTGACCGGCGTGAGCGAGTCGAAGTCCGGCAGTGACGCCCAACTCTCCTTGGTTTCGTAGTACTCGAAACGGACGCCCGGCTCGAGGTTCTCGACCTCTTCCGCGTCCTGAAGCGGGACGATGCCGAGCGTCAGCGTTGTCTTCTTCGGGGAGCCGCCGCGCGCCATTTCGAGCGCCAGCTTGTCGCCGCCGTGCGCGTTGAGCAGTTCGAGGTAGAAGTCGAGCCCGACCTTGACCGGCTTGCCGTTGACGGACGTGACCACGTCGCCGACCTCGAGCCCGGCCGCATCTGCGGGCGAGCCCTTCGTGACCTCGATGACGGCGCCCGGCCCGAGCGCGGCGACGTTCATCCCGAGCACAAAGCCGCGCGGGCCTTCGAGGTCGAGCACCTGGGGCATCATCTGGATGACCCGGTCGATCGGGATCGCGAAGCCGGTGTTGCTGGCTTCGTCCGTCATCAAGCCGCATGAGATGCCGACGAGTTCGCCCTGCATGTTGAACAGCGGGCCGCCGGAATAGCCCTGCCGAATCCCCGCGTTCGTTCCGATCATGTCGTGGTACCATGTTCCGCCGTCGCCCCATTGATAGCCCCAGTTGGCCGTTGGGTTGGTCACCTGCCCGGCGGCCACCATGTGCTCCGAGCCCTCGGGGTTCCCGACTGCGAAGACCGCGTCGCCGATCTTGAGCGCGCCGCTCCGGCCGATGCGGGCCGGCTTGAACTTCCGGCTCAATGGCGCCGTCGGCGGGTCCGCCACGATCTTGATGACGGCCAGGTCGAGCGCGTTGTTCCTCGCCACGACCTGGTACGGGAGCTTCTCGCCGCCGTAGAGGCCGACGAGCCGCCGCCCTTCCTGCATGGCGACGTGGCTGTTCGTCAGGATGTATCCCGCCTCGTTTATGATGACGCCCGCGCCGACGACCGCGAAGAAGACGTCCGGCCGGTCGGTCGGCGACAGGATGAAGACGTCGACGGCCGAATCCTTGCAGGAGTCGAAGACGGACGGCCAGTCGAGGAGCGCGGCCGGCTCGGTGTTTTCGGGCTTTGCGTCCCGGGCCTGGCAACCGAGGGACAGGGACACGAGCAGGAGCGAGCAGGCGATTGCGGCGGTTGCATGCGGCTGTCGAAGTGGCCGAATCCCGGATGTCGTCGTCATCACGTTCTCCATTCTGGCTGGTCTGCCGGTTGGCGTCGAGGCCATGTCGGCCTCGCACGAACTTCACGGTAGCCGACCGAGCAACGCGTGTCAAGGCACAGGGGACCAAACCATAGAATGCACAACAGACGACAAGGAGGCCGGGAATGCGGGAAAGTCACGTCGCTCCTCTTGCTGGTATTACCTTCGTGTGCTTCGTGGTGGGGCCGGAGTATCCACCGTCACAGAGCCCGGCGCGGAACTTTCTTGACTCTCGGCCCCGTTCAGATATGATACGCGGCCAAGAGGCGGTGCGCGTTGCCCGTCCCCTGCCGGCCGCAGGGCGATCCCTGTGCGCGGAGTCGCGCGCGGGGTGTTTTCCTCCGCTGTGGAGGAACCGGCGCGGCAGGTTGGCAAGCATCTTCAACCAGTTGGGAAACATTGTGTTATGGTTATCGGAAAAGACCTCATCAAGGAACTTGACAGGGACCGGGAGGAAATAGAGCGCGAGGTCCGGGCCGCGTTTGAAAACGCGACACAGACCGAGGACGGGGTGGCAAAGCTCTACGAGGCCTCGATGCAGAACTTCGAGGTCAACAAGGTCATCAACGGCAAGGTCATCAACGTGCACGGCGACGACGTGGTCGTGGACGTCGGCTACAAGTCCGAAGGCGTCGTCTCGCTGACCGAGTTCACGGACGGGACGCCCGAGGTCGGCGACCAGGTCGAGGTCCTGCTCGAAGGCGTCGAGGACGAGTCGGGCCTCGTCGCGCTCTCGAAGCGCAAGGCGGACCGGATTCGCGGGTGGGAGCGCGTCATCGAGCAACACTCGGAGGGCGACATCGTCCACGGCCGCGTGATGCGCAAGATCAAGGGCGGGCTCCTGGTCGACATCGGCGTGCCCGTGTTCCTGCCGGCGTCACAGGTCTCGATCCGGCGGACGGCCGACATCGGCCGCTACATCGGCCAGACGATCGAGTGCAAGATCATCAAGATCGACACGGCCCGGCGCAACATCGTCGTCTCGCGCCGCAGGGTGATCGAGGACAAGCGCGAGAAGCTGAAGGAAGCGCTGATGGAGGAGATCGAGGTCGGCCAGATGCGCAAGGGCGTGGTGAAGAACATCACGGACTTCGGCGCGTTCGTCGATCTCGGCGGCATCGACGGCCTCCTGCACATCACGGACATGAGCTGGGGCCGCATCAGCCACCCGTCCGAGATGGTCGCCATCGACGATGAACTCGATATCATGATTCTGAACATCGACCGCGAGCGCGAGCGGATTTCGCTCGGCCTGAAGCAGAAGGAACCGAGCCCGTGGGACGGCATCGACGAGAAGTACCCGGTGGGCAGCAAGGTCCGGGGCCAGGTCGTCAACGTGATGAGCTACGGCGCGTTCGTCAAGCTCGAGGAGGGCGTCGAGGGGCTCGTGCACGTCTCCGAGATGTCGTGGACACGCCGCGTCGTCCACCCGTCCGAGGTCGTCGCGATCGGCGACATGGTCGATATCGTCGTGCTGAGCATCAACAAGGAGAAGCAGGAAATCTCGCTCGGCATGAAGCAGACCGAGGTCAACCCGTGGACGCTCGTTCAGGAGAAGTACCCGACCGGGACGACGATCAAGGGACGCGTCCGCAACATGACGAACTACGGCGCCTTCATCGAGATCGAGGAGGGCATCGACGGGCTCCTGCACGTCTCGGACATCTCGTGGACCAAGAAGATCAACCACCCGTCCGAGATACTCAAGAAGGGCGAGCGGGTCGAGACCATCGTCCTCTCGGTCGATCAGGACAAGAAGCGCGTCGCCCTGGGCATGAAACAGCTCGGAGCGGACCCCTGGCTCGACCGCATCCCGGCGAAGTACGCCGTCGGGGACGTCATAAAGGGCAAGGTCACGAAGGTCACCAACTTCGGCGTCTTCGTCGAACTCGAAGAAGACCTCGAGGGCCTGCTCCACGTCTCCGAACTGACCGAACACAGGGTCGAGACGCCCGAGGAGATCGTCAAGCCGGGCGAGGAGGTCGAGGTGCGGATCATCCGCGTCGACCCGAAGGAACGCAAGATCGGCCTCAGCATGCGAGAGCCGGGCAGTGAACCCGCGGCCGATATTGACCTCGAACCCCCGAGCGACACAATGCCGGAGCCGCCGCCAAGAAGCTCAGGGTTCGGCCAGACCGTCCTGCCCGCGTCCGAAGATAAGCCGCAAAAGGACGAGCCGGAGGACGCGCCGCCCGAGGCATAGGAACACGCTGACCGGGCCGGCGGGCCGTACGCCCGCCGGCCTGCGTCTTTCACGCAACACCATCCAACACCGGCCGCGTTGCCGCCTCGCGGCCGTACTGCGCGTTGAAGCGGCCCGGCCGCGTCTGGTAGAATGGAGCGTCGGCCGGAACCCGCGTTCATCTCACCCATAGTGGACCAGAGAGGCCAATGGCAAAAGCGAAGAAGGCCACCGGAAAGACATCGACGAAGAAGGCGGCCCGCACCGCGGCCGCGAAGCCGCCTGCGCCCCCGAAGAAACAGCCGGCCCCACGCGTCGGCGAGACCGCCGAGTCGATGGCACGGCGCCAGCGCGACATATCCGTCTCGGAGTTCTTCGCGAAGAACCGTCACCTGCTCGGGTTCGACAACCCCCGCCGGGCGCTGCTCACCACCATCAAGGAGGCGGTGGACAACTCGCTCGACGCGTGCGAGGAGGCGGCCGTCCTGCCCGACATCTTCATCGACGTCACGCCGGTCAAGGACCAGGCCGACCGCTTCCGCGTCCGCGTCCGCGACAACGGGCCCGGCATCGTCAAGAAGCAGATTCCGAACATCTTCGGCAAGCTCCTCTATGGCTCGAAGTTCCACCGCCTCAAGATGTCGCGCGGGCAACAGGGCATCGGCATCTCGGCCGCCGGCATGTACGGCCAGCTCACGACCGGCCAGCCCATCCGCATCACGTCGTGCACCGCCGCCAAGAAGCCCGCCCACTACTACGAGATAACGATCGACACGCAGAAGAACGAGCCGAGGATACAGAAGGACGAGGAGATCGCCTGGGACAACGGCCGCGGCACGATGGTCGAGATCGAGCTCGAGGCGAAATACCAGAAGGGCCGCCAGTCCATCGACGAATACATCGAGCAGACCGCCATCGCCAACCCGCACGTCGCCATAACGTACGTCACGCCGGACGGCGAAAAACAGGCCTATGAACGGTCCACCGACCAGCTTCCACGGGACGCCCGCGAGATCAGGCCCCACCCGTATGGCGTCGAGCTCGGCGTCCTGATAAAGATGCTCCACTCGACGAAGTCGCGCACGGTGAAGGGGTTCCTCCAGGCCGACTTCTCGCGCGTCAGCGCCCGCGTGGCCGCCGAGATTCTGGAGAAGGCCAAAATCACCGAGAACGCCCGGCCGTCGCGAATCGCACGCGACGAGGCCGACCGTCTGCTCGCCGCCGTCCAGAACACCAGGATAATGAACCCGCCGACCGACTGCATCTCGCCCATCGGCGAGGAACTCATTCTGAAGGGCCTCCGGCGCATCGACGCCGACTTCTACACCTCCGTCACGCGCTCGCCGTCCGTGTACCGCGGGAACCCGTTCCTCATCGAGGTCGGCCTGGCGTATGGCGGCTCGATGCCGGAGGAGGGAACGGTCCGGCTCCTGCGCTACGCGAACCGCGTCCCCCTGCTCTATCAGCAGGGCGCGTGCGCGGTCACGTCGGCGGTGTCGGAAACGTCGTGGAAGGCCTACGGCCTGCCGCAGTCGGGCAGTAACCTTCCGACGGGGCCCGCGGCGATCCTCGTGCACATGGCGAGCGTATGGGTCCCCTTCACGTCCGAGAGCAAGGAGGCCGTCGCCCACTACCCCGAGATCGTCAAGGAGATCAAGCTCGCTCTGCAGGAGTGCGGGCGCCGGATGTCCGTGCACGTCAACCGCAGGCGCCGGGAGCAGGATGCGGCGAAGAAGCGCGAGTACATCAGTTCCTACATCCCGCACATCTCGAACGCCCTGCGGAACATCCTGGACCTGAACGACCGCGCCGAGAAGAAGATCACGACGATGCTGACGGACATTCTGGAGAAGAGCCGCAAGGCGTGAGATGCGGCAGGGGAGCAGCCGTCACTTCGACGGCTCGCCGACGTGCGACAGGTTCTTCACGAGCGCCATCGTCTGGCTCTGGGCCTTGACGATCGCGGTCTGCACCGACCGCATCTCCGTCTCGAGCGAGTCGCACTTGCGGTTCACGAGAGTCCGGATGTGATCGATCTGCCCCCGAAGCTTCTTCGTCACCGAATAGGCCGACGCACGCTCTTCGGCGATCGGCCCCGCCATCGGGTCGAGCAGTCCCATCGTCTCGTCGCCGATGCGGCGCGCGAGCAAAACGATCGGGCGGAGCGCCGGGTATGCCATCCGCGGTTCCTTCTGGAACCATCCCATCGCCGTCGCCCATTGAAACTCGAGCCGCCCGCACCCGTCGCGGTCGAGCCCCAGCCACGTCACATCCTTCCACGACCGCAGGCCGGCGTGTTCGTCCAGCGCGGCCAGCAGAGCCCGTTGCGCCTCGAACGCCGCCCCGGCCGCCGCCGGCGCGCCCTGCACCGCGGCCTCGCCGTGGGTGTCGAGGAGTTCGCAAACGTGGTTAAACGCCACGGCGAGGTCACGCACCATCGAGCAGATCGTATGAGCGGACGCCGGGGCCGGCTTGGCGCGCGAGTCTGTCTCGGACCCGTTGACGCCCACCCCCGACGCCGACAGCGCCCGGGCCGTGCGGTACAGCACTTCGAGCAGACCACAAAGTTCGTCGCACAGCGCCAGCCGGCGGCGCATGCGGGACTCGTGGCTCCGGAGCGAGAGCAGGATGCGGATTTCGGGCATATCGGGGTAAGCTCCCCCCGCCGCGGCCTGGCTCACGTTCGCTGAATTGTCAGACACTCTATGCCCTGCAGACAGGGGTTGGTCGCCGCACGATTTCACAAGCATCGCCGCACAAGTAGTTATCGGCCGGCACACCGGGCGGTTTAGCGGCAAAATCCGCCGGACGACGGGCCGTTCTCGCCGGCCCGGCGTGGCGTTCCCGTTCCGTTCGGGCGATTCTCTCGCACCCGGACAGGGGATGCGGGATTCCCGAAAACCTTGACTAGGCCCGCGCATTTTGTGACAATCTTTGCCGCGATGAAAACACAAACAAAAAGTCTCGTCGTCGGGAGCGAGGGGATTGCCTCGCCCGCCGTCCACGAGGCGGCGCGCGTCCTCGCATCCGGCGGGCTCGTCGCCTTCCCGACGGAGACGGTGTACGGCATCGGCGCGAACGCCGACGACCCGAACGCGGTCGCGCGACTGCGCGCGGTGAAGGGGCGGCCGCCGGACAAGCCCTTCACTCTGCACATCGCGGACCCGGCCGACCTCGAAAAATACGTGCCCGGCGTCACGCCCCTCGGCCGCAGGTTCGCCGGCAAGTACTGGCCGGGTCCGATGACCATCGTCTTCGGCGATACGGACGAAGCGGTCGGCGTACGCCTGCCCGCGCACGACGTCGCGCGGGCGTTCATACGCGCGTGCGGCGTTCCCGTGGTCGCGCCGAGCGCGAACCGGGCCGGCGAGAAGCCGGCGTCGTCCGCGGCCGAGGTGCTCGACGTGCTCGACGGAGAGATAGACGCGGTGCTCGACGGCGGGCCCGCCCCGCTCGAGCAGGCCAGCACGGTCGTCCGCGTCCGGCGGAACGGATGGGAAATGCTACGCGAAGGCATCATCACGGAATCCAGGATTCAGCGCGACATGAAGACGAACGTGCTCTTCATCTGCACCGGCAACAGTTGCCGGAGCCCGATAGCCGAAGCCCTCTGCCGCCGGCTCCTCGCGCGGCGGTACGGGGTCGACGAGGCCGGCCTCGCCGCGCTCGGATACGAGATCGCATCGGCCGGAACCACGACCGCCGGGGACGGCCCGGCGAGCGACGGGGCCGCCGCCGCCGCCACTGAGGCCGGGCTCGACATCTCGGGCCACCGCTCACAGCCCATCACGGTCGAGCTCCTCAGGAAGGCCGACCGGGTGTACGCCATGGCCGAGCGGCACGCCGACGCGGCGCGCGGCATCTGCCCGCGCGGCGCGAGCAAGATAGAACTGCTGGACCCGAACGGCGGCGACATCGAGGACCCCATCGGATACCCGGCCGAAAGATTCACGGAGGTCGTCCGGCACATGGAACGGTGCATCGAGGAGAGGGTGGAGAACCTGTGAAGATAGCCGTCGCCGCCGACCACGCCGGCCGGGAGGACAAGACGTGGCTGGCCGCACGCTTGCGCGAGCTTGGCCACGAGGCGACCGACTTCGGCACGAACTCGGCCGAGCCGTGCGACTATCCCGACTTCGCGGTGGCCGCCGCGGCCGCGGTCGCCGACGGCCGGTGCGACCAGGCCGTGCTCGTCTGCGGCACGGGCATCGGAATGTCGATCGCGGCGAACAAGGTCAAGGGCGTGCGCGCGGCCGCGTGCCAGTGCGTCGAGGCGGCGAAGTACGCCCGCGCACACAACGACGCGAACGTCCTCTGCATGGGTTCGCGCCTGACCGGCCGCGAGGCGATGGACGCCATTCTGGCCGCATGGCTCGCGACCCCGTTCGAGGGCGGACGCCACGCGCGCCGCGTCAACAAGATAAACTCTCTGGACCGGGAGGGGGCCTGCCGATGACACGACACGGCTCGTCCCTCGCCCTGCGGGTCGCCGCGCTGGCGGCCGCGGTCACCTGCGCCGGCGCCGCGTTCGCCGCGGACGCCGAAAAAGCAAAGGACGAAAAAGAGCCGCCGGGCCAACTCTACATCCGCGCGGACCGGCGCGAGTTCGACTACGGGCGCGGGATCGCGATTGTCGTCGGAAACGTGCAGTTCATGCCCCCGCAGTCGGACCAGCTCATCATGGCCGACGCCGCCGTCGTCTGGCTCACAGCAAAGGAAGCATACCTCGAGGGCAACATCCGCATCTACCGGACGCTCGGGGCGCCGACCGAGCCGGGCGAGTTCGACGTGCCACGCCCGAAACTGACCGACCGGACCGGGCTCGAGCCGAACGAATCGCTCGAGCGGGCCGGCGACATCGACGACATCATCGAGGCCGGAGTCCGGAAAGCGATACTCATCGACACGCGCGCCGCCGTCTCGGAGGCGGAGCGCCTTTACGTGAACTGGGCCGACGGGACCGCCTACCTCGTCAAGCCGACGATCAGGTTCGCCGAGGCCGACCGCATCGCCAACTGGGTCATCACCGCGCCCTCCGTGGAGGGCATCGCCACATATCGCATCCCCGTCCACGACAAGGACGGCAAGCCGACCGGGAAGTACGAGCGCCGAAGCCACTACGTGGCGGAGAACGCGACCTTCACCGCCTGCACCTTCAAGCATCCGCACACGAGCTTCACGTTCACCCACGCCGAGATGGTCGACAACGACTACGCGGCGATGAAGAACATGATGCTCCGGTTCGGCGACGTGCCCGTTCTCTACCTGCCATACTTCTACAAGGACCTCGAATACGACTGGCCGTGGATGGCCGTCACCATCGGCTCGTCCTCCCGACTCGGCATGTTCGCCAGCGTCATGTTCAGGGCCGAGCCGGTCGACGGCATCAAGCTGATGCCCCGGTTCGAGTTCATGGCCGAACGCGGCGTCGGGTACGGGCTGGGAGCCGAGTATCACTTCGGCCGCGAGCAGGAGATACGGGGCGCCTTCGACGTGTTCTGGGTCCCGAACGACAGCGGCACCGACGAGCTCGCGGACACCGGGCGGACCGGCTCGGGCTGGCCGGCCGGGTGGCCGGGCGGGCCGCTCGGGCCTCTGCCGACCGACCTGCCCCTGGGCGTGGAAAACCGCTACCGCATCAAGTTCACGCACCAGCAGGAGTATCCCGAGGGGGTGGAATTCGACCTCGAACTGCACAAGTTCAGCGACGCCGGAATCTACCGCGAGTATTTCGAGAACGAGTTCAAGACGGAGAAGGACCCGGAGACGCGGGCGTTCCTCAAGTACGGCGAGGACAACTGGGCCGCGTTCGTCCACGTCAAGAAACAGATCAACTCCTTCATCACGCAGACCGAGTACCTCCCGCAGATCGGGTTCAACATGATCGCCCAGCCGCTCGGCTGGGGGTTCCTCTTCACGAACGACACCGAGGTGGCGCGCGTGACCACCCGGTTCGCCGAGACGCGCCGCAAGCCGGGCCAGACGAACCTCTCCATCACGCGCACCTGGCTGTCGAAGAACGAATACAGCCGGCCGGCCGCGCTCACGCTCAGAGAAAGCGACTCCGACGAACTGACGGGCTGGCGGTTCGACACGGTCAACGTCGTCTCCCGCCCGTTCGAATGGGGCATATTCGACATCGAGCCCTACGTGGGATGGCGTGGCTCGTGGTTCGAGCACGGCATAGAATCGGTCCGCGGCTCATACACCGCGGTCACGCCGCCCATCGGGCCGGCCCTGCCCGGGGCCGTCGCGGCCGCACGCACCCACACCGGCGGCCGATACCGCAACCAGGTGCTGGCGGGCGGTCGGATCGCAACGCAGTTCCACCGCACATACGACGTGGAGAACCGGCCCGTCCTGCGGCGGTTCTTCAAGCACGGAATGCGCCACATCGTCACGCCCGAGCTCTTCTACACCTATGAGAGCAAGCCCACGCGGATGCCGCGGCACCTGCCGGAGAACGACACGGTGACGGAGCAGGACGGCCTGCACCGCATCACGTTCGCCCTTCGGAACCGCTGGCAGACGAAATGGGCCGAGGTCGAACGGGACCCGCGCGCGCCCGTCGGCGGCGAGTGGCATCGCCGCAAACTCGCCGTCGAGAAGGCCCGGGAGGCCGGGCCGGTCAACGTCGTCGACCTCGACATGGACATCGATCTCTTCATGAATCCCGGCGCCGACAACGTCCACCCGCGCGGCCGCCGCGTTCGCCGTTTCTCGAACCTCAGGACGGACCTCGCGGTCCGAACGTCGCCGAAGACCACGATGTTCCTCGACACGGAGTTCAGTTTCGAGAACCCCGGATTCGAGGTCGTCAGCGCCGGCTTCGCGCACAAGCCGCGGCCCAACCTGACCTTCAGCATAAGCCACGATTACCACTTCCACGACGCCTCGCTCCTGCGCTTCGCGGCCGACTGGGACATCGACCCGAAGTGGAGCCTGGGGTTCGACGTGCAACAGGACGTCGCGGGCGGCGGCAACTGGGACCGGACGATCGAGCTCACGCGCCGGTTCCACGAGTGGCAGCTCGTCATCGGATACGAGTTCGACAAGGGCAAGACCGAAAGCATCGGGACAATCAGCATAGGCCCGACCCGCTCGCAGACGCACCGGCCGAGTTGGCGGTTCCAGCCGCGAACCGAACAGGCCTTCTCTCTGGTGGAAAGCGCGAGGTGAACGTGCAAATGTCAAAGGCAGTCTATCCCGGTTCGTTCGACCCGATCAGCTACGGACACATCGACCTGGCCCGGCGCGGCCTCCGCATCTTCGGCGAGCTGACCGTCGCCGTCGCGCGCGACACGTCAAAGGCGACGCTCTTCCCGGCCGAGGAGCGCGTGGACATGGCCGCCGAAGTCTTCAAAGACACGCCGGGCGTGACGGTCACGAGCTACAAGGGGATGACGGTCGACTACGTCCGCTCCATCGGCGCGAACGTCATGCTACGCGGGATTCGCACGGTCTCGGACTTCGAGTACGAGTTTCAGATGGCCCTCACGAACCGGCACTTTGCGGACGACCTCGAGGCGATGTTCATGATGACGAGCAACAAATACTCGTTCCTCAGCTCGCGGTTCATCAAGGAGGTCGTCGCGCTCGGCGGCGACGTGTCGGCGTTCGTGCCACCGCAAGTGGAAAAGCGCCTGCAAGAAAAACTGGCAAGACGGAGCTCGTAGCAGATGGCCGACGAACCCGGCCCGACCGCCCCGCAGGAAACGCCCCCCGCGGCGGCTCCGGGCATCGACCTCCGGCGGCTCGTCCTCGTCATCGCCGTATGCGTCGGCGGACTCATCTACTTCTTCTGGGACGACGTCCGCGACATCCTCAAGCCGCCGGAAATCGCCGCGCCGGCCATCCCGGCCGACGCGCTTCTGCCGGAGAACCAGGTAGACGTCAAGGCCGGCCCGCTCGCGATCACGTTCACGACAGTCGGGGCGGCCGTCGTCAACATGACGTGGACCAACCCCGCCGACGGTCACGTCGAGACGCTGATCTCGCAGGACGAGCCGAACCGGGCGTTCGTCGTCGAACTGCCCGGGCGCGCGGATTTCGCGGACCTCCCGTTCACGCTGGTCAAGCAGGACGAAAAAGACGGCGTGACCTCGCTTCAGTTCGCGTCGTGCGACCTCGGCGACGGGTTCCGGCTGGTCAAGACCTTTGACATCGAGTCGAACGCGCCGGTCATCCGCCTCGAAGTGCAGTTCAAGAAGAGGAGCACCCTCCTCGAGAACGGCTTTGTGTTGAAGGTCTGCGACGCCGTCGGCGTGCCGTCCGAGCTCGACAAGGATGACGGCCTGATCTCGGTCCGGTCCGACACGATCACGGACCATCACAAGGTGCGGCGCGTGTCCGGGGTGCAGGACTGGCCGACCAAAGAGGAGCGCCTGCGCGCCGGCCACGCGGGGATCGAGGCGCCCGCAACGCTCGAGTGGGTCGCGGCGGCGGACAAGTATTTCGGCATCATCGTCCGCCCGGAGCAGGAGCTCGCGGGCGCGGAAATGACGTTCACCCGCACCGCAAAGAGCGCGGCGGCCGTGCGGATTCATGTCCCCCTGACCGTTCAACTGGCCCCCGCACGGTTCCAGATATACGCCGGGCCGAAGAACTACGACGCCCTCGCGGAACTGCCCGGCCGTGTGCAGGAGTCGATCAACTACTGGTACTTCGGCCGCGCAACGACGCTCCTGCTCAAGTGGATCCACCGCAACACGGTGCAGAATTACGGCGTCGCCATCGTCATCGTGACCATCATCTTCCGCCTGCTGATGTGGCCGGTGACGCGGTACAACCTGCGGTCGCTGGTGGACATCAAGGTCGCGAACGCGCGGCTCGCCGAGATAGACGCCCGGGAGCCGCCGCGGTCCGAGGTCCAGGCCCGCGCCGCATGGCTCAAAGAGGCGCGCGTCTGGGAGGACGTCCAGCGCAAGGCCACGGTAGGCGTCTTTCTGCCCATGCTCATCCTCCTGCCCGTCCTCCTCATCCTCTATTACACGCTCAACGCGGGCTACGAATTCTACCGCCAGCCGCTGGGCCTCTGGATTCATGACATCTCCAGGCGCGACCCCTTCTTCGTCCTGCCGGTCCTGATGGGGCTGGCGATGATGGGACAGCTCCGCACGATGAGCGAGAACAGCGCCAAGGAGCGAAGCTGGATCTTCATGCCCCTCGCCTTCACACTCCTGTTCGCGTTCTTCTCCGCCGGGCTCGTGCTCTTCTGGCTGGTCGACACGCTGGCCGGCTGGGGCCAGCTCATCACGATCAAACGCGGAAAGCGCCGGGCCGTGCCCCCGGAGCACCCGCCGGCCGGCGGCGCGTAGCGGAAGATGAGAATCATCGCCGGAACCAATCGCGGGCTGAAACTGGCGACCCCGAAGGGGCGCGAGGTCCGGCCGATCCTCGACCGTGTCCGGGAATCACTGTTCGGCGTCCTGCGGAACGACCTCGACGGCGCGAGCGTCGCCGACCTCTTCGCGGGAACGGGCGTCATCGGGCTCGAGGCGCTCAGCCGCGGGGCCGACCACTGCATCTTCATCGAACGCGACCCGCGCTGCATCGCGACGATGAAGGAAAACATCCGGCGGGCGCGGGCCGAGGACCGGGCGATTGTGGTGCGGTCCGACGTCTTCCGCTCCACCGACCAGCTCGCCGAACACGGCCCGCTCGGCCTCGTGTTCGTCGACCCGCCGTACCGCCTGCTCCGGAGCCCGCGCAATCTCGACAAGGTGCTGGGCCTCGTCGCGCGCCTGGGCGAGACCGACATCCTCGCCACCGGGGCCACCGTCATCCTGCGCTCACCGGTCGATGCCGCCGTCCCCGCCAGCGTCGGCCCCCTGACCAAAACCGACTCACGCCGGTACGGCGGCATGCACGTCTCTCTCTTCAAGCAGACGGGCCCGCATCCTTGAGGCATCCGTTGACAATGGAACGCGGCGGCGTCCCGGCAGAGATTCTTCGCTGACGCCCAGAATGACACGCTTTCAGAAATGACAAGAGAGCATGCGTTCATTGTCATTCTGAGGAGCGTAGCGACGAAGAATCTCTTGCTCGTGGTTGTCATTCTCAACGCATGTGTCACTAACGGACCCGTCCGCTTTCCGACCCGCAACCCCACACTCTTGCAGTCACAGTCGTACTCGTGATCACAATCCCGGCCACGGTCGAAACTGCGATCGCGATCAGTCCGCAAGTGTCGCAAGAGCGCACGGACTTCGGCTATCACTTTGATAGTTGATAGCCCCGGCCAGGCCCCGAGCCCATCCTTTCCGCCGAATTCGCAGAAATCATAACGCCTGCATGTGACGGCCGTTAGCCGGCATCTCCGCCTGTCGGGCACAACGATTTGCGGCCCGTGGCACACCTTTTGCTATAGGGGCGACCACGTTCGCAGGCCGGCGAAATCCGCTCTGCGAGGTTCTTTTGAAAGTTGTCGGTCACGTCGGGCAAATGCCGTTTTTGCCCGCGCGTTTTGGCCCGCGGGCGGCCCGGCCGCCTTCGGCAAGCAAGAAGGAGGGAACGCGAAATGGCAACGTTGAAGAAGGAAGAGGGCAAGCCGGCCAGGTTGGACAAGCACGCGGCCGCTCAACTGGTCGCCGGGTACTCGGAGGAGTCGGTTCTCTACCAGATGTTGTTCGGCCTGACGTCGCGGCAGCGCCGCTGCCTCGGCGACGGCGGCAACCTGGCGGAGTTCGTCGAACTCATAGACCAGAAGGACAACGTCCTGCGCCAGCTCGAGCGGCTCGAAACCGAGCTGGAGCCCCTGCGCGCCCGCTGGATGAACGTCCCGTGCGCCGAGCGCGAGAAACTCGCCGAACAGCTCAACCCCCTGTTCGACGAGGTCATCAGCACAATCCAGAAGACCGTAACGCTCGAGCAGGACAACGAACAGCTCCTCGAGATGCGGCGCCAGGAGCTCGCGCGCGCGCTGGCTGACGCCCGCAAATGGCGCCGTGGCGCGCCCGAGCCCATGCCGGCCGAATCGATCCACGTGTCCGCCTGAACCATCACGACACAGCAAACCGCAGGAGACAAGACATGCTCACGAAGCACCGCGAGAAGTGGGTCCGCTACAAGAAGCGCGGCAACAAGCAGGCGAGGAAAGAACTGATCTGCGAGTTCCTGCCGCTCGTGCACTACATCTACCGCAGAATGTCCCTTTACCTGCCACGGATACTCGACGAACAGGACCTCGTCGCCGCCGGCACCATCGGCTTGATCTCGGCCGTCAACGACTTCGACATCAACCGCGGCATCGAGTTCACCACGTTCGCCGTGCCGAGAGTCCGCGGGGCGATGCTCGATGAACTCCGCGAACACGACTGGATTCCCCGCACCGCGCGGCGCAAGGCGATGGAGCTGGACGAAGCCCTGAAACAGTCCCAGGAGTCCGACCTCGGCGCGCCCGACCTCGGACAGGCCGCCCGCCTGCTGGGACTCTCCAGGACACAACTCAGCAAGCTCATGGCCAAGGTACAGCCCGCGGCCTTCGTGTCGCTCGAGCATCCGCACGACCACTCCGACGACGCCGCGGGCATGAGCGTCTCGCAACTCCTCGCAGACACCAACAGCGAAGACCCCCAGGGCCGGGCGGAACTCGTCGACCAGTGCTCGGCGCTCCAGACGGCGCTCACCACACTGCCCGAAGTCGAACAAAGCGTGATCACGCAGTATTACTTCGAGCAGAGGATGCAGAAGGACATCGCGCGAGGCCTCCGCGTCTCGCGCTCACGGGTGTCACAAATCCATAACAGCGCGATAAATACGTTGCGTGAGCGAATGAGCGCCACCGGGGCGGCCTGAACACGCCGGATGCCGCCCCGCAACCCCGCACTCTGCGCTCGTATTTGCACCAAGATTTATCGGCAAAATGCCTTGACACACCTGCCCGGAGTGGGATATACTCCCACTGGCGGATCGCCCAAAGGGGGCGGTCCCATGTGTATGGTCTTTGGAAAAAAGATGAAAGGAGGTGAGAAAAATGAGAAAGCACAAGGGCTTCACGATCATCGAGCTTCTGGTCGTAATCGCTATCATCGCCATTTTGGCAGGCATGCTTCTTCCTGCCCTTAACAGAGCTCGTGAATCGGCGTTGCAGACCAAGTGCAAGAACAACCTGGCGGGCATCGCCAAGGCCATGGCTCTTTACCTGGCCGACGAGGGCGGGAACAGCGTTTATCCTATCCCGACCGACAATTTCCGTGGTGATGCTTGGTTGGTGTCCCTGTACTGGGCTGGCGTGCTCGAGGACCCGAAGATGTTCATTTGCCCGTCTTCCGGCGATGGCGCTGCCATTCCGGACACTCTGGCACTTGCGAACAGCGGGAACCTTGATGCCACCGCTGCGGTAGCCACAGACGCATGCAGCTATGCCGGGTATGCCTACGCTTCGGCAGGGTTCGCGCGGTCGGTGAGCACCATGTCATCGTCGGCGTTCACGTCTGCTTCGCCTATGGCGTGCGATGATTACGATGCGACGACGCTCGGAAACCACGGTGCAACCGGATTCAGCGTTGTCTACTTCGACACTCACGTCGAGTTCGAAAAGGACACGAATCCGAACGTGGTGGGCGGCGCCACTGGCGCGTTCCGTCAGATGGACAGCGGCGACTAACGTCGTCTGCTGGCTTTTTGCACGCAGTTCGAACCCGCGGCGGGAAACCGCCGCGGGTTTCTTTTTCGGCCGCCACGCGCGCCATTGCCTCCTTGCCATCTGCTGACTGGCCGCCGTAGCCGCGAGAAACCTGCGGCAAAGGGCTAAACCCCCGTCCAGTTTTTCCGAAACCTGAAACCGGGCGTTCATGCGCCGCCGTTGGCCAAGCGCCCCGCCCGGCCACGCTCTGAATGAAGACGCCGGCCGACGCAAAGGCAAAGGACAGGAGGCAAACAAAATGATGCGGCGGAGAGGTTTCACAATCATAGAACTGCTGGTCGTGATCGCCATCATAGCGATCCTGGCGGGAATGCTTCTTCCGGCCCTGAACAGGGCGCGTGAACAGGCCTTGCAGACCAAGTGCAAGAACAACCTCGCTGGCATCGCGAAGGCAATGGCCCTTTACCTGGGCCAGGAAGGCGACAACGCCGTCTACCCGATACCCACCGATTCCTTCCGTGGCGACGCCTGGCTCGTATCGCTCTATTGGGCCGGCGTGCTCGAGGACCCGAAGATGTTCATTTGTCCGTCTTCCTCTGACGGCCCGGGCGTCCCCGACACACTGGCCGACGCGAACGGCGGAAACCTCGACTCCACGAACGCCATAGATGCGAAGGTGTGCAGTTACGCAGGATATGCATACCACGAGCCGGGTGGGAGTTCGACGTTCGGCGCGAACGCCGTGACGAGCATGAAGGCGATGGCGTTCACGTCCGCTTCACCACTGGCCTGCGACGACTACGAGGGCGGCGCCGGCAACCACGGCGAAGTCGGGTTCAGCATCGTCTTCTTCGACTCGCACGTCGAGTTCAGGAAGACAGAGGACCCGAGCATCATCGGAGCCGCCGCGGGCTACTACCGGCAGATGGACAGCGGCGATTGATCAGCCGCCGGTCGGACGCCGGGCATACAGCCGCAGGTCACTGCCCAAACCCGCCGCCCGCGCCAGATACTGGGCAAAGTTCGCCAAAGGACCGAACCCCGGCCGCCCGCCCCAGAAGACCGGCCGCACCACGCCCGCCAGGCCGCACTCGCGCAGGAGCCGCCCCAGCGTCTCCCGGCCAAAGAACACGACGTGGGTCGGGTTCTGCATGTTGAACCACCGGGCGCCCTCGATATAGTACCGCCAACAACCCAGACTTGGCGTTGTGACGCAGAACACCCCGCCCGGAGCGAGCGCCCTCACCAGCGCCTCGACGGCCTCGCGCGGCCGCCGCAGGTGCTCGAGCACCTCCCACAGACAGACAAGCTCAAAGCCGCCCTCCGGAAGCTCCGCCAGGGCCTGCCGCCAGTCGTCCCGCACGTCGAGCCCGAGCCGCGCCCGCGCGTACCCGGCCGCCGGCGGCGAAAACTCGATCCCCGACGCCTCCATTCCGAGGTCCCGGCACTCGGCAAGAAAATACCCCGGCCCGCATCCGAAATCCAGAACCCGCACCGGCGCCCCCGGGCGCGGCCGAAGCCGCGGATAACGACGCAGGAGATCGCGCAGGACCACGACGTACAACGGACGGTTCCGGGCCCGCTCCTTCTCGGCGGACCCGCCGCCGAACGCGTCCCCCGCCCCGTAGTAATGAACCTCGTACAGTCGCGCCAACTCCGCATCCGTGTACTGCGGGTTGGCATAGACCAAACCGCAGTCCGGGCAGCGCACCAGCGCGTGCCCCTCGCGCTCCTGGACGACGCGGGCCATACCCGCGTCGGCGCCGCAGAGCAGACAGGACTCGAGCCGTTCCAACCGTGCGTCCCTCCAGTGTTGCGCCCCGTACCGACCTTACCATCTTACCAGAAGTCACGCCGTAGCCAACGCCTCATCGGATTCTATTGAGGCATGTGTCGGGAATGGAACACGGCGGCGTCCTGGCAGAGATTCTTCGCTTCGCTCAGAATGACAGAAAAACACGCGTTCATCGTCATCCTGAGGAGCGTAGCGACGAAAAATCTCTTGCCCGGGTTTGTCCTTATCAATGCATGCGTCAATGGCACGCGCACCCCATCCGCCCGGGGTCCCGATCATCGTTGCCGCGAATCCCCGATGTCCCTATAATAGGGTGTTCTCGTGATGAACGTTTGACGGCAACGCGATTATCTGTCAAATCAGATCGGAGTGAAATACATCATGAAGCTCACGTTCCTCGGCGCCGCCGGCGAGGTCACCGGCTCGTCACACCTGATCGAGACGCGCGAGGGCCGTCTCCTCCTGGACTGCGGGATGTTCCAGGGCCACCGCCGCGAGGCCGCCGAAAAAAACCTCACGTTCCACTTCGACCCCGAGTCGCTCCACGCCGTCGTCCTCGGACACGCACACATCGACCACTCCGGCCGCCTGCCGCTCCTCCACCAGCGCAAGTTCAGCGGCAACATCTACACCACCAACGCGACCCGCGACCTCGCCGCAATCATGTTGCGCGACAGCGCCCACATCCAGCAGACCGACGTCCGCTACATCAACCGGAAACGCGCCCGCATGGGCGAGGAGCCCGTCCCCCCGCTCTACTCCATCTCGGACGCCGTGAAGGTCCTCCGCCACTTCGTGTCCGTCGGCTACCACCGGCGCTTCTCGCCCCTGCCCGGCGTCACCGCGACGCTCGTCGACGCCGGCCACATCCTCGGCAGTGGCCTCGTCCGCCTCGACTTCAACCGCGACGGAACGCCCTTCACACTCGGATACGCCTGCGACCTCGGCCGCGCCGACATGCCCATCCTGCGCGACCCCGAGCCGATGACGGCCGACGGCCGCAAACTCGACGCGCTCATCATCGAGAGCACCTACGGCGGACGCCGGCACGACAAGCCCGAGGACATGGAAGCCGAGCTCGCCGGACTCGTCACACGCGTCGTCGAGCGCGGCGGGAAACTTCTCATCCCCGCCTTCAGCGTCGGCCGCACGCAGAACGTCCTCTATTACCTGCACCAGCTCTTCGCCGCCGACCGCATCCCGGCCGTGCCCGTCTTCGTCGACAGCCCCCTCTCCGTGAACGCGACCGACGTCTTCCGCATGCATCCCGAGTGCTACGACGAGGACGCGGCCGACTTCGTCGAAACGGAGGGCGCCGTCTTCACCCACAAGTCCATCCGGTACGTCTCCTCGCTCGCCGAGTCGAAGTCGCTCAACAAGCGCCGCCGGCCCGCCATCATCATCAGCGCGTCCGGGATGTGCGAAGCCGGCCGCATCCTCCATCACCTGAAAAACACCGTCACGAGCAAAAAGAACGCCGTCGCGATCGTCGGGTTCATGGCCGAGCACACACTCGGGCGGCGGCTCGTCGAGCGCCGGCCCAAGGTCCGCATCTTCGGCGAGGAATATCCCGTCCGCTGCGAGATCGCGACCCTGAACGGATTTTCCGCACACGCCGACCACGACGGGCTCGTCTCGTACACCGACGCCGTCGCCTCGCGCGACACGCAAATCCTGCTCGTCCACGGCGAAGACAAGGCCATCGCCGCGTTCAAGGGCGCACTCGCCGCGCGCGGCTACAAGAACATCACCGTCGCCGAGCCCGGCCTCCAGGTCGACCTGGGGT
>Ga0180435_10000302_pt1 | contig 50824 bp, 44 predicted proteins | sample SS_ome_3_FD_132467 | JGI IMG/M metagenome (GOLD analysis project Ga0180435, IMG submission 132467) | Hypersaline lake sediment archaeal communities from the Salton Sea, California, USA - SS_3_S_1 metaG | ecosystem: Environmental > Aquatic > Non-marine Saline and Alkaline > Hypersaline >... | reverse complement strand
GTGGCCGTGGACAATCAATATGCCGGTTATATCACCATCGGCGACCGGATTCGTCCGGATGCAAAAGCAAACATGGAAGCTTTGAAAAAAGCCGGTGTAGGCAAGGTCGTCATGCTGACCGGTGATAATGCCTGTACCGCAGAACATGTATCCAAACAGCTGGCAATGGATGAATTTCACGCCGATTTATTGCCAGAGGACAAGGTACGCATTTTTGAAAAGATCCAGAGCCAAATACGCGATGGAGACGGTAGCGCCTTTGTGGGTGACGGCATCAATGATGCACCCGTCATCGCCCGGGCCGATGTGGGTATTGCCATGGGTGCCTTGGGATCGGATGCCGCCATCGAAACAGCCGATGTCGTTCTGATGCAGGATTCACCCCTCAAAGTAGCCGAGGCCATTTCAATCGCCCGAAAAACGCGCCGAATTGTTTGGCAAAATATTGGCTTGGCCTTCGCGATTAAAGGCTTTTTTATCCTGATGGGCAGCCTGGGGATGGCCTCCATGTGGGAGGCTGTGTTTGCGGACATGGGTACGGCAGTCTTGGCGGTAGCAAACGCCACTCGAATACTTCGTATCGGCTCTTAGGTGCTAGCCTTTAGCTCTTGGCTTGCTAAGTGCCAAGAGCTAAGGGCTACCCAAGGTCCTCCAGCTTTCCAGTATGGTACAGGCCAACAACAACGTCCGTTGGGGTAGACTTTGCTTAATCATAAATTCGTCGCGGCTGTGATCCCGACCACCGATGGGCCCCAGACCGTCCAGCACCGGAACATTCAAATCAGCAATGAAATTGGCGTCGGATACACCATTCCGAAATTCCTCATGTAATGTGTATCCCAGCTGCTTGGCGATGCCTGCGGCGACTTCAAACAGCTTGCGGTTGTCTTCACTTTTTTGCATGGGCGGCCTGCCGGAGATAAAATCGACACGACTGATGGCTTCGGGAACTGCAGTGGTTTGGGCGATCTTCGTAACCTTTTCCTCAAGAAATCTTAAATCAAACGGATTGACATAGCGGAAATCGATTTGAGCGTTGGCAAATTCAGGGATCGTGTTGGGGCCGATGCCGCCATCAATTTTACCGACATTGATGGAAATTCCTTTTTCGAAATCGTTTAAAGCTTCAAATTCAATAATCTTATGGGCTAATGCCAGTATGGCGCTGGATTTGTGTTTGGTGGCATAAGCGGCATGTCCGGCCTTGCCCTGCACATGCAGTTCAATCGTAAGATTACCTTTTCTGCCCGTGACCACCTGATTGTCACTCCCGCCTGCCTCTAGAACAAAAGCAAAGGCGCTGGCGTTGGCCTCTTTCTGAATTAGGTCGATGGAGCTTCTGGAACCGATTTCTTCGTCTGAATTGAAAACAAAGGTCAGCGGGATCTGGTCGAGCAGGCCGAGTTGATTGAGGGCCTTCAGCGCATAAATTCCAACCACCAAACCACCTTTCATGTCAATTACACCGGGACCATAGCTCTGGATTTCATCCTCTCTATACCAGTTGAAATCGGTGTCTTTGGGAAATACCGTATCCATATGTCCAACCAACAGCACCTGCTTGGTAAAATCAGGTTGCGCCAGGGACCGTACCAGCAAATGGTTTCCTTGAAGCATCTGGCCAATGGTTTCAGTGGTAACGGGCAAATCATTAAAAACGCCGGCAATCGTGTCGGCGGTTTGATCGATACCGGGTTTATTGTGACTGCTACTTTGAATGGTGACGATATCTTTGAGCAAAGCAAACATCTCAGTTTCGACCGATTGCAGATAAGATTGGATCAGCTTAATATTTTCTTTGAGTTCCGGCATGGGGTAATCCCTTTTCAACTTTTAAATATAATTAGGATTAATTCGATGGTATTCCATAATTCAGTGTACCGGCTTTATTACTCAACCATAACACCCCTGTCAAAGCAAAATCATTGTTATGTTTTTGATAGACTTGCCGCACCAACACGTTAAATGCTAATAAAAACGGTGTCGCTGACAATTGGAGAGGCTATCAGGCTGAAGACTGTTAGCATCTAATGGTCTAACAACCTAGACGCCGACTATACTATTTTTGAATCCTATAGCAGGGAATTCGTAATGCGAGCTCATTCATTATTTAACGGGGGTGACCTGTGAGTACCTATTTGCTAGTGGATATCGGCGCTGGGACCATGGATGTTCTTTTTGGGGATGATGAAACCGGACTGCAATATAAGGCGGTTGTGGCATCGCCGGTCATCGAAGTTGCCGATCAGATCGCAGCAACCAGTGGGAATCTTGTACTTACGGGTATGGAAATGGGGGGCGGGGCGGTGACCCGTGTCGTCAAAGAAAGAGCGGGCAGGGCGGCGGTGGTCATTTCAGAACCAGCAGCAGCCACTTTGAATCATAATTTGGATAAGGTGGCATCCTGGGGTTTGCAGGTGGTATCTGAAAAAGAAGCTCAGAGGTGGATAAATGATGCGCGTTATTCCCATGTTGTTTTGACAGATTTGGACTTGAATCGTTTGAAAAATATAGTGGCTGGATTTGGGGTACCATTTTCATTTGATATTCTGGCAGTTTGCGCCCAAGACCATGGTGTACCGCCCCGTGGAATTTCTCATCTCGACTATCGGCACAATTGCTTTGTTGATATACTGAAACCATCACCCCGTCCCCACTTGCTGATATATGATCACAAAAACGTTCCCTCGGAAATGAACCGTTTAAAATCCATTATGCAGCAAGCACTGAAGGTACCGGCCGGTATCGTCTATGTTATGGATAGCGGTATGGCCGCCATATTGGGTGCGACCACCGATGAGAACGCCCGACAAATGGAGCCTCTGGTGGTGCTTGATGTGGCCACATCACACACAGTAGGTGCGGTCATGACAGCCGGTAAGATCGCTGGATTTTTTGAATACCATACCCATGATATCACACGAAAACGCCTGGAAGCATTGATTCAGGACCTCGCCAATGGCGATCTCAGCCATGAACAGATTCTCTCCGAGGGTGGACACGGTTGCTACCTGCGCGAGACGGTCGGTTACGAGAATATTCAAGGGATCATCGCCACGGGTCCCAAACGGGATCTGGTCAGGGGATCGAAGCTACCCATCGTCTGGGGCGCACCCCTGGGTGATAATATGATGACAGGCAATGCCGGCATGCTGGCGGCGATCAAATCGAAAAAAGTATTGACATGCTGATGGTAATAGGACTACATTGTAGCATAATAAAAACAAGGTTAAAAAGATGAGAAATGTACCTTCTATGCATGCGTCAGTCGAATTCATGATGCCCATGATGTGCGCCCGAGGTGCGCCCATGGACTGAAGGGTTGATATGTGACCAAAAAGCCGTGGGCGTACTGAACGCCCACGGCTTTTTTATTGGAAGCCATGTAAAAAATGTCTTTTGGTCCCATATCTGTGTTGGGATCAGGTTTCACCTATTTGAAATATATGTGAAGCCGTCCAATTGAGTTCTACTGGACCTGTCACTTTACTAGATCCAGACAGGAAATATAACATGCTGATTAGTAAGAATAGAAATCACCTATGGATAATGGCGGGCTCCAAACCGCATGCCGATGGAAGGGCGCTGGTTTGGGGATAATACTGATGCTGTTAGTTTGGATAAGAATCAAAAAGAAATAAAACGGCCAAAATGAACGTTCAAATAAGGAATTTGTATAATGACAAAAACAATAGAGGAGATCAACACCAAGATTCAAAAAGGCACGGCGGTTGTCGTAACCGCTGAAGAGATTATACCCATGGTTCAGAAACATGGTCCCCAAAAAATTGCCCAAGAGGTGGATGTGGTCACGACCGGCACATTCAGCCCCATGTGCTCGTCGGGCGCATTTTTAAATGTTCAACAGCCCCGGGAGAAAATGAAGTTCGGTGGCGGGGTGGTATCCTTGAACGATGTCCCCGCCTACGCGGGATTAGCGGCGGCGGATGTGTATGTTGGGGCCACAGCTCTCAGGGAAGATGATCCTCGCAATAGCAAAAAACAACCGGGTCGCTTCGATTATGGCGGCGCCCATGTTATCGAGGATTTGATTGCCGGTAAAACCGTCCGTTTGAAGGCCGGTGGGCATGGCACCGATTGTTATCCTGAGACCCATCGCGAACAGTCCATCGGTTTGACCGATATGACCGATGCCTTTATGTTCAATCCGCGCAACTGCTATCAGAATTATAATGTCGCCGTGAATCTATCCAAGAAGCCGATTTATACATACATGGGCAAACTGAAACCGCGTATCGGTAACGCCTACTACTGCAGTGCCGGCCAGCTGTCACCCTTATTCAACGATCCGCATTACCGCACTATCGGCTTGGGAACCCGCATTTTTTTCTGTGGCGCCCAAGGCTATGTGGTATGGCATGGCACCCAACATAATCCGACCGGCCCCAGACACGAAAACGGAACACCCCGTGCACCGGCCGGAAACGTGGCCTTGATTGGCAACCTGAAAGAAATGAATTCTAGTTGGGTACGGGCCGTATCCTTTACAGGGTATGGTGTCACCTTAAGTGTTGCCGTGGGGGTTCCCATACCGATTCTGGATGCGGATATGGCTCAGTGTGTTGCCGTTACCGATGCGGATTTGACGGCGCCCATTGTAGATTATAGTTCATTCTACCCCCGCGGCGAAGGTGCGGCTTCGCTGGGCGAAGTGAGCTACGCCGCCCTTAAAACCGGTCACATTGAAATTCAGGGTAAACAGGTCCCGACCGGTTCGTTTTCAAGCTATCAATTGGCCCAAAAGGTCGCCGGCCGCCTGAAGAATCTTATCCGCCAAGGCGAATTTCTCTTGACCCAGCCGCAGGCATTGCTGCCGGGTGCACAAGCCGGGTCGGAGGTGCTGTCATGAAGGAATTAAGAGTTGTACTGCGTTTTAACGAGGATGTTGTCGAACAACCGGTTACCTACCATCTGATTGCCGACTACGGGGTGCAAGTCAATATTCTGCGTGCCAGCATCGATCCGGGGAAACAGGGGATGATGGTGGTGGCCTTGAGCGGCGGAGAGGATCAGGTTGAAAAGGGCCTGGCCTATTTGGACGAAATGGGCGTACACGTGGATCCTCTGGCCAAAGAGATTCAGCATTTGGAAGAGCGTTGCACCAGTTGCACCGCGTGCGTGCCGCATTGCCCCACAGATGCGCTGGCTGTTGATCGTGAAATCTGGATGGTATCGTTCGATCCTGATAAATGCATCGTGTGCTTATCCTGTTTGGATACCTGTATTTATCGGGCCATGGCTATGGCTACCGGCTAGTTATAACATTTAGCATAGCTTAACGCGGTTCTCTGTAAAGCTTAAGTTAATTGAGTCCGGCTTGCTGGTGTTCTGTTCTTTCCAGCCAAAACTCGTTCTTAAAACACTGTAAGGGCCGCCGCCGCTCGTCAATTAAAAGTTATTCTGCTTAGAAATAAGAAGTTAAGTAATTGTTTAACCCGATTTCATAGCGACGGCCTAACAGTGATTAAAGAACTCAAACAGTTGCCTGGTTAAAAACAGAACACCAGCGAGCCTTCTTTGGGTACAACTTGAGCTTTATAGATAAGTGCGTAACCTAATGTGATAAGATTTGTTTCAATAGGATATCGTGTCCGGTTTCGATACCGAGTGTTTTTAGATACACAGCTCAGTGAACGGTTTAAAAAAACTGTGGAACACGATTTTATTTGCGTTTGGGTTTCACCCAAACCCGGGCGAGGTGCAGGTGGTCGTTCGGATAGGTCTGGATATTCTGGACACGTTTGTTGGCGGCAATCCAACTATTCTGCCAGTAGGCGATACCAATCGCACCCCGATTCATCTGAATTTCTTCCAATTTGCAAAATATTTTTTTACGCTCGATGAGATCCAGGGTTTGGGCTGCCTGAGCAGTTAATTGGGAGAATTCTTCGTCATGCCAGCGTGTTTCGTTCCAGGGTCCAGGCAGATCATCGGTTTCCATGTGCAAGGACAGTTGGAGCGCCGTAATGCCCATGGGAAAGTGAGGCCATGGGGTGATTGCCAGGTCGAACTCGGTTCGATTGCGATGATATTCGTGGGCCCGGACCTCTTGTAGGTGAATTCTAAATCCGGCGCGGGCGGCATCACCTTGGATTACCAGGGCATGTGTTTGGATATCCGACCGGCCTTCCGGAATAGTCATATGGGCGTCCAAACCCTGTGGATATCCGGCTTCTTCCAGAAGGAGTTTGGCCCGACGCGGATCAAATTTATGGGGGGCTTTGTGACAGTATTCCGGGTGGGCCGGGCTTACATGAAAATCATTTGCCAGAGTGCCTTGTCCCAGATGGGCTAAATGCCGGATTTTTTCCCGGTGTTGGCACAGTTTGAGGGCTTTGCGAACACGATTGTCAGTCCAAGGGGACCGATCAACCCGCATGCGAAGTACATTGGCCTTGGCGGTAACTACCGGCGACAATTGTATGGTTCGCTGGCTTTTCAAAATCCCGTAAGCACGGGTGCTGTCGAGGTCACTGAGGTCGATCAAGTCGACGGATCGGTTCTTCAATGCAGATACCCGGGAAGTCAGATTTCGTCCCAGGTCCAGGAACTCAATCTCGTTTAAAAAAGGCAAACCCGGCTGCCAGTAGTCGTAGCGCCTTTTCAGCAGACAGCGTATATTTTCTTCAAAAGTATCGATTCTATACGGCCCGGTTCCATGTGGGGCCGCCAGGATATCACCTTCAAAGGTGCGGTGATTCATGATCAGGGCCGATGGATGGCTCAGGTGTTCTGGGACGGCAATCTCGGGCCGATTCAGATACAGCTTTATTTGGTAAGGATCAACTCGCTCGATATTGGCGAAGGCAAGATAGTCGCCCAGAATGGATTTCATGGGGGTGTGATTATTTTCATTGAGCCATTGGCGCATGGAAAATACAACATCGTCGGATGTAAGCGCCTGTCCGTTGTTAAAGAAAACGTTTTTTCTTATGTGTAGGGACCAGGTTTTAAGATCCTCGCTTACTTCCCACCGTTCCAGCAGCTTTGGGTGAGTGTGATTGTTTGCATCCGTAAATGTCAGGTATTCAAACACTTGCCGTAAAGCCTGGTTGGTTGCCTGGGGTCTAAGCCCAGACGGATATTGGACGCGGGGCAGCAAGCCTGCGATTCGCAATTTGTCGCCATAAATTGCAGCTTGCGCCGGCCTGGGGGCCAATACCTTACTTCCATATCCCCCGGCAATGGTGGCATAGCCCAGTAAGGCCGCAATACGTAGAAATTCCCGGCGCGTGCACCGGCCGCTTCGGTATTGTGCGCAGAGGGCTTTTAAACGCGAGTTGTGATGATACTGCCTTGGCATCTTTGTGTTCATCCCTTTGAGAAAATTTGCCATTATGGTTTCAAGTTAAAGGTAACTTTCAAAAATTTGTCAAGCCGAAATAATATTGTCGCATGATTTTAAAGGGGACGAATTAAGTAGCCTCAAATATAGAACCCTGAAGATATGCAACCGTACACAACTTCCGGAGGAACCTTATTTAGTCTTGATGCTGGTTTTGGTTACCTGCTATAGCATGCGATTAATTAAGATCGTTTGGTTCGGAAAGGTAAACTATATATGTTCCAATTATTTTCAAAGAAAATTGCAGGTCTTAAAATCCTGACGACAAGCGAAAACAGCATCATGGCACTGCTGGCCATCTTCGTGGGATTGGCTGGCGGTTATGGCGCAGTTGGATTTCGGTATTTAATTAATTATGTACAAACATTGGCATACGGTTCTGCCGATAACCTCTTGGGCGTGGTTACAGGGGTTGCTTGGTATTGGCGTATCATCATTCCGGCCCTTGGGGGCCTTGTGGTGGGCCTGCTGGTTTATTATTTTGCCCGTGAGGCCAAGGGGCATGGTGTTCCGGAGGTAATGGAAGCGGTAGCCCTCCGGGGAGGTGTTATTCGTAAACGCCTGGTGATTGTTAAATCACTGGCATCGGCGATTTGCATTGGAACCGGTGGTTCTGTAGGCCGGGAAGGACCCATTGTGCAGATCGGTTCAGCCATTGGCTCCAGTGTGGGACAGATATCGAAGGTATCGGCCGACCGCATGCGAACTTTGGTGGGATGCGGTGCAGCTGCAGGAATCGCGGCTACATTCAACGCGCCCATTGCCGGGTGCATGTTTGCATTAGAGATCATCCTGGGGGACTTCGGATTGGCGACTTTCAGTCCCATCGTCATCTCCTCGGTCACCGCCACAGCAGTCTCGCGACACTACCTGGGTGATTTTCCTGCATTTATCGTACCCAACTACGAACTCGTCAGTGCCTGGGAGTTTCCGTTATATGTCACCTTAGGGGTGTTTTGCGCGGTTGTCGCCCTCTTATTCGTAAAAACCCTATATCGTATTGAAGATCTGTTCGATGATATCAAATTGCCACTTTATCTTAAAGCTGTGTTCGGTGGCATGATCCTCGGAACGGCTGGATTGGTATTTCCGCACTTATTGGGTGTCGGATATGGTGCCATTGATCTTTCCCTGGTCCAGGAGCTGGCCTGGTGGCTGATGCTACTCCTGATCTTTCTCAAAATTCTGGCCACATCCATAACCATCGGTTCGGGTGGATCTGGGGGAATTTTTGCACCCTCACTTTTTTTGGGTGCCATGACGGGCGGTCTGTTCGGCATCATCGTGCATAGTCTATTCCCATCGATTACAGCTTCGCCAGGTGCATATGGCATCGTTGGTATGGCAGCCATCGTCAGTGCCACCACCCATGGACCCCTGACGGCTATCCTGACGCTTTTTGAAATGACCGGCGATTATAAGATTATTTTACCCCTGATGATTACCTGTATTATCAGTTCCCTGGTGATTCAGCGGTTGATGAAAGAGTCTATTTATACCATGAAACTGATACGCCGCGGCGTTGATATTCGCCAGGGCCGTGAAGTGAATATCCTCAAGTCCATCAAAGTCAAAGATGTGATGAACCCGTTTGTGGAGACAGTGCCGGAGAACATGGGATTGGAGGATTTTTCCAATATGGTCTCAAAAAGCAAGTTTAACAGCTTCCCGGTGATTAATATCGCGGGTGAGTTAGCCGGTATCCTGTCTTTCAACGATTACAATGAAGCCATTTTTAACGAAGATCTGAAAGGCATCATCGTAACCAAAGATATCGCCACCAAAGACGTTGTGACGGTTACCAGCGAGAACAACCTGTACCAGGCGCTTGAGGCAATTACTTTGCGCGATTTCTCCATTATGCCCGTGGTTTCACCGGTTAACCGTTTGAAGCTCGAAGGTGTCCTGACGCGACGAGATATTATTGGTGCCTATGACAAAGCCGTGATCAAGGAATCAATTTTACACGGCGGATCGCACACAGCTGAAACCAAATCTGAATGAAGGAAGATAAACAAAACAATGTGGTCTTGACCGGTTTCATGGCCACCGGAAAAACCACCGTGGGCCGATTGGTTGCTGAAAAGCTGGATTTTGATTTTATTGATACGGATGAATTGATAGAAGATCGCTGGGGCAAGCGAATTGCCGAAATTTTCTCAGAAGAAGGTGAGCAGGCATTCCGGAAAAAGGAAGAAAAAATAGCCGCGGAATTGGTCGAACGCCAAGGACTGGTAATCGCCACCGGCGGTGGAATGATGCAGAATCCATCTATTGTCGATGCTTTCAAGCGGCGGGGACAAATATACTGTCTCCATGCTTCACTGGATCAAATTTTGGAACGTATCACCAGGGATAAAAATGGCGTACGTCCTTTGGTACAGGTTGACGACCCCGTTCAGCGAATTCAAGAAATGATGGTCATGCGCCAAAAGGTATATGATCAATTTATTCCGATTGACACGACGGACAAAACACCGGAACAGGTGGCGGCGGCGCTATTGAAAATTCATGGAAAAAAGAAAAGAAAGTGAATGATCAGCGCTTAGGTCTTCGCACTTGGCTTTTGGTAGATGTTCGCTAAAAGCTGCTCTTGAACAACAGAGAGCAAGGCGCTAAGAGCCAACTCCCTTTTTTTGCTTAACTCTAATCATAAGCCACCGACAAGGTCGGTGGTCGTTGACACTTTAGATTACATACAAGTTCTTTAGGAGAGTGATACTTGACAAACAGGACGATTATCCAAACCGGCGATGCCAGTGGCAATGGCATGATTGTCAAATACAAGTTGCCGAGCGGCCTAGAAATTTTTGGTTTGCCGACTAAGAATTTTTATGGGGGACATTGGGATCTGGGCCCCACCTGGAACTACGTTGTCATGGCGGATCAGCCTTTCTTGATCGATTCAGGCAGGTTTGGTCAGGGCCGACATTTGGTGGCCATGATGAACCAGGCAGGTATCGATCCAAAGGAATTAGATTATGTGCTCATCAGTCACGGGCATGAAGACCATGATGGTGGGCTGGCAGAACTTGTTAAAATAACAGACCTGAGAGTCAAAGCACACAGCGCATATGACCTACTGATTCGGAAATATCCACATCAATCTCCCAAAGGATATAAAGAGCAGTTTCCGGCAAAATGCTGGCACTGTTTCATGCCCGAATCTTTTTATAAAGAGAATTGTTTGGATTATCATGCCGTGTTGCAGACCTTGAGCGTGGAAGCCGTCGGAAATGGTTCCACTGGTATTGGAAATGCTGTCCAGACCCTGCATCTACCAGGACACAGCCCGGACTGTTTGGCCGTGATGTTGGGAGACGAGGCAGTGGTTGTCGGCGATGTCGTGCTTCCGGACATTACGCCCTGGCCTACGCGCTTGGAGCTGTATGACGAGGTAAGCGCTATCCTGCAACCGGTTTTCCCGGATCCTGGAGAGTTGTTTGGATTAGAATGCTATTTACGATCTCTGCAAAAACTTCTTGGCATTGCTGGTGAGAATCCAGATATCCTGGTGTTACCGGCACATCGTCTCTATTTTCATGATCGCTGGCAAGCCTTGCGGCTGAAAAAGCGTTTGGAAGAGCTTTTTCAGCACCATCTTGATCGCAGCGCTGCCATTTTAGATATTGTAGCATCACAGGAGATGCATACAGATGACATTGCCAAACTTCATTTTAAAGAAGTGCTTTTAAAAGGTCCCGGGAAACTCATGGCTGCCAACGAAATTATCAGCCATGCCGAATTGCTTACGGCATGTGGTGACCTGGAGGAAATCGGCAAACACACTTACATCGCTACCGGGACCGGGAGATTTGAGGATAAGATTCGAACATATATGCAGGTATGATATCCAGAAGCTATTAGCCAATAGCTTCTGGCTTTTAGCTGCGCAAGAGCCGACAGCTGAGAGCTTTGAAATAATAAAGATTTCACCATATACGGTACGACTTTTCCATTTTTCATTTCATTGATAAGGAAACTGGGACGAACATCAAGCGGCAATGGCGGGCTTATCCTACAGGTCAGGTGTGCTATTGGTACTTCTAGCCGGTTCACTTTGGTCAACCACGGGCCTCATGGTTCGATTGATCCATGAAGCCCAGGTCTGGCAGATACTTTTTTACCGTTCCGTGGCCATGACGCCGGTTCTGTTCATCGTTATACATTACCGTTCAAAAAATCATTTTCTCGACATACTTCGAAAAGCCGCAATCCCGGCAAGCTTAGGTGCCGTCGGACTGGTATTTGCGTTTGCGGGTGGTATTTTGGCCCTGCAGACAACTACCGTGGCAAACGCCGTTTTCTTATTTGCAACTGCCCCCTTTTTTGCGGCCCTTTTAGGTCGGATATTTTTGAGCGAGCCGGTGCGTCGCGCCACTTGGATTGCCATCGCCTTTGCATCGCTGGGAATGTTGATCATGGTCTGGGGTGGGCTGGCAGCCGGCCGGTTGATTGGAAATGTAGCTGCGGTTTTTTCGGCCGTCGGGTTTGCTGTTTTCACCATATGCCTGCGCTGGGGGAAACTGGAAGATATGCTGCCAGCCGTATTTTTGGGGGGTGTGTTGACATTTTTTACGGCACTCTTGATGTGCAACCTTCTAAATCAGCCCCTAATTTTATCACCCTGGGATACCGGCGTGTCCATGTTTATGGGCGCTTTTCAACTGGCTTTGGGATTGTCCATTTATACCTTCGGTAGCAAAGTTGTATCGGCGGCCGAACTGACGCTGCTGAGCATGACAGAGGTGTTGCTGGGGCCGATATGGGTCTGGATATTTATGGGTGAATTGGCAGGCATCTGGACAGTCGTCGGGGGTTCGATCCTTTTGGCTTCGATTGCCGGAAATGCGCTGACCGGCATCAGAAGAAAACCACCAAAAATAATGTAGCGCCTTTTCCACTCCAATCATAAGCCACCGACAAGGTCGGCGGTCGTTGACTTTATCACATCTAAGCAGGAAATCAGGGGCATGCAGATTCCATTTGAATCCGCATCCAATTGATGCAATCATCAATGCATTCTATATTCCAATAACACGATCAACTCGATAAAGATTTTGGGAGGACAACAAAAATGACAATCAAACTCATCGGTATCGGCGGCATGGGACTGATGTTGAGTCCCTCGGCTAAACATCTGCAACAAGCTGGACCGGCCCGTTTTGTGCGAGTGCATGATCGGGGTACCCAGGATGCCAGACGGGATGACTGTCGTCAGGCCTGGCAAAAACATGGCGCCGAAATCGTAAATGACTTTGAGGCCCTGGTGGGGGAAGGAAACTATGACGGCGCTATCATCTGCGCCGGTAAAAACGGCGATGATTGCGACATTTTTCAAACGCTGGTGCCATTAATGCAGGTTAAAGCCAAGACGCGTCCGTTTATTCTGCATCTTTCCACGGTGAGTGCCGGTTTTGCCCAGCAGGCTTCGGGGTTTTGTCATGCAAATGGGATCGACTATGCCAATTATCCTTTGACCGGCGGCCCCCTGGGTGCGGAGACAGCCAACATGCTGATATTGGCTTCCGGCAGTGCATCTCTATATGCGCGTATGGAACCGACCCTCCGGGTCATCGGTAAACCCAAATATTTTGGTGACAGCATTACAGCCGGTGCCGAGGTCAAACTTATCGGTCAACTCATGGTATTCAACGGCCTGGTGGGGATCAGTTCGGCAGCAGCCCTGAAATCGGCCTGTTTCAGCGAAGATCTGCATGGTTCAAGCCAGGCCGGATTTTTCGATTTTCTCAACGGCGGTGCCGGTGGTACCCGGCAATGGGATGTGGCGCTGGCCAAGGGTGTTCGCGACAATGTCTGGGACCAGGGTTTCATGATCCATCATGCCGCTGTGGATGCGGTCTATGCGGCGGAGCTGTGCCGTCAGCAGGGCCTGCCGTCAGTGGCCATTATGCCCATGGTCGCCATTGCTTTATCTTTTGCATTTCTGCTGACTAAATACGAAGGATCACCCCTGGCGACCCACGCCATTGTACGCGAAATGCTGGCAGCCCATGCCAGGGAACTGGATGAATTTCTTAATCACCAGATCACCTACAGTGATCCGCAAACCAGCATTAACAATTGCATTGCGGCTTTACCTGAGCGAGTTCGAGCGTCCGTACTTCTCGATATCGACGCGAGCAGCTTTAGGGTCTAATCGTATTGCTGTTCATTTGGAGTGATACGATCATTAATGCCGCTGAGGCATGGTTGCCGTCCAATAAAAAAGCTTTATCGGCTGATTAAATTCGAACTGGCTTGCAATCCTCACTTACAGAGAATTCACTTGGGAGTTTTACCCCAAAAAAGTGTATATGTGAAGAATGCGTAATAATCCGGAAGATTCAGTATAAAATCCGGTGAATCCGGCAAGCACAACCGCTGAAAATCTGTCAAATCGTCGGAAGACAGCTCTTTTTCTACATCGGGCCAACGCATTTCCAAAAGACTCACCAGGGCATGGCTTATTTCACGACTTAGAGGAGCGTAAAAGCTATCAGCGAATACTTTTGCCCTGGGTTCCTTCAGCTCTAGTTTGCGAAACCAACTCAAGCCTCGCATGAAGTGCGTCTCCGGGTTCCTTCCGTGTACAAAAGGAGCAATACCAGCCGATGTCGATCTCAGACGGGCTTCCAACCGAGGATATCCGGGAAGCAGGTTCTCAGAAGACCAGCCAGTGATAGCTACAGTACCACCGGGCTTTACAACCCGTGTCAGCTCTTTCAATACAGGCAGCGGTTCCCCAGGGCTATATCCCACGCAGTCGGCACTCCAGGCCCAATCAAAGGTATGATCGTCGAAGGGCAGATTGGCTACGTTTCCTTCCTTAAAAGAAATCCGATGTGACAGACCAGCCTCTTTTGCGATTTCCCGGCCCCTATGCAGAAACTGCGGTGATATATCAACACCAGTAACATGGCCATGGGGTCCCACCGACTCGGCTAATGACAAACATTGAAGACCAATTCCACACCCCGCATCCAACCCGCGACTCCCAGCGGGAAGCAGCAATGTTTCCATAACTGCACGAAGGGTAATCTTTCTTAGGGGATTAGCCACTGCGAGGTTATGCATGTAGGTATTCGTGTCCATTGTTTACATTTCCAATACTGCGCAGGTTTTAGGCATGTATATCAGGGCAATAGCGAACAGTTATATCAGTTTGAGCCTTTTCATAACATGCTTGCTCATAAGTTAAGGTTTAACATCAGCGGCTGCAGCCTAAGCCTAATGCAGTTTGCTGAGTGCCTTTGTTAAGTGACTTGCTCGAAGGTTCTTAATGCCTTAAGTAGATATGTAACTGCTTTTTGTCTATAGGACCAGGATTTGACGTTAGCAGGTAAGCGACTGAGCCAATGAGAGTTTGGCCCGGAGCTGGTGCCCAAATCTCGACATAAGTCAATCGGCCTTGGTAGTACCCGTTTCGATAGTGTTTCGATGCATACCTTTATTTCTTCAATTGATGAAAACTCAAAGGTGAAACCATCGAACTCCACCTTGAAAACCGGAAAACCCTTTCCGGGAACCGCTGTCTGCCGCGGTGGTTCACATGTCTGGGCCTGGAACCACGGTTTTTCGTCTACAGAACGATGAACCCATGATGTCATTGGACAGCATGGTTGCGTGTCTTGAAACGCTACCCAGTGTTTTTTCATAAAAAGGGGTCAAGTCCATTCTTGACTTTTTAGTATCACGTCCTGCAAATTTTCCATTCTCCGGGCTATCTTTTTATCTTCGGATATTGTCTTTTTCATGCGCACGAAAACGCTTCTTACTGTTCTATCATTTTGAATTCCGTATTGGGCACCGATTTCCTTATAGGTATCCAACCGTAATTTCCTGGTTAGATATATAGCAGCATTGCGGGCTTCATTCATTTTTCCGCGGTGCGTCTTTAATATTTCGGAATCCTTCACATCATAATAACGACAGACGTCGTCAAGGATGCGCTTTCTGTCTGGTAACAATTCGCGGCTCGATGGGATTTCTTTATCAATCATATCGGACCTGTATAGTTCCTTAATTCGGTCAATAAATGCCTGGGAGCCCAAACAAACCGGCCATTTTTTAGCGTTGAGTTTTTGACTGACCTCATCATCTTCCTCAACTGAAACCCATTTCCGATAGTAGCCCAACCAGTCTTTTCGGTTTTTGGAAAGCATGGAAAATATGTAATGCTTATGAAGCCAATCCCACCTCTTGGCGATAGATAGATACCCTTTGTGGCTACTCCAATTATAAACTCCGAGCTTTTCAACAATCCCGGCCCGAAGAGGATTTCTATGTATATAGCGAACTACCTGCAACAGGTAGCTATCCCTATCGATTAGAATCGATTTATAGCGTCCCCGGAAAAGCTGACCGTCGCATTGGTGGCGGCAATTATATCGCTGAGTGTATACGCCGTTTAAATGGCGCATGCCTCGCGAAATGTTGGCGTCCGGAGTCTGAATCAAAATGTGATAATGATTCGGCATGAGGCAGTATGCCGCAACCCGAATGTTCCAGTTTTCTGAGGTCTCCTTAAGAAGATCCGTAAACATGATATAGTCCTGCTCATCTGCAAAAATGTCCTCTCCACGTCTTCCGCGGTTCATAACGTGGTACCATGCATCAGGATATGTTATTCGCAACGGCCGCGCCATGTAATATCAACTAACATTCACGTAAAAAGAAGTCAAGAATGGACTTGACCCCTTTTGTATAAAAATGTCGTTTCTATATTTAACCAACTAGGATATGACCATTCGCCATGGAATCCGTGCGCCGCAAACCCATGTACCGCTACCTGATCATGCTGACCATTGCCTCGGCCGTGGGGCTGCAGGCCTGGCTGACGCTTTTTAACAACTTTGCTGTGGAGGTTGCCGGTCTGGACGGTAAGCATGTGGGTGTTATCCAGTCGGTCAGGGAAATCCCGGGTTTTTTGGCGCTGCTGGCCATTTATGTTTTGCTGATCATCAAAGAGCATCGGCTATCCGCCCTTTCCATCCTCATGCTGGGTTTGGGCGTCGGGATGACCGGTCTGTTTCCCAATTTTTACGGCCTTATCATGGTCACCCTGGTTTCCAGCTTCGGATTTCATTACTATGAAACCACCAACCAGTCTCTCACGCTGCAATATTTCAATACCCGGGAGTCCCCCTGGGTGTTCGGCCGGCAGTACAGCATTGCCGCGGCCTCCAACATCGGTATCGGCCTGTTCATTTATCTGGTTTCATTTTTTGTCAATTATTCTACGACTTACATGATTGTGGGTCTGTTTGTTGTGGGTATTGCGGTTTGGGGACTTTGCCAGAATCCGGTTCAACCGGGTTTGACGCCCCAACGAAAAAAGATGATCCTTAGAAAGAAGTACTGGCTGTTTTACTTTTTAACATTCATGGCCGGGGCCCGACGGCAGATATTCATGGCCTTTGCCGTGTTTCTGATGGTGAAACGTTTCGAGTTTTCGATCCAGGAGGTGACGATTCTGTTTGTGCTCAACAATGCCATCAACTATTTTGTGGCCCCTTTGATCGCTCGGAGCATCAACCGCTTCGGCGAGCGCAAGGTGCTCTCCATGGAGTATGCCTGTCTGATTGTTGTATTTCTGGCCTATGCTTATGTGGACAGCCGCTTCATCGTGGCGTTTCTGTATATTCTCGATCATATTTTATTCGGCTTTTCCATGGCTATCAGAACCTATTTTCAAAAAGTGGCCGACCCCCGTGATATAGCGCCCAGTATGGCCGTGGGCTTCACCATCAATCATATTGCGGCTGTGGTTCTTCCGGCCATAGGGGGCGCGTTGTGGATGCTGGACTACCGCATTCCCTTTATTGCCGGTGCCTGTATGAGTGCGGTCTCACTGTCGGCAGTCCAATTGATCAGGACAAAACGATCATCCTAATATTCGTAAGCTTTACTAAATTTGTAACGTATGCCTGCAATCCAATCTACTTCTGAATTCTCAATCCCTACAATGACTTGTTTGGGGTTTTCCCTATTAGAAGGCCTCGAATCAACTCTGATTGCTATTTTTGGAGCGGTGTATAAGATGAGAGCCATAAATGTTCAGGTCAACTAAGAATTACGTCCAATGAAAGATTAAGAGAAAAATTGTCCATTTTTTTGTAAGAGGCGATTATGAAGAGTGGTTTCAGAATAAAATGGGAAAAGTTGTCAAGTGCATATGTTGCCGGCGCCGTAGCTGTGCTTTCAATAACCGGTTGCAGCTTTTTCGGCATTCGGACGTCTGAGGAAGCAAATTATAAGATCCTTGGCGAGTCCGGCCAAATTGAAATCCGAGAGTATGACGAACTTGTCGTTGTTGAGACAGATGTTGATGCGCCTTTTGATGAAGCAAGCAAGCTCGCATTCAGGAAACTTTTTGCATACATATCCGGTGAGAACCTGTCAAAGACGAAGATTGCCATGACGGCACCGGTTTTGTCCACGGCGAGGCGTGCGTTGGATGGAGATAAGATCCCCATGACGAGTCCGGTTTTGAGCGAACGGCAGGCGGAGGGCTGGCGCTATAGCTTCGTGTTGCCGGCGAATTACACCCTGGAAAATGCGCCGTTTCCGTCCAATCCTGAGGTCAAGCTCGCTTCGATACCGCAAAAAAAAGTTGCCGTGATTCGCTACACGGGGTCTTGGAACGAACAGGTAATGCGTGAGAAAACCGAAGCGCTCGTCGAATGGATCCAGGGCAAGGGCTTATCGATCGAATCGGGTCCGCGCTCTGCGGGTTATGATCCCCCATGGACGCTGCCGTTTTTGCGACGCAATGAGATCATGATCGACATCGAGTAGCAGTTTACGTTTGAGGGAAATGTTAAATTTATATTCCCCACTGCTTGCAGTGGGGATGGAATCAAAGTATAAAATTCGATCAATTTTTGTATAAATTAGCGCAACCGGAATTCCAGGGATTTCGGCAAAATTCCGAGATATCCTGTCCCGCCAGGGCGAGACTGCAAAGATAGGAATTTTGGTCTTTGGCACGAGAAACGATGCCTTTCGCCCAAAGGGCGAAAGAGTCGCGATATACAGAGTCCTGGAACACAATTTTATTCATGACTAAACCAAATATTGCAGGCGGATGGGATTATACCGTAGGCATGATTCAACGGGGTACTTATGCGTAATTCGGTGAGAGATCATTTACTTAGGATTCTTGTGATTATCTTACTGGTATTTCTTGGTTCTCCTTTGTGGTCAGCGGAATTGGTGGTGAAGCTAGAAAATCCCCCGGACAAGGGTGTCGTCCAATTTGTCTTGTTCGACTCGGCCAATACTTTTGGGGACTTTCGGGATCCAGTAATGGTGGTAAAGAAACCGCTGGACGGCCGTGAGCGCTACGATATCAAGAATATCCCACCCGGTGAATATGCTCTTTTGGTTTATTTTGACGAGAACAACAATGATCGCCTGGACAGGAACTTCAGCGGTATTCCCAGTGAACCGCTTGGCTTTTCGAATCGCTACAAGCCCAAGGGCCCTCCGGCTTATGAGCGCGCGGCTTTCGATTTAAGGGAAGGAGAGACGCGTATGTTTAGCGTAGAGCTTCAACGCTCTCTGGGAAAGCGCGGGCGCCTGGGGGTGGGTTTGGGCGTAATTGCTCAAACGAGTCCCTATCGTGACTATAGCGGCGGCGTCTATAGGGCCATTCCGGCGATAGTCTATATGGGTGAGCGTGTGCAGATCTATGGCCCCATAATCCAGATCGGTCTGGCCGGCAGTGGTAAACTTCGTCTTGCCGCTACAGGCCGCTATCGGATCGGCGCATACGAAGAAGACAAAAGCGATTTTTTAGCGGATATGGGGGACAGAAAAGATACATTCATGGCAGGACTGGCCCTAAATGTCGAACTTTCCGGCGGCTTTGATCTTTCAACAAGTTATGCTCACGACATGCTTGGCGTGATCGGTGGTGGCGAGGCAAGCATTAAAATTGACAAATCCTTCCAAATCGGTGTTTTCAGGTTTTCACCTCAAGTGGGTTTTAATTGGATCAGTTCGGAACTTGCAAACCATGATTTCGGAGTGCCGTCCGGTAAGGCTAGATCAGACCGTCCTGCGTATATGCTTGGTTCCGCATCCAGCCTTGAAGGGGGCCTTAACGTACTTATTGAAATTACCCGGGATTGGCTGGTAGCCGTGAATACGAGCATAGAAAGCCTTAACAAAGACGTCATTGACAGCCCCATTGTGGATGAAGAATATGTAGTCAAAGGCTTGGCTGTGATTACCTATGTGTTTTAAGCAATACCTTGATGCACACTTGCTAACCTGTTAAAAATATCTTTTTTACAATCTATTTTGGTAGACGTTATGATTTGAGTAGGTTTTATGAATAGATGTTGTCACAATGGCTTTGCGATCCTAATTCTGAGCTTATTTATCATGACCGTATTATTCCATACCGGTTGCGCGAGTTCAGAACACACACGGCTCCGCGATAGGGTTCACAGCATGTCCGATACGGAACTCTTGAACTATTATTATGGTATCAACGATCGACTAAAAGACATCGACGGTGAACTACAAGCAGATGATCGGGTGGATTCCGACTACCAAGATCAATTCATCCAAAACCAGACATTTTTTGTGGGCGGCCAGGGACACGGGCTGCTTCAAAAAAGAAAAATCGTATGGGGTGAGCTGCAGCGACGGAATATAACGCCTTAGTCCGTGTTCGGTGAGCATCTGGAATTATGCAAAAGTCAAAAGTTCATTACGGTTGGGTCATCGTTGCTACCGGGATTGCCGTTCTTTTTGCCTGTTTGGGCTTGGGACGCTTTTCCCTGGGTATGCTGCTCCCTTCCATGGGCCTCTCTCTTTCTTTAAGCTATTCCCAAATGGGACTCATCGGCACCGGTAATTTTGTGGGCTATATGATTTCGGTGATCCTGGCCGGCATCGTCGCAAAATCAATCGGGGCCAGGTGGACGATAACATTGGGACTCGTAGTGGTCGGCGGCTCCATGATGCTGGTTAGCCGCGCCACGGGATTTATCGGCGTGATGGTGCTTTATGTGGCAACGGGTGTCGGCTCCGGATTGGCCAATGTACCCATGATGGGACTGGTATCCCACTGGTTTTTAAAAACCACCCGGGGCCGGGCTGCAGGCAACATGCTGTCCGGAAATGGGCTCGCGATTGTATTTGCAGGTTTCTATATCCCCTGGGTCAACGCCGTCTTTGGCGTAGACGGCTGGCGCACCGGCTGGCTGACCATCGGGACAATTTCCCTGGTCATCTCAATGGCGGCAGCTCTTTTCCTACGCAATGATCCCATGGAAAAAGGACTCAAGCCTTTGGGCGAAACGACAACGGGGGTAGCCCAACCCGATTCAACTGATTCTGTGAATAAAGCACGTGACATAAAGTGGACCATGGTGCACTTGGGCTGCATTTACGCACTTTTTGGGGCCACATATGTGGTTTACGCAACATTTATCGTAACAACCGTGGTGAATGAACGCGGATTTGGTGAGCACTCGGCCGGCACATTCTGGGCCATCGTTGGCGGGCTTTCGATTTTCTCCGGTCCCTTGTTCGGATGGCTGTCGGATCGCCTGGGTCGCAAAATCGGTATGATGCTGGTTTATACATTGTTTAGCATTGCTTATATCCTGGTGGCCGCCAACCTTCCCGACTTGTTTCTGTATGCTTCCATCGGCATATTCGGTCTGGCTGTGTGGAGTATCCCGACCATCATGTCGGCGGCGGTGGGCGATTACACCGGCCCTGCCCGTGCGGTCAAAGCATTTGGATTTATCACGGTATTTTTCGGAATCGGCCAGATCACCGGACCTGCCGTGGCCGGATACTTGGCGGATCTCACCGGATCCTTCAGCATGGCATTTTGGCTGTGCGCGATATTAACCGGGTTGGCGATTGTTCTGACTAAATTTCTTCGACCCCCGGCGGACGTTTGGACCGAGAAATTGAGATGAAAGTTCAATCTAAATTTGATTGGTGGTTGACGGGCATATGCCTGGCCAGGACCTTTAACGGTCTGGTGTTCATGACCTATGCAGCAGCCCTGCCGGTTCTTCAGCGGGAATGGGAAATGTCGGCTGCCGCCGCCGGCAGTATTGCCGGTGGATTTCAGTTTGGATATGCCATATCCCTGGTCATATTTTCTTTTCTTGCAGACCGATTTTGTCCCAAAAAGCTATATCTATATTCCATGACAGCCTGTGCGGTCTGTTCCTTGCTATTTGCCGGATTGGCCCGGGATTATTATTCGGGTCTTGGGTTGTATACCCTGACAGCGCTTTCCATGGGGGGTAATTATACCACCGGGTTGATCATAATGGCCCAAAGATATTCTATCGCGACGCGTGGCAGAGCCATGGGTTTTTTTATTGCCAGTACATCATTGGGATATGCGCTTTCCCTGATGCTTAGCGGTATGAGTATTCCTGTGGGCGGATATATTTTCGCATTTTGGCTCACCTGCTCAGGACCGACGGTAGGCGCCGTATTGGCCTGGATGACCCTAAGCCAGACCATTGTGAGCAAACCAACGCGCACAAAAGATCAACGCTTCAATCGAGAAGTATTGCGGAATCGGCCCGTGATGGCATTGATTGGCGGTTATACCGGACATGCCTGGGAAGTGTTGGGCATGTGGGCTTGGACACCGGCCTTCCTGGCGGTTGCCTTTGTACTGGTCGGGTACGAGGGCATAGAAGCCGCAGGTTTCGGTGCAAATCTTACGGCCGGGTTTCATCTGATGGGATTGCTGGCATCCTTCAGTATGGGTTGGCTTTCGGATCGACTGGGTAGAGCCTTTCTGCTCATGGTTTTAGCAGGAATTAGCACGATTTGTTCCTTTATTTACGGTTGGACGATTGGATTTCCCATATCCATCATCATCCTGGTGGGAATAATCTATTCGTTTACATCCCTGGGTGATTCGCCCATCTTGTCAGCGGCGCTGACAGAAACGGTCAATTCAGCCTATATGGGTGCAGCCTTTGGGCTGCGCTCCATGCTGGGATTTAGTGCCGGAGCCATTTCACCGATCATATTGGGGCTTGTCTTAGATTTAACCAATCGGGGTATATCGGCCAACGGGCTTTACACCAACTGGGGCTGGGCTTTCAGTGTTCTTGGAATTGGTGGACTATTTGCTTGGCTGGCGGCAATCTATTATGGTCGGGTGCACAATAAGCTTGGCTAGCAGGTGTATAAAAAATGTGTAATCTCCAGCATGCTTTTTCGTTGTTTATATCCAAATCCGGATATAATTTTGATGTACTCGTAAAAAGTCAAAATTCTCACTTTTATCCTCTCTAACCTGTTGAATTTGTTAGGAGTGAAATTTCAATTTTGCCAATTTTCGGACTTTTTACGAGTCTATCAATTTTGTAACGCAAATGTTTTTTCATGCCATCTGTTTTTATCTTTTCCGGTGGTGGTATTTCTTTATTCAATGAGTTTTCGTATGATGATTGCGGTTTGATTTAAACATTTATTATTTCAGACACCCGGTCATATTTTTTTTCGGCATCATTGAGTTTTTCTTCACGTCCGTTTTTCTTCAATCGACTTTTCAGGTCTTTGAGCTGTTGCTGAATACGGGGTAAAATCTCGGTCTCTAACTTATGTCTCATTTGTGAACTTAATTTTTTGACATCCCTGAGAATTTTTTCAAGTTGATTTTCGAGCTGTTTGATCTGCTCATCTTCGGAAAGGCTTTGAAGATCGCTGAAAAGCTCCGTTATCTCGGATTCCATTACCTGCAGATTTTTACGGAATTTCTGTGTGATTTGATCGTAAATTGCGGCATATTTTGACTGCCCGTCAATGAGGGCGTTTTGCTTTATTTTCTGGCCACCATCATGGAGTTGGACAATTTGGATAGCCTTGCGCTGGTAATTTTCAGGATCTGTGTCAATGAAATAGGTGCTGGAATATTTGGGTAGAGAAGCATATTGATTTTCGACAACTACATAAACACGGAATTCTCCTGTATCCGTATACTCAATATCTTTAACCTTACCGACTCTGGTTGTGTCATAATAAACGGTGTCATTTTTTCGCAACCCATCAATGGTATCGAAGCGAATGGAAAAATCAAGGGAAGTTGCTTTCATCCCTGTTATTACAATGAAGATCAGGGCCAACATGCTTATTTTATTTAACATTTTTATAGATCCTCTTTGGAAGGAATAGACTGCCTTGCTTTATTTTGCAAGCTCATTATCAGGTTTGCTGCAACACTGCAACGGCAATTACTTTTAAGCAATTTCTTTACATTGAGGAAGGTTTTTGTTTTTCATTCGAGATAGGCAGTAAAGTTAGCGCATTTTATAAACCATGGTTTAGCAAACAAGCCTGTTCCGCTTATTGATGTATTTCCCGTCGGTTTGACAGACTGACGCTCATCTGATAATACGTTTAATAAACTTAATCGGTTGGGGGCAGACATGCAAACAGATGAAATCAAAAAAATATTGGCCGGCCTGTGCATCGCCAGCTTGATATCGGGCTCGGCACTGACCCTGAGCAGCTGTGGCGGCAAAGATGCCAAAGATGGGCAAAAGGGGAGCGCGGCCAGCTCCAACAGCGGCTGAAGTGGCGGAACTTCCGGTGCCGGTGGCACCGACAAGAAGCAGCAACCTGACCAAAGCAGCTGATAGACCTATTGCGCGCAGGTGGCGCGCCTCACATTTGAGAACATCAAAAAAGTGCAATCCTCACACGCCGAGAGATTCCGGGAGATTTTTGTAACCTGTCGCCGGATTCTCGGCAAATCCATTTGGGAAAACATTCTTGCAAGCTTAGAGGCAGAGGCCTTACCGGAATTTTTTCCCGTCGAACTAAAGACCCTGCGATCCAGCCACGGTCTGCCGGACTATATCGACGATGTGGCTCGTATCGAATATGCCCGCTATCATATTCAAGCTCAGTCCACCCCCTCTGGCAACATGATCGACACACTCAGTGTCAATCCTATGCTCAAACTTGTTCCGGTTGCATGGCGGAATCTCGTCGCCCTGATTCAAGCCGGTGCCGATAGGGCTCCGCAACCCCAACCGGCAGCTGATAGTCATGTCATTATCTGGCGCCATCCGCAGACCCATCTGCTTCAGATGCGAGAAGCCCTGGACCTGGATCTGCTGGCTTTGAAGGTTGTGGTTGAGGATGTCACCTTCAAGCAGGCCACTGCCCAGGGCAATGGGGCATTAGCCACCATCAAAGCTGCCATCGAACGGGCTAAGGCCGAGGGGCTTCTTGTCTCGCCGCCGTCGCGCATTCACCGTGATGTCGCCTCAATCGCGCCGATCAAACCGGCGTACGAACCGTTTGTGACAACCGAGACTTTTGTGCTGCAGTGGCATATAACCCAGGCCTGTGACCTGCATTGCCGGCATTGCTATGACCGCAGCAATCGTGCCTTCATGCCCTATGACACCGCCGTGGCCGTTTTGGATGATTTCGGTAACTTTTGTAATCACATGCGCGTGACCGGTCAGGTCACGTTCACCGGCGGCAATCCTTTACTTTACCCGCATTTTACCAAATTGTACCGGGCGGCACGGGATCGTGGTTTTAAACTCGCTATCTTGGGCAATCCAGCACCGATAAGCCAGGTTGAAGACCTGGTGGCGATTGCCAGGCCGGAGTTTTTCCAGGTGAGTTTAGAGGGATTGGAGGCCCATAACGATGCCGTACGGGGCCCTGGGCATTTTGCGCGAACGCTTATTTTCCTAAAACAGATGCGTGAATTGGATGTATACACGATGGTCATGCTGACCCTCTACCGGGACAACCTGGACCAGGTATTGCCGCTGGCCGAGCTTCTCAGAGACCGTACGGATTTCTTTACGTTCAATCGCCTGTCCGCCATGGGCGAAGGCAGTCAGCTCTCCATGGTGCCGCCGAAAAGGTTCCGGGAATTATTGAAAGATTTCGAGGCAGCCGCCAGGCATAATCCGACGATGATGCTCAAAGACAACCTAATTAATCTAATTCGGACAAATCGGGGCAGTGAAGCTTTTGGCGGTTGTACGGGGTACGGATGTGGCGCGGCATTTAATTTTGTAGCGCTTTTATCCGACGGCGAGGTACATGCCTGTAGAAAATTTCCGTCGCTGATCGGTAATATCAATGCTGATCGGCTAGTGGATATCTATCAATCCGAGCGCGCCCGACAATATCGAACCGGTAGTGAAGCCTGTAGAGACTGCAGTTTGAACGTTGTCTGCCGCGGATGCCCGGCGGTTACCTATAGCTGCGGTCTGGATGTATTTAAAGATAAAGATCCTTATTGTTTCAAACAAACAAAACAGGCCGGCAATAAACGCCAGCCTGTTCTATAGATCCAATCAAATAACTTTTTCTAAGACTTAAACCACCAGCGTTCCATTGATTTCCACCCGTCGACATCACGGTTGCCTGCAAGGGGGCCATGTCCCAGGTTGTCGCGGCTGGCAAAGACATACTGGGCATATACGGGGATTATCGCACCGCCGTCCACACGTAAGATGTCCTGCATTTCCCAATACATTGTGTCAATATCCAGAGAGTTGCGCTAATGTTAATGACACTCGAGTAACGCAAGGGTCTGCCTGAGTTTTTCGATTGGTATTTGCCCGGGGGCCGAAACTGACTGGCTACTGGCAAAGGTAATGTCCGAGCCAAATCGTTTTCCCGCCACACGGGTCAGGCCTCCCACCGTTCCCATGGATATGGCGATCATGGGAATTTTTAATCCATTTTTGCGTGCTTGCAATGCGGCGCCCATGAGGGTGAGTACATCCCCGAATTCTTGGGGCATGACAGCGACTTTAGCGATGTCGGCGCCCTGACTACGGGCATTGAATAAGGTCTCGACAATAACATCCGAGTCAGGTGTGGTTTCAAAGTCGTGGTAGGAGAGGATGAGTTGCAGACCGGAATCTTTTGTTGCTTTGCGTATATTGCGGATAAAGAGTTCATCATTCGATAGTTCAATGTCGATTAGGTCTACGTACCCGGAACGAATTGCCGCGGCAATCACGCTTTCACGTTTGTCGGCGGGCACTTCGGCATAACCGCCTTCACCATGGCTTCGGTGGGTAAAGACTAAAGGAAGATCGCCGATAATATCTCGCAACGCAGTCAAGGCATCCAAGCAGGTATCGCTATCTATCGGCGAATTAAAAGCATCCACACGCCATTCCAAAAGATCCGGTTTATGCTGCAGGGCTGTTTGGGCTTCCTTTAATAATTCCGTCTTGCCTCTAGCCATCAAGGGTACACAAATCAACAAATTCGACCCACCTATGACGGTGTTTCGAATGGAGATCTTTAAATCGCTTTCTATAACCATAGATTTCACATTCATTTGCGGGTCATTTCATTAAAACAATTTAAAACTCATGATACTATGGGACAGCGATTGAAATCAGCTGTAAGCTATAAGCGCTAAGCTGCTTAGGGTTTATGGCTGAAATCTTGTGGTTGCTATAACCGCCCTTTCTTCAGGATCGCCACCAATAGCCACACACCCATGACGGCGGCAGCCAGAAAGCCGATAATCCCGATGAGGGAGATACCGTAAAATAAGGGTGGTGTTTTGGAGATAACGATCAAGGCCGAGCCGATGATGAGAGCGGCGATTATAATGGAAAAAGATATGCGATTGCTGATCTGGTCATGGGTGGACAGCATCTGATCGAAGCCCTGCAGGTCATGCGAGAAGGAGAGTTTGCGCTGACGGATCAACCGCGTGATTTCAAGTACATCTCTGGGGAAATCTTTCAGGAAGGTGAACATCTGGGATGCCAGGGACAGGACGTCACTTTCCAAACGTTGGGGCGAATACCGATCCAGCTTGACTTTCTTGATAAAGGGTTCGGCATGCTGGACCATATCGAATTCAGGGTCCAACATGCAGGCCACGCTCTCCACTGTACTCAATGCTTTCATCATCAAGAAGATATCGGGATAAATTCTTAGGCGGTGTCGTGCCGCCAGCTCCAGCAAATGCTGCAGCAGCTTGCCCAGTTCGATTTCTTTGAGTGGTTTATATAAGTGCTGCCCCATGAACTCGGCCACTTCCTTTTCAAAGGCACGCAAATTGGGTTCTTCTTCCCAGGCGGTAATCCGGAGTAGACAGCGGGCGGTGCGGGTTTCATCTTGTTGGACAATACTGTCCACAAGCTCAACAAAATCTTCGCGTGTATTGCGATCGATGCTTCCCACCATACCGAAATCGAGCAGGCAAATCACGTTGTCCGGGAGTACGAAAATGTTTCCGGGATGAGGGTCCGCGTGAAAAAAACCATGATCAAAAATCTGACTCAGGCAGATACGGGCACCCCGAAAGGTGATGGTTTTGCGATCATAGCCCTCCTGATCCAGCAGGTCCAATTTCGATACCTTAATTCCCCTTACCAATTCGGTCGTAAGAACGCGATCGGTGGTGGTTTCCCGAAAGACCTTGGGGATATAGACCGTGGGGTCCTGCAAAAACTGGCTGGACACCCGCTCCATATTGGTGGCTTCGATGGTATAGTCCAATTCCTTTTCCAGCGTTTTGGCAAATTCCTCGACTATTTTTACCGGTTGATGCAAGGAGATCTCTTCGATGTGACGTTCGGCCAAGGTAGCCAGGTGGAGCATGATTTCAAGATCAACGTCTATCAGCCGCCGAATTCCCGGTCGCTGAATTTTGATGGCGACATCCTCACCGTCCAAATAACGGGCTTTATGAACCTGCCCAATGGACGCCGATGCCAACGGCGTTTCCTCAAAGATTTCAAAGATCGTCTCGATTGGTTGCCGCAAATCGGATTCGACGATGCGTTTAGCATCTTTAAAGGGGAAGGGGGGAACCTCGTCTTGAAGTTTGGCGAGTTCGTTGACAAAGTCAACCGGCACCAGGTCAGGACGCGTGGAAAGAATTTGACCCAGTTTAATGTAGGTGGGGCCGAGCTCTTCGAACGCCATTCTGACCCGCTCGGCTCGGGACGATTTCTCTTCATGCTCGCGACGCTTTTTGCTGATCATTTGAAGGCCGATTTCGATGTACTGGTCGATGTGGAGAGTCTCAACCAGGTCTCCGAAACCATACTTGATCAGGACGCCCAGGATTTGCCGGTAGCGATTTAGATTACGGTAGGTTCGGCCGATTACGCCAATTTTGCGAATGCTGAGCATGGGCGATCTTTCGTGGATGGATTGATTTTTTCCAGGAAACGAAAGTTGGTCCGCTAAATATGGGTATCTACTTCTCTCCCTGTTCGCTGATCATTTGTTTCAGCTCCCGAATTTCCTTTTTCAAGCCTTTCAGTTCTTCAGAGGTAACAACGTCGGCGCGCTTTAAAAATGTATGCACACTTTTCTCAACACGCTTTTCCAGCCGCGACTGGGCTTCAGTGTAGCGACTTTCCAGATCTTTTAGGAATTTCTGACCTTCCTCTCTGGGCATTTCGCCGATTTTCTCCAACTCCTTACCGAGGGCTTCCACCTCGTCCCAGGTTTTAAGTGCCAAACCGATACCGGTTAACATGCCTTTGCGGATAAAGTCGTACATCATACCTCCTCCCAAAATAAATTTTCAATTATTCAAGATTAAGGCTACCTGACATATCATCATACCATTGCTTGATACCTTTCGATCTATTGAATCAGGTGAAAATTTATTTTAATTTTCCAATGATTGCACTGGCAATGGTGTTTTTCTGGATCTCGCGGGTGCCTTCATAGATTTCTGTGATCTTGGCATCACGGTAAAAACGTTCGACTTCATATTCTTTCATATAGCCGTACCCACCGTGAAGCTGGATGGCTTCATCGGCGACTTCCACTGCCGCCCGTGCAGCAACCATTTTGGCCATGGACGTCAGTTTGGGATCAATGCGGCCCTGGTCGAAATTCCAGGCGGCTTTGTAGGTCACCAGCCTGGCCAGCTCGATCTTGGTAGCCATATCGGCCAGTTTATGTTGGGTAACTTGGAATTGAGCGATTTTTTTACCGAATTGTTCCCGTTGTTTTACGTAGGCCAGGGCACGATCGTAAGCACCCTGGGCGGTTCCGAGCGCCTGTGCTGCCACCTGAATGCGACTTTCATCAAAAAAATGAAGTACTTGATAGAATCCTTTGTTCTCCTCCCCGACCAAATTCGACAAGGGCACGCGAACATCTTTGAGGATGACTTCGGTTGTGGACATCATGTTGATACCCATTTTGTCACCCACATCCACGGTTGTCAGGCCTTCGCGGTCTGCTTCAACCAGAATGGTGCTGATGCCCCGGTAGGATGGTTTGGCATCCGGATCGGTTTGGCACATGACCGTATAGAATGAGGCCAGCCCACCATTGGTTATAAACGTCTTTGCGCCGTTTATGACCCATTCGTCGCCTTCCTTAACGGCCGTGGTATTCATAAACGTAATGTCCGAACCGTGGTCCGGTTCGGTGAAAGCGCCGGCGGATAATGCCTTTGCTTCGGCGACTTGCGGCAGCCATTTTTCTTTTTGTTCATCGCTTCCATAGTGCATAATGAGTTCTGAAGCGAAGCTGGCTAAAGCAACCGCGCTGCCGATGGTAGAATCCTGGCGGCATAGCTCTTCAACCACTATAATATCTTCGAGGCTGCCCATCCCCTGACCGGAATATTCCTCAGGAAAATGAACGCCTATCAGGCCGATATCACCTGCTTTTTGCCAAATTTTACGTGGAAATTCATGTTTTTTGTCAAGTTCCAGGGCTAAATCCTTGTCAAACTCGCCTTTGGTAAAATCGCGCACAGCCTTCTGAATTTCTTTTTGTGTTCTGTTGAGCTCAAAATCCATTAAAACCCCCTTAAATCATTATCAAAATAAATCAAATTCTTGCTAATATTTGAATTTATCCCGTGACACCAAAAGTTCAGGGCAAGTTCAAAATTAACCCAAAAAAAGTAGCATAGGGGCAAAGGTAATGCAAGGACATTAGAAGTGCTTGCTGTTTGATAGGAAGTGTCGGGTATTTTTAAGAAATTGGAAAACTAAAACCTACTTGACTGACTTGACAATCTGCCATAAGTTTAAAAAAAAGCTGTAAGCTTTAAGCTGCGAGCATAGAGCAGCTCATCGCTTGCAGCTTAGTTCTTATAGTTCACAAATGAAAGGAAACATTATGCCAGTAACGATTGCACTTGCAGGCAAAGGTGGAACCGGAAAAACCACTGTAGCCGGCATGCTCATCAAATATCTTCTAAAACAAGACAAACAGCCGGTACTTGCCGTGGATGCGGACAGCAACGCCAACCTCAATGAGGTGCTGGGCCTCGAGGTCTCCGGAACGCTGAGCCAAGCCCGTGAGGATATGAAGAAAGGCAATGTACCCAGCGGTATGACCAAAGATGTCTTTATGTCCATGAAACTTGAGCAGGCGGTTATCGAAGATAAAGGCTATGACCTGGTAGTGATGGGACAACCGGAAGGTCCGGGTTGTTACTGTGCGGCCAATACGCTTTTAACCGGTTTTATGGAGCGACTGACAAAGAATTATCCTTATATTGTTATGGATAACGAAGCCGGCATGGAGCACATCAGCCGCACCACAACCAGTAATATCGATATCCTTTTGATTGTATCGGATACCTCCAGAAGAGGTTTGCAGGCAGCCATGCGCATCGATAGCCTCAGCAAGGAATTGAATATTGGGGTCGCCAGAAGCTGTTTGATCTTGAACCAGACCAAAGAAGCTCCGGCCCCGGCGGTTGTTGACATGCTGAAAAGGGCAGAACTTGAGCTTGCCGGTACCATTCCGGAGGATCAGACAGTCTATGAATTTGATCTTGTGGGACGGCCAACCATTGAATTGCCGGATGATAATGCGGCCATTCAATCGGCATTTTCTGTTTTTCAGAAAATTGTTGCCTAAATAGCACTGTTATACGATTTTAGGTGCACAACCCTTTCGCATGCAGGTGAAAGGCATTGGTGCTGACAATCAAACGGTTTCCCCGCTATTTTTGTCGGGCTAAAATCGCTATCCGACATGCAAGACAACATGACCTTGCTACTGGGGATTCAAATTAAACCACCAGCATTAGGCATTAGACAATGAAAAAGACGGGTTTTCTTTTTGATCAGCGTTATCTTTTGCATGACACCGGGCCCTATCATCCGGAAGTTCCGGAAAGACTTCAGGCCATCTACCAGGGTATTGAAGATGGGGGGCTGCTTCCTGAGCTCCGGATGATTGCAGCAGAAAGAGCCGATCTAAAATGGATCGAGACGGTTCACACCCCGGATTACATTCACAGGTTTGAAGAGGTCTGCTTTGCCGGCAGGCGCACCATGGATTCACCAGACAACCGCATGTGCACCGAAACTTATGAAACCGCGCTGCTGGCTGTCGGGGGCATATTGAAAGTAGTGGATCTGGTCATGCAAAATGAGCTGGACAATGCTTTTTGTGCTGTGCGGCCACCGGGTCATCATGCCGAGGTATCTGAAGCCATGGGATTCTGCTATTTCAACAATGTTGCCATTGCAGCCCGGTATCTGCAACAACAGTGGCGCATCCCCAAGGTCGGTATCATTGACTTTGATGTTCACCATGGGAACGGCACCCAACATATTTTTGAAAAGGATGCCTCGGTTTACTACTATTCTATTCATCAACATCCCTCTTTTGCCTATCCAGGTACCGGTCGTGAATTTGAAAAGGGATCAGTGGACGGCTACGGCTTTACCAAGAACACACCCGTATTACCCGGACAGGGAGATGAAGAATATCGCCAATATTTACGCCGGGACTTAAAGCCGGCCTTTGATGAGTTCAAACCAGATATGATCTTGGTTTCAGCCGGCTTTGATGGCCACATGGATGATGACATGTCAGATGTCAGACTTTCAACCGAGGCTTTTTCATGGATCATGGAATCTATTTTTCAGATGGCAGAGAAATTCTCGGACGGAAAGCTAATATCCATTTTGGAAGGCGGTTACAGCCTTAAACGGCTGCCGGAGCTTGCCCGCAACCATGTTCAAATTCTCATGAACGGACAAATATAATATGATGGTGCAATAACTCAATTAAGGAATAAGGGGGAGTGTCCGATGTTTGTCAGCAGATCAATGACAAGTAAGGTGATTACGATTCAAGCGCATGACACAATTCTGGAAGCCCAGAAAAAAATGGCAACCAACCATATTCGACATTTGCCGGTTATTGATGCCGAAGACCGATTGATCGGTGTCGTCACGGATCGAGATGTACGTAGTGTTCTGCCTTATGATTGCTACAAGGATCCGGATTGCTCTGAGGAAAAAGAAAAGGCAGCAGGGCTCAAAATTGAAGAGATTATGACCAAAAATCCCATTACCATCTCGCCGTCTGATACCATCCAGGATACACTGCTCCTGATTCAGGAGAAGCGTGTGGGGGCCTTCCCCGTTGTAGATGCCGACGGAAAGCTGAAGGGAATCATATCTGTGAGAGATTTGCTCCGCGCTTTTACCAATGTATTGGGAATTGGTGAACCGGGAATGCTATTGTGTATTCTGGTTGAGGAAAAGGTCGGGCAATTAAAAAAGATTGTCGATGCCATTACCGAGGAAGGTATTTCTTTCGGTAGTATATTGGTGGCCAGATATTGGGAGGAGGACAAACGGGCTGTTTTTCCATATCTGCTGACACAGAACATTAGCCGCGTGAAAAGAAAACTGACCGGTATGGGCTATACACTGCTTGACCCCATGGATTGGTATTTAGACCAGTTGCCCAAGCACGAATAAAATCTGAATTGCAGTCAACGACCACCGACTAGGTCGGTAACTTATGATTAGCGTTAACAATTGTGGATAAAAAATTTTTCGATTATATTCATAACTTCTTCTGTTGAATGCCGGCGAAAAACAAATTTCCAATCCCTATGAAGATTTGTTTATTTACTATCTTCAGGGTTGTCTGACGAGTGAGAATAGCATCGCGAATGACACCTTCATTGGCAACTGGGAAGAAGATGGCAGCAGTTTTCTTTTTTTTAGTTGTCCATCAAATTCTCTTGTTGCAACCCTGCTTCAAAATCAACCTCAGCTGAAACTTCTGGACCAATTTCATATGTCCTATGATGAATGGCACGGCCAGCCGGTTAGTCCCATTCGTATTGGGCGGTTGTATATCGTCCCTCCTTGGTTAACCCAGACGCGTCCGACATCCGATCCGGATAAAAAGACATCTGAAACAGACGGGGCATCAATCGAGATCCTTTTGGATCCCGGTGTTGTATTTGGAACCGGTACCCATGCCACCACGCGGCATTGCATCGAGGCCATCCAAATGCTCTTAGAAATGGAGTCCATCGATACGGTATTGGATATCGGTAGCGGAACCGGTTTGCTTGCCATTGCGGCTGTCAAGTTGGGTTGTAAAAAAGCACTGGCGCTTGATTTGAATCGTTTGGCAGCCAAGACCGCTGCTGCAAATATTCGTCACAACGATTTGAAACAGCAAATTGTCGTTGTTCAAGGGTCTGCGGAGAATTTTGTGGACTTACCAAGCGATCTTGTGATATCCAATATTCATTACGATGTCATGAAACGGTTGCTGCAGCGGGGCAATCCTTTACCTACCAAATATGTCATTCTTTCAGGTCTGCTCCGCAGTCAAGCCACCCAGGTGGAAAAAATTTTGCACCAGGCATCGATCCAAATTATGAAAAAGTGGGACTCCCGGGGTATTTGGCACTCTTATATTGGCCGGGTTCTGAGGTAATAGTTGGGTTTAACTCCAATCATAAGCCACCGACAAGGTCGGTGGTCGTTGACTATTGCGTTTGACAAGCAGAATAACCGCCATTTGATTTCGGAGGCGAACAGATCCTAAACTTCAATTTGAGTGATTATTAAATGCCATAAAAGTCGCGGAAAATACAAAGCAGCCATGGGACAGAGGTAAGAAACGCTAAGACAAATAGGGTCACATAGGAACTTGACTCCGCGATTTTTGACAGATCGGTCATTCACATGCTTAGGTGATTGAGAGGCTCAATGATTATTACATGTTGGGGTTCCAGAGGGTCGATACCCGTTTCAGGAAAAGAATACAATAAATACGGCGGTGATACGACCTGTCTCGAAATTCGATCACAGAGTGGCGATATCATCATTGTCGATGCCGGTACCGGAATTCGTCGGCTTGGTAACAAGCTGATCAAAGAAGGAGCCTATTTCTATAATTTTATCTTCACACACGCCCACTGGGATCACATAATGGGGCTGCCCTTTTTTAAGCCTCTCTTCAACAGCAAAACCCAAATAAAAGTGTTTCGTTGCCCATATGCCGGCATGTATGCTGAAAAGATGATTACACGGGTATTAACACCACCACATTTTCCCGTAAAATATTCCGATCTAAGTGCTGGGTTTACATATGAGGAAGGATGCCCGCATCCCTTTCAAATTGGTTCAATAACGATTGTTCCCATCCATCTGAGTCATCCAAATGGTGGCAGGGGGTTTAAGTTTATTGAGGATCAAAAGACCTTCGTTTTTTTAACGGACAATGAGCTGGGCTTCATGCACCCCAATGGATTGACCTTGGCCGACTACGCCGAATTCTCGTCAGAGGCCGATCTGTTGATTCATGATGCCGAGTACACCCCCGAGGAGTATAAACGTTTTATTGAATGGGGTCATTCTTCTTATGCCGATGTACTTGAACTGGCATCTCGTTCGAACGTAAAAAAGCTGGGATTATTTCATCTGAACCAGGATCGTAGCGATGATGCCATGGACGGGATTGTAGACGTTTGCCGCCAGACCATCGAAAAAAATAATTTCGGTTTTGAATGTGTGGCTGTTGGCAGCGATATGACTTTCGAACTATGACGGTTAATAAGGACAGTTGGGTTAAGACCATCAACTTGCCCGCACCCAGCCTACAGGACAATACCGCTGATAGCGACCGGCTGATCAATTTTTTGAAACAACATCTCCATGCGCACCGGATTTTCATCGATTACTATAGCTTGCAAGAACTGCCGTTTAAGCTAAGGGCTTGGGATTATGGCCTGCGTTGCGTCGTTATAAAAGATCCTTATTTCGACCAGTGGTATCTTGCCGGGATATCCGATCCATTAAAGGACCGCTGTTTTGCCGGTGTTGCCGTTGATTTAGGTACGTCACGCGTGGCCCTCAGACTGGTGGATCTTTCCAGCGGCAAGTCACTTTACGAAACGTCATTTGATAATCCCCAATTGAAGGTTGGGCCCGATATTCTGACACGCGTACATGCCTGTGATCAGCCCGGCGGCCTGCAAGAGCTCACCCAATCAATAATTCGCGAAATGAATCAGCAGATTCGGGCTGCTTGCCATGTTTGCGGATTGGAGAATACAGATCTTTATTTTATGACGCTTGCGGGCAATACTTGCATGACGCACCTGTTTATGGGCCTGGCACCCAAATGGATTATTCGAGAGCCGTATATACCCGTCACCAATACCCCGGATGTCGAGCGTGCGGCTGTATATGGTTTAGACATTAATCCGGCCGGTCGTATTTTCATCTTTCCCAATATCGGCAGCTATTTTGGCGGTGACCTCATTGCCGGTATATTGCACAGCAAACTCAACCAGGGAAAAGACCCCGCAATTTTAGTGGATGTGGGGACCAACGCCGAAGTTGTACTGGGCAATGACAGCTGGCTCATGGCTTGTGCTGGTGCAGCCGGCCCGGCATTAGAAGGCGGTGTAACTCAGATTGGTATGATGGCCGGCCCGGGCGTCGTGGACCGGGTACGTATCGGGCCGGAACCGCATACGATCCATGTTCGCACCATCGATGATTTGCCGCCGGTGGGGATTTGTGGATCCGGTATGATTGATCTGGCCGCACAGTTATTTAAGGTCGGCATGATCGATCTGCGGGGACGATTTGTTCCCGACGCCTGCGGTCAAAAATTGCACGACCAAGCAGACATGCCCTTTCTTGAAGTCGTATCGGCGAAAGAATCCGGCACCGGCCGAGCGCTCAATATTTACCAAGCCGACCTGGACAGTCTCGTTCGATCCAAAGCCGCTATGTATACTATCTTAGAGACGATTACAGAGTCGGTTGGACTGTCGCTGGATGAACTCAATACTTTTTATGTGGCCGGCACCTTTGGGGCTTACATCGATCCAAAATCTGCTGTGACCATTGGTATGCTTCCGGATCTGCCGGAGGGAACCTACAAGTCATTAGGTAATTCATCGCTGGAAGGTGCAGCTCAGGTGTTAACATCTTGTGAGAGTCTCAATCGGATCGAGCAAATCAAAACACAAATCACCTATCTGGAACTGAACGTCAACCAACAATTCATGAATCGTTTCAGTGCGGCTAAGTTTCTACCTCATACGGATCTTTCCAGGTTCCCTTCTATTTTGCATGATAACAGCACGATAAGTTCATGAAATAATCGTGAGAAAGGAATGAAGGAATTTTAATGACTCTAGACAGCCAAACACTAAAAAAGCTAGGCCAGAGAAACGTGGTAGGTGAAAAAGGAAACTCGAAGAGGCTATCTCTTTTGTGGAAAAACACACGAGTTGTCATGGTATTTATCCGGCATTTTGGCTGAATGATCAGTCGTCGGCAGGTTGCCGATCTAAATAACAGCTTAGAGGCTTTTAAGCGAGCAAAAACGCAATTGGTGATAATCGGCAACGGGCCGCATAAGTTCATCGGTCCTTTCAGGGAAGCCACCGGATACAAAGGGCCTCTATACACCGATCCGACGCTGGAGACCCATAAAATATTAGGGCTTAAAAAAGGCCTAACCTCCATGGTGGGGCTTGATCCGCTGAAAGCGGGAATTCGTGCACTGGGTACCGGCCACATGCAGAAGGGAATTCAGGGCCCGCCAACGCAGCAGGGGGGTGTATTGGTCGTTGGACCCGGCAACGTTGTCCACTACCTGTATCGCAGCCAGAAAGCCGGAGATCATCCGACAGTTGCGGAGATTCTCAAGGCCTGTGAAGTGTGAGGTTGCTCAGGGGCGCGACACGCAGTTTTTTTGAACCTTGCATGCGTCTTGGATGGGCATTTACATTTAAGGTTGAAGTTGTTAAACCATCTTATACAGCAATTGACGGCATTGCACGCCGATTTCCACCAGAAGCGACACTGTTTCGGAACAAGCATTTGACAACAGGCAAAGTTTAGGCTCGCTACCTTTAGCAAGATGGTTTGAACGGAATCCCATAGCAAGAAGGAGATGTTTGATGGCAGAGCGCATGAATCGTGCGGACAATTTCTGGTACTGCATGGACGAACCGACCAATCTGATGGTAATCACCGCCTTCATGGAGTTCAATGAACCCCTTGACTACAATCGCCTCTATGCCACCATTGAGAGCCGCCTGGCATCCTTTCCCCGGTTTCAAAAAAGGATTGTGCGTCCAATGACGGGCGTCGGTATGCCTACCTGGGAGACGGATCCGAACTATGACCTCCGGTTTCACTTGCAGCGCATAGCCCTGCCCGCACCGGGCGACAAGCAGGAGCTCCAGGAAATGATTGCCAACTTGATGGTTACGCCGCTGGTGCCGAACCGGCCGCTGTGGCAGGTGCACCTCATCGAGAACTACAGAAAAGGATGTGTTCTTTTTTTCAGAATTCATCATTGCATTGCTGACGGCATCGCTCTGATTCATGTCCTGCTGTCCACGGCCGACACGGATCCCGACGCGCCCTGGCCCAAACTTCGCGAGAAAAAGAGACTCAGCACCCGGCCATTCGATCCGATGGTGCAGGTCCATGCAACTGTCAACGGAATTAAGCAAACTTTCAGTTTTGCTCAGGACCTGGGCAAGAAACTAACGACGGAAATGGAGAAGATCGTTTCAGATCCCGCTCAGTTGAAACAGCTGGTCAAAACCTCCAGCCGTCTGCCGACTGATATCACCGCGGTACTTTCCAAACACACTATCATGAAGTCCGACCCCAATACCGCTTTCAAAGGTAAGCTGGGTGTCCGCAAGAAAGTTGCCTGGACGGAACCCATGGCTCTGGATCACATCAAAAAAGTCGGTAAGGCCATCAAAACCGCGACCCTCAACGATGTGCTCATTGCGACGGTCACCGGTGCCATGCGCCGCTATCTGAAAACCAGAAACACGCCGGTCAATGAGCTCGATCTGCGCGTGACCGTTCCGGTGAATATCCGCAAACCCGGCACCGAATTTGAGCTGGGCAATAGATTCAGCCTGGTCTTTTTGCCTCTACCGGTACATCTCGAGGATCCGGTCCTGCGCTTGAAAGAGGTGAAGCAGCGTATGGACCGTTTAAAAAAATCACCGGATCCGTATATAAATTTCGGACTGCTCAGCTCCATCGGCTACCTTCCGCCCGGCATCGCCAAAAAAGCGGCAGCTTTGTTTGGCAACAAAGCTTCCGGTGTGTTGACCAACGTGCCGGGCCCGCGGCAACCGCTCTATTTTGCCGGGAAAAAAATAGACAAATTCATGTTCTGGGTACCGCGATCCGGCCACATCGGCCTGGGAATCAGCATTCTCAGCTACAATAATAAGGTTATCGTGGGTATTGCGTCCGATGAGGGTTTGATGCCGGATCCGGAGGTTCTGCTGGAAGGATTCGAGGATGAATTCAAAAAACTCCTGAGATTGGTCCAATCCGGAAAAATTGATGATGAACCGCTCGTCCTGCATGACCGCTACCAGGAAATGCAGGCAGCCGCTGAAGCTAATGAATCGAGACACAGCAGGGAGGCGTCGTATCCAGCGCAGTGCAAGGCCGAAACCAAAAGCGGTAAGCGCTGCAAAAACAAGGCACGAGCCGGCATGGACTATTGCAGCATTCACCAGCGTCAGGCAAAAACGGATAACCGGCTGAAGGACGTGACTCAGATCGTCAAAGAATTATCCAGTTAAAAAAACCAAGGGAGGGGTTGAGATGCTGCCTGAATATTTCGAGTTTTCACTGCCGACGAAATTAATTTATGGTATCGGTATTGTTGGAAATATCGGTGAGGCTGTGAAGCCTTACAGCAAACGCAGGGCCATCCTAATCACGGACGAGGTACTGGCCAAGGCCGGTCCGGTCGATGCCGTGAAGGCCGGATTTAAAAAGACCCCCGTCAAAGTTTGTTGCACCTTCAGCAAGGTGCCCCCAAACTCTACCATTAAAACCGTTGAACAATGTGCCGCGCTTGCAAAAAAGCATGCTTGCGACATGGTCGTCGCGGTCGGTGGCGGCAGCGTCATCGACACGGCGAAGGTTGCCAATCTCCTGGCCGTGAAAGGCGGGGAGCTTGAAGACCACATGGGCGCCTACCTGCTCGACAAAAGCGAAAAACTGCTGCCGTCCATCTTTATTCCGACCACCGCCGGAACGGGCTCGGAAGTCACCAAGGTGGCGGTCATCGCCGATCCGGATAATGATGTCAAACTCCCGTTTGCCGAAGAGCAGTTTTTACCGCAAATGGCCATACTCGACCCTGAAATGACGGTTTCACTGCCTGGCAAACTTACCGCCACAACGGGCATGGACGCGTTGACGCACGCCATTGAAGCGTATGTGGATAAAGAATGGTCACCGGCGGCCGATGCGCTGGCTCTGCACGCTATCAAGCTGATCACCGGAAATATTTTGCAGGCCTGCGCCAAACCGAAAGATCTGCAGGCCCGCGGCAGCATGCTGGTGGGGAGTTTTTTGGCCGGTGTGGCATTTTCACATTCGATGGTGGGGATGGTCCATGGGATCTCCCATGCTTTAGGCGGCGTTTACCATATTCCGCACGGTTTGGCCAATGCGCTCATTCTGCCGGAGGTGATGGCCTATAACCTCGAGGCCAAGATCGACCGCTATGCGGATATCGCCGCCGCCCTGGGCATTTCATTCCCTTTGCTTGTCAATCAAAGCCGTAGCCTGCTGAAATCGAATCGCCTGGACCTGGTGTCGAGGTTGGCCAATCTATCGGATGCCGAGTCGTTGAAAGAACTCGTCGACACGGGTTCTTTTCGGGTACGCGGGATGTTTTCAAAAATGATCGGCAATTTTGAATTCGTTGATCAGTGGGTTCGAAAACAGGCCGCCTTGGCTGCTATCGAAAAAATACGCACGCTTAACCGCCAGCTGGCTCAGCTGACCGGTATGCCGCTCAACCTGAAGGATGCCGGTATTCATGACAAACTGGCAAAGCTCGACCAGGTTGCCACCACGGCCATGGAAGATGGGTCCATGCTGTACAACCCCGTCGAACCGAACCGCGACGCGATCATGCAGATTGTCAAAAAGGTTTACGACGCCACAACAAAACCATTACCGGTATCGGATGAGGACCTGCAGCCGTTGGCTGCGCTTCGCCGGAACAAGGAACTGACCAACGTGTTCCAAAACAGTGATATGGTTTATGACGTCCTGCTAGCGTTTTATGAGCAACTCAAAGACGATCCCGCTATCGGCCCGGCCCTCGTGAAAACAGACCTGTGTATCCAATTCAGATATAAAAAACCGTCGGCTGTCATTACCATTAATGCCGCGGGTGCCGATATCCAAATCCTGAAAGGCGAATATGAAGGCGATCTGGATGTCGTCATGACCATGGACGCCGATTTTGCCCATAAATTCTGGCACGGCAAAGCCAACCTGGTTTCCGCATTGACCCGAAGGCAGGTTGTCGCCAAGGGCAATGTGCCCAAGACCATCAAGCTGTTGCCGATTTTAAAACCCGCCTATGATCTCTACCCCAAATTTCTGCAAAAAAAGGGGCTTGGGGAATTGATCATATCATAAATTTTCATGCCCTGGCGTCAACAACCGCGCATGAAACTCAATCATGGGAAGTCGACTATCGGTTATTATAGGTAATGATTGCATGAAAATATATATGATTGTGCATCAGCCTATTCTATAAAATATTTCCCAACTGGTGGCGTGCATTGCGGTAGCCTTCATCGATCAGCCGGCGGGCCTGGCGAACGGAAAAGTTGAGCAGTGATCGAAACCCGAGCATGCGGGAAGGCGCAACCGTTTTGATGGCGGGGCCAGTCGCACTCCCGTTCCTCTGCTTGGCGCCGTGCACCAAAGACGGATACGCTGCGGAGTTTACCGCCGCCGGCCATCCCCTGCTTGCCAAGACGGTCTGGCAGGAGCCGATCAGGAATTGCTCAAAGACGAGTTCCATGGCTGTGGCCAGCGATCCCGGGAATGCCGGAGAAACACCGCTTCCCACTGGCGACAGCAACACGACGATTATTTCCTCAGCACCGCTTTCTAAGGCCGGGGACAACGGAGAATTGGCCATAACGCCCCCATCCCAGTATGGTTCCCCTTCAATGAGCTGCCAGGGAAAAAGGATGGGGACCGCGCTGGAAGCCATCACGTGATCGATATCAATTACTTTTTGATTGAAAAGATGCAGGCGTGCCGTCAAGAGGTTGACGGCGGTGATGATCACATCCATGCGGCTTTTTCTCAAGGCATCGATATCAAGGTGCCGGGAAACCATTTCCTTCAGGGGACCGGTGTCCATGACAGGTTTCAGGGGCCGTCCCAATAATAAATTGGCCAAAAAGCGCAGCATCCGGAATCGATAGATATTGGGACGGTGATAACTCGTCCATATCTCAAAAAGACGATCAAGGGGCATACCGGCGCCGATGGCAACAGCATTGATGGCACCTACAGATGTGCCGCACACCAGGTCGGGGGTCCAGTTTCGTTCTTTGAGATACTTCCATACCCCGATTTGAAATGCGCCGCGGGCACCACCTCCGGACAGAACCAAGGCTTTTTTCATGTGTGCGCCTTTCGTTTGCCTTCCCAGATTTCATTATGCCAGGCCGTCTCGCGCTTCTCGACCGTCTCTACGAAGAAATCGATATTTTTGATGGCCCTAAAGCCGTCATATCCCTCATAGATAAAGTCGATAATCTTACCCATACCGATTAAATGTGCCGCTGAGTGAACGGTTTTCAATGAAAGGGCCACGACCCACTTCTGGCTGAGCTTATGAAAGGCCCGTGCCGTTTGTGTGCTGAGCGTTATCTGGTATATCCGCTGCTCATAGTTGTCAAGGCTTCGGTAGACCTGCTGGTATTGATCCATATCCATATTTTCGCCAATACCGGACGCAATCATGCGCTCAACCATAAGATTGTCGAGCATGTCCGACAATTCATGCAATTCGATGACCTGGGTGACAGCGGTGACCATACCTTTGTAAACTTTTCCTTTGAGCAGTCGGTGAAGCTTTTTCATGCTGGCGTCCCGGAAGGAGAAATCCTCGGGTGCATACAGCCTTTCAAAAAAGAAATGCCCGATTTTTTCATATTCCGGATCATTTTTTAAGTCCGAATAAGTGTCGTTCAATCGGGCAGACTGGAAGGCCTGCAGCGCCCGTTTGAGGCGTTCGAAGTCCTGTTTATTTGCTGGGTTTGTCTTCATGCTGTTCCTTTTTTACCTCGGAATACGACCGAAAATAACGCAACGCGTTATACATTGACCTGGATCCGGATGTCAAGTATAATCGTTCTTAAGACCAATTTGCGATCGTGGGTCGTGTTTCAACCTATCGCCGATGGTTAATCGGTGCAACGAACTACACATGGAGACCTTATGGCAACCGAGAAGGAAAAGGAATGGTTTCGGAAATTCAATAACGGCACATTTCTGGTCAAGGGCTGGAAAGCCAGGATGAATGAATTGCTCGATGGTATTCCGGACCAGGAAAAAGAGTCAATGGGCGTCCTGCTTGCTGAACTGGGGGAAAAAATCGGCTGGGAATGGGCCAAAGACAACCGTGTTCGCCGTGTCGACACAGTGATGCTGCAACAGTGGGGTGAGAACCTGAAGGCGGCCAAGCGCAGTGGTGGTGATGTGCTTGCCCAGGCGATTCGAAAAATCGATGCGGAATTGGATGAGATTTTGGCCTAGACCAGTCGTCACACTTTGTTTCGAAATAAAACAGGCGTGAAGCGGTCCGCATATTTATTCAGAACGACATACCAGATTGTGTCTGCCTCGCTGCGTCGTTTTACGCTAATCATAAGCCACCGACAAGGTCGGTGGTCGTTGACTTTCGCGACTAGGTACGGGCTGATTTTTTTTGCGGCGCTCTTTTTTTCGGCTTTTTAGGGGTGGTTTTTCTCCGTGGCTTTTCAAGTTTCTCGATCCTTTTCGCCAGGGCGTCGACCTTGGCAGATAGTTCGATGACATTGTCTTTCGTGGGCAGGTGCATGACGTCCAAGGCTTCACTGATTCGTTTGTCGATGCTATCACTAATCCAGGTTTTCAGGGAATCGGTATAGCCGATGATATCCTTTTTCAGTTTGCTGCCTTCGGATTGGGAAAGCTCCTTTTCTTTAACCAGCTTGTTTACGAGTTTGTCGACTTCGTCCTCTGCCATGGTGAACGCATGTTGCCATAATGATGTGTATTTTTTTGCATAGTCGCTCAACGTTCCCCCGCCCCTGCGCAAAAGCTGCATCAGCATGCGGGGCGAAACCCCTCTGTCTTTATCTTCCTTCTCTCTGCCGATTAGCTGGGAGACGATGGCAGACGTCAAGTCGTCACCTGTGATATTGTCTATGATCGAAACCTCTTCACCCGATTTAATGAGTTTCGACAGCTGGTCCATGGTGATATACCGTTTGTCGGTAATATCGTACATTTTTCGGTTTGCGTATTTCTTGATTTGGTGCATCCGGTCCTCCCGCTTGGAATTAATAGGCCCTTGAGCCTAGTGCTTGTCCCCTCACAGAATAACGGATTTTTTCAATATTTCAGCGATTTGTCAATTGTTTTGCGCAAAGGAGATCTAGGCACGCTAGATAAAAAACCCATAAAACGAAAAAAATTACTTGACATATATAACGCATTGCATCATATTTGTTCATAACGCAATGCGTTATTGGCAATGATCGTACCGCAGGCAGATGCAAGCCAAATCAGATTGAGTTAAACATAAGCCAAAGGAGGCACCAGATGTCCCAGAAAAAAACCGAAAGTCAAACCAAGAAAAAGGCCGTATCCCGCTTTTATGTTGTCAGGAATATCCAGGATGTACGCAAAAACATGACCAAGCGCTTGGAAAATTACCATCGTGAATTTATCAAAGATCCGCTACAGAGTGGCAAAGAAATTGTGGAAGATTTCAGGGACGACCCCCGCAAAGCCATGGACGCCATCGTCGAAGACAGTCGGGTATTTGTCGGAGATCTCAGAAAAGAAGCCAGAAAGAAAGTCGACAACGTTGTCATTGATGGTAAGAAATTGGTTCAAAAAGCCCGGAAAGATCCCCGAAAAACTTTTACCGACATGCTAGATGACAGCAAAGATTTGGCCGAAGGGTTGGTTGAAGACGGCAAGTCGTTCATGGAAGGTTTCGAAAAGGACGCCCGAATTTTTCTGGACGAGATGGTTGACAACGGGAAAAAAGCGCTGGACAACCTACCCGGCAAAAGGAACCTCCAGAAAAAAATTGAGAAACAGTTCAAATCCCTGCCGCGGCAATTCAATATGCCTTCCAAGCATGATATCAATCTGCTGACGGGCAGGCTGGAGGCTTTAAGTGCAAAAGTAGACAACCTGGGGAAAGAGATCTCGGTTTAGACTGCAACGATAAAAGGAGAAACTCATGCTTACATTGAAAAAATATGCCAACGGTCGCCTTTTTGATATCCTTAAGAAGGAATATGTGACCAAAGCACAACTAACGAAATTGATCGAGAAAAATGAAAAAGTGAAGATCATTCTCGCCAAAACAGGTAAAGATGTCACCAAGTCCGTTATTTCATCTCTGCCGACTTCAAAAAAAGTTCAAGCAAAGAGCAAGAAAAATTCGGGATCAAAGAAAAAAGCAATTCAAAAACGGGTTGACGATCATAAAAAATGGATATCCAAGCAGGTCGACAAAAAAATGGCTTCGCTTCTGGACATGATGAACTTTCCGAATAAGCAGCAGGTCGCAAAGCTTAACGCGGAAGTGAAAAAGCTTTCCAAAAAAATTGATGCCCTGCAAAAGCAACAGGCTAAGATGCAGAAAAAATGACGACACCCACCTGGGGGGCGGGAATCCGGTTGTGCATTCCGGATTCCTGCTTCCGCTATCGGGATTTATCCGCCTCCGCAGAGGACCACGGGATTGACGTGTTGTCGGGCTCAAGTCGGGTCGCCCGTGGGGACCCATAACGGTTGACATAATAACGTTCCGATTCTCCAAGCGGCAGCATAGATTTTTTGGGGTGCATGCTTTTGGTAATGCGAGTAAATAATTTTGCCCGTGCGCGCCCAATCCACGCTTGCAATTTATTCACAATATTATACTATTCTCGTATGGCCAAATGGGCCAGAAGCGATTTTTCTGCATGGCGACGACAGATTATTTTAAAAATGCCGCTTAGAAAAGAGAACATAGGGGTTTCCAGGGGATTTTCTGTGAATGACCTTTGCATTGGCTGTGTCATCTGCGTTGAAATTGCACCTGACAATTTCCGGTTCAACCATGAACAGGGGTGTGTCACCATCGACAAACAACCCGACACGGATAAAGAAACATGCCTGTGTGCCGAAGCCAAAGATATTTGCCCAGCTAGCGCCATCGAGGTGGTCGATGAACCGTAAACCCCATTTTTAATTTCAGGGGCGGTGCAGGGCGACATTGAATTGATACCATAGACATCGCAGGAGGCTGCCGTGAAGCAGGTCATCAGCATCAGTCTGGGATCGCGTGAGAAGGACTACCAATTTGAAACCGAGTTCATGGGACAGGACTTCATCATCAAACGGTTCGGTACCGACGGTGACATGGAAAAAGCGGCCGAGCTGCTTTTGAAATGGGATAAGGATGCTGAAGCCATCGGTATCGGAAACGTCAGGTTCCCCTATGGTGTCGGACCCCGGTATTTGACCAAAAAACACCACCACAAATTGCACGAATTGGGTGCTCAGATCCAGACTCCCGTGACCACCGGGAGCGCCCTGCGCGATGTCTCGTTCGAATGGGCACTTCGATATATCGAGTACAAATTCGGTAACTATTTTGACAATGCCCGGGTGCTGTTTCTCTCCGGCATGAGCAATTATCGCATTGCCAAGGTGATCTCCGAATTTACCCAGAACCTGTCCTTTGCCGATCCGGTACTCGAAAACGGAATTCCCAAATTCATTAATTCATTAAAGGATCTCGAGTCCTACGCCCATGGGGCCCATGAAGTGTTGCAGTGGGTGCCGAGTAAACGGCTCACCACTTCGGTTATGCCGATCAAGGCCTGGAATGATTATATCTTATGCAAGGCCATGCAAAAAGCAGACATCATCGTTGTACCGAGCACCAATTTTGATAGGTATCTGAAAGATGCGGCTTTGGAAGAACTGGGCGGAAAAACCATCATTACATCGACAGCCTACGACGAACGCGTGATGTTTTGCAAGGAGCGAGGTGTTGATGTCATTATCGACACGACACCCAAAATCCTGCAACGGGTTGTTGCGCCGAACGTTCTTGAAGCACTGATTATCGCGGCTCTCGGGAAAAATCGCGATCAGATCCTACCCGACGACTTGCTTGAAATCATCAGCGAACAGAAAATGGACCCGCGGGTGGTTTATCCCTCCGGCACGACCAAACGCGTCAACCGTTTTGCCTTTGTCATTCACCCCTTGTCAAAGGAATTTTTGAAAAAGGATAAAGCGGTCGATATGCTGGCCAGCTTTACACCCCCCGCATTTCTGGACGCGGTTGAAAAGGTGATCGCCTACGCACCGCCCTGGGTATACTCGCGGGTGACCGGTATCAAGTCGCCTACTGGTACAGAGGCCGAGGGATGGCTGATTACTGTGGGCGGGACCCCCAAACAAATGCTGGCGCACAGCCCCGAATTCACCTATACCCGGCTGCTTCAGGCTGCCCGGATGGCCAAACGCATGGGGGCGCAGATCATGGGGCTGGGCGCATTTACCAAGGTCGTCGGAGACGCCGGTGTTACGGTGGCCAAAAAAGCGGATATACCCATTACCACAGGAAACAGCTACAGCGCTTGCGGAGCCCTGTGGGCCGGCGCCGAAGCAGTTCGGCGCATGGGTCTGATCGAAATTAAAAAGGGAAAACGAATCCAGGGAAAAACCATGGTGCTCGGGGCCACCGGCGCCATCGGGTCCGTCTGCTGCCGCCTGTTGGCCAAGGCATTTGTCGAAGTTGTCATGGGGGGGCGCAATATGGCCAAATTGCTGGCATTGAAAGAATCGATTCTTAAAGAAGATCCGGATGTAAAAATCAAGGTAACCACCCGGCCCGACAAGTTTCTGAAAGACATGGACGTTATTGTCACCGCCACTTCCGGTGCCGGAAAAAAAATCCTCGACATCACGAAGGTCAAACCCGGGTGTGTCATCACGGATGTGGCTCGCCCGCTGGATCTGTCTCCTGAAGATGTGGCCAAACGGCCCGACGTACTGGTTATCGAATCGGGTGAGATTGAACTGCCGGGCAACCCTGAAATGAAAAGTATCGGTTTGCCCCACAAGGTGGCCTATGCCTGTCTGGCCGAAACAATCGTGCTGGCGTTGGAGGGCCGCTTTGAGGTATTTACCATCGGCAGGGATATCGAGTGGGAAAAAGTAAAGGAAATTTACAAACTGGGCCTCAAACACGGTATGAAACTGGCTGCCATTTCCGGCGTCAACGGTGTCTTTACGGATGAAGACATAGCCAGCGTGAAAAAGCTTGCGCTGGAAGCCCGGAAAAAGGTCGCGACGGCACTTTAAACATCACCAATCCGTCAGGGCATGAAAATTTATGACAGTACCATATAATCCCTAAAAGGAGCGATCACCGTGAAACAGATTATCCAGATCAGCTTGGACGCCAGCCGGAACGACGTTGATTTTGAAACCGAGTTTCTTGGTGAAAAGTTTGCTATCCGCCGATTTGGAACCGATGGTGATCTGGAGGAAGCCACGGACCTCCTGCTGCGATGGAATAAAAAAGCCGATGCAATCGGATTGGGCGGCGTCAAGTTTGCCCATACACTGAAACCAGGGGCACAGCGGAACAAGGAAATCAAAAAGCTGCTGAAGCTGGGAAGTCAGGTGCATACACCGGTAACTACGGGCGAGACACTGCGTTCAGTGGGACACGAATGGTCCTTGCGCCATATCCAATTCAAATTCGGTAACAATTATTTCACCAATGCACGGGTCTTTTTTTTCTCCGGAGTCGTGAGTCATTCGATTGCCAGGGTTATGGCCGAATACACGGACAACATGATCTTTGCCGATTTGCTTTTGGAGAACAGTGTCCCCAAATTTATCCACACCATCAAAGATCTGGATTTGTACGCCGGTCATATTCGGGATGCTATGGACTGGATTCCCGGTAAACGATTCATCTCGGGCGCTCCACCGGTTCGTTCACTTGCCAGCGGTTTGATGCGCAAAGCCGTGCGGGAGGCACACATCCTGGTCGTCCCGCATTACCAATTCCACAAGTATTTAGATCACTACACCATCGAGGAATTAGAAGGAAAAACAATCATCAGTTCAACGGTCTATGACGACCGCGTGGCGTACTTAAAAGACAAGGGTGTTGACGTCATCATCGACACTACACCCAATATACTGAAAAAAGTGGTGGGTGTCAGTGCACTCGAGGCCCTGCTGTTCGCAGCCCTGGACATCGACCAGGACCAGGGCAGCGAAGAGGATCTACTGGAGGTTATCAGCGATTTGAAGATGCCGCCCCGTATCGTTTATCCCACCGGTAAATCCCGGCGGGTCAATCGGTTTGCCTTTGTCATCCACCCACCTTCACAGGATTATTTAAAAAAGGTCAAACCCATCGAAGTCGTCTCCGACATTGCCCCGAGCATGATGAATACGGTGGAAAAGCTGATGGCCTACAGCCCGCCTTTTGTATATTCAAAGGTGTCCGGCATCGTCTCGCAAACGGGTATGGAAGCGGAGGGCTGGCTCATCGCCCTGGGGGTAACCCCGGAGCAGATGCAGGCCCATCCCCCTGAATTTACGACCAAACGAATAATGGAAGCCGCCAAGTTGGCAAAAAAACTAGGTGCCCAGGTTATGGGCGTGGCGTTGCTCCCCAAGGCCATGGCTGACACCGGTCGGGAAGTTGCCAAACATGCGGTGCTGCCGATCACAACCGGCAACAGCTATACCGCCTCGGCGACCTTATGGGCGGTTGCCGAGGTCGTCCGGCAAATGGGGCTGTGCAAGGTGAAAGACGGCAAATTCCTGCAAGCCAAGGCCATGGTGATCGGTGCCACCGGCGGTGTGGGCAAGGTCTGCTCACATCTGCTGGCCACAGCCTTTAAAGAGGTCGTTCTGGTGGGACGCAATATTGCCAAACTGCTGGCCCTACAGGAGTCGATCCAGAAGGCGATGCCCAAAGTAAAACTGCATGTCTCGACGCGTTCTGATGCACATCTGGGCCAGGCTGATGTTGTGTTGGCAGCCAGTTCTGGCGCCAAGCACGTGCTCGATATCATGCAAGTCAAGCCGGGTTGTGTGATTGCTGACATCACCATGCCGATGATTTTTTCCAAAGAGGACACGGCCAAACGACCGGACGTAGTGGTCATTCGGAGCGGGGAAATACAGCTGCCGGGAGATAAAGTGGAAATGGCGGATATCGGCCTGCCCGCCGGCGTGGCCTACGCCGGCTTGGCAGAAACCATCATCTTGGCTCTCGAAGGGCAGTTTCAAGTCTTCAACACAGGCGGCCCGCCTCAGTGGGATAAAGTTAGAGAAATCTACCGACTGGGCTTGAAGCATGGGATGAAGCTGGCCGCAGTGTCCGGCGTGGAAGGTTTTTTCAGTGAAGAGGACATATCAAAAATACGGCAGTTAGCGTTGAAGGAGTTGAACAAGGGATGATCGTCAAAAAGTTGCAGGACTTCGGCGGCGCAGTGGTACGTTTTGCAGTCAACGATGTTCCGGCACGACTCATAAACGGCAGTTACAATGCATACAGCATGATATACCGCGGGCAGATCAGCCTGGGACTTCCGGTGTCCAAGGAACTGATCGTCACCCAGGCGGAAATCAGACACAAGGCCATCGGTAAACTGGCTCTGGCGCTTTACCACGTATTTCTTTCCACGACCCAATCGCAGATTTCCAGGGAAGATATCAAGCTGGTTATTATTGAAGAATTGGGGAATAGGCGATTCAGGTTGACCGAAAAGGTCATCCTGCTCTCCGAAGCGGACTTGACCTATCTATGTATCGAGCGCCTGGGCATCCCCAAAAGATATCTGGCGGCCATCCTGGAGATGGCCCGGCGCCGCCGGATCCTAAAAGAGGCGTTGCCAAAGGATCCGGTGCCCATATATTTTGAAAGCGCTATTGAAGAAAAAGAGCAGAACGGCCGGGGTGACTATGAAACCGTTTATTACCGGGATTTTACCGGGGAAGGCAAGGAGATTGCTTTCCGGCGCATCGTCAGTATGGAAGCGGTTACAGCCGGCGACAATCAGCCGGCGGTGGTGCTGATACCCGGATTTGC
>Ga0180435_10000298_pt1 | contig 51004 bp, 32 predicted proteins | sample SS_ome_3_FD_132467 | JGI IMG/M metagenome (GOLD analysis project Ga0180435, IMG submission 132467) | Hypersaline lake sediment archaeal communities from the Salton Sea, California, USA - SS_3_S_1 metaG | ecosystem: Environmental > Aquatic > Non-marine Saline and Alkaline > Hypersaline >... | reverse complement strand
GGCATTTCGTTGGTCAGCACCAGGGAAAAGCCTGCAGTGTACGCACGCGAAGGATGGGAAAATTGCGGCACGGGCGTGCTCGGCGTATTGGGCATTCCCGGTGTGGGCGCCTCGAAACTGCACAACTCGGAGCTGCCGGGGATAATTCCGTATGACTTATCCTCGTCCTGCGGGGGGTAGCCCCACTCGCCCGGACTGTATTCGTACTGGTTATAAGCATAGGCCACCGTTGCGCCGTCAGGCTCGACCAGCGCCAGGTATTCCCCCGAGCCGTCAAGACCGAAACTGCAATGCAACTCACCCGAAACGATGGGCTCATCGCTGCCCGAAGCAAAGACGAGAAGGAACCCCCCGGCCGGAACAGTGGTCAGGGGCGCGTTACCTTCAGGAAATCTCCATCTCACCGGGTTATTCAGCGAGTCCGTCAGATACCAGCCGGCGAGATCCACGTCGGCGCCGGTGGTATTGTGCAATTCTATCCAGTCATCGCACTGCCCTGCCGCGTTCGTGTAGGCGCCGTCGTTACGGGCCATGAACTCGTTGATAACAACTCCCGATCCGCATGCCGTAACAGCCGTATAAGCAGACGCAAACGTCAGAACCAGCAATTTCCACCAGGTTTTCATCAACAGGTATGATCCCACATATTCCGGCCGGAGGTCAAGCGTGGCACCACAGGGAACTGTTTTTGCCGATTTTGGTCGTTACAGATCACGATCTGCATGAATATGCCGCGCTTTTCATGATTCCAATACGTATGTGAGTGTGTGGGTACGGGTGTATGCGTGTGGAAGTCGAAAACTGAGCCAAGCCCGGCCTACTCGAAGTGACATTCAATGATGCGCTCAACGTAAGGCAACTCGGCAAGAGCTCGCAGCACCTGCCGGTAGTTCTCCTGGTGTGTCGAGCCGATGGAGAGGCACTGCCCCCTGACGGCGCCGATTCTTCCCCGCGACCCCGGCATGAACTGTACGGTAGGGTCGATGGTCTTGACCTCAGCCTTGTGGACGGCGGTGTTAGGGATGGCGAACTCGTACGAGAGGGCGACCTTGCCGTCGGGCGGGCCGCGAAGCCCCTCGGCATCCAGTTGCGCCGTATCGAACTCAACCTTGCGCCATTTGTCGTCCCGCCTCGCTCGGCCCGGCGCGGCGCAAGCCGCTGAAAAGATCAGACACGCAACAGCAACTACGGCGGCAGGTCTCATGTTTTCACGCCTGAACGATAAATTGCAACCGCGGGAAAAGGTTCCCGAGAGATGACTTCTTCCACAACAGAGTCGCTTGCGGTTGCAGGCGCCGGCATTACTTCTCCCCGGCCGGACTGGCGCCATCGGCCGGCCTGGCCGTCGGTCGACGGCCGACGGGAGATGCGGCAGGAAATTCCGTTGACTTCGGCACGACGATTATTGCGCCGCAGTGACTGCATGGGGCCTGCATGCCCGCGCCGCGCTCGTCAATTATGAGGTGCCCCGGCACTTGGGACATGAGAACTTGATGTCGCCCATCGGCTTTCTTCCTGTTTAAACCAGAAGGCCCGACCGAAGTTGACTGATCAGAATACTGCCGCTCGCGAGAACAATTGTCAAGCGACGTCGGCCGGACTTTTGCCGCCGCGCTCCGTTGTACAGGCCTCATCAACCCGAACTTTTCCGGACCCCGAACTTGGCGAGGATGTCCTCCATCAGGCACCATTTCGTGAATGCCGACTGCAGCAGGTTGAGACCGACAAAGGCTGTAAACCACAGCCAGTATCGGCTGTGAAACTGCGCCAGGGCCAGCGACATGAGTATGAAGGCGCCGGCGATTGCCCTGATCCAGTGTTCCATCTTCATCTAAGCTCTCCTCATGTTCCCGTTCGTTTCAGCGGAGCCCGAAGGTCTGCAAGACTTACAGATCTTTCCTCCGCCATACTTTGAGCAACCGCTTCTGTAAATTCCATGTACTTCACGCCGTCCTCGAAGGTCGTATGGGTAATTCTCTCGGTGCCGCGTATGGCGTTGATAAACTCCTCCTCGACACGCCAGTCGCCTGCTTCTTCCGGCGGGATCGAAATCTGCGAGAAGGTTTTGCTGTTCCGCCCGCATTCAGAGAGCGCGCCCTCGCTGAAACGCAGAGTTGCTTCAGTCCCGAACAGGAAAGCCTCGTTGGCCTCCACGCCACCCGTAACCTGCGACAACATAAAGGTTGCCAGAGCACCGCAGGCCATTTCCGCCGTCACGACGAGATGTTCGGGAATCTTCGCGGCTTTGGGTTCCCCGGTGTCGGGGTCGCGGCGGGTCTCGACAAAAACCTTCCCGTGCGCCTGCACTCTCGTTGCTTCACCGATCCAGCGCATCAGCGCCTCGTACCAGATGCCGAGGCTCATCACGTTAAGGCCGCTCAGCTCTCTATCCTGTCTCCAGTGCATCGGGCCGTCCACGTCGAGAAACGTCCCGCTTGTCGCGCGCACCTCCACCGAGAGGATTCTTCCCAAACGGCCCTCTGCAACGATGCGTTTGACGGTCTTGTCCACGCCGAGTGTGAATGGCGAGGGAACGATCTGGGTTACAAGTTCGGGATGTTGCCGCGCCGCCGCCAGCATTATCCTGGCTTCCATCGCGTTCATCGCCATGCGCGCTTCGCACATCACATGTTTGCCGGCCGACAGGGAGGCGAGCGTAACAGGGCAGTGAAGGTACGGCCACGTGCCGATGACGACGGCATCACTGTTCTCTGCCGCGACCAGTTCCTGCCACGAGTCGTAGACCGTGCAGATGCCGAATTCGCGCGCAACGCGCTCAGCCGACTCGCGCCGTCGATTGGCAACACCCACTATCTCGACGCCTGCAATGTTCTGCAGGCCGGGAATGTGCCTGGCGCGCGTGTTCGCTCCGGCGCCGACAATTCCGACTCGAATCGGTTCTTTCATGCTCTGCAGCACTTTTCTTTCGCGGATGATCACCCTTCGGCAGTTCCGCGCGTCGTTCCGCCTGCACAGGCAGGCGCGCGAAACCGCATCTAATCCCGCGGGTCCTGAAACGCCAGTTCCGGGCGCATCCTCGCCCCGGCGGCGTCGAAAGTCAAGCAGCCGCTTGAAAGAGGATTTTACGCGCCGCTGTTAGTGCCCGGAAATGGTTGCCGAGGCAATCAAAGACCGTTATTGTAACTCCCGTCGGAGGCGCCGGACCTTGAGATCGGCAGGGCCCCGCGAAAGCGGCGAAGGGTCGCCGTACCCTCTACGTTCCATGGATTACGCCGAACCAGTAATGAATGACGCCGGTATCGGGGCGGGCGCCGGCCGGGTATGGTCCCCGGCGGTAAACCGCGTTACGCTGGCGCTGGTGATGCTTTCCGTCTTCGTCCCGGCCCGCATACGCGGCGCGCCTGCCGAAACGCCGGCAATGAAGCCTCACGTCGGGCGCGCCGCGCAATTCGGCGTTACGCCGCCCCTGCGAACCATCAGGCGAGCGCCTGCGGCGGCGGCCGAAACCCCTGCCCAACCGGTTCGCGTTATTCCACGCCGCGATCTCCCGCGTCCCCCCGACAGAATGCCGGCCGGCGAGACCGTTCCTGACCCGGTCCTGCACGATTCGCATCCAATCACGCACGTGGTGCCCACTCTCTTCACATTCGAAGGACTGGGCAATCTCGACTACGTCCTGCCGCCTGACATGAACGGGGACGTCGGGATGAATCACTACGTGGAGATGGTTAACCTGCATTTCGGCATATTCGACAAGACAACCGGCGACCCGGTAATCGAGCCGATGAGAATGAGCGAACTCTTTGCCGCGGCCGGTTTCGATCCGCCGGCCTCGACGACCGACGACGGCGACCCGATCGTGCTGTACGATCACCTCGCCGGCCGCTGGTTGATCAGCCAGTTCATTGTCAGCGTCTCCCCGCCCCACGAAGTCATAGGCATTTCGCAGACGGACGATCCGACGGGAGAGTGGTACCTCTACGACTTCGTCATGCCGAACAGCAAGATGAACGACTACCCCCATTTCGGCGTCTGGCCCGACGGCTACTACATGACGGACAATCAGTTCGAGGGATTCGGCTGGGCGGGTGCGGGCGTGTTCGCGTTCGATCGCGCAAGAATGCTCAACGGTGATCCTGACGCCACGTATCAGTATTTCGACCTTTACGCGGTCGATCCTGATTTCGGCGGCATGCTGCCTTCAGACCTGGACGGCCCTCCGCCGCCGCCAGGAACGCCGAACTACTTCCTCATGGTCGACGATTCGTACGCGACGCCCGACGACACACTCAGCATCTGGGAGTTCCGCGTCGACTGGGATACGCCGGACAATTCCACGTTCGGCGTGGACGGGCTGCCGAACGCGGTTCTGCAGGTGGCCCCGTTCGATTCGTCTTTTTCCGGAGGACGCGACAACATTCCGCAGCCCGACACGGGGCAGCGCCTGGACGCGATCGCGGACAGACTGATGCACCGGGTGCAGTACCGTAACTTCGGGGGGTACGAGTCTCTGGTCGCATGCCACACCGTCGACGCCGACGGCACCGACCACGCAGGGGTCCGGTACTACCAGTTGCGTCGCGCACTGCCCGGCGGCGACTTTGCGGTGCACGAACAAGCCACGTTCGCGCCTGATGCGGATCACCGCTGGATGGGCAGCGCGGCCATGGACGCCAACGGCAACCTCGCCGTCGGGTATACGGTTTCCGGACCTTCAACTTATCCTTCCGTCCGGTACGCCGCGCGACTGGCCACGGACCCCCCGAACGGGCTCTTCCAGGGAGAGGGCGTGATCTACGCGGGCGGCGGCTCGCAGACCCACCCCGCCGCGCGCTGGGGAGACTACAGCATGCTGACCGTCGATCCGGCCGACGACGTGACGTTCTGGTACGTCGGCGAATACCTGCCTGAAACCAGCTCGTCGGGTTGGCATACCCGCGTTGGCACCTTTCGCATGGGAAGCGGCAGCGTCGGCATCCTGCAGGGCCGCGTCTTGAACGGTCTTTCGGGCGACGGAATACCCGGCGCGAAAGTGGCAACTTTGAGCGGCTACACCACCATGTCAACGGCTGACGGAGACTATGCGCTGCTCCTGCCGACCGGCCCATACTCCGTCGTTGCGTCAGCCCGGTTCTACTACCCTGTTCAACCGACGAACGTGATTGTGAGCCTGAATTCGACGACAACGGTCGATTTCGTGCTCTCCCCGGAGCCTCTCAGGGTCCTGCCCGCAACGGGGCTGAACGCGTCCGGCACGGAGGGCGGGCCCTTCGATCCGCCCGGCATCACCTACCTGCTGACCAATGCTTCGCTGTCGTCGTTGACCTGGACCGCGCTTCCGGATTCCGCGTGGCTGGCGGCGGAGCCCCAGGGCGGAAGCCTGGCGCCGGGCGAGGTCGTTGCGGTGGACGTCGATTTCTCGCGCGAGGCCGAGTGGCTGGCGGCGGGAACTTACGAGGGAAGCGTCGTCATCTCAAACGTAACCGACGGGTCGGCCCGGACCCGGCGCGTAACACTCGATGTGGCGCGGTACCTCCCGCCCGCCGTCGGGTGTTTCGATTTCAGCGCCGGTCTGCCCGAGGGCTGGTCGGTTGTCACCAACGCGGACTGGGGACTGTTCGCGGGATGGCGCTTCGACGATCCGGGGGGGCGCGAAAATCTCACCGGCGGCGAGGGCGCGTTCGCCTCCGTCGACAGCGACCTCAGTTTCGGGCTGACGATCGACACGGAGCTGAGGACTTCGATCTTCGACCTTTCAGATCATAAGAACATGTACCTTGAATTCCGGGCCGACTATTTCGACGCGGGGGACGAACAGGCGGACGTGGACGTGAGCACCAACGGCGCGGCCGGCCCCTGGACCACCGTGTGGTCGAAGGCGGGCGAGAGCTTCCCGGGACCTGCGACGGTATTTCTGGACATTTCAGAGCAGGTCGCAGGCCGCGAAAACGCGATGCTGCGCTTCCGCTACCGGGACTTCGGCTCTTGGGGCTGGTGGTGGCAGGTAGATGATGTGTGTCTCTATCCCGGTGTCCCTTCAACCGACAAGTTCAACATTAACCCGCCGGTCGGGCTGGATGCCGCCGGATATTTCAGAGGGCCTTTCGCGCCGGACCGGCTCTACCGGCTGTCAAATCTGTCGGAAGCGCAATTGGCGTGGTCGGCGGCATCTTCCAGTGCGTGGTGCGAAGTTTCCCCCACGGAAGGCCGGATTCCGGTCGGGGAATCCACCGTGATTTCGGTCCGGATAAGCGACGCCGCGCAGGAGCTGACGCCGGGTAACTACGAAGGCCGGGTCGTATTCTCCGGGTTTGCGCGCGGCATGACGCTGGTCCGTCCCGTAACTTTGACCGTGCTGGAACCGCTGGCCGTCGCGCCCGACGACGCTTTCACGGCCGTCGGGCTTGAGGGCGGACCGTTCCTTCCCGCCACAAGGAATTACACGCTCGCAAACGAGTCCGTCAATGCGCTGAACTGGACCGCTCGCTGGTCGTCCGCCTGGCTCGACTTGTCGGATTCCGGCGGCTTTCTTGGCCCGGGCGACGGCACGAATGTCGCCCTAAGCTTTGATGCGGGCGGCCTTGCGCCGGGGCTTTACTCCGAGAGCGTCATTTTCTCCAACGTCATCAGTGGAGCCGTTCGAACACGCGACGTGCAACTGCGCGTGATCGAGATAACGGGCGAAATCGAGGTCTTTGACACGGTAGCGCCGACAAACGACCAGTATATCCCGTTCGGCGCCGTGCCGACGAACGCCCCTCGAACCGAATCTATCACAGTGATGAATTCGAACCCGGATCGCGATCTCGTGATCAGCAACATCATGTTCGGGCTGTACCGGGAGGACTTCGAGGACGGGCGGGCCGCCGGCTGGGACGAGGACGTCGATCCCAACTGGAACGTCGTGTCCGGAGAATACGTGGCGGAGAGCGCCTTATCCGACTTCATGACCGCCACCTACGGCGGCCGTGAATGGGACAACGTATCGTTCGGCGCCGCCATGCGCCGCGGCGAAGACTCCTACTGGTCGGAGGGCGTGGCGTTCCGCGCATCCGCCGACTTCGACGCCGACGGGAAGGGCAGCGGATATCTTTTCCTGATCTCGGGCAATTACTACGCCGTCTTCTGGGCCGACGGCCCGTCCTTCGGGGCGCTACAGGGCTGGACCGAGAGTACCGCCATCAGGCCGATCACCAACAGTCTGGTCGTGAGCGCGCAGGACGATGAATGGAAGCTCCTGATCAACGACGTTTTGGTGTGGCAGGGCCGCGACTCACGCTTCGCGGGCGGCCGCATCGGATTGGTCGGGTACACGGATGTTTATGCGCCGGCGGTCTACGGTTTCGACGACATTATCGTCGATTTCCCGGTGGCCGATACGCTCGGCATGGGAGGCAAACAGCGATATCTGAACGCGCGGGCCCAGAAAGGCAGCCGCAAGGAGCGGGCGGATCACAAGGCGCTTGAGAAACCGCCCGGTCCCGTCCCGGCCGGAGACGCCCCGGCATCCGGCGTATACACCCCGCCAACCGTGTCCGGCCCGTTCTCGGTCACGAACCTTCCGTCTTTCCCGGCTACCCTTCATCCCGGAGAGTCTTTCAACTTCTCGGCGGTCTTCTCGCCGACCCGCGTCGGATTCGAGCATGCGGCGCTGACGATCTCGGGGAACGACAACGACGAACCGGCGGTCACCGTGGCTCTCGACGGCCACGCCTCTTCCGGTCTGTTGACCGGCAAGGCGACGGCGGCCCACAGCGGGGCGCCGCTGCCGCGTGTCCAGGTGCGGGCCGACAACGGAATCAACTCCTGGACGGATATGACCGATACGAACGGCGCATACGAGATTGCGCTGCTGGTGGGGGTGTACGATGTGGCAGCATCGCTTCGAAACTACGCCACGCAGGAGTTTGCCAACGTAGTGGTGCCGGCGGACGGTTCGGTCGTCACGCAGAACTTTGCGTTGACGGGATCGCTGCTGACGTACGGACCCGCGTCGCTGACAAATACCCTCCGGTTCGGCGAAACAACGAACAGCACCGTATGGTTGACCAATTCAGGCCCGCTGGAGGTCTCAGTGCGCATCCTGGTGGGGGGATGCGATCCGCCTCCGCCCGTGTCGCTGCCTCGCAGCGACGGCAATTTCCCCGGAGGCGGCGAAGCTTTGTCTTTCGGGCGCTCAACGCGCCGCGGCAGGACGGAGATAAGGGAAACTATCGCCGCGCCGTCCGACGTGCCGTGTTTCGGTATCGATATGCTCGCCGGAAACCTCGTGTCGTTCCGCTCCGCGGATCCCGGGACGCTCTCGACGATCGGGTCGACCGGCGGCAATCTGATTCCAAGCGTCGACTTTCTGCGCGGAGATTTCACTCGTCTTTACGGCCTGGACTATGATGCGTTCAATCTCCTGGTCTTCGATACCGCCAAGGGCACGAGCGAGATCGTGGGATCCGCGCACCCTCTGACGGGACACGTCTGGACCGGCCTGACCGGCGACCCGACGGACAACACACTTTACGCGAGTTCGTCCGACGGCATCACTTCGGAGCTTTACAGACTCGATCCCTCCAGCGGAGAGGCCGCGTGGCTGGGAACCGTCGGCAGCGAACTGCTTGTCATCGATATTGCCGTCAGCGCGGGCGGGCAGATGTACGGTCTCGACATCAGGTCCGACAATCTGCTGTCTATCGACAAGACGACCGGCAGGGGCGAGGCGGTGGGCCCCGTCGGTTTCGACGCCAACTTCGCCCAGGGAATGGATTTCGACGACAGCAGCGGCACTTTATACCTGGCGGCCTACAACAACGAGACCTTTCAGGGAGAGCTGCGCGTCGCCGATACGCTGACGGGCAACACCGCGCTGGTCGGACAATTCGCGGGCGGCACGGAAATGTGCATGGCCGTAGCCGCGGAAGCGGGCGGCTGCGCATGGGCCCGTCTCTCCACCAACGCGGTAACGCTTCCGGCCGGCGGCGCCGGAAGCCTCCGCGTTTTCTTCGACGCGCGGAACGTCACCCGCGCCGGCGAGTACAACGGACACCTCTCTTTCGCGGGCAATTTCGCCAACGAACCGCCCGACCTCCCGCTGACTATGATCGTCCCTTCAGACGCTCTGCGCATACACCCTGAAGCCGCACTGCGACTGGCGGGGCAGAGCGGCGGACCTTTCATCCCGTCGGGCGGATCCTATACCCTGGCGAACGACGGAACCGCGTCGGTTGCGTGGGCGTTGACGCAAACGGCGTCGTGGCTCGATCCCTCATCGACAGGCGGCGTTCTGCGCAGCCAGGCAGAAACAAATGTTGCCGTCACGGTCAATGCGACCGGACTGTTTCTCGAAGAGGGCGAGTATACAAACATCATCTCCTTCCATAACAAGACCGACGGCACTGTGCAGCGCCGCGCAGCGGCAGTCGAAGTGCTGGCGTTTCTGGCCCAGCCGTTCCTCTGCTTCGACCTGGATTCCGACCCGGGCTGGACAACTGAAGGCGAATGGGATTTCGGAATACCAACCGGCACCGGCGGCAGTTGTGAGAATCCGTCGTCGGGCCATACCGGCGACAACGTGTACGGCTACAACTTGTCCGGCAATTACGCGGACAATTCGCCCCGGCATTATCTTACGACCGCTCCTCTCGACTGTTCCGGGCACAAGAATGTGCGATTGTCCTTCTGGCGGCGGCTCGGCGTCGAGAGCGCGATCTTTGATGAAGCGAACATCGAGGTCAGCAATGACGGTCTGGAATGGACTGAAATCTGGGCACATTCCGATTCGTCCCTTTGCGACCGTGACTGGCAGCACGTCACCTACGACATCTCGGCGGTTGCCGACATGCAGCCCGCTGTGCGCATCCGCTGGGGAATGGGGCCGACGGATTCGTCGGTTACGTATCCCGGGTGGAACATCGACGATATCTGTCTCAGCGGCAACCTGATCTCCGGCGGGTGCGGTGTGATCATTTCCGAATATCTGCACGCTTCCCGGTCCGGCGACCGCGCCGTGGAGATATACAACGGTACCGAGGGGCGTATCGATCTGGCGCGGGAGGGGTACTTTCTGCAGGGATATCACGACGGATCGGCTGTGGCATCCTACAGCGTGGCGCTCACGGGAACGGTGTCCGGCGCCGGCGCCTACGTGATCGTCTTCGACGGATCGCAAGCCGCCGTGCGGGCCATGGCGGATCAACTCACCGTCGACATGGCTTTTACCGGCGACGACGCGCTTGTGCTGCGCAAGGGGGGAACAGAGGGTCCGGTACTGGACGTATTCGGACAGGTCGGGTTCGACCCCGGGTCTTACTGGGGGACCTCGCCGAATATCACCGCGGGGCGCGATATGCGCAGGCGCAGCGCGGTTGTGGAGGGCGACACCGTTTCGACCGATCCCTTCGACCCGTCGATCGAATGGGAATTCTACCCCTCGGACGCCTGGGACGGACTCGGAGAGCACACAATGGATTGCGAGTGCCTGCTCGAAGTGATATCGGCCTACGGGCGCGCGGACCCGCCGGCAGGGACATACGCCTATCCTCTCGGCACCGAGTTGACCTGTTCGGTCACCGATCCCGTAATTCAACACAGGGCCATGCAGATCGTCGCAGACGGATGGGCTGGCAGCGGCAAATTCTCGATGAGGGGCGCGGGAGTCAGCACCGGCCCGTTCCGTCTGACGGTGCCATCCTCCATCGAATGGCTATGGTGGACCAACTACTGGCTGAATGTGGAGACCGCCGGCAACGGCGACCTTGACGTCGAAGACGGATGGTTTCGCCGGGGATCCAACGTAATCATCACCGCCTTCCCCGCGGAGTACCACCACCTGGAAGCGTGGTCGGGCGACACCAACGGCTGCGAGCGGTCGGGCGACCGGATCACCGTACCCATGGAGCGTACGAGAGACATCGTCGCCGAGTTCAGCGCCACTCTCGCGCCGCTGGGAACGCCGGAATGGTGGCTGGCCCGGCATGGACTTGATCAAGACGCGTTCGCGGTTGAAGAACTGAAGGACACCGACGGAGACGGCATGCCGGCCTGGGCGGAATTCATCGCCGACACGATACCGACGAACGCCGCCTCGGTGCTGCGCATTTCCGATCTCTCCACGCGGCAAGGGGGCGCGCGGGTCGGATGGATGGGGGGTGTTGAAGCCCGTCAGTTCCTGGAGCGGCGGCGCAATCTCGACGGGGAGGCCCCGCCATGGACCGCGATCTTCACCAACGATCCCCCGACCACCCCGGCAACCAACTTTACCGACCTGTCGGCCACCAACCGCACCGGGTTTTACAGGATCAGGGCCGAGCGCGGCCCGCCCGGGCAATAGGGCTGTATCAGAGGCCCGCCAGAAACTTCTCCAGACGGTCCATTCCTTCGCGGATGTTGTCCATGCCGCAGGCGTAAGAGAGGCGAATGTTGTCGGGGGCGCCGAAAGCAATGCCGGGGACAACGGCCACGCCGTATTCATCCAGCAGGCGCTCGGCGAAAGTCACGGAATCCAGACCGAGTGAAGAAATATTGGGAAGCATATAGAAGGCGCCGCGCGGTTTCACGCAGGTTACGCCGGCCATGGATGTCAGCCGGTCGTACAGGTATGCCCGGCGTTCGTCAAAGGCCGCCGCCATCTCCGCGATGCAGTCTTCGCCCCCTTCCAGAGCAGCTATCGCCCCGAACTGGGCAAAAGTGTTGGGCCCCGACGTGCTGTGGCTCTGCAGGGCGGAGGCGGCCTTGACGACCTCGCGCGGCGCCGCGAAATATCCCAGCCGCCAGCCCGTCATGGCGTAAGCTTTGCTGAAACCGTTGACGGTGATCGTGCACGCGTACGCCTCGGCCGAAAACCCGGCGGGGCTAACATGGCGCATGCCGTCGTAGATCAACTTCTCGTAGATCTCGTCCGAAATCACCCAGATACCGTGTTCGACGGCAATCTCCACCAGCGTGCGCAGCTCATCCTCGCCGTATACGACCCCGATCGGATTCGAAGGGCTGTTCAACACGAGCGCCCGCGTCTTCTCCGTGATGTGGCGCGAGAGCAGCTCCGGAGTAAGCTTCAAATCGTGGTCTTCGGTACAGTGAACAAAAACCGGCTCGGCGCCGGCAATCCTGACCATCTCGGGATAACTGAGCCAATAGGGCGCCGGGATGATCACTTCGTCTCCTGTCTCGCACAGCGTCATGAAGATATTGAAGAGGGAGTGTTTGGCGCCGTTGCTTACAAGGATCTGCTCCGGCTCGTACTCAACTCTGTTATCGGCCGCAAGCTTCGCCGCAATCGCGGCGCGCAGCTTCATCAGGCCGGCCGCCGGCGTATACTTCGTCTCGCCCCCCTGCAATGCCTGTTCCGCGGCGGTCTTGATATGCTGCGGCGTATCGAAATCCGGTTCTCCCGCCGCAAAGGAACAGATGCTCTTCGCCTCCCCCGCCAGTTTCTTGGCCAGACTTGTTATCTTGAGCGACGCCGAAGGCGCGATCGATGCGATGGTTCTGTTCATTCTTCCTCGTTGCGTTGAAGCTTCTTTGCATCTACAAATCCGGGCAGACGCCTCGGCATTCCGGTGAGCTTCGCTTTGGCACGCTGCAACGGCGAGCCGTAATAGCGGGCAACCCAGGGGCTGATTGTGTCCTCTTCCAGCCCGATGATTTTCAGTTCCCGCCGCGCATTCTCGACCGAGTCGGAAGCGTGAGCGGCGTTTACCATGATATCGCTGCCGTATTCGCGCCGAACCGAACCCGGCGCCGCTTTTCTGGGATCGGTCGGCCCCAGGAGACTTCGAATCGTGATGACGGCCTCTTCGCCCTCGTAAACGAGCGCGAGACACTCTTCGCGGCACTTGCAGGTTCTATCGTGGCGCGAACACTCCGAAGGCTTATAGCCGGTCATGAACTTCACGATGCTTTCGAATTGAGACTGCGCAAAGGGAGGCGCCAGTTTAGCGCAGATGTCCTTCAATGCGTCCGGCGGGACTTCGAAGCCGAATTCCCTGCAGAGGGCATCGGCGAGGCGTTCCCGGCCGATATCTTCGAACTTCTCCTCGAGAGACTGCCTCACCGGTCCATAGAATTCCTCGGCCTGCGCAACCGTCATGCAGAATTTCTTCACGCCCACGATGCGCAACCCGGAGCGGGAGAGCACGTCGATGATATTGCCCGGGCGGCTGCTGCGGTAGCGGAAATTGTCGGGCTTGAGCAGCACCAGTGTCTTTTCGACTTTTTCGCCCTGCGGAACGTCCGCGGCCGTCTCGACGAGGCCGGCGTCGGTCTCTGCGTAGCGGGCCCACAGCCGCAGAGTAACGGCCGCTCTCTCCCTGGTGGGACCGACGAGTACGGCCGGTTCGAAGTATTGAACCTGCCCGTCCGGTCCCACGATGTAGTCCCCGTAGGTATCGCGGATCGTCTGGCCGCTGCCGGACTTGAGGGTGGTGCTGCCGGTTACCTGCCATATCTTGTGAACAGCGTCTTCTCCTTCGAAGAGCAGCATCATCACCCGGCGCGGCCGGTTCGTCTCCGGGTCCGGACTGTAGGACTTCAACATGTAATCGGCAAGAAGGCGGCACGTCTCGGGGTGTTTGCTGTCGCTGCGGCGCAGGTGATCGGCATATTCCTGCACGAGTTGCCGGCTTGGTCTGAACATGCGCGCGGCCACGAAATCGAGATCGGTACGGCTGGTGTAGCGCGCGATTACCCCGCCGGTGCGCGATTTGGCGATGGTGTAAGGGTTGATCAGAACAAATGCCAGTTCGCAGCCCATCTTCAGGCGACCTCCCCCTGCCTGGCGGGCCGTCTCAGCGACCAGACCGAAGTCACGGCCAGCCCCAGCGCCAGCACGAGCAGCACGACCACCGCGGCCACCAGCAGAATGCTGCCTCCGGGCTTAATGTGTTTCCTGAGCAACTGAAACAGAGCCCACACGGTGATCGTAGCCATGAAAAGCATCGGCGCCAGCGCCACCCAGAAATTGACGCGCCTGCGGACCAGCACCAGCGTAACCACCAGCAACGTCAGCGCCGCCAGCAGTTGATTCGAAGCCCCGAATACCGGCCATATCTGCCAGACGCTGCCGCTGAAGGCCAGGCTGCCCGCCCCGGCAACCCCGATCAGGGTGGCCGTTACCGGATGCGCCGCCGCGGCGCTCCACGCGCCGCGACTCCGTTCGCCATCCCGCCCCGCGCGCGCCGGGAAAAGCTCCTGCCAGGTAAAGCGCGTGAGGCGTGTGGCGGTATCCAGCGTGGTCAGCATGAAGGCCGAAATGGCAAGCGCGAAGAAGGTGGCGCCGACCGATTCCTTCAAGCCGATCGTGGCGGTGAATGAAGCCAATCCGGCCGCAAACGCGCTGATGGCGGTTCCATCCTTGAGCATGACCTCGTAATTGCCGCGCGTTAGAATGGCGACACTGGCAAGCGCCATGAGGGCAACCAGTCCTTCGACAAGCATGGCTCCATAGCCGATCGGCTTCATATGCCTTTCGGTATCGAGCTGCTTGGCGGTAGTGCCCGAAGAGACAAGAGCATGGAACCCCGAACACGCGCCGCAAGCCACGGTAACGTACAGAATCGGGAAAATGTGCGCGAGCGACCCTTTGGGATCCGTGGCCGCCCAGCCGACAAAGGCGGGCATCTCGAACTTCGGCGCCGCGACCAGGATACCCAGCGTCCCGGCGAGGATCATGGCGTACAGCAGGTAGGAATTGAGATAGTCGCGCGGCTGCAGCAGCAGCCACACCGGCAGTATCGAGGCGACGGTTACGTACACGAAGAGGACGACCAGCCAGATGCGTTGCGCGGCTTCTTCGTCGACGCACAAGTGCAGCGCAACGAGATCCAGCGGCCATTTCACGCCTACCCAGATAAAACCGAAAAGCAGGGGCACAAAGAAAAGACTGGCCGCCAGAATCGAGACCCGGGCGCGATAGACCAGCAACCCGAACACCGGCGCTACCGCGATGAAAAGCAGCGAAGCCGTCGCCACCGCGGGAGTGGCTATGAACGTCTTCGCAACAAGAATGGCAAAGACCGAAACCACCAGAATGAGCGCAACCCAGCAGAACATCAGGAAGCTGATCCGGCCGGGCACACCGAGGTGGTCTTCGATAACCGAACCGATCGAGCGGCCTTCGTGCCGTACCGACAGAAACAGCGCCGCGAAATCGTGCACGGCCCCGATGAATATGCATCCGAAAATGATCCAGAGAGCGACGGGGCCCCAGCCCAGGTAGGCAGCGGCGACCGGCCCCACGATCGGACCAGCCCCCGCAATCGAGGCGAAGTGGTGGCCGAAAAGCACCGGCAGGCGCGTCGGCACGTAATCGACCCCGTCGGTATTGGTGTGAGCCGGAGTGGGGCGCCCGGCCTCGACCCCGAACAGCCGCTGCAGGTAACGGCCATAAACCCAATAAGCCAACCCAAAACAGATCGCGCCGATAATCAGAAGTGCCGCACCGTTCATAGGTCCCTACGCCAGATTTTGCCCGTGTCAGACGCGACGTACAATAAAGCCTGCTCCGAAAAGGTTCAATGATCAAGTTCGGCCTGATTTTTCTTTGACCGTCTCAAGACAAAAAGGTACTCTAATGCCGGCATGAGAGGTGTTGATCCCATCGCGACAACGGATCCGGGCAGACTCGCGCGCGAGAATCTGCTCAGGGGACTGTTGTGCCCGCTCCGGGCAGCGGTGGCGCCGCCTCCGGCCGAATAAGTCGGAACCGCGTCGAATCACAACCCACCGCCTGCCGGCGGTGGGTTTTTTTGTTGGCAAAATCGATCGATTCATGGGAATAAACACGAGACACGAACGGTGAAGCGATGAGCGCGAAGAAAAAAGAACGGGTTTACATATTCGACACGACGCTGAGAGACGGCGAACAGTCGCCGGGCGCCAGCCTGACGAAGCGCGAGAAGCTGGAACTGGCGCACCAGCTTGCCCGCCTCAACGTAGACATTATCGAAGCGGGCTTTCCGATCGCCTCGCCCGGCGACTTTGAAAGCGTCAAGACCATCGCCGAAACGGTGCGTGGCCCCGTCATCGCCGGCCTGGCGCGTTGCGTCGAGGCCGACATCGCGCGCTGCGCGGAGGCGCTCGCGCCGGCTCCAAAGGGGCGGATTCACGTCTTTCTGGCGACTTCGGCCATTCACCGCAAGTACAAGCTGCGCAAGGCGCGGCAGGAAATCGTCAAGCTTGCCGTTGCTTCGATCAAGTACGCCCGCAAGTTCCGCGACGACGTGGAGTTCAGTCCGGAGGACGCTTCGCGGACAGAGCCCGACTTTCTCTGCCAGGTGGTGGAAGCGGCGATCGACGCCGGGGCCACAACGGTCAATATTCCGGACACGGTGGGTTACGCCGTGCCGAACGAGTTCGGGGCGCTGATCGGCACGCTGTTCGAGAAGGTGCCCAACATAGGGCGCGCAATCATCAACGTCCACTGCCATAACGATCTGGGGCTGGCCACGGCAAACTCCCTGGCGGCGATTCAGAACGGCGCGCGCGGGGTCGAATGCACGGTCAACGGCCTGGGGGAGCGCGCCGGCAACGCCGCTCTGGAGGAAATCGTCATGACGCTCAAAACGCGTCCCGACTCCTTCGGACACCTTGAAACCGGTATTCGCACCCGGCATCTGTACCGCACCAGCCGTCTGGTCAGCCGGCTGACGGGCATCAACGTTCAACGCAACAAGGCCGTCGTGGGCGCCAACGCCTTCGCGCATGAATCCGGCGTCCACCAGGACGGAATGCTGAAGGAACGTCGCACCTACGAGATAATGAAGCCCGAAGACGTTGGAATCGCGGGCACCGAGCTTGTGCTCGGCAAGCATTCCGGCCGCCACGCCTTCACGCATCAACTGTCCAAACTGGGCATAGAGCTCACCGCTGAGGAAACCGAGCGGACTTATCAGCGCTTCATGGAGCTGGCCGACAAGAAGAAGCATGTTTACGACGATGACCTCGTGATGATCGCCAGGGAGGAAATGGTCGAAGCGGCGCAGGTTTACGTGCTGGATTACCTGCACGTGACCAGCGGCACCGGCACGGTGCCCACCGCGACCGTGCGGATCCGCAAGGGCGACGACGTGCTGCAGGACGCAGCCTGCGGCGACGGCCCGGTTGACGCAGCCCTGAAGACGATCGAGCGCCTGACGGGAGTGCAGGGCAAGCTGCTGGACTTTTCGCTGCAGGCCATCACCGTGGGCAAGGATGCCATGGGCGAGGTCAGTCTGCGCGTGGCTTTTGCAGCGGAAGTATTCAGCGCCAAGACCGCCAGCACGGACATCGTAGAGGCCAGCGCCAAGGCATATCTGAACTGCATCAATCGTCTGGTTTCGCGGAACAAACCGGCTTCCCGGACGAAAAGAGGCAAACCGCGCGCGGGGACGGCGCCAAGGCGCAAGACAACCGGGAAGAAGGCATGAAGCTCAGCGGCCACACCACTCCGTTTGCCGTTCTGGGGCACCCGATCGGCCACACTCTCTCGCCGGCGATGCACAACGCCTCTTTGAACACGCTGGGGATGGATGCGATCTACCTGGCTTTTGACGTGGACCCCGCACGCCTGATCGAGGTGCTGGAAGCCATGCGGCATATGGGCTTCGGGGGCGTCAACCTGACCGTCCCTCTGAAGGAAGCGGCCTACCGCGGTATCCCGCGCCTGGACGAATCGGCTTCCCGCCTGGGGGCGGTGAATACGGTCGAGTACACGCCGGACGGACTGCGCGGTCACAATACGGACGGCGCCGGTTTTCTGGCGGCCCTGCGCGATGCGTTCGATACCGAAGTCAAAGGCATGTCGGTTTTTGTTCTCGGCTGCGGCGGGGCCGGGCGGGCCATCGCAATCACCTGCGCCTGCGAAGGCGCCGGAAGAGTCGCGCTTTCCGATATGGACAACTCGCGCGCCGACGCCGTGGCGGCCGAGATCGCGGCAATGGGCGGCGCAACGCCGGCCCTGGACGTTGCGGCGCGGCCGGACAACTGGCGTGATGCCTGCCGCGAGGCAGACCTGATCGTTCAGGCCACGCCGGTGGGCATGAAGCCGGGCGATCGGCCTCTTCTGGAAGCGGACGCGTTCCGGCCGGGGCAGATCGTTTACGACCTGATCTACATGTATCCCGAAACGGCGTTCATGAAGGCCGCGCGCGCCGGAGGCGCCGGCGCGGCCAACGGCCTCGGCATGCTGATGCACCAAGGCGCCAGGTCTTTCAAGATCTGGACCGGCCGCGATGCCGACACCGCCGCGATGACTCAGGCGCTCGAGAACGAGGTCTACGGCGAGAGCGCCGCAGCGAAAGGCCGCGCATGATGCAGGATCCCGCTCCGCTGATGCCCCATTGGCACTTTTTCTTCTCGGCGCTGGTGTTCGTGTTCGGAGCGTGCGTCGGCAGTTTCCTGAACGTCTGCATCTACCGCATACCGCGCGAGCTGTCGGTGGTGGCGCCGCGGTCATTCTGCCCGAATTGCCGCCGGCAGATTCCCTGGTATCTCAACATACCGCTTTTCAGCTACACAACGCTGGGCGGCAAGTGCCGCTTCTGCGGAAACCGCATAGCCGCGCGCTACGTGCTGGTGGAACTCCTGGTCGCGGTTCTGTTTCTGCTGGTATGGCTGAAGTTCGACCTGCTTACCGGCACTACGGCGCTGGGGCTCGTGCCGCTGCGCGGCGGGGCCGTCATCCCGGTCTACTGGCTCGTTGTGAGCGGACTGGTGCTCGGCACGTTCGTGGATTTCGAACACCTGATCATTCCCGACCGCGTGACGCTGGGCGGCATAGCGGCGGGGCTCGTTCTCAGCGCGATCCTGCCCGAGTTGCACGGCGCCCCGGACGTACTGACGTCCCTGCTCCGCTCGGCCGTGGGCCTGGCGGCGGGATGGGGTGCCCTGTGGGTTGTCGGCGCCGTCGGCAAACTGATATTCAAGAAGGACGCGATGGGATTCGGCGACGTCAAGCTGCTGGGGGCCATCGGCGCATTCTTCGGCTGGCGCGCCGTGCTCTTCAACATCCTGGTGTCGTCCCTGCTCGGATCCCTGGTGGGCCTGGTGCTGGTCGTGGCCGGCCGAAAGGGGCTGCAAAGCCGCATTCCCTACGGCCCTTACATCGCTCTGGCCGCGCTGGTCTGGATGTTATGGGGCGAAAGACTGTGGGCGATCTACTTCAACATCCTTCTGCGGTAGCGCCTTTTTTCTTCCAGCGCCACTTGATCTTACGATCGTCCAGGTAGCGCTCGAATTCCCCGGCAGTCGAGAATTCGTAAACGTGGGTTTCCTGGTCCGAATCAAATTCACATTCGTTACCGGACTCGCCGTGCTCGCGGCAGATCCGCGGTCGGTTTGCGTAGTTGCCGCAGAGGGAATCGTCGCGCAGCGCCGTACAGTCGCTCTTGAACTCGAGATACCAGTCTCCCTCCCGGTCTACGAAAACCGATACTCCATCGTGCAGGAGGTACCAGCGAATGTTGTCGTACTCGCGCTTGCTGGAAGGTTTGTCAATCTGCGTAGCCACATACCGGCAGCATCGCGCGCCGCATTCGACGCATGAGAGATCTCTCCGCTTCTTTTTTTTCTTTTTTGCCATGCGGCCGACTCCGCTCAAGTCTCTGCTTCTTCGGAGCGCGGCAATATGGCGGCTGCGGCCGGCGGTGTCAAACCCGGATATTTGCCGCATCCGCGCGCGAAATTGCGCCAGAAACCTACGGCAAAGGCTTTCGGCTTGAACCTGGGGCCGCGTGTTTCCTATAATGTGTATGCAGTCGAGGTTCCGCTGAAACAATCGGCGCCCGGACCGCCGCGGTTTTTTCGGCAATGTTCGAGGGGGAGGAATGGCAAGCAATAACAAGTTGGGGTGCGCGCTGCTTTTGAGCGGTCTTTGCCTGGCGGTGCGGATATCGCCCGCCGCGACGATCGTGCGCGAAAGCTTCGAGACACCCGGCACAAACGATCGCTACACCGTCATCGGGGATCATCAGGGCGGCAATAACTCATATTTCCGACGCGACGTCGTCTCCGCGTTCGCCGAAAGAATGGACGAATGCACGGGGGAAGACGGCAGCTATATATACGCCGGCGAGGACACAGACACGCTCGCCGGACCTCCGGGCGGGGTTTGCAGCGTAACCCTGAACCCGGTCACCGTTCGTCCGTACGGCAACATACGCATTACCATTGCCGTTGCCGCACCGACACTGCGTTCCGTCAACCCGCCCGGTACCGGCCGTTACGAATCGGAAGACTATATGGAGATCGACTATCGTTACGACGGTGGAATCTGGCAGAAGATCGGGGCATTCAGGGGCGAAGACGTCGACCACACTTTCAGGGAAGACACAAATCTCGACGGGATCGGCGACGGGATCATGCTCCAGGATGCTTTCCGCGACTTCACTTACACGCCCTCGGGGTCGGGAACGAACATGCAGGTGCGCGTTCGCTTTCGCACCAACAGCAACGACGAGGAGGCGGGGTTCGACAACATCCGCATTACGGGCGACCCCCTGCCGCCGGCGATCACAATCACGAACCCGCCGGCCGATATCAATGTCAACGACAGCGTCGTTTCCTACAACATCGGCGGCACGGCCGGCCGCGGTTGCGTGGGGCTGATTGCCTGGACCAACAGCCTCACCGGGGAGGGCGGCACATTTCCCGCCGCGGACACGTGGTCCGTCAACAACGTCGGCCTGCAGGCGGGCATCAATGTCATAACCGTCAAGGCGACCAATCTGACCGGAGCCACCGCCAGCGATACCGTTCGCATCAACCAGGTCATTAAGCCGGCCCTGAGCATCACGGAACCGGCCGGCGATATCGCGGTCAACAATTCGGTGACCGACTACGACCTGGCCGGCACCGCCAACCCGGTGGTTGTGGGCACAATCTCGTGGACCAACGAACTCAGCGGCGCGGCCGGAACCGTTGCGGCGGCCGCCAACTGGTCGATCGTGGACGTCCCGCTCGTTCCGGGCCTCAACGTCATAACGGTTTCGGGCACGAACATCGTAAACGAAACCGCATCCGACTCCGTTACGATCAACCACGTCATCCCGCCGACCGTCGACATTACCGATCCCTCCGGCAATATCGTCGTCGAAAGCTCTGCCGGAACATACGACCTGGCCGGAAACGCCAACTATGTCGTCGCCGGCAACATCTCGTGGAGCAACCGGCTTACCGGACTGACGGGAACCGCCCCGGTCTCTACGGAATGGTCGATCGATGGCATGGCCCTGGATACCGGCGTCAACCTCATTACGGTTACGGTGTCGAACATTGTCGGCGAGACGGCCTCGGACAGCGTCGAGATTACGCGAGCGGCCGCGCCGGCCCTGGCGATAACTTCTCCCCCCGGCGATATTGCCGTCAGCAGCGGGGTCACGGACTATGACCTGGCCGGAACTGCCAACGCCGCCGTGGTCGGCAATCTTGCGTGGACCAACGAACTGACCGGCGCATCCGGCGCCGTTGCGGCGTCGCCGGCGTGGTCGATCGAAAATGTCGCGCTTGCCGCCGGCGTCAACCGCATCACAGTCAAGGGGGAAAACATCGCCGGCGAAGCCGCCTCGGACACCGTCGAAATCAACCAGGTCGTGCCGCCCGCCGTCCAGATCACGGCCCCTCCCGGAAACATTGCGGTCGGCAACACGGTCAGCAACTACACTGTGTCCGGAACGGCCAACTCCGTATCTGTCGGCAATCTGACCTGGACAAACAGTTTGACCGGCGGTTCAGGCACGGTTGCCGCCGGCACGACCTGGTCGGTGCCGGACATCCCGCTGACCGGGGGCATCAACCGCATCACCGTTACGGTATCCAACATCGTCGGCGAATCGGCCTCGGACTGGGTCGAGATAAACCAGGTGGCCAACCCGCCCGAGCTGACCATTACGAGCCCGCCGCGCGACATCGCGGTCAGCAACAGCATAACCAGTTACGACATCTCTGGAACGGCGTACAACGTTCAGGGCAATCTCTCGTGGTCGAATGAGCTCACGGGCGCCGGCGGGACTCTGGCGGCAACGACGAACTGGTCGATCACCGGCATCGAGCTGGGCCAGGGCATCAACCGTATCATCGTCAGCGGCACCAACGTGCTCAGCCAGTCCACGCTCGATTCGGTCGATATCAACAGGGTGGTGCCTCCGGCTTTGGCGATCACCGTTCCGCCCGGCGACATCGCCGTCTCCACGGCCGTCACGGACTACGACATCAGGGGAACGGCCAATTATACCGCCGTCGGCAGTCTGCGCTGGACAAACAGCCTGACGGGAGAATCCGGCGCCGCGCCCGCCGCGACGAGCTGGACGATTGCCGACGTCCCCCTGTCCGCCGGCATAAACGTCATCACCGTATTCGCCACCAATCTTGTTAACGAGACGGCCTCCGCATCGGTGTCGATTAACCAGGTCGTGCCGCCCGCGGTGGCTATCACGCTGCCTTCCGGCAACATCGCCGTTGACGACGGCGTAACCAGCGCATTTGTCGGCGGAACGGCCAATCAGGCCGTCGCCGGCATAGCATGGACGAACGCTCTTACGGGAGAGTCCGGCAGCATTGCGCCGGCGGCAAACTGGCTCACCGTTCCGACACCCGTGCCCCTGGGAATCGGCAGGAACCTCATCACTGTTATTGCGACCAACATCGTGGGCGAGTCGGCGTCGGACTCGGTCGAAATCAACCGGGTGGTGGCGCCCGAACTCGATATCACGGCGCCGCCTGGCGATATCGCCGTCTCAACCGCCGTAGGCTCCTTCGACCTCGCGGGAACTGCCAACGACGTCGTGGTCGGCAACCTGCTGTGGACAAACAGCCTGACCGGAGGGTCCGGCTCGGCGCCGGCGGGGACAAGCTGGTCCATCGCCGGCGTTCCGCTGGCTGACGGCGTGAACATGATCACCGTTACGGGCACAAACGTTCTGGCTGAATCCGTCTCGCGCTCGGTCGAGATCAACCGGGTGATCCCACCCGCGGTCGACATCACGCAACCGGCCGGGAATATCGCGGTGAACGACCAAACCACCAATTACGTTCTGCAGGGCACGATTAACCACGTCGTCGCGGGCAATCTCTCCTGGACCAACAGTCTGACCGGCGACTCCGGCGTGATCGCGGCCGGATCTCCCTGGACGATTGCGGGCATAGCGCTTGCCCGAGGCGTCAATCGCATCACCATAACCGGAACCAACATCGTCAACCAGGCGGCCTCCGACGCCGTCGAAATCTACCGGGTGATGCCGCCTGCGATCTCGATCACGAATCCGCCCGCCTCGATTATCGTCGGCAGCAGCGTGACAAATATCACCGTTTCAGGAACGGCCAACGAGGTCGTGACGGGATATCTCGCCTGGACCAACAGCCTGACCGGGGATTCCGGCGCCTCGCCGGCGGCGACAAACTGGACTATCGCCGACATTCCGCTGGCCGACGGTCTCAACATAATAACGATAACCGGCACGAACATCCTCGGCCAGTCGGCGGCGGACTCCGTGAACATTCACCAGGACGACAACCCGCCGGCGCTGTCGATCATCTTCCCGGCCGATACGGTGATTGTGGGCAGCCGCACAGAGTGCCATCTGGTGTTCGGAAACGCCAACGCGGCCGTCATCGGCAACATCACTTGGACCAACAGCCTGACCGGGGAATCCGGTGCCGTGCCCGCCGGCCTGTTCTGGACCATACCTGAAGTACCCTTGGGGCGGGGGCTGAACCGTATCACCGTCAGCGGCACCAACGACTCTCTCCTGGTGGTCTCCGATTCGGTCGATATCCGCCAGGTCGACCCGACCGCCGTGGCAATCACGATCCCCGCGGGCAACATGCGCGTAGACAGCACCGTGACCAGCGTGTTCGTTGCCGGTACCGTCGACGAGAACACGGCCGTGGGCGATCTGGTCTGGCGAAACCGGCTAACGGGCCAAACCGGGAGGATGCCGGCCAGTTCCCCATGGGCAATCCCCGCCGTGGCGCTTGCACCCGGGGTCAACCGCATCAGCGTAACGGCTTCGAATATCGCCGGCGAGGCCGCCGTAGACTCGGTGAATATCGAGCACGTCATAGATCCCGTCCTGAGCCTTCTTTATCCGACCGGCGATATTGTAGTCGGGGCGGACAAGACGCACCACAGCGTGATAGGCACGGCCAACAACGTGACCACCGGGGTCCTTACCTGGAATAACATCCTGACGGGCGGCTCGGGCACGGTGGCGGCAGCCCCTTACTGGATTGTGGCGGATATTCCCCTGGCGCCGGGTGTCAATCCCATCACCGTCAGCGGCTCCAACATCGTGGGCAGAACTGGTTCCGTGCTCGTCCGCATTACCCGGCTCGAGAGCGGGTCGGCGCCGCAGCTCGTCGGGATTGCCCTGCAGGAAGACGGCGCTCTGGACCGCTACGTCATAAGCTGGACCAGCGAGTCGAACCGGTTGTATGACGTGCTTGCCTCCACGAACCTGCTGGAAAGCTTCGTCCCGATCGAGACGGGACTCCCCGCAACCCCACCGATGAACACCTACACGGACTGGTTCGAAGGCCACCGGCGGTTCTATCTGATCGGCGAAGAACACTAAATCTTCAGATGCCCACCTCGGTGCGGCGGCATTTTCCCTCGCGCGTTTCGCCGTTGTCTTCGTAGCGCACCCTGACGTTGAAGACCGACTCGGCGCCCAGCACGCGTACCGTCGTACCTTTGGGCAGAATGGCCATCAATCGCTGCGATTCGTCCAGGGAGTGAACGGCCACGCTGCGTGGCAGAACGACATCCTGCTCTTCGATCTCCGGAATCTCGATACGAGGACGCGTCCGGCTCTCGCCCCAGCCTCCCCTGCCCTCGCGCCTGGCTTCCTTCTCGGCTTTCAGGAGCCGGGCGCGGTACTCTTTCCAGCGCGTTCCGTCGGGAAGATCCGGACGATAGCCGTAGATCCTGGCAAGTCCGTTCTCAACCAGCGACATCGACAGGTACTCGTCGCCGACCCTGATCATGGCGAAATAACGCTTGCGATCGCTGCGGCCTTTTGCGTCCTTGAACCTGGTGTAGACCGTGAAACCTTCGGAAAGCTTTTCCCTGGTGAAGCGCGCAGCCTTCCGGCCGATTTCCAGAGCGATCTTCCGGTCAATCTCCCAGTAAGCGGCCTGCTCGGAAACGCGTTCCGGAAGAGAATTCTCGGTTTCCGGCGCGTCAACGTAACACAAGCGGAAAAGATAATGTCTGTCCCCGTGACTGACGTGGAAACTGTCGCCGTCGTTGAAGGGGTGGTCTATGAGGGTGCAGTCGCGGTACACACGCCATTTCCCTCCGGCCCGGGCGCCGCTCGCCAGCAGCAAGGCAACGGCAAGGCAATTCGCGAACGTTGATCGGCTCGGTTTGCGAACATGCATATTGCGGCTCCCTTTCAATGCATATGGTCCGGAGATGGCTTTGCCCGCTTCCGGAGTTTCCCGACAGGCCGGCATGCACGCTTCAGCGCGGAGTCGAGTCCGGCAAGCCGCCGTCGACCGGTATCGTACATCCCGTCGTGGGGGTCTGGCGCGTGACGAAGAACATGACGGCCCGAGCCACGTCCTCGGCGGTAACCCGGACCTTAAGCAGGTTGCGCTGGCGATAGTACTCCTCCAACCCTTCTTCGTCGAGTCCGCGGGCCTTCATGCGCGCGGGACCCACCTCCCGCCAGAGCCCGGACTTCCTGGCCTCGTCGCCGAAAACCGCGTCGGGGGCGACCATGTTGACGCGCACTCCGAACTCGGCGAACTCGAGTCCGGCGATGCGCGCGAGCTGATGCGCTGCTGCTTTCGTCGCACTGTAAGCGCCGAAGCCGGCCCCCGGACTGAAAACGTTCTTCGTGGAGATCAGAACGATATCGCCGCCGGTTCCCTGGCTTTGGAAGCGCCGCCCCGCTTCGGCGAGGGTAAGCAGAACGCCTTCCGTGTTGACGCGCTCGACCTTGCGGAAAGTCTCGATGTCGATCTCGGTAAGAGGGCCGGCCGCGGCAATGCCGGCGTTAGCCACCACGATATCGATCCGGCCCCATCGGCGGACGACCTCCTGAAAGCCGTCCCTTACCGATTCGGCGTCGCTAACGTCCATACTGACGGCGACGATCTCACCCGTGCCGCCCAACTCGGCGGTCAGAACCCGCAAACCATCGCCCGAAATGTCGGCGGCTGCCACGCCGGCGCCTTGTTTGAGAAGCGCACGGCAAATTCCGGCGCCGATGGCGCCTGCCGCGCCGGTGACAAGCGCGGTCTTTCCGCTCAAAGCCTGCTTCATGATTCGGGCTCTTCCCTCTTCAATGTCTCCAGAAGGTCCAAAGCGTCTTTGGGACGCATGTTGTTGTGCACGACCTCCGAAACGGCGCGGATCATCGCGCGCGGGGCCTCGCTCTGGAAGATATTACGCCCCATGTCGACCCCCGCGGCGCCTTGTTGAACCGCGTTGTAGGCCATCGTAAGCGCGTCGATCTCGGCAATCTTCTTGCCGCCCGCCATCACGATCGGTACCGGGCAGGACGCCGTAACGGTCTCGAAATCCTCCGGGACATAGTAGGTCTTCATGATGTTGGCGCCCAACTCGGCGCATATCCTGCAGGCCAGCCGGAAGTAGCGGGCGTCGCGCACCATGTCGCGGCCGACGGCCGTTACACCCATAACGGGCATCCCGACGCGAATCCCCCGGTCGACCAGGCGCGTCATGTTATGAACCGAGCGCGTCTCGTGCTCCCCGCCGATGAACACCTGGATCCCCACCCCGCAAGCGTTGAGCCGGACGGCGTCCTCCATGTCCATGGCGATTTCCTCGTCCGACAGCTCCTTGAGGATGCTCGGTCCCCCGCTCGCGCGCAACACCATCGGTTTGGTATGCGTCGGCGGCACGCTAGTTCTCAAAATGCCCCGCGTGCAGAACAACGCATCGCAGTGCGGTACCAGCGGCACGATGTTGAGGTCTATTCGCTCAAGCCCGGTGGTGGGTCCCTGGAAGTAACCGTGATCCACCGCCAGCATCACGGTGCGCCCGGTCGCCGGATTAAAAATACGCGACAGGCGGTTCTTCATTCCCCAATCCAGCGAACCTGCGCCCTTCAGGAAGAAACCCGAAGATTCCATGGGAACGTCGGCATAGAATTGCTTTGCTTCTTTTACGGATTCCGCATCCGGCATGTTCAACTCCTTTCGGCCATTTTTATCTGCCTGTACTTGACTGCGTCCAGCGAAAGGATCTCTTCCACCTGTTCCGGTGTAAGAAAGCGCGGCCTACCGACCGCCGAAGCGGCCACAAGGGATTTGGCCGCATCCTCGACGACGGCAACACGGTAAAAAGCCTCCCTGACTGACAGCCCCACGGCCAGTACGCCGTGGTTGACCATGAAGACGGTGTCGCATTCGCGAATCTTATGCGCCATGGCCTCCGCAAGTTTCGCGGTCGTGGGCGTGATATAATCAAGCTTGCCGACACGGCCGAGATCGCAGACAAACTCCGCGAACATTGGTTTCATCTCAACCCCGGCGCTGATAACGCCGGAGGCCCAGGGCGAGTGCGTATGCAAAACGGCGCCAACGTCGGGCCTGGCACGGTAGACGGCCAGGTGCATACTGACTTCGGACGTCGGCCTGTTCGTTCCCGAGACCTGCCGACCCGTTTCAAGGTCGATCTCGCAAAGGTCTTTCGGCAACATTTCGTCCATGGCAATCCCGCTCGGCTTCATCCACACCCGGTCCTCATCGCGGGCGCTGATGTTGCCGCCGGCGCCGGCGACAAGCCCGGAACGCACCGTCTTGATCCCGTAATGGACGAGCTCTTCCTTTATCGTCGTCACGGTGGAGTCATCCCTTTATACACTTCCGTTAAGATATTTCAGGCGCTTGCGCTCCGGAAATTTCTCTATGGCGTATCGCAGCATTGTGCGCGGCATCTCGCGGCAATGCCGTCGCAGAAATTCTTCTTCCGCCGCCATGTCCCTCTTGCCGACCTCTCTCAGCATCCAGCCGGCCGCCTTGTGGATCAAGTCTTCGGTGTCCGACAGGAGCAGGCCGGCAACCGTCAGAGTCGGACCGAAATCGCTCCGGCGGATAAAATAGAACGTGGCCACTATAGCTATCCTGCGCTCCCATAGCAATTCCGACCGCGCAAGATCGTGCAGCGGCTGCGTCGGCTTTTCCTTCAGGTAAGCGCCGACGATGTGCGCAGCCGTAAGGTCAACGAGGTCCCAGTTGTTGACTTGGCGCGTATTCTCCAGGTAGAGACCGTAGATCCATTTTTGTTGCGCCTCGTCCCCGCGCTCGAACCGCCGCACCATGATCAGAAGGGCCAGGAGGCGTTCTTCATGGAACCGCGAGCGTAGCAGTCGCACTATCTCCCGCCGCGGCATGTGCTCGAACTCGCGCGCCAGTTTGCGGACGGCCGGGACCCTGACGCCGAGAAACCGGTCGCCCTCCCCGTATTCCCCGGGTCCTGTCTTGAAGAAACGCCGCAGTACGGCGGCGTCCCCCGGGTCCGCCATCCCGCGCAGCCTCGTACGCGCCGCCGCGGCTTTCCGGGCATCCGAAGCCGGGCCGCGCGGGGATAATCCCGCGCCCGATAAGCCCCTGCCGCGGGCGGCCCTACTCATCGCCGGACGGCCCGAAGTCGCCGGCCGCGGCGGAGTCAACGCGGTTGCGGCCCCGCTGCTTGGCGCGGTAAAGGGCTGCGTCGGCGGCCCTGATCAAGTCGTCCGCTCCGAGCTTGGCGGCCCCGCCCTTCGCAGCCCCGGCTACACCGAAGCTCGACGTGACCTCCACGAGGCCTTCCGAAGTGTCGACAGGACTTCCCGCAATCACGGCGCGCATGCGTTCCGCGATCTCCGCCGCCGCCTCGGCCGCATTGTTCGGCACGACCACCAGAAACTCCTCTCCTCCGTATCGGCCGATCTCGTCGTAGATGCGGATCGAGCCCTGCATGCGCCGCACTATTTCGCGCAGCACGGCATCCCCGGCAAGGTGGTTATATCCGTCGTTGACGCGCTTGAAGTGATCTACATCGGCCATAATAACCGACACGGGATTGCCTTCACGCGCGGCGCGAGCGAGCTCGTGCCGGAGTTTCTCCATGACGGCAGCCCTGTTCCAGGCGCCCGTTAGAGGATCGTGCGTGGCCTGAAACTGCAGCGCGTCGCGCGCCTCCGTAAGCTCTTTCTCCAGTTCGAGGATACGCCGTCCCGCGCGCATACGCACCTGGAGCTCGTGAGCGTCGAAGGGCTTGATAACGTAGTCGTCGGCTCCCGACTCCAACCCCGTCACCACCTCTTCCCTGGTTCCCTTGGCGGTCAGCAGAATAATGTAGGTGTAGGGTTTCGGCTTTTCCGCACGGACCCGCCGGCACACGGTCAAACCGTCCGCCTTGGGCATCATCCAGTCCAGCACGGCCATGGCGGGGGGACTATCACCCAGCAGGACCGACAGCGCTTCCTCGCCGTCCGTAGTCTCCAACACTTCGTAGCCCCATTTTTCCAGCCTGGCCCGCAGCAGGCGCCGCGAAACGGGATCGTCCTCGGCTATCAATATGCGCATCGCCTCTTATACCCCCTCTATCAGGTGTTCGAGATCGGTTCGCAACCGTTCCAGCTCCTCTTCGAGCCGCTGGAACTCCCGCGGCGCCGCATCCATCCGGTTGTCGCGTGCGATCCGCTCCAGCTTCAGCGCCGCGTCCGTCGCGCGCTTCGCGCCCAGGTTCCCGAGCGAACCCTTCAGAGTATGCGCAGCGCGTTCCAAATCGGCCGCGGACTTGTCCTCGATGGCCTTGCCGATGCCGGACAACATCTCCGGATAGCTCTCAAGATACACGGATACGACTTCCTTCACGAGATCCACGTCGCCGTCCGCGTTGCGCAGGATCGCCGCCTTGTCAAATACCGCCCGACGGCCTCTGACCCTGGTTTCCTGAACCGGCGGGAGTCCCCTTTTTTCCTCCATGACCCTCTCGATCGCCGCCAGCAATACTTCCGTCTCTATCGGCTTTGCGACGTAATCGTTCATTCCGCCTTCCAGACAGCGCTGCCGGTCGCCGTCCATCGCGTGAGCCGTCATGGCGACTACCGGAACGCCGTGGTCTCTTACTCCGGAAGCGGGGTCACGGATTTCGCGCGTAGCGGCGATGCCATCCATTCCGGGCATCTGAACGTCCATCAGCACAAGGTCGTACTCTTCTTGCTTCAAGCGATCAATGGCCTCCCTGCCCGTGCCGACAACCTCCACCTTGTGCCGCCGCCTTGCCAGAATGCTGACGGCCAGTTTCTGATTCACCGGGTTGTCTTCGGCCAGCAGTATCTTCAAGGGCCGTCTGCGGCTGCGCAGCCAGTGACGGGTAATCAGGGGGGCTTCCCGGTCGCGGCCGACCCGCGCCACCAGGTTCAGGATGCCGTCAAGCAGCTCCGAACGCCCTGCGGGTTTGAGGAGATAACCTTCTATGCCCAGTTCACGGCAGCGCGCAGCGTCGCCGCGCTCGCCGACGGAAGTGAGCATCATTATCGATGTTTCTTCCGCAACGACCTCGCGCAGCCGGGCGGCCAGCGTGTATCCGTCGGTGTCGGGCATTTTGCCGTCCAGCAGGATCACGCGGTAGGGCCTGTCTTCCCGGAGGGCGGCAGACGCGGTGCGCAGGGCTTCCTCGCCGTCCGAAACCGCCGTCGGGCGCATACCCCAGCTAGACAGCATTTCTATCAACATGCGGCGATTGGTGGCGCTGTCGTCGACGATCAGCACCGGCAGGTTCTTGAGATCCTCCGCACCGGCTTTACGGACCTCCGGCACGCGCTTGCGCTTGCCCATACGCACGGTGAAGTAGAACGAGCTGCCCGGTCCGCCGATGGCAGCCCTGCCGGCGGTTTCCGCGCCCCTCTCCGACGATGCCGGACTCTCCACCCAGATACGTCCGCCCATCATCTCGACAAGCTGTTTGCAGATGGCAAGGCCCAGCCCGGTGCCGCCGTAACCGCGCGTGGTCGAACCGTCGGCCTGAGCGAAAGACTCGAAGATCGTTGCGTGCTTGTCCGCCGGAACGCCGATCCCCGTGTCCTGCACCACGAAGCGAAGATCGACCGTTTCCTCGGTCTCCGACTCTTTCTTCACGAGCACGGCCACCTCGCCGGCCTCCGTAAACTTGATGGCGTTGCCGACCAGGTTAATCAGGACCTGGCGCAATCTGCCCGGATCGCCTTCCATTGTGTTGGGAACTTCGTCGTCGATACGACAAGTCAGATCGATTCTCTTCTGTCCGGCCTTTCCCCCGAGTGTCCGCATCGTGTCGTTGACGCAGTCGTGGAGATCGAAGGATATAGGGCTCAAGTCCAGCTTGCCGGCTTCTATCTTCGAGAAATCCAGAATGTCGTTGAGCAGCCGCAGCAGTGAATTCGCCGAAAGCTTGACCGTTTGCAGGTACTCGCGCTGTTCGGCGCTCAGCTCGGTTTCCAGCGCAAGATCCGTCATGCCGATGATCGCGTTCATCGGTGTGCGTATCTCGTGCGACATGTTGGCCAGAAATTCGGACTTGGCGCGGTTGGCTTCCTCCGCTTCTTCACGCGCCCGCTTAAGATTCTCGGCCGCCCTGGTCTGTTCCGAAATATCGGTTATGGCGAAGCCCAGACTGTGCGGTTTGCCGTCTTCGTCGCGAATGATAAAGAAGTGATCGATTGTCGGAATAACGTTGCCGTCCCGCGATGCCAGTGGCATTTCACCGGTCCACATGCCGCGCCGCATTATGGCGGGAAGGACTTCCTTGTAGAAGCGTGGAACCAGATCGGGCGGATAAAACCGAACAAACGGCTGTCCTTGGACTTCCTCCGGTCGCTCTATTCCCAGAAGTCCCCACATGGTGGGATTGACATAGGTTATTTCGCCGTCAAGCGTGGCCATTCCAAAGCCTTGTCCGGACGCCTCCACGCAGCGGCGGAAGATCGAGACCTGCTCCTGGGCGCTCTTGAGCGCCGATATATCTACAAAACTGTGCAGGAGGTGCTCGCGGCCGTCGAGGTGCACCTGAGTGACCGTCTTGAGAACCGGAACGTTACGGTGTCTGCCCAGCAGCACCGACTCCTCGCTGTAGATTGACTTGCGCCCCATATCGGTTATCGGGCACTGACCCGCGGGCGCCGAGCAGATGAACTGATGACAGACTCTGCCGACGATTTGTTCGCGTTCAATTCCGATCATCCTGACGGCGGCCCGGTTTACGTCCACGATCACGTGCGACCTGGCGTCCACGGTTATGATAGCGGCATGCACCGATTCGAGAATCGCCCGCCAGCGGGCCTCCGTCTCTTCGAGCAGGCGGCGGCTGCGCGCCTTCTCGTAGCGGTCGCGGCCGCGGTTCAGAATCGATACCGTCAGCCCGGAACCTACCAGCGCAACGCCCAGCAACGTAACCGCCGCCAGCCAGGCGGGAACCCACGAACTCATGTCACGAAGAACTATCAGGCGCCAGGTTCCGAACGCGTCGGACAGCGGCAGACGCTGGGAACCCACGGCGTAGATTCGTCCCTGCAACCTGACTCTCGAACCGTCCAGGCTGAAAGGCAGCCGCGGCGGCTGCTTGCCCCGCAGTTGAAAAACCGCGTCCTCCAGCGCCAGCATTGCTTCCATCGCGCCATCGCCGATGTCGAAGGCACGATGGAAGAGCCAGTCCGGCCGATTACACGAGAAGACGATGCCCAGCGGCGAAACCACGGCGGCAGGATCGACCCGGTCGCCCAGAAACAGGTCGACCGGCTCCATCGGCATTTTCATTCCGATAACCCCTATAGCCGTATCGCCGTCCGCCCCCGGCGACACGGGCGAGATCGGCGAGGCATAGCAGATTCCGCGCTCTTTTGCCCAAATATCGGCGGAAGGATAAACGATATCCGCGCCCCTGATTGCGGCCTTGAAGCAGGCGCTCAACCCGCATTTGCCGCTTCCTGCCGCCTCCTCGCCTCCTTGGGCGGGCGAAGATTCCGCCACATTCCCCTCGCGGTCCATCACACAGACCATGGCAGCGCCGAAATCCCGCCGTACGCGGTCCAGCAGAACCGGCACATCGGAAGCACCGGGCGGGGATTTCCGCTGCAGAAGGTTCTTTATCGGAAGACTCACGGCGCCGAGCGTACGCGTCGCTCCGAGAGGCTCGTTGTGCAGCATCTTTACAATCAGCCTCTCCCCCAGGGCACGGCCTTCGTTCTCGAACGCCAGTGATGCGCGCAGATGCAGAACGGCTCTTAGAACGCCCAGGGCGCCAAAGGCACAAACCAGGGTCAGGAGCGCCATTTCCAAGAGAATACGGCGCCTCCAGTCGGCGTGGCTCTTGATGGATTCCGGGGCTCTAGATAGAAACGTCCGACCCATAGGGCAACCTTGTGTGCGGTCTTCCCCGGCGGCGCACACCGGTGCCGGGGGAATGTTCCACCAATTGGCGGGCGATTATGGCAGAACCGCGCGCCCGCTGCAAGGCCCGCAACCGGGAATTGTCACGCAACCGCGCCGCCCACGCCGCACTTGCCCCGCAAAGGCTACGCGCGGTCTCCGGGAACGCATTCGATCTCGACCCGGAACTTGCTGCCTTCTCCCGGCCGGCTTTCAACTCCGATGCGGCCGCCGTGCGCTTCGACGGCGAGCTTGCAGAAAGTCAGCCCGAGCCCGGTCGATCCCACGCGCCCCTCGGAACGGGGTTCCACCTGCCCGAACTTTTCAAAGATGCTTTCGTGGTACTCGGGCGCTATGCCGGGCCCCGCGTCGGTCACTTCGATGCGCGCCCCGGAGCCGGCCGTTCGGACCGCCACGCAAACCGTACCATTCGACGGTGTGAACTTGACGGCGTTGGATACCAGATTGGTGACAACGCGGCGGATTACTTCGCGATCGACGCACACTTGCACAGCTTCACGCGGAAAATCACGCCGTACGTCGATGTGCTTCATTTCGCCCCCCGCCAGTTCTATCCCGCCCGAGACGACATCCCGCAGGTCGCACGGAACCCGTTCGAGCTGCATGCGGTTGCTTTCGAGGCGGCTGACGTCCAGAACACTGCCGATCATTTCCAGCAGACGCGCGATGCACGCATGCGCCCTGGGTATGCATGGGTCAAGGGAGGTTGCGTCGGAAGTCGTGTCCGGTTGCCCACGGGTATCCTGAAAAATCTCCAGATACCCCTGGGCCGCGGCCGCGGGTGAACGCAGATCGTGCACGATCATATGGGTAAGGCTGTCGCGCAGGTTTTCGAGTTGCCGCAGATGGCTGTACTGCTCTCGAACTTTGTCGTAAAGCTTCTTTGCGAACAGCGCATTGCGCACGCGCAGCTTCAGTTCCTCTTCATCCGGTGGTTTCGAAAGGAAATCGTTGGCTCCCGCCTCCATGCCGCGGAGCCGCGATTCGCGGTCCCGCAAGCCGGTCAGCAAGAGAACCGGTATGTGGGAAGTCGCGGCATCCTGCTTGAGCCTGCGGCACGCTTCGAACCCGTCCATCTCGGGCATCTTCACGTCCATGATCACGAGGTCGGCAGCTTCTTCGGACACGGCCTCCAGGGCCTTCCTGCCGTTTTCCGCATCGCGCACCGTGTGTCCCGCCATCTCCAGCAGCCAGCGCAGACTGTCGCGGTTGACCGGGTTGTCGTCCACGATCAGTATGCTGCCGGCACAACCTTTCAGCCCAACGTCTTCGGCGGCGGAGTTCATGCCGGCTTTTTCTCACATCAACGCAACCCGCGCAACGCAAAAGCGTTGCCGCCATTCTGCCGAAATGGGTTTACGCGGCGGCCGGTGGCCCTCTGCATACAATAAAGGCCGACTATACCTCACCGTATTCATGAAACCGTGTGCTAAGTGGCCATCGGCTCAAATACGCTCAAGCACGGCAGCACAGAGGTTCCTCGACTCCGCTTCGCTCCGCTCGGAATGACAAGCCCTGCCATGTCATCCCGAGCAAAGTCGAGGGATCTCGTGTCACAGCAAATACGTCAGTGTATTTGTGAACCAGTGTACTAAGGCCCCGGCGCCGCGGGATCCGCCAGGAAGGAATCCAAGGATTCGGAATCGCCGACGATAGACCACCCCTCTTCCTCCGGATGGAGAGGATAGTGTATCGAATCCGCGCTGACAGGACGGACGAAGATTTCTCTGTCACTGTTGCACAGAAATGTAATTCGTCCGGTTTTCAAAGGCGCCGCCGGCAGGGCCATAACGGCCCATTCCTTTTGGTAGTCCATAACACCGGGCCTGTCGGGCCGACCCTTAAGTTGCAGCAGGCGGTAGTAGTAGCCGTCGACCGCCAACGCCGGGTGCGTGGCGAAAGCCAGACGCCGCGAGATGAACCTGGTCTTCACGGGCCGTCCTTCGACGTCGACCGCCTGCCAGAGATGCGCAAGAAAAGGACTGTAGCTCCTGATGCCGTCGTCATCCCAGTCACCGGCAATGTATCGCTCCTGGGCATCGGCGATGGCCGACAGATTGCGGTATGCGGCCCTCTCATTGCCAGCCGGACCCGGCGGGTCACCGGCAATATGGACCCGGCGGCCGGTCGCCGCCAGACCGACGCAGGCCAGAATCAAACCGGCAGTCACGAAGACGGTCAGAATGACACCGCTCACCGTATATTCTCGACCGCTCACGACTCGCCTCCGAATTCAACCACTCGCGGACAATCGGGGTCGGGGGCCTCAAACCTGCCGATCACGTGCAACGAAACGGCGTGGCACCCCCCCTTGCATATCCTGACGTAACGGCAGGAGCGACACGGCTCCGGCGCACGCTGCGTCCACTCACGCGGCAACGCCGGTCCGGCTCCGTCTCTCAGGACCGACGGAAGATCAAAAACCGAGTCCCCGCGGGACGGCAGGAACGAGCAGCCGCTGACCCGACCGTCGCTGCGAATCCCCATCAGAACATTTCCCGCTTCGCAACCGCAGGTAGCCAGGGCTTCCAGGATCTCCGGGTTGGGATCATGGCAGCAAAGCATGGGCACGAAAGAGCAGTCGATCTTTGCCGTGACGCCATGCCGCCGGGAAAGATCCGCGAGGCGCGGAATGAGCGCAAAGTTCTGCGCGAACGTCGTCTTCTCCGCTTCGTATAGCCGAGTTCCCCGCCCCGCGGGCTTCAGGCGAAGAAATTCTATCTCGTTCAGCCCCCGCCGGGCCGCGTACTTGAAAAGCCCCTCCACACCGTCGAAATTCCCGCGACCCAATACGCAGTTGATACCGGTCGGAATACCCGCCGCAACAAGCAGCTCCAGCGCGCGGTCGGCGATGCCGAACGTGTCCCTTCCTCTGAAAACACCGGACAAGTCACCGATACCGTCCAGCGACACGTTGACCTGGCCGAAGACCCGCATCCGGTCGGCGATGTCCGCCGTCAGCCCCCTGCCCGAGACGGTGAGATTCGGAACCAGTCCGAGACTCCTGGCGTGCTGCGCGATCTCGAACAGGTCTTTTCTCTCAAGCGCTTCCCCGCCGCCCATCGCGACATGAAAAACCTTCTGTCGCGCCAGGACTTCCAGGGCCAGCTTCATGGCTCGCGTGTCGAGTTCCTCTCCGTTCGCCGGGCCGGCGTCCATGTAACAGTGCGGGCACTCTCCCGTGCAGCGATTTGTTACGGCGAAGTGCACCTCGGTCGGAGCCGTCAGAACCCCGATTTCGTCTTCCGCGCCGGACCAGCGGGATGACTCGCCCAGACCCATTTCACGCATGAAGTTGCGGTCCACGTATGCCAGAAAGGGCGGATGCTCGCCGGCGACTATCCCGCCGAAATTCTCGAAGCGGTACCGGATCTTGTCCTTGCACTGCTCAATCATTGCCTGCCTGACTCCCGCCTTGCTCTGGTGCGCGGCAATGAACTTTGACCCACTCCGCGAAGAGCTCGCGGGATGGATCCGTGCCCTGCCAGTATTTGTCGTCCATGACTTCAAGCTCGATTCCGCGAAAACGGCGCGGATCCGTCAGGATATACGGCTGGGGATGCGGATGGCGAAAGTAGTAGGCGCCCCCCGGAAAGACACCGGGATTGTCTTCCGCCGGAATAAGAACGGCCGATGCGACATCGGCCCTTTCGCGAAAATCCACAACCAGGGCCGACAGCAGGATTAGAGCCGCCAGGCCGCTGAATGCGGTTCGTGCGCCCCTATTCAAAATCAGCCGTGCTCCCGTCGATAAAGCAAGAACGCCCAGGATGCCCGTGCAGCCGTAGATAAAAAGAGTCCTGAGTATTTCGCAGCCGGGATTTCCGGGCAGAGCACGAACCAGGGAAGGAAATGCGGTACGCAGCCTGTCGGCAACATAGTGGCCGGCTTCAAAGCCTCTGCCGATCATGAATGCCGCGCAAAAGAAGACCAGCGCCCAAAGCGCCATGACCGCCGCCCAGCCGGCAAGATGCGCCGGCCGGATCCATCGCCACGGGCGGCAGCCGTAGAAAACAACCGCGGTTAAAACCAGCGAGCACCAGAGTACTATCCGTGCGGCCGCGCCGGAGACAAGCCTGTAGTACTTCGGCTCGGCCTCACGCAGGAGTTCCGAAACCGGCACGAGCATGTCGATGGCCGGCTTCAGTTCTTTGGCTCTTTTCAGGGCGCGGGTTGCCTCCGCGTAGCGCCCGAGATAGATCTGTATCTTGCCGAGCAGACAGTACGCCTCGGCGAGACGGTAGTAGCCGGGGCTTGACGCGATAAGCCGCTCGAGAGCGACAACCTGCTCCCGGCGCTTGTCCGCCAGGGACGCACTGCCCGAGCTGTCCGTGAAACGGACAATGCCCCGCAGGTCATCCAGCAGGCCGTCCTGCCGGGCAAACGCCGCCTGCTGCTCCAGGACGGCCCGTTGACGGGAAACCGCTTCCTTGAGCAGGGGGTGAGCCGGGTCCGGTACCAGCCCCCTGATTTCTCGGCACAGCGAGAGGGCCATTTCGTAGTTGCCGACATCCCTCTCGTAAAATCGCACCATGGCCATAAGCGCCCGAGCGCGTTCCGCGCCCGCCACGGACTCGTCGGCGAGCGTCGACCTGAGCAGCTCGACGCCGCCTGCGTAATCGCCTTTCTCAAAGAGCACCTCCGCCCGCGAAGCGGCATCGGCGCCAGGCGCGCCGGACGCTGAAGCGACCGCTGCCCCGAGAAGAACCGTCAACAACGCACCTCGTATCATTGTTCGCGATCCCCGGCGGCTGAATCCGATCGGTTGCCCGGATTGCTCGGGGACTCCTCTTCCTTGCCCCGGCGGCGTCCGAACGCGGCAGCAATCACCGCCGCCGCAGTCCCGAATATCACGGGCAGCGCCAGCATGGCCCTCGGTAGCGCATAGAAGGCGGTGAGCTCAGAGCCCATCGAACTGGAATTCGGATTGTAGCCGCGCTTGACCCTCAGGATGCGCCCGGCAGACGATTCAGCTCCGCCGGCGCGCGTTGCGGAACCATCTTGACTGCCAGCCGATTGCAGGCCGTTTTGAGTGTCCATCTTTGTCCCCCCTGCGACTACCGACCCCCGCTGCTCCCATCACCGCAGCAGTATACAGGTCGCTCAGGCAGTTACTAGATTTTTTGCCCTTGGTCGGCACGTCCGTCGAATGTTAGAATACACGTATGAACAAATGGTTTTCAGGGCCGAAGCGCTTAACTTGGCCCCGGGTACAGGAGAAGGAGCACTGTATAGAATGAAGAGAATCCGCGGCCTTGCCGCTTTTCTCGGCATATCGATCGCCTGCGCGAATGCCTCGGCGCAGTCATGGAAGTTTGTGGTCACCGGCGACAGCCGCGGCGGCGGAAGCGGTGCGAATGAGGTCAATACCGCCGTGCTCGGCGAAATGGCTGTCGCCATAACCAACGAACAGCCCGATCTTGTGATGTTTTCGGGCGACCTGGTGGAGGGCTATCCCGCCACCCAGCCCGCTTTCGAGCTCTGGACCAACGCGATGGGGCCGGTCTATAAGGCAGGCATCCCCGTGCTCGTGGTGCGCGGAAACCACGATAGAGGTACGGGTTGGGTTGAGGTCTTCGGCGCCGATATCCCGGACAACGGCCCGCCGGGCGAGATCGACCTGACCTACTGGGTTACCAACAAGAACGCCATCTTCATCGCTTTCGACAACTACACTGCCGCCCACCAGGTTAACCAGCCCTGGCTCGACGCGGTGCTTGCATCGAACAACCTGCCGCACGTTTTTTCGATGGGTCATGAGCCGGCGTTCAGCGTCTGGCACCCGGATTGCCTCGACGACTATCCCGCGCAGCGCGACGCTTTCTGGACCAGTCTCGCCGAGGCCGGCGCAAAAGTCTACTTTTGCGGCCACGACCACTTCTACGACCACATGCGCCTGGACGACGGGGACGGCAATATCGAGAACGATCTGCACCAGTTCCTGGCGGGAACAGCAGGCGCCCCGCTTTACGTCGACGATCCATATGACGGCGACAACGGCGTCTGGACGCCCGTCCGCTATCTTCATGAGAGGCAGCACGGGTACCTGCTCGTGACGATTGACGAGTACCTTGCGACCGTCGAGTGGAAGCACCGCGCGTCTCCGGGCGTTTACACGACGGCCGAAACGTTCAGCTACAGCGTAATCGACCAGTACAGGGCGGGCCGGCCGTACCCTCCCGACGCGACGACCGCGGCGCCGGCGGATGCGGATCTGCGTTGGCAATCGGTCGCGTCAGTACTGTCTCACGACGTGTACTGGGGCACCAACGAGGCATCCGTGACCGGCGCGACTACGAATTCGCCGCTGTTCATGGGCAACCAGCCGGGAACGAGTTACGATCTGGCATTTCTGGACTATCTTGAGTCGTACTACTGGCGGATTGACGAGCACCTTGCTTCCGGAACGGTCCTGACGGGGCATGTATGGCGGTTCACCACCAAGGCGCGGTTGGACCACGGCGCGAGCGCTCCCGTTCCGGCTGATGGAGCTTCACTCGTGTCCCCCGAAACAGATCTCAATTGGACGGCCGGAGGCGACTCGGCGGTCCACCGCGTCTTCCTGGGAACCAACGCGGCCCAGGTCGCCGCCGCCACCACCAACTCCCCGCAATACCGCGGAAGCCAACTCGCCGCAACGTACGATCCCGACGCGCTCGAGTATGTCAGCTCCTATTACTGGCGGGTGGACGAGGAACTTGCCGACGGCGCAATTGTCACCGGCGCCGTCTGGAGTTTCTCCACGAGGCCCGTTCCAAGGACGCTTCATGTGGCAACCGGCGGCTTGAACAATCCGCCCTACACAAACTGGACGGACGCGGCACTCGAAATCGCATCGGCCCTGGAAGCGGCTCTTGAAGGAGACACGATCCTCGTGGGCAGCGGGGTCTACGGGCTGTCGTCCACCCTGGCGGTCACCAACGGTGTCAGACTGCAAAGCGCCGGCGGCCGCGACAGCACGATTATCGACGGCGGCAATGCCGTGCGCTGCGTCGAGATCAGCCATGAGGATGCGGTCGTCAGCGGCTTCACGATTCGCAACGGACTTGCCCTGATAGGCGGTGGTGTCTTTATCAATCTCGCCGGCGCGCTGGAAAACTGCCTGGTAACCGGCAACGTGACAAGCGGCAGCAACAGCGACGGCGGCGGCGTGCTTTGTTCCTGGGGAGGGCTTGTCAAAGACTGTGAGATCGTCGGCAACACCGCCGGCGACGACGGCGGCGGCGTGGCCTGCAAGGACGGGGGCGAGGTCCGGAACTGCATCGTGAGAGGCAACGTGTGCGCGGATACGGGCGGGGGTGTCTACTTGAGCGGCGGCGCGGTGTGGGGATCGCTGATATTCGACAATGAAGGGCCCAATGGCGGCGGTGTATACACCAAGGAAGGCGGCGCCGTGCGCAATTGCACCATAACAGCGAATCGAACTTCGGGTGAAGGAGGCGGCATCTGGTTCGGCGACATCGGCACGGTAATGAACTGCATCGTCTATCACAACACCGGTGCACAACCCGCTACGCGTAACCTGGGCGGCAACGTTCAGGGGATGTTTTACAGTTGCACCATCCCCGACCCGAGCGGTGTCGAGGTTGTCACCAACGATCCGCAATTCGTTGATTTCGACGGCGGCAACTATCGGCTGTCGGCGGATTCGCCGTGTATTGACCGGGGCGGCGACCTGGTCGGCACGGCGCCCGACCTGGACGGCGTGCCGCGGCCGCTGGACGGCGACGACAACGGCGAAGCCGCGATGGATATGGGCTCCTACGAGTTTGCGCATCAAGGGGCCGATACGGACGGCGACGGGCTTTTCGACGCCTTTGAGGTGCTGGGTGGTCTGAATCCGAGAGAAGCGGCGGGCAACGACGGCCCCGGCGGCGACCCGGACGGGGACGACCTGAACAACCTCGGCGAGCAAACGGCCGATACGCACCCGAATGACAAAAGCTCCGTCCTGCGCCTGACCGGGATCCTGTCCTCGCTGGAAAATGTAAGGGTGGAGTGGCAGGGCGGAGTCTCGGCCCGGCAGTATCTGGAGTTCCGCGACGATCTGATTTCAACCGCGGCCAACTGGAAAGTGATCTTTACCAACCCGCCGCCAACGGCTGTTACAACCAACTTCATCGGCGGCGGCCCCACGAACTCAGCCGGGTTCTACCGCCTGCGGGCGGTTCGCCCGTGACGGTTGGGCGGCCGTCGCCATCGATACGTAACAGGGCTTGCGGGAGAACCGTTTCCACGAGACCGTTCAATCGGGCAGCGTGGTGACCCCGCCGTCGATCCCGACCACCTGACAGGTGATGGGAACCTTGCGTTCCGCCTGCTCGGCCGCCGCCTGCGCCAGGCGCAGCAGACCGCGGCAGCACGGCACCTGCATGATCATGACAGTGAGGGAATTGATTCTTGCCTCGTCGATCAGGGCCTTGAGCTTCTCAAGGTAAATCTCCTGCCCCTCGTCCAGTTTTGGGCAGGCGATGGCCAGAGCCTTGCCCTTCAGATGCTCGCCGTGGAAGGCGCCCCGCGCAAATGCCGTACAGTCGGCGGCCAGCAACAGGTCCGCGCCGCGGTAATGCGGCGCCGCCGGCGAGATCAGGTGCAGTTGAATGGGCCAGTGCGTCAGTTGCGAAGGCTGCGGGCCCGTGCCGCCCTCTTCCCGCTGACCGCGCGGTGAGAAGCTCATGCTGCGCATGCCCGGACACCCGCCGTGCGCGGCGGGACCTTGCGGCGGCGCCGAATCGGCATCGTTTTCATCCCCGGGGGGACTCTCGACGCCTTTTTCGCGGAGAACGGCCTGCGCTTCCCGCAGGTAATCGTATTCGCCGTGTTCGCGCAAATGCTCCAGATGCGCCCGGATCGTATTAGGGCCCTGCTTCACTATATTCTCCATCACCTTGCGCTCGCTGTAAGGTTCCGCTTCGCGTTCTTCGATGGTGATGGCTCCTTCCGGGCAGGTGCCGAGGCACGCGCCCAGTCCGTCGCAGTACAGGTCGCCGACAAGCCGGGCCTTGCCGTCGATAAGCTGGATGGCGCCTTCGGGGCAGCCCGGTATGCACGCGCCGCATCCGGTACACTTCTCTTCGTCGATACGGATTATCTTCCGCTTCAAGCCGTCATCTCCTTTCTGCTTTTGCCGAAAACCGATCTGTGCTTACTTATTCGGACTCGATACTATTATGCCTTGCGATTCCAAACCTTGACCCGGATCAAGAAGAGGCGTCTTTTTTTGATAACGACCACGGCTGTCAATTTGTGTTCGACAAAAAGCCATGCGACGGTTTCCTGCAGGGGGACGGCATGAGCGCAAAACGCATCGTTAACATATTGGGCGCCGTCGACTACTTTCGAGGCCTGTCGGAGCGCAGCCGCTCGGCCCTGGCCGAGGTATGCCGCATGCGGGCCGTTCCCAGGGGGGAATACCTGTTCTATGAAGGCCGGCGCGGCGCGTACATGTGCGTGCTGGCAACCGGCCGCATGCAGCTTGTCAAAACGTCCGAGCAAGGCCGCGAGATAGTGATCAAGACCGTTGAGCCCGGAGAGATCTTCGCCGAGGTTGTGCTTTTCGAGCGCGACACATATCCGGTCAGCGCGATGGCCGTGGAGCCGAGCGAAGTGGTGCTTCTGCCGAAAAGCGGAATCAGGCGTCTGCTGTCGGACTCGCCTTTCCGCGAGGAATTCGTCGCCCACCTGATGCAGCGCCTTCGGTACCTGGCCGACCGGGTCCTGTACATGACGACCTATGACGTGGAGGAGCGTTTCTTCCGTTTCCTGGCCGAGCAGTATGGAATGCGGCAGGAGTACAGGATCGCCCTGTCCAAAAAGCATATCGCGGCCGCTATCGGCACTGTGCCCGAGACGCTCTCTCGCCTGAAGGAGCGGCTCGTATCACGCGGCACACTGGAATGGTCGGGACGCACCATTCGCCTTCAGCCCGGCTTCTGGGAACGGCGCCGGGTCTGATATCCCTCCCACTTGGTCCGTACAAACCACCCTTGCGCATTCAGGCAGATCTTCACCGGTATCGGCATCACCGGCACTTCTATCAGTACGCCGACAGCAGTCGGAGGGAATACAACACCGGTTTGCCGCGCTTGTCCGCTTGAAACAGGCCCGCGGAGCGCCGCCGTCAGATGCTTCGACACGCTGGACGAAACCACCGTGGGGGGTCAGACCATTACATGCTGCTTGTCGGGCCCACGAGATGGACCCCAAGATCGCGCAGGGCCCGCACCCACGACGCGATGGCCTCGTCGCCGGGAGTTTGCCCGGCGTCGGCATCGCCGGCCCTGAGGCCGAGGTAGTCGCGTTTGCCGGTGCCCATGCGGTGGTAGGGAATCACCTCGGCCCCCAGCAGGTTCGGCATGGAGGCGATCAGGTCGGCAGCGGATGCTAGGTGCTCGGGCCGGTCGTTGAGCCCCGGGACAATCGGCAGGCGGATGAGAATCTCAGCGCCGCGGTCGTGCAGGCCCCGCAGGTTGGCCAGTATCTGTGCGTTGTCAGCGCCCGTGAACTCGCGGTGAAGCTTCGAGTCGGTTTCCTTGATGTCGTAAAGCCACAGATCGACGCTGCCTGCGACGCGGTCAAAACGTTCGCCGGCCACCTGCCCGCAGGTTTCGACGGCCGTGTGCAGACCGGCGAACTTTGCACCGACCAGCAGCGCCTCCGCAAACTCGATCTGCGCCAGTGGCTCTCCGCCCGAAAGCGTCATGCCCCCGCCGGACGTCTCGTAAAAGTCGCGGTCACGCAGCACTTCGTCGAGCACCTCGCCGGCCGTCGTGTCGTAGCCGATCAACTCCAGCGCCCCGGCATAGCATTCCTCGGCACACAAGCCGCAGGCCTTGCAGCGATTGCGGTCGAGGCGGTGGGTGCCACCGGCCATCAGGTGGGCATTGCGCCTGCAAACGCGGAAGCAATATCCGCACCCGATGCACTTGTCGACCCGGAACGACAGCACGGGCGCGGCGGTGAATCCTTCGGGGTTGTGACACCACACGCACCGAAGCGGGCACCCCTTCAGGAACACGGTCGTGCGAATGCCCGGGCCGTCATGTATGCTGAACCGCTGCACCTGAAAAATGCGGCCGGTGATGGCGGTGGTGGTGGAGGAACTCATGGTCGGCTTCGTCCCTGCAGGCTGTTCAGTTCTTTCCATGGCGGATGATCATGCTTCGACGGAAAGCCGGCTCAGTCCCATTTTGCCTTACTCGAACTCGGTCCGGGCGATTACTTCATCCTGCAATTCCTTTTGAAGCGAGGTGAAGTAGTCGCTGTATCCCGCGACGCGAACGACCAGATCGCTGTAATCTTCGGGGTTTTCAACGGCCGCGTGCAGCGTGTCGGCCGACACGATGTTCATCTGGATCTCAAACCCGCCTCGCCGCAGGTAGGTCTCGATGACTGCCCGGACGGCCTGCCGGTCGCCGGGTCGTTCGAGCATGCTGCGTGAGAACCGCACGTTCTGCACGAGCCCGCCCAGGGCCTTGCGATGCGACCACTTGGTCGTCGACAGAATGGCTGCCGTCGGCCCGCAGGTTTCGCGCCCCTGGGATGCACCGGCCCCGTCCGCGAAGGCAGCCCCGGCCAGTCGTCCATCCGGAGTCGCGCCGGTCCGTTGGCCCAGCCTGGCGTGGTTGACGTGGCAGAAGAAGCCCGGAACGTACCGGTGGCCGCCGACGGACTGGGCCTCGGTGATGTCGCACAGGCGTCCGGCGAGGGCCACGGCGATCGCGTCGGCACGGTCATCGTCGTTTCCGTACTTCGGCATGCGGGTCATGATACGCCGCCGCAGCGGCTCGTGGCCCTCGAAGTTGGCGGCACAGATCGCGTAGAGGTCGCCCAGGGTCATCTCGCGGTTTCGAAAGACCAGTTCGTCGACGGCCACAAGGCTGTCGGTCAGGTTGGCCAGGCCGACGAACGAGTTTTCAGCCCAGTGATAACGGCATCCGCCGCGGTCGTGTTCGATGCCGCGATCGAGGCAGTCGTCGATCAGGCAGCTGGCAAACGGCAAGCATCCGGTTTGTTCGCGCTGGGTCCACACCCCGTCGAGGTTGGCGGCCGTGTCACGCACTTCGGTTTCGAGAATCTCAAGCGTGCGAGCCTGCAGTTCCTCGAGCGTTTTCGCCGCCGGGGTCTGGCCTGCCGATTCGCGACGCATCGCCTCCAGCAGGGCCCCGGTAACGTTGTGATAGCGCGTGGCCACCCAGATGTTGCTGTTGCCGACCGTTTTGATCTCCACACAGGTCGAGTTCATGAAATTGTGGCTGTCGGACACCGAAACCCCGTGGTCCTGCAGACCGGCGGCGATCAAGTCGTCGTTGTAGAAGGCCGGATCGTTGACTCCGCTGGTAAGCATGCGCATCGCGAACTCGACCAGTTCGTCGGGCGTCTGTTCGTTCCACGCGATCGCCAGCGTCGGGTAACACAGTTTTGTGGCCTCGCGGGCGGCCAGAGCCAGATAGGTCACCGGGTTGACGACGTTCTGCCCGCCGGGCCCGCGCCCGGCCACGATAATTCCCACGGCCAGACCGAACGGGCACGTGCGGTTGACCTGGATGTACATGCAGTTGAGGATGTCCAGCGCCCGCTGCGGGGTCAATCGCCCGGCCGCTATGTCGGCGGCGTAGAAGCGGTCGAGGGTGCGGTCGATACGGCCGTAGCACGTCATCACGTGTTCTTCACCAAACCACGCGGCCACGTACGTCAGGAACATCAACTGGCAGGCTTCGTGGAACGTTTGCGGGGGCCGATTTGCAACTGCCCGGCAGGTCTCCGCGATGGCCTCGTCGTCGCAGGCATCGGCGACGCGGACGATGAACGCCTGGAATGCTTGCATGGCGATTCGGCAGGCGTCGTAGAAGGCCCGCTGCTCGTCGCTGATATCGCGGGCGGCCCGCGCGGCGGTGATCTGCTCAACCAGCCCGCCGACGCCCTGGTCGAACAAACGCTCGTAGTTGGGGTGGAAATGCCCCCGGTCGCCGCCAGGGAAGGGGGGAACGTTTTCGAGCGCCTTGCGGGCATAGTCGATTTCGTTCTGCTCGGCGTCACTGAGTTTCCGCCCGATGAGCGGCTTGCCGACGATCAGTTCCCCGTCTTCCACTTCGACTGGCATTGCCGCCAGCCGGGCGGCAAAGCGCCGTGCCCTCCAGACCTGCCAGTCTTCGTCGTCGGTGTGGGTCCTCCAGGCTGCAGCCTCGGCGAGAGTAAACTCGTTGATCTGCCACCACCCGTTCTGAACGCTCTTCTGGATAGCCAGGGCCTTGTCACGGAGGGCCTTGATTGCCCCGGAAAGTGTGAGCGAGACATCCTGATTAACGCCAGGAATCCTTATCATTTCACTGCGCTGCCGTATCATTTCGAGCCTGCTGACAGAAGGTCGCTCTTCAGGGGGACGGACACCCGCCCGCTGAGACCGTCCTGAAGAAGCGCTTTCGCGGGCAAGACAGTAGCCGAGGCGGGCAGCAGACGTCAAAATTAAGTTTCGCATGGGTCTGGGACGGTCGTGACGCATCCAATGGCCCCGGGCAGGATCAAGGAATGGCAGAGGGGTACATGCGCAGCCTGCTGAGGGCAGATGACGCGCTCTGTGGCAATGACGCATTGGCCGACCGGGCGGAGCTTCATCTTGACGCCTGCTACCCGCCTCGGCTAAGTTCGTTTCCATGATGGCGCTCCTTCAGGCCGGTCCCGGCAGGCGTTCGCCCCCCCGCCCGAAAAGCGATTTCTTGTCAGAATCTACAAGTGGGTGGTGCCATTCTCCTCATCCGCGACATCCGTGTGATCCGTGGTTCTCTTCTACACTTCGTGCTGGTCCGGAGCGGCGGGGGTTTAGCGGGCTGCCGGACGTACAACGGGAGGATCGTGTCTATGCCTAAGTTCAAGGTGGTGGTTACCGATTACGTTTTCGAGAACTTCGAGCAGGAAGAGGCGGTGTTCGCACCACTGGATGTGGACCTGGTGATCCGCCAGGCCAAGGACGCGGCCGAGCTGATGGACGACGTTGCCGATGCCGACGCTATTCTGAACTGCTACCTCCCGGGTATGAACCGCGAGCTGTTGCAGCACGGCAAGAAGCTGAAGGTGGTTGTGCGCTACGGTATCGGAGTCGACACCATCAACATCCCCGACTGCACCGAGCTGGGTATCATGGTCGCAAACGTTGATGACTACTGCATCAACGAAGTGGCCGACCATGCCATGGCGCTTTTCCTAACGCTCGCCCGCAAGATTGCATCCTCGGGCCGCAGGACCAGGGCCGGTGAATGGTCGCTGGCATACGTGAAGCCGCTGCCGGCGATCCGCGAGATGACGGCGGGGATCATCGGGTTCGGGAGGATCGGGCAGGCGATCGCGGAACGCCTCGCCCCCTTCGGTGTGAAGATCATCTTCGCGGACCCAGGTGTTGACGACGGCGCGGGGCTTGCCGCCAAGGTTGAGTTCGACGAGCTATTGGCACAGTCGGACGTGATCTTCGTGCAGTGTCCTTCCAACGAACACACAAAGCGCCTGATCAATGATGAATCCATATCGCAAATGACCAAGGCACCGCTTATCATCAATGCCGCCCGGGGAGCTATCGTTGACACGGATGCGCTCGTCCGCGCCCTGGCAAGCGGCAAGATCTCGGGCGCGGGCCTGGATGTACTGGAAGATGAGAAGGGCGTGATGGCGGACGAGAACCACCCGCTGAGGACCATGGGTAACGTGGTGCTGACGCCGCACAGCGCGTGGGTCTCGAACAAGGCCCTCCCGGAACTGCAGCGGCGCGCGGCGCTACAGGCGGCAATGGTGCTGCGGGGGGAGAGGCCGACTAAACTGTTGAATCCGGAAGTGTTGAAGTCTTTTGGTCGAAAAAGGGAGATGGTGAATGAGGATTGCGAGGATCGAGGTAGACGGCGCAGCAAGGTATGCAACAGTCGTGGATGACGGGTTTAGCCTGATCGAGGGCGATATCTTCGGGGACTGGACGGAGACTGGGCAGGTGATGGCCATGCACGAGGCAAAGCTGCTGGCGCCGGTGGATCCGCCGCAGATCGTCGCGATCGGCCTGAACTATAAGCGTCACGCGGTCGAAAGCGGCATGGCAATCCCCGCCCTGCCCCTCCTGTTCGTGAAGACTTCGAACACCATCACCGGCACGGATTGCCCGGTGATCCTTCCGCGGATCGCCCCGAACGAGGTGGACTACGAGGTCGAACTCGTGATCGTCATTGGCAAGGAGTGCAAGAACGTGGCCGAAGCGGACGTCGACGACTACATCCTAGGCTACACGATCGGCAACGACGTGAGTGCGCGTGACTGCCAGCTCAAGATCGACAAGCAGTGGGCGCGCGGCAAGTGCTTCGACACGTTCGCGCCGATCGGCCCCTGGATCGAAACGGAGCTGGACGGTGACAGCACGGATATCAGCCTGACGCTGAATGGGGAAACGATGCAGGACTCGAACACATCCGACCTGGTCTTCTCCTGCCGCGAGCTGGTGAGCTTCATCTCGCAGAACATGACACTGGCCCCCGGAAGCATCATCATGACCGGCACTCCGGAGGGAGTAGGTTTCGGCCGCAAGCCGCCGGTGTTCCTGCAGGCCGGGGACGTTATGTCGGCGACGATCGCGGGGATCGGGACTCTCCGCAACCAGGTCGTTGCGGAGTAGACCGTAACCAGGATCCTGGATTCCGGGTTGTGGATTCGGGAAGACGGGCTTCACGCCCCTGCTCCAGGGCCATGCGGTCACTGTGCGGGGTAGGCGTCAACATGGAGACAGGAACGCCCGCAAAAACGCGCAAGAAGTAACAGATAGCTGAGGAACAGAGAAAGAGGTGACAAATGGAACTGAAGAGCCGGTTGTTGATTGACGGGAAGTGGCGTGATGCTTCTGACGGCGGGACGTTCGACGTGCTCAATCCTGCCACCAACGAGTTGATCGCCACGGTCGCCAAGGGCACGAAGGCCGATCTCGATAAAGCCGTGGCTGCTGCGCAGAAGGCGTTTGATTCTGAATGGCGGGCCATGAACCCGTTTGCACGCAGCGCACTGATCCACAAGGCGGCGGATATCGTTGCCGAGAACGCCGAGTTCCTCGCAAAGGTCGAGACCGATGATGTGGGCAAGCCGATCTTTGAAAGCACGAACATCGACGTGGCGGGTGCGGTAGCGACCCTCCACTACTTCGCGGACATCGCTGTCGATATCGGTGGTGAGGTAATCCCCTCGCCGTACAACGAAGTCATGGACTACACCATCCACGAGCCGCTCGGCGTGGTGGGTGCGATCATTCCCTGGAACTTCCCGTTTCTGATAGCGGCGCGGAAACTGGGCTCGGCCCTGGCCGCGGGTAACACGGTGGTTATCAAGCCCTCGTCCATGGCGCCGCTGAGCACACTGCTGCTGGGTGAATGCTTCAGGCTGGCAGGCGTCCCGGACGGCGTAGTGAACGTGGTAACAGCCGCGGGTTCCGACACGGGCGAGGTTTTCACCGAGGCCGGTCCGATCCAGGAAGTGAGTTTCACGGGCTCGACAGAGGTCGGCGCCATTCTATACGGCAACTGCACCAAGGGGATGAAAGGCTGCACGCTGGAGCTCGGCGGCAAGGGCGCGGGAGTCGTCTTGCCGGACTGCGACATGGACGAAACCGTGGCAGGGACGCTGTTCGGCGTGTATCTGAACCAGGGCGAGTGCTGCTGCGCATTGACCCGCCTGGTCGTGCACGAGGATGTATACGACGAGTTCGTCAAGCGATTTGTTGACGGGGTCAAGGGCATCAAGGTGGCCATGCCCATGGATGACGACTGCCGGATGGGCCCGCTGGTGAGCTCCGACCATCTCGACAAGGTGATGGCCTACGTCGAAGCCGGCATTAAGGAAGGCGCAACACTGCTTTGCGGCGGCAACAGGCTGACGGACGGCGAGCTGGGCAAGGGCAACTTCATGGAGGCGACGGTGTTCGCCGATGTCACGCGCGACATGAAGATTTGGCAGGAAGAGATCTTCGGGCCGGTTGTAGTGATCACCAAGGCATCATCGGTGGACGAGGCCGTTGAGCTGGCGAACGACACCTGCTACGGGCTGGCTACCAGTGTCTGGACGACCGGTCTGAAGACCGCGCACACGATTGCACCGAAGATCGACTCGGGCACGGTTTGGTTCAACCTGCATAACTTCGTCTTCCCCTGCGGCCCGTATGGCGGCTACAAGGCCAGCGGCCTCGGGAGCGAACTCGGCCGTGAGGGCGTGCTGGCCTTGACGCGTACGAAGAACGTCATGGTCAGCCTGTTCCCTGACGGTTTTGCCTGGTACTGAGCGCTGCTGGAGCAGCACTCCGTTGTGGGCGGAGAACAGGGCCACCCGTTAGAGGCGGGCGTCAAAAGATGCACACCTCCTCGGTTCCCCTGAGCCGGTGCAGTGATCTGGTCATAGCATTTTTGCGTGGCCCGTCCTCGCTTCGCTTCGACGCGGCAGTCTTCGTGAGCCGTAAGGCGAACGAAGACTGGTCGAGCCTCAATCGTCGAACTCGATCCTGGTTTGAGGCCCACTATCCGAAATCATGACCGGCGATTCAAGGTATCTGTCCTGGCTGCCAGACTATGGAAGCCGGGACGGTAGCTGAGAACCGGAGACCACCGCGCTGCGCGCGGTGGTACTACTACCCACGGCGCTGCCGCGCCGTAGGTCTACGCCCGTCCCGCGTGCGCCGGACGTGTCACGCGGG
>Ga0180435_10000297_pt1 | contig 51045 bp, 49 predicted proteins | sample SS_ome_3_FD_132467 | JGI IMG/M metagenome (GOLD analysis project Ga0180435, IMG submission 132467) | Hypersaline lake sediment archaeal communities from the Salton Sea, California, USA - SS_3_S_1 metaG | ecosystem: Environmental > Aquatic > Non-marine Saline and Alkaline > Hypersaline >... | reverse complement strand
TCTGGGATAGCGATGCGAGACTTAGGCTCGGTGCGTGGCTCGATGATCCGGATCATGGCCGAACCGCTGCCCAATGGTTGGCTTACCTCGCTGCCCACGAGGATGACGGTGACCCCTTTGAGGAGTATCTGCTTCGTCGACCACTGCAGGATGTTCTCAGCGAGGGCCGCTCCGCCGGGGGAAGCGGATTCGTAATGCGGTCTGGCTGGTGGCCGTGGCGACGTCGGAGAACGCCCCGGCTCAACTGATCCCGGACGGCGGCGAGGGCGCGTCATACCGCTGCGACGGAGCCTGCCCGGTCGTCGGTGACGCGGAATTGCCGGTGACGTCGGTACGATCGACGCTGCATGAATGTCGTGATTGTGCTCTTGCTCATATTCGTGATGGTGGGCTTCAACGCGCTGTACGTCGCTGCGGAGTTCGCCACTGTGGGCTCGCGGCGTTCGCGTGTGCAGGAATCCGCCGAGACGGGGAGCGGACCGGCCGCAGGCCTCCTGGCAATCCTCCGTGACCCCACGCGGCTCGACAACTATGTCGCTGCTTGCCAGATCGGCATCACCCTGTCCAGCATCGTCGCCGGTGCCTACGGTCAGGCCCAGCTCGTCCCGCTCCTCGAGGAGCGGTTCGGAAGTGCCAGCCCCACGATCGCCGTGGTCATCGTGCTGCTCTTCATCACGGCCCTGCAGGTTGTGCTCGGCGAGCTCCTACCCAAGACCATCGCACTTCGATATCCCGAAACCCTGGCGATCGCCACGCTTCCGCCGCTGCGGATCAGCCAATGGTTGCTGCGTCCGCTCGTCGCCCTCTTCAACGGATCTGCGTTTGCCATCATGCGGCGGCTCGGACTCAACATCGACCATTCCCACTCCCACGTGCACTCGCCGACCGAGCTCGCCGGCCTGTATCGGGAGAGCGCGGCCGGCGGGCTGATCGACCCGGACGAGCGACGGATGCTGACCGGGGCGCTCGCAGTCACCAACCGGGTCGTCCGCGAAATCATGACGCCGCGGCGCCGCCTGGTGACGATCGAAGCTTCGACTCCGATCGCCGATGCGCTGGCGGAGCTCTCGGCCAGTCCACACTCACGTTTCCCCGTCACCGAGGACGGCGAGGACATCGTCGGCCTCGTCACCCTTCGTGACCTCTTCCTCGCTACCGAGAAGGGGACGGCGGCAACCGTCGCCGAGTTCGCCGAGGAGCCGATGATCGTCGGAGAGGTGTTCGAGGTCCCATCGCTGATGAGCGCTTTTGCGCAACGGGGGATTCACGTGGCGATGGTGGTGAACGAGTTCGGATCGATCTCCGGGCTGGTCACCCGCGAGGACGCTCTCGAGGAGGTCTTCGGCGAGCTTTACGACGAGTTCGACGAAGAGCCCGATCCGATCACGGTCATCGGGTCGGAGGTCTCCGTTCGGGGCGACGTGCTGCTGACAGTGCTCAACCAACGCTTCGCGCTGGCCCTGCCCATCGACCGTGCCGACACCGTCAGCGGCTACGTGTGGCAGCACCTCGGCCGGCTTCCGGTTGAGGGCGACACGGTGCCGCTCGTTACCCGGAGAACGATCGCTGACAGCAGCAGCGACCCCGCCGCAGGCCAGCCGCATCCGTCACTCCGGGTCGACTCGGTCGACGGAACCCTCGTCGAGCGGGTGAGCTTCAGCCTCCCCGCCGAAGAACCAGAAGCGGGCCCGGCATGAATGTGAACCTGCTCGCCGTCAACGTCGTGACCGAAGTGGCCTTACCGATCGTTGCCGTCATCGCCCTGGTAGCGGTCAACGGTGTGTTCGTAGCCGCCGAGTTCTCACTCGTGGCCAGCCGCCGGTCACGCATCGACACACTGGCGAGCGGTGGCAACCGTGGTGCCGGGTGGCTCCTCAAAGTGTTCGATCGCCCCACCGGCAAGGACAGCTACATCGCCGTGGCCCAGCTTGGCATTACCCTCGCCTCGATCGGCCTCGGTATGTACGGTGAGCCCGCCATCGCCCACTGGCTGTACGACCCCTTCGAGTCGCTTGGCTTGTCCGAGGCTGTGGCGCATACGGTCGGATTCGTCGTGGCCCTCAGCATCATCACGTACCTCCACGTCGTGCTCGGTGAGATGATCCCGAAGGCTTTGGCGCTGTCCGCGCCCGAAGGAACCAGCTTGCGGGTCCATCCCGTGATGCGGACTTTCAGTCTTCTGTTCCGGCCTGCGGTCGCCTTCCTCAACTGGACGGCGTTCTCGCTGATGCGACTACTCCGCATCCCCGAACCCGACAAAACGCTGTCGCTGTACAGCCCCGAGGAACTGGCCATCGTCACCGACGAGTCGGCTGCGGGGGGTGAGCTTCCCGAGCTGCAGCGCGAGATCATCCGGAACATCTTCGAGCTCGAGGACCTAACCGCCGACGAACTGATGACGTCGCGCGGTCAGATCCAGGCGATCGAACACGATGCCGGCCGAGCCGCTATCGCCGCTCGGATCGAGGCGTCGCCGACCTCGCGCTACCCGGTCTTCGTCGAAGATCTCGACCACGTCATTGGGATCCTCCACGTAAAGGACTTCGTCCGGGTCAGCCAGTCCGACGATCACGTCGAGCTCGAGTCGCTTCTTCGGCGGCTCCCAACGGTGGGGGGCAAGACCAGCGCCGACGTTTTGCTTGCCCGATTCAGGAACGAACGGATCCACGCGGCCCTCGTGGTCGACGAACTCGGCAGCACGATCGGGCTCGTCACCCTCGATGACATCATCTCCGAGGTGATCGACGATCCGGCCGGAGACCACGACCTTCCCGCGGTCGTCCACGACGACGGGTCGATCACGCTCGATGGCGAGACCACCCTCACCGAACTGCTCGAGGACTACGGCTTCACCTTCGAACACGACGCAGTAACGACGCTCGCCGGCCTGGTCCTGGCCGAAACCGGCACCCTGCCAACTGCCGGCGATCGAGTCGAGTCGCAGGGCCATGAGCTCACGGTCGAAGCTGTCGACGGCTACAAGTTGACCCAGATCCGGGTCGCCCGGCTCGACGAACCCAACTCAGGCTCTGCTTCGGACCACTAGATCGCGCAGTCAGCGCGGCGGCGTCACGAGCGGTCGGATCGGGCCTTGTGGAGCGAAGGCACAGTGGATGTGCCGTCGGCGCGGCTGGTCCGTCAACACACGAAACCGGTGCTTGGAAGAGACCTCGGTCGATTCGGCGAGCGACAACAGATTCCACATCATGGATCCGACCCGCTCAGTCGTCGTCCCCATCACCGGGCTCTTCCTCGGTCTCGACCCTCAGCTCGCCGTTTTCGATCTTGGCCGACAGTTCCGACTTGTGATCGTTGCTCTCGAAATCGACTTCGACCTCGATGGGTCCACTCTTCTCGATATCGGCGTCAAACCCGGCACTGGGCGCTACCGAGACGACCCGAACTTCACCGTTGCCGAAAGAGAGAGTGACGGTGCCGCCAATCAGGGTGTAGGTCTCGTAGCTGAGGGCAACGGTCGTCGTAGTAACCGGTACCGTCGTGGTCGTCGTGTTGGTGGCGGGCGGCGATTCTGTCGTCGTCGTCGCTGCAGGCGAAGCGGCGGTGGTCGTAACCGGCGGTACGGTCGTTGTCGGAGGGGTGTCGGTGCTTGCAAGCACCGTTGACGGCACCACGAGGTCGGTAGTTGTGGTCGGGCTCGCGGGAGCCAGCGCCGTCGATGTCGTGGGAGGCCCGATCGCAACCGGAGTCTCCACGACACGATCGCGGATTCCGGCGACCGCCGCCGAAGCGATGACCACGGACAATCCGGTCGCTAGCAGCCACGCCGCGCCCAGGCCGATGTACTTCCTCATCTTCGCCAGCATGCAACATTCCCGATGCGCTTGGGTTAACCAGAGGCTAAATCACGATCAAGCAACGGTTCGTGTCCGACTTTGGCTCGCTGGCGCGTGTAACTTCCTCGCCATGGCATCCGTACTGCTCATCGAGGACGACCAGCGCATCCGGCAGGCGCTCGCTACCCGACTCGCCGAACGCGGTCACGACGTCGAGTCAACCGCACGAGCCATGGAAGGTGTGGAGAAAGCAGTCGGCGGCGATGTCGACATCGTTGTGCTCGACCTGGGTCTTCCGGATGTCGACGGTGCCGAGGCGTTGCAGATGATCCGCGCCGTCAGCGAAGTACCGGTAATCGTGGCCACAGCCCGCGACGACCAGGACGAGATCGTCAGGATCTTCGACGCCGGAGCCGACGACTACGTGATCAAGCCGTACTCGACCGACCACCTCGAGGCTCGCATCCGCGCCTTGCTGCGTCGGGCAACCTCGACCGTGGACAGTGACGCAATCACCATCGGCGAGCTCCGCATCGACACCGACGCCCACGAGGCAACGTTGGCAGGCAAGCACCTCGATCTGTCGGCGAAAGAATTCGAGTTGCTCGCCTACCTGGCCGAGCGGCCGGGGAAGATGGTGGGCAAGCGCGAACTGCTGGCCGCGGTCTGGCGGCAGCCGTACGGCGGAGCCGACAAGACTGTTGACGTGCACCTGTCCTGGCTGCGCAAGAAGCTTGGCGAGACCGCAGCAGAGCCACGCTACATCCATACGCGCCGCGGCGTGGGCGTCAAGCTCGTCGACCCAAGCGCGTGAGGGCTCGCCTGATCCTGGTGGCGGCATCGGTCACCGCCATGGTGGTGATTGCGTTCCTCGCTCCCCTGTCGCTGATGGTTCGCGACCTGGCGGCAGATCGGGCGGCGACCGAAGGACAGACTCAAGCTGAGCAGCTTGCCCAGCTAATCGCTCTCGGAAATCCCAGCGCCGACGCCGCGACCCGAATCTCGGGACTGCCCGCTATCGATGACTTCCCTACGTCGTTCGTTATCTCAGGCGCCGGCGGTGAACAGGTGCTCGGGGCGCCGGTCCCATCCACTGAGAACATCGAAGCCGCGTTGAGCGGAGCAACGTTTCGAGCAGGTGTGACCGGCGGGCAGGCGGTCTACGCTCCCGTCCTGCTTCCAGCCTCCGATGAAACTGTTGTTGTGCGCGTGTTCATCAGTGACAGCAGACTCACCGAGGGCGTGACTCGTTCCATCCTGATCCTCATCGGCCTCGGGCTGGCCCTCATCGCCATTGCCGTGGCGGTGGCCGACCGCCTGGGTCGTTCCATGGTGCAGCCGGTCAAGGAGCTCTCGGCAACTGCTGCGATCCTCGGTGCCGGAAACCTGGATGCCCGAGTCACACCCTCGGGCCCCCCGGAGGTGATGGAGGTCGGCATCGAGTTGAACGACCTTGCGGACCGCATCGTTCGGCTGCTCCGCAGCGAGCGAGAGGCCGCAGCCGATCTCTCCCACCGCCTCCGGACCCCGCTCACCGCAGTCCGCCTGGATGCTGAAGCGCTGGACGTGGGACCGCGAACCTCCCGCCTGCTCGACGATCTGGATGAACTCGAACGCACCGTCGACTTCGTGATCAACGAGGCGCGACGCCCGATTCGCTCCGATGCCGATCACAGCTGCGACCTGTCCGCCGTAGCCGCCGAAAGGGTCGACTTCTGGATGGCGCTCGCCGAGGAGCAGGATCGGACGCTCGAGTTCATGACCGACGACAACCCCGCCGCGGTGCGGATCGGAGCCGACGACGTCTCGGCAATGATCGACGCTCTCGTCGGCAACGTGTTTGCCCACACCGAGGAAGGCGTCGACTTCACTGTCGTTGTTGCCACTATCGATGACGAGGGTGTGATGCTGATCGTCGATGACGAGGGGCCGGGGTTCAGCGCCGACATGGCTCAACGCGGTCTCAGCGCCGGAGGGTCGACGGGTCTTGGCCTCGACATCGCCGCACGCACTGCAGCTGCTGGTGGCGGCGGTTTGATCATCGGCTCCCGCGCCGGTGGTGGTGGACGGGTTTCGGTGACCCTTCCGCTGCTCAGCTAGCGGGCGTTTTCGCGGTATCCCGGACGGGACGGGCCCGGCGAGTTGGTGGTGCCGGCGCGGCAGCTTGGGCAAGCCTGATCACCAGCAGAATCCCGACTATGGCCAGGGAGCCGATGTACATGCTCATCACGACCGGGTGCGACGTGTCGGTACCGCTGAACACTCCATGCAGCCCGGCACCGAGGAACGTGCCAAACGACATCATGTGGATTGCCCGCCACGCGGACTGCCCGATCCACTTCTTCACGTAGAAGCTGGCTGAGATCAGGAACATCATGTAGAAGGCCACCACCCCGAGGGCAACGGCCAGCGGGCGCCACGAAGACGCCCCCGGGACTAACAGGGCGCGGTATCCGAAGTCGATGTAGTCGTGATTGAACAGGAAGTACATATGTATCCCCGTCGCAACCAACGACCCGATGCCGAGCGACTCGTGGAACCAGGAGATGCCCTTCGCCTTGACGGCGCGGCCCAACACGTTCGTTGAGATGAGCAGGCCCCAGATCGTCGAGCCGGCGAGCAGCAGAAACGCAATGATCCCTGACCCGCGAATCGCCATCCATTCAACGCTCATGCCCAGCTCCTTTCACGCCGCCAGGGTCCAGCCGGTGGTTGCGTAGACGTTTCCGTCGTGCCACACAACGAGCGCAGCATCGATCCAATCCTGCTTTTCGGCCCAGGCCAATCCCTGCTCACCGTGGATGAGCACAGCCTTGGCACCCGCTTCGGCCTCGACTGCGGTCGCCGCCATGACCGTTGCGCTGTAAACGGGCGAGTCCGCCGGGCGCAACCGACGGGGGTCGATGATGTGGTGGGCATCCACATCACCGACCTTCCAGCGTCGGCGCGTTGAAGATGAAGTAGCCAGGCCTCCCCGACCGAGCTGAAGTCGCGCGGCTACGTGGCCCCAGGGGTCGACAATGGCCACGGTCGTGTCGGGCCGCTGCGACCGAACGTCGCCACCAGCCGAGACCGTGTCAGCCAGTCCCGCCTCAACCGCAAGATCCGCCGTCCAGCCCTTGGCAATTCCACCGAGATCGAGCGCCGTACCCGGCTCACGCCTCACCTGCCGATCGGCAATGGTCCACGAGCCCAACTCCGGCGTGTCCCTAACGTCCCGGCGATCCAGCCCGGCAGAGAAGGTCCTGTCGTATCCCCAATCAACCACGGCCCCGCCGACCGCCGGATCAACCAGTCCCCCAGTACGGCTACGCAATGCGGCGGCGCGTTCGAGACATGCGGCCAACTCCTCCGAAACGGTGACTTCGGGGGCCGGATCGGCATTCAGAAGGCTGAGCTCGCTGGCCGGATCGAAACGGCTGAATACTCGCTCGGCAGCGGCAAAGAACCCAGAGACTGTTGCGGCACTGCGGCCGGTAGCGACGACCTCGGTCCCCATCGCCCGAAACGAGTGACCGTTCATGACCCCGAGCTCACGACATCGTTGATGGTGGGTCGGCTGGTCCCGCCCCCGCTCGACCCGGCGACCGTATCCCCGCCGCCGCCTCCGCCGACGGTGATCGTTTGGGTGATGACTTCGGGAGGTGGTGGCGGCACCGGGGTGTAGCGGATGATCACGAGTCCTTGCTCCGGAGCAGCGGGGACCGCCGCAACCGGCGCCGGGACTTCCTGCACTTCCGGCTCACCAGCCGGGACCGGCTCTGGCTCGCTTGTGGCACCTTGCTCGGCTGCGGCTTGCACCGCGACAATCGAAGTGCCCCAGGCAACCGCGGCTCCGGTCCAGGCGACAATGCGAGCCCAGCGGCTGGGGAAGAGTCGTCTCAGCATGTCACTCTCCCTCAGGGCCGGGTTCGACAACGGTGAGCACTGCGTTGTGCTCAATCAGCACACGGGTGACCGCATCGGGAAGTTCAGCTCCAATCTCCGGTTCCCCGGCCAATTCGGCATAGCCGTTGGCCTGGAGCACCCGCACGATCGACGAGTCCAGTTCGTCCACCGTGAGCACGGGAATCGGCTCGACGTCCACTGTCGTGACCTCAGGGGAGGCCGTGGTGGTTGCCACGTCCTCCCCTGTCACCACCGATTCCTGCGCCGGGGAAGTGAGTATCCAGATAACCGGTATCAGCCCGGTTACCGCAACGACGACTGCGGCCAGCAGAGAAACGAAGCTACTGGAGCGTTCCGCCATCAGTCGTCGTCCTCGTCCTCTTCGTCCTCTTCGTCCTCTTCATCCTCTTCGTCTTCTTCGTCTTCTTCGTGCTCATCGTCGTCATCGTCGTGGTGACCGCCACGCTCGGCTGCATCGGCTGCGTCGCAGGCCGCATCGAGCTTCTCCATCCCGGCCTCGTAGGCACCGGCGTCGGCGAGAGCAGCTGCGTCGGCAACGAGCTGCCTCGCCAGGTCGATCTTCTCGCCTTGAGCTCCATCGGCGATGGCGGTGTTGATGCAGGCGACGGTCTCGGCGTAGTCCTCTTCGAAGTCGGCGGCAAGGTCGTCGTAGTCCGAATCGGAGTCGCCCTGAGAGGAAGACCCGGCAACTACTGTCACGGTCTCAACGACCGCTTCCGGAGCGGGCGGGCCCGGCAGTTCCATGTCCTCACCGGCACAGATTGCCCGCAGCGAATCGAGCGCCGCTTGCTCGAGCGGGCTGATGGTGCCTTCTGCTTCCTTGGCCACGAGCAGCAGACCCTGCTCACCGCACGCTTCTTCGAGGTCGTCGACCGATGCGATCTCAGGCACGTCGAGGTTCATGGTCGCTGCCGCGGTAGTCGTGGTCTCCACCACAACAGCCGCTGCCGCTTCCTCCGACTCCGCCGATGCATCGGGGTTCACCAGGGCGACTGCGGCAACCGCGCTCATCGGCACGAGCAGCAGCCCAACGATCAGCGAGGTCGAGAACTTCCCCCCGCTTGCAGTCTTCTTGCTCAACAGCTCATCTCCTTGTTGCAGTGACGGCTCCCTACCTGACACGGCAACGATGCAGGATGCTGCGTTAAGTCATCGCTAACTGTCGAACAAACCCCGTCTAAAGGTCGAGGATGCGAACGCGCTAGGAACGTAGCCGAGCGATGCGGTCCGTAACAAGGGCCGAGAGCGAATCGATGACATCGTTGGCCCCGCCCTTCTCCAGCGCCGACGCAGCGGCGCGCTCGATATTGCCCTCGATCGTATCCAACACACCGCCCACCTGACGCTGCGCCAGCGATGAAGGCAGACCCCACGAGGTAGCCTCGACAACCAAATCGGCTGCTGCACACTCGTCAATGGACAAACGACCATTGATCAACTGGGCAAGATCGCCGGTGAGCTCTGCGTACTCGCCTGTCGCCACGAGATCGTAGAGCGGGGCGATATCGGCTCGACCGTCGGGAAGCAACAACATCGAGAGGTTCCTGGCGTGAGCATCTGCGTTGCCGATGACAACGTTCAACGTGACGATCCGCAGCAGCCGGGTGAGGTAAGCGCGCCCCAAGTACTGATCAATCAGGCGAGCGAAGTCGCGCAGGGATGGCCCAACCTGTCCACGCTCGGCGTCAAATTCGTATTTGTCGATGGAGCTCCGACCGAGCGCCGAAAGGAAGTCCTCCTGGTGAATCCGTTCCACGCCACCGCCCGACGCAAACCTGTCGTACCGTTCAACGACGAGAGCGTCCTGAGAACCGATGTCCTCGACCCACGCGTTTGAGACTTCGAGACCGCAGGCAGATGCGAGACAGAGGCAGAACAGTTCATTCGTAGCTAGGCCCGGGAAACGGTCCGGAGTCGGCTTGATTATGTGAGTCGACGGATAGCCATTGATTGGAAGCGCCCAGCCTCCGTCTGGCCGCCGCACGAGCAGCACCTTGTCCTGGACTCCGGCTAGCGAGAGCCTGACCCCGCGCTCCAGGTCTATTCCAAGCGGGCGACGATGAAGATCGGCGATCTTGGCGGCCACATCATCGGCGGTTATCGCCTCGGTGCGCGCATCAGCAACAGCCTCAGGTTCCCCCTCCGGCACGATCACTGCCGCCCCCGCAACGTCGCGCCCCACTCGGAGCAGCATCCCCGAATAGTCATTTGGGGCAATCCGGAGTTCGCTAGCTAGACGGTCCCGGATGTGAGATTCCGGCAACACGGAGATCGCCCATCGGTTGGCACCAAGACGGGAGGGGTAGCGTTCGACCCGAACGGGCAATGACAGCGAGAGTCGCGCAGCAGCTCCGGCTGCGACCGCCTGTTCGGTGTACTGCAACGCGAGTTCTCCGTCCCCGGCGTCCAGCAATGACGCTACGTGTTGGTGGTACAGATATACGTCGAGCATTAGTCATCCGCTGTCGGAAGCGTCGACTTGGGCACTGCGATGAGGGCAAGCCCGACTGCATCAAGCATCTCGACGAGCCTGTTGAAGTAGCGGGGATGGTGGCCCTGTTCGGTACGTCCTAGGTAGTCCTCGCCGATGCCCAACATCTCGCCAAGGTCGAACTGACTCATGCCGAGATCCCGCCGAGCAGCCCTGATCTGGCCGCCAAGCGTTCGCGCTACACGGTCTCCAAGACACTGATCACTCATTCGAGCCCTATTCTGTCCGAGATTATTCTCGGATCATATCGAGTTTACTCCAACAATCAACCACAATCCGAGAAAAATAGCGGATACTGGCGAAAGGCGGGGCAGGACACCTGTGCTCCGAGAAAAAGCTCGGATTCGGGATACGGCTTCTGAACGCGGTAGTTGCGCATCGTCACCATCACACCGGCCGCTCGTACTTACTCGCATACGATGGGATCGGAACATCGACCCGGAGGAGTGGGTCGCCGATCGGCTCACCGGCAGCGACCGACAGCGGAATCACCCCTGCCCAGATGGGGAGGTCATAGTCCTCTTCATCATCCCCGGGCCCGCCCTCGCGCACCTTGGCCGATACCTCGTCTAGAGGGAGCGACGCCACCAGGGTCACCCTGAACTCCCTCTCGGTCATCGGGCGGCAGTCGTCCCAGCGGCCGGGGACGACATGCTCGGTAATCGCCCGAAGCGCCTCCCGCTTCTCATCATCGTCGGTCACAACGCGAGGCGATCCAAAGACAACCACCGACCGGTAGTTCATGGAGTGATGGAAAGCGGAGCGAGCCAGCACGAGACCATCCAGCAACGTCACGTTGACGCTGATCTCATCGCCCGAGCGCATTCCCCGCAGCATTCGACTGGCGGAAGAGCCATGGAAGTACAACGTGTCGCCGATGCGGGCATGAATCGTCGGAATGACCACGGGGGAACCGTCATGCACGAATCCGACGTGACAGGTCAGCGCTTCATCCAGAATGGCTTCGATTAGGTCGCGGTCATAGCTGGCCCGCTCCGGAAGACGTCGCACAGAACTGCGTGGACTGGGTGCATCGCTCATGCGGACAGACTACCGGCGGCGTCCCGGCGGTAAGGTGACGCCCATGGCGAAGGCCCCGCACTCGACGTTCGCTCGCATCTACGACTTGTTCATGGTCCCGAACGACCGCTTCGGTCTGCGCCATCAGCGAGAGAGGCTCTGCGCGAACGCCACCGGACGGGTACTCGAGATCGCGATCGGAACCGGGCTCAACATTCCGCACTACGAGAACGCCGACCTCATCATCGGGATCGACAACCATCGTGGGATGCTGCGCCGGGCCATCCGCCGCACCTGGGAAAGCAAGGCTCCCGTGGACCTCGTTGCAGCCGACGCCCGGCACCTGCCTTTCCCCAGTGGATTATTCGACACGGTTGTGGTCGGGTTCTCGCTGTGCACGATCCCCGACCCCGAGGCCGTCCTGCGCGAGATGGCTCGAGTTGCCAAAGCGGATGGATCGCTGCGCTTCCTCGAGCACGTCCGCTCACCGCGGCCCCGCACCGCCCGCCGGCAGGACTGGCTCCATCCCGTCTGGGAAAGAGTGTCGGGTGGTTGTCGCGCCAATCAGGACACGGAGCAAATCCTGAGAGAGTCGCCCTGGAACATCGACGCCATCTGGAGAAGCGATACCGGCGGCCTGATCCAGGGCTCGGCGCTGAAAGCGCTATAGCCGCCCGGCTTCGACGATCCGCTGTAGGAACTGCCGGGTGCGGGGCTCGCGCGGATTCTTGAAAAGCTGTCCTGGAGGAGCCTGCTCGAGGATACGCCCGGCATCAAGAAAACAGACCTGATCCGCTACGTCGCGCGCAAAGCCCATTTCGTGAGTTGCGATCAGCATCGTCATCCCGCTCGTCTTGAGATCACGTATCACGTTGAGCACCTCGGCGATGAGCTCGGGATCCAGCGCTGACGTCACCTCATCGAGCAACATCACTTCCGGCTCGTAAGCCAATGCCCGCACAATGGCAACCCGCTGTTGCTGACCACCCGAGAGCCGATCCGGGTACTCCTCCGCTTTTTCCACCAAGCCGAACTGATCGAGCAGGCGGCGAGCGGTGTCTTCAGCCTCAGCATGGCCGGTTCCGTGGACCTTGCGCGGCCCGAGAGTGATGTTGTCGATCACCGTCATGTGCGGGAACAGATTGAACGCCTGGAACACAATCCCCATCCGCTGCCGCACCTGATTGGGATTGACCGAAGGGTCAGTGATCGCCTCGCCGTCGAGGGCAATGCTGCCCCCGTCGATCGGAACCAACAAGTTGATGCACTTGAGCAGGGTCGACTTACCCGAGCCTGACGAGCCAATCAGACAAACGACCTCGTGGAGGTTCACCGTGAGATCGACGTCCTCGAGAACCACCTTCTCATCAAAAGCCTTGGAGACGCTGCTGATTTCCAGCTTCGCAGCCGTCATGCGCTCATCGCCTGTCTGCGACGCCGATCCCGCTCGGTGTACCAGTCGGTGAAGCGGGCCACCGGCACGCTGATGAGAAGGAAGAGGACTGCGGCCACTACGTAGCTGGTGTAGTTGAAGGTCCTGGCGTTGTAGATATCGGCTTCGCGCAGGCCTTCTCGTACCCCGAGCACAAACACCAGCGCCACATCCTTCTGCAGACTGACGAAGCCGTTGAGCAAAGCCGGGATGACGTTGCGAATCGCCTGCGGCACGATGACGAAGCGGAGTGCTTGCACCTGAGTCAGTCCGATAGACCGGGCCGACATGCGTTGCGACTCATGCACAGATTCGATCCCGGCCCGATACACCTCAGCCGTGTAGGCGCTGTAGCTGATGACCAGCGCGGCGACACCCCAAAAGAGCCGGCTGGTGGGTACCCCCTGGAGCTGTAGCGCAGGTACGCCAAATCCAAGCAGCAATATGAGCAAGAGGATCGGAATCCCACGAATCAGGTCAATGTAGGTCACGACGATCGCCCGCAAGGGGAAGAACGCCGGGCCCCGCAGCGACCGAATCATTGCAAGTACCAGCGCAAATGAGAGGATCAATACCTCGGCGACAAGGAACATCCGTATGTCAAGCCAGAAGCCTTCTGCAACGGCAGGAAACGACTCCTTGAAGTGGAACCACGAGAAGAACTGCCGCTGAACTGCCGGCCAGGCCTCCGATGTCAGCACCACCCACAAGATCAAACCGAAGACGATGATGGTGGATCCGGCCGCAATGAGCGCCGCCCGGGAACCTTCTTCGCGCGACCGGCGAGGAAGCCGGGGCCACAGTGATTGTGGGCCCCGGCGGGTTACCTCTTCAATGGGAGAGTTCTCGTTGGGAATCCGTTACTCCGTAATCGTGGCGATATCGCCGCCCTGTGCCAGCCACTCGTCCTCGATTGCCTGCAGGGTACCGTTGTCACGCAGGGCTCCCAAAGCTTCGTTCACACAGGTCACGAGTTCGTTGTCCTTGGCGAAAAGCATGCCGTAATTGTCCGGATCAGCAGCCTCGATGGCGAACTGCGCAACGATGATTCCCTCAGCTCCCTGCTCGGGAATCTGCACCGCCGTCATGAAATACGCCGTCGGGAGATCAACCACCATGCCGTCGATCTGGCCGGCAACGAGTGCCGCGATCAAGTCAACGTTGTCGTCGTATACCGAAGCCTGTTCGTTGGGCTGGATAACGTCCTCGACAAAGTCCAAGCTGGTCGTACCGATGGCGGCGCCAAGACGGGCGTCGGCCAGGTCGGCAAGTGTCGCAGCACCGATGACAGGAGTGCCGTCGATGGTCACCAACGATTGCTTGGTGGTGTAGTAGGGATCGCTGAAGTCGACAACCTCGCGTCGGGTCTCGGTAATCGAGTACTGCTGGATATTGAAGTCCCAGTCCTTGGGCCCCGGAGCGATCGCTTCATCGAATCCGGTCCGCACAAAGGCAACCTGGTCGTCCGAGAAACCCAACTCGGCGGCGAGTGCGTAGACGAGCGCTCCCTCAAACCCGGTGCCCGACTCCGGTACGTCAAAGACATCGTCGCCGACACCCATCCAGGGCGGGAATACGACGTCGCCCGTTGCCACGGTCAAAGTACCGGCCGTTACCAACGGGAGATTCTCCACCGCACACGCGTCCACCGGGGCCGCGGTCGTGGTCGTCGTTGGCGCCTCTGTCGTCTCCGCAGCAGTTGTCTCGGGAGCCTGAGTTGTCTCAGCAGCCGTTGTCGGCGCGGCCGTGGTCGTGTCGTCCGTGCCATCATCGTCGCCGCCACAGGCGCCTGCGAGCAACACCAGCGCGGCCAGCATTACCAACAGTCGTGCCCAAGTCTTGTTGGTCGTGAACATGTCTCCTCCCAAGGTTGACGCGCGTGAGCATAGCGCTGCCGAGTTTGCGGGCTAGCCCGCGGTATCGAGGACCTCGGCGAGAACATCGATAACAGCGGGATCCGTGGTGGCATGAGGCGCCAACCGAATCCACTCCCCTCGTTTCGATGCGACGAGCTCGGCTTCTTCGAGGCGTTGCGCCGTCGTCGCCACCGGCTCGCTGGTCATCCGGAACGACAGAATCCCGGAACGCTCAGCATCATCGTCCCACGGGTCGAGCACCTCGCCACCGGCAACACGTACTACGTCCTCGAGAGCTTTCGCGTTCTCAACAACCGACTCACCGATCGCAGCGATGCCCTCAGCCTCGATTACCTCTATGGCCGCTTCGAGCGCCAGAGCGGTGAGGAACGAAGGGCCGCCATCGTGGAATCGCTCAGCGTCTTCACGGGCCGGGTGGGGTGGCAATTCATCCCAATCGAAGGCATCCTCGACTCCCCACCAACCCGTTAGCGTCGAATGCAGCATTTCTATGGAGCGGGGCGAAACGGCAATGAGGCCCGTCCCGAAGCCGGCCCGCAACCACTTGAGGCCGGTGGCCGCGATCACGTCGGCGCCGGCCAATGCCAACGGCATCGCCCCAAGGCCCTGGGCAGCATCCACGACGAGCAGCGCATCATCCGCAAGCTCGCGCAGCGCGGCAAGGTCCGGCTTGAACCCACACAGGTAGTCGACCGCGCTGACTGCGATTGCCCGCGTCTCATCGTCCACTGCTTCGCTGAGGGCGCCGGCGGTGACTCTCCGGTCCGGTACGTCAACCGTACGTACCTCGGGACCGCCCATTCCCGCCGCCCGCAACCACGGGTACAGATTTGCCGGGAACTCGTGAGCGGGGACGACGATATTGCCGCCAAACGGTGCCAGGCCGAAGGCAACGTGAAACAAGGCTGTTGAGGTATTGGTGACAGCAGTGACTAGCTCCGGGGCGACCCCCAGGAAGCGGCCGTAGGTGCCCAGCGCAGCTTCGTAGGCTCCCAACATGCTCGGGCCAACCGGACCATCGGGGCTGGACACGCGGGCATATCCGTCCGCCACCGCCTGGCGTACCCGCCGCGATGGTGGGCCGATGGCGGCGAAGTCCAGATAGCCCAAGGGCTCGGAGAACTCGTTCAGGTATGTGTCGCTGACGGCCATGCGCCGCAGGGTAGACCGCACGGCCTTCTACCGACTAAGCCACCGCTAGCGCAAAGCCCGTTCCTACAATTCGACGATGCCGCGACGACCCCTGTTCTTCATGCTCGCTGTACTGCTTGCTGTGACGTCGTGCTCCACGGCAGAGCCCAGGACGGCAGCGGAGCCGATCGCGCCGGCGATCGACCCGTTGCCGGAGCTAGATCCAAACGCAGCGGGGCAACGCCTCTCCGATGGTGACCTAGCCACTACCACGACAACCCTGCCCCCGGGCCGGGTGCCGGCGACAACCGTTGGCGAACCGTGGGGCACCGTTCCCGGCCTGACCATGTTCCGGGGGAACCCCACTCGGACCTTCTACGGTACCGGTCCTGCACCAGATGAACTCGAGGTGCTGTGGCGATTCCCGGATCGAGCAATGTGTGGCACGTCGTCGCTCGGTGGTGAAGCCACCGTGTGGTGCGGCACCGGTTGGACCGGACAACCGGTCGTCTGGGAGCGCCCCGACGGCATCACCGAAGTCATCTTTGGGGCGTATGACAAACGCATTCACTTTGTCGATGCGCTGACCGGCGAGCGCACCCGACCCGACTTCGACATGGGGGACATCGTCAAGGGTTCGGTTGTCCTGGACCCCGACGGCTATCCAATCCTCTATGCGGGTAGCCGTGACTCTCGCTACCGGGTGATCGCACTCGACCGGGAGGCACCCACTGAGATCTGGGGCCTCGAAGCCTCTTCGGTATCAGGCATGTGGAACAACGACTGGGACTCGAGCGCGGCGATTGTCGACGATCTTCTCCTTGTTGGCGGCGAAAACTCGTGGTGGTTTGCGGTAAAGCTCAACCGGGATTGGGACGAAACAGGGTTGGTGACGGTACAACCCGAGATTGTCTACGCGACCCCGATGTGGACCGATGAGCTGCTGCAGGCCGTCGGTCGGCAGCAGTCTGTCGAAAGCTCGACGGCCGTGTTCGAGGACACCGCATATGTGGCCAACAGTGCCGGCCGCGTAGTCGGCTTCGACATTGCCGAAGGCAATTGGGACGAGGACCGGGTTGTCTTTGACTTCTGGATGGGTGACGACGTGGACTCATCGATCGTGATCGACAGTGACGGCATGCTCTATGTATCCAGCGAAATCGACCTGGCCACAAGCAGGGGTGCCGAGGTTGGCCAGCTGGCGAAGCTCGACCCGGGCCGCCCCGACGATCCACTGGTGTGGAGTATCTCCGTACCCGGTGAGAACGGTGCCGACGGAGGAATCTGGGCCACTCCTGCCCTCACGGGCGACATGCTGTTCGTCCCCACGAATACGGGCAACCTTCTCGCCGTCGATACTGCTGAAGGCGAAGTCGTTTGGCAGGACGATGTGGGCTATCACGCATGGTCGTCTCCGGTAGTCATCGATGACACCCTCATCGTCGCCATCGATTGCGAGGTGAACTCGGGCTTCCGCAGCTACGACATCTCCGACCCGCGTCGGCCGCTTGTGCAGTGGGAATCACGAGTCACCGCCGGTTGTATTGAATCCACGCCGGCAGCGTGGGAGGGACGGATCTATGTCGGATCCAGAGACGGATACTTCTATGCCTTGGGAGCTAGCTAATGGCCGCTAAACGTGGGACCAGCGCAAGTGTTGCTGTGGGACAGGGTCTTGTTGGCTTCGGCCTCGTTGCAATCGGAGTGGTCGCCACGCTGGCGACGCTTCTAGGCTTCTTCGGTTCGACCTGGTGGCTTTTTGATTACGCGGCCAATTTCCGGCCTCATCTCGCAGTGGTGTTGCTGCTGGTATCGCTGGCCTATTCACTCCTCTTCTCCAAGGCAACCGGCCTGTTCTTCATGGCGATGGCCATCATCAACGGACTCGTCGTTCTCCCCCTATATGCCGGTAACCCCGCTCAGGCCGCAGCCGGCGATGATCTGACCATCGTCAGCTTCAACGTCGACCAGCGCAGCTCGATTCGTGCGACCACGAATACCTGGATCGAACTCGTTGAACCCGACATCGTTGTCCTGGTGAATGCCAACGACGACTGGGTTCGGACGGGTGCTCCCCCATTGTCCTACCAGTACGTGAATGATTTGCCGCTCGACCGCACATTTGGCATCTCTGTGCTTGCCCGTGAGGACTTGGACTCGGAAATCATCCGCGTGACGCAGATACGCGACATGGTTGTTCGCGTCGAAGCATCTATCGCCGACGAGCCGATCGCCGTATACGCAGTCCAGTCCCGTACCTCGAGCAATCAAGGCGATGCCGACCTGCGGGACAAGTACTTCGAAGAAGTTGCGCTGATGGTTAGGAGAGACTCAGTGCCGGCGGTGGTGGTCGGGGATTTCCAGTCCGGCCCCTGGTCACACACGTTCCGCAAGCTGCAGAGCGACGCAGATCTTGTTGACTCCCTAGAGGGATACGGAATACAGACGACGTATCCGGCCGATCGATGGGCGTTCCTTCGGCTGCCCTTCGACAATCTGTTGCACAGCGAGGAGTTGACGACGGTCGATCGGTACCTCGGACCGACCTTCGGGGTTAAGCACCGACCGATCGTTGTGAAGCTGGCGCTCGCTGCCTGACGTTCGGATCGCGGCCCCCGCTACCCTCCTCTGCCATGCTCTATGACTACACCGACATGACGACCGAGCTAGTCGCGCAGATCGGCACCGATGCCATGGCCGCTGCCGACAGGCTCGTCGATACAGCAGTTAGTGCGATGCCGCGCAGTTGGCAGAACACGATCGCCCCGCTCGAGGATGCCATGGCGCTAATGGGGGTGGCCTACGGCCGGTCTCCGTTCATGGCCCGGGTGCACCCGGACGGGAACGTACGCAACGAAGCAACGGTCGTCGAAGAACATCTGACCAAGTGGGCGACTGATCTGGTCTTCCGCACCGACCTCTTCAATGCCGTGCGCGAATACAGCGAGTCTGCCGAGGCGGCGGACCTGCCGGGCACTAAGGCAAGGCTCATCGAACACATGCTGCGCGATTTCCGTCGGGCCGGCCATGAGCTGTCGACGGAGGATCAAACCGAACTGCAGCGTCTCCAGCAGCGACTAGTTGAGCTCCAGGTCGCCTACTCGAAGAACCTCGACGAATGGGACGACTTCATCGAAGTCACTCGGGACGATCTTGCCGGACTTCCCGACGACTACGTCGACGGGCTCCCCGAAGGTAGCGCGCCGGGAACCCGCAAGGTGGGAATGGCGTATCCGGATTACATCCCGTTCATGGAGCAGGCTGAACACCGCGACCTGCGGAAGGCTCTCCAGTACAAGTTCTGGAACCGGGCTGCCGAAGCCAACACGCCGCTACTCGCCGAGGCAGTCGAGCTGCGAGCACAGATAGCCACCCTCTTCGGGCTCCGGACCTGGGCGCACCACGCCATGGAAGAAAAGATGGCGAAGAGACCAGAGGCGGTAGTTGAGTTCTACAACTCCGTCGTCCCCAAGTTGATCCCGAAACGGGACGAGGACATCGCAACGATGACCAAGCTCCTCGCCGACGATGTCGACTACCACGACCCTGCCATCGGCGGCACGACCCTGCAGTCTTGGGATTCGGGCTACTACTCGACGCAGCTTCGCAAACGTGAGTACGGGATCGACCAAAACGAAGTTGCGGCATACTTCCCCCTGGAAGAGGTCGTCGCCGGGATGTTCGAGATCACCGGAGAGGTCTTCGGTCTCGAATACAGCCGAATCGAAGAAACGGGCGCCTGGCACCCAGATGTATCCCTGTATGAGATCCGCAACGAAGGCTCGCCCGAGCCTATTGCCTATTTCTACGCCGATCTTTTCCCGCGCGAGGGCAAATATGGTCACGCCGCCGCCTTCCCGCTCATCACCGGGCGACGCCTTGCCGATGGCTCCTACCAGAAGCCGGTTGCCGCCATCGTCGCCAATTTCACAAAACCGACCGCTGCTGCGCCTTCGCTACTCAAGCACGACGAAGCGTTGACCCTCTTTCACGAGTTCGGCCACATCCTGCACTTCTGTCTCACCACGGTGGACGAGCACAGGTTTGCCGGGTTCGACACCGAGTGGGACTTTGTCGAGGCACCGTCACAGATCATGGAGCACTGGATGTGGCAGCCGGAAGTTCTCCAGCGTTTTGCCCGTCATCACGGAACCAGGGAACCGATTCCGGTCGACCTCGTTGATCGGTTGGTCGCTGCCCGGGATCTCAACGTTGGTTTGTCCACGATGCGTCAGATATTCCTCGGCCAGTTCGACCTCAACCTCCACGGTGTACCCGGGCCTATCGACGTTGATCAGGCCTATCGAGACGCCTACAAACTGACCGGTTTCGCTTTCTACGAAGGGACCCACTTCGGGGCAAGCTTCGGCCACCTCATGGGCGGCTACGACGCCGGCTACTACGGCTATCTCTGGTCGAAGGTGTATGGGGACGACATGTTCTCGGTTTTCGCCAAGCAGGGCATCCTCAGTCCTGAGGTAGGTCGTCGCTATCGTGATGAAGTATTGGCGAAGGGGCACTCGCGAGATGCGATCGACCATCTCCGCGCGTTTCTGGGTCGGGAACCCTCGACCGATGCCTTCCTGCGAGACCTCGGCCTGATCGGCTAGCCGAGCAGAGTCCCCATACGATTGTTACGGCCCTAGCTGATCTCGCCGCGAGCAATGTCGTCGAGGGCGACGCGGTCGACCTTGCCGCCTGCCTGGAGTGGCAGCGCATCGACAAAGATCCACTTCTTGGGGATTTCGTGGCGGAGCAGCTCCTGCCGCGCCCAAGACTCGATCGAAGCCTGGGCGGCAGCGGTGCCGACGACGATAGCTACCAGCGCCTGGCCCCACTCGGGATCCGGGATTCCGACGACTTCTACCTCTGCGATAGCAGGATGCCCGGAGAGGATATTGGCGACCCGGTTGGGGTGTACGTTCTCGCCACCGGTCACGACCATCCCGTCGGCGCGCCCCAGGACCACCAGCCGGCCGTTCTCGTCGACATAGCCAATATCGCCGGTGGGATGCCCATTCTCCCGATCCGCCTCGCCCAAGTAGCCGGGCGAGACCATTTCTCCCGAGACAACGATCTCCCCAACCCCAACTTCGCCGGTTCTGATCGTCACACCGGGGAGCGGCCGGCCGGCAGTGCCGAGTGAGTCAATTTCCTCGCCGGGGACAACCGTGGTCACCTGAGAGCAGGTTTCGGTCATTCCGTACGTTTGCAGAATCGGCAGCCCGGCCTCGAGACCTCGCTCAACGAGTTCTCTGCTGGCTGCGGCCCCGCCGAGCAAGACCGCCCGCATGCCCGGATAGGGGCCGGGGTCGACCTCCAGCAGCCTGTAGAGCATCGTCGGGACCAGGCTCGCCACTGTCACTGATCCATTCCGGAATGCGGCGGCGACCCGATCCGGTTGGAATCTCCGGTGGATCACTGCTGCTCCCCCGGCGGCAGCAGAGCGCCAGAGGATGGACAGCCCTCCAATGTGAAAGAGCGGGAGCGTCAGTAGCCAGCGATCCGCGCTGCTGTTTCCGAGACGGTGAACCGATGCCGCAATGGCGGTTGCGACATTGCGGTGGGTCAGGCGAACCGGACGCGGCTCTCCACTGCTTCCCGAGGTGAGGACAACCGTATGCAGCTGGGATTCACTTTGCTGCGCAGCATCAGCCAAAGCTTCTGCCTTTTTCGCCCAACGAGCGTGCACAGCCGACCGTGCATCCACCACGATCGGGGCCATGCCCAGCCGCCAGCGCGCCCACAGCCCGGCGATGAGATCTGCGTCAACATCGCCGATTGCGACCGGAGTCACATCGCCTGCGGATACCCCGGCATCTGCGTACCGATCGGCGGCGCGAGCGGCCATCTCGTCGAGATGCGCATAGCTCACCGCATGGCCGTCGTCGGTGATCAGGGCCACGGCATCCGGCATGAGGGCTGCGGCTTGGGCTAGCCAATCGGTGTTGGGAGCTTGCAAGACCATGTTGTCACTACAGTATTCATTCGACGTTGCCGGGAATGCGAACTCGCAGCTCACCGACGTCTCAACACCGCCCTGAACGCTACGGAGGAACCCAGTGGTATCCGAGATCTTCGACCCCGAGGTATGGGATCCGGTTCCTGATTTCGACTTCAGCGATATCACCTACCACCGTGCGGGTAGCGTCGGCGCGGTGCGGATCGCATTCCATCGTCCCGAGGTGCGCAACGCTTTTCGGCCCCACACAGTCGATGAGCTATTCACCGCGCTCGATCACGCTCGCATGACGTCCGATGTGGGATGTGTGCTGCTCACCGGGAATGGGCCGTCACCGAAGGACGGCGGCTGGGCATTCTGCTCCGGTGGTGACCAGCGCATTCGCGGCAAGGATGGCTACCAGTACGAGGGAGACGACGGTATCGACCCTGCCCGTCTCGGCCGTCTGCACATCCTCGAGGTGCAGCGGCTCATCCGATTCATGCCCAAAGTGGTCATCGCCGTTGTTCCGGGATGGGCAGTCGGCGGCGGGCATTCGCTTCATGTTGTATGCGACCTGACCATTGCCTCCGCGGAGCATGCCGTCTTCAAGCAAACCGATGCCGATGTCGCCAGCTTCGACGGCGGCTACGGATCGGCGCTCCTGGCCCGGCAAATCGGGCAGAAACGGGCCCGCGAAGTTTTCTTCCTCGGTCGCGACTACTCGGCGGCAGAGGCCTATGAAATGGGAGCGATCAACGCCGTCGTACCTCACGCCGAACTGGAACAGGTTGCACTGGAGTGGGCGGAGGAGATCGTCACCAAGAGCCCGACTGCGCAGCGCATGCTCAAGTACGCCTTCAACCTCCCCGACGACGGATTAGTGGGTCAGCAGCTGTTTGCCGGTGAAGCGACGCGGCTGGCCTACGGGACCGACGAGGCGCAAGAAGGTCGCGATGCTTTCTTGGAGAAGCGGGACCAGGACTACCGCAACTTCCCATGGCACTACTAATCCCTGTCGGCTCACGCCTGCCTCGACGACGCACCTCATCGCTTCCGACAGGTCCGAGTTCCACTGCATGGAACTCGGAGGCGATTGCATCGCCCGGGGACTGATCGGGTATGCCTCCCGTCAGTTCCTGGATTCTGGCGGCTCGCCCGACCACGTTGTGGGCGGGGGTGGCCCCGGTACTGGTCGGCTCGGCTCTGGCGTATCGGGCAGGTGCCTTCCGGGTCGATGCTTTTGTCGTGACTCTGATCGCCTCGCTGCTCATTCAGGTGGGCGTCAACTTCGCCAATGACGTCGCCGACGGAACTCGGGGAACCGACGAGAACAGAATTGGCCCGACTCGAGCCGTGGCATCAGGTTTGATCACCCCCCGCCAGATGTGGGTTGGAATCGGATGGGCCTTTGGCTTGGCCGCCGTCGCCGGGGTGTACTTGATCTATCTAGGCGGTGTCTGGATCCTGGTAATCGGGATAGCCTCGATCATTGCCGCTCTTGGCTACACCAATGGTCCGGTCCCCTATGGCTACTACGGGCTCGGCGAGTTGTTTGTGTTTGTCTTCTTCGGCCTGGTAGCGACCGCGGGTACTCGCTACGTGTTCGATCGTACGCTCGAGACTGGAGTATGGCCAGGCGGCGTCGCCATGGGCTTGCTGGCAAGCGCGATCCTCCTCGCCAACAACGTCCGGGACATCGAGACCGACAGTGCCGCCGGGAAGAGGACCCTTGCGGTGATTCTGGGTCGACCCGCCGCAGTCGCCCTATTCGCCGTCTGCATCCTGGTCGCTGTGTTGCTACCCGCCCTTGCGGTTGTGTTCGACTGGCTCCCCTCCGGTGCCTTAATGGCCCTTCTCGCCCTTCCCCTCGGACTCCCCTTGATCAGACAACTGCATCGCGAACGCAGCGGGCGCGCCTTGATCGGGGTGCTGAAGGGAACGGCTCGTCTGCAACTGGCCGTTGCCGTCTTACTTTCAGCCGGGATTCTGATCTGAAGCTCTAAGCTCACCAACAGATCGCTCGGAGGACAAATTGAAACTGATTCCACTTGTTTACGTGACCGATATGGACCGTGCCATTTCGTTCTACACCCGACTGCTTCCGGCGGCCCAAATCGTCACCTCGTCGCCGGCTTGGACCGAGCTGAAGGTTGGCGAGGCGACCCTCGCTCTTCATATCACAGAGACCGTCGATCACGATGGTGACGGCATGGGCTTGGGCCTCGATGCTCCAACCAAGCTCGAGGAGGTACTGCAGCTGCTGGATGAGGCAGGAATCGCTGCCTCCGGCGAGATCTGCTCCCAGCCGTTTGGGCGCTCCGTCAGCGTGACCGACCCGGACGGGCTCATCATCCAGATCAACGAGTACTCATCCCCGCCGGCAGGCTGAGGCAGCAGTACCCGTCGCCGCCGACTGATAGATTCTGACCACAATGGCTGAACCTCTGGTTCGCGCTGCGGACCTCACTAAACGCTTTGGCGACTTCACCGCGGTCGACTCCGTCGACTTCACGGTGGAGCCCGGCGAGGTATTTGGTTTCCTCGGGCCCAATGGGGCGGGTAAGAGTTCGACCATGAAGATGATCGGTGCCGTCTCGCCGGTCACGGAGGGCTTACTCACGGTGTTCGGCCTCGACCCCGCCACCGACGGTGCCGCGATCCGGGCACGGCTTGGATCTGTGCCTCAGGAGAACCTGCTGGACACCGAGCTGACTGTGTTCGAAAACTTGTTCATCTACGGACGGTATTTCGATCTGCCCAAGGCAGTCATCAGGGAGCGGATCGAGGAGCTGTTGGCGTTTGCCCATCTCGAGGATCGAGCCGAGGACCTGGTCGACCCCCTTTCCGGCGGCATGAAGCGGAGGCTGACGATTGCGCGCTCTCTCATCAACCAGCCCGAGCTGATCCTGCTCGACGAGCCAACCACGGGGCTCGATCCGCAGGCCCGGCATGCCCTGTGGGATCGCCTCTACCGGCTGAAGCGGCAGGGGGTGACCCTGATCGTCACCACTCACTACATGGACGAGGCAGAGCAGCTCTGCGATCGCCTGGTCGTCATGGACAATGGCCAGATTGTGGCCGAGGGCTCCCCACGTAGCCTCATTGAGCGATTCGCTACCCGCGATGTCGTCGAGCTGCGCTTCCCGGTCGATGCCGAAGTTGCGGAGCGGGATCTGGCCGGTCTGGCCCAGCGCATCGAGAGCCTGCCCGACCGGTCACTGCTCTACACCGATAACGCCGACGACACGCTGGTACGTCTCACCGAGCGGCCGTTTCCAATCGAGAGCACGTTGGTCCGCCGTTCCACACTCGAGGATGTGTTCCTACGCCTCACCGGCCGGAGCCTGATCGACTGATGGCGACCTCCGGCTCCCTGCTATTCGTCGAACGTAGCGCCCGCGTCTATCGACGGACCTGGCGTGGTTCGGTCATCAGCACCTTCATGAACCCCGTTCTCTACTTACTGGCGATGGGGCTCGGCCTGGGCAGCCTGGTCGATGACGGCGGGGGAACTACCCAACTCGACTTCGACTATCTGACCTTCCTCGCTCCCGGCTTGCTGGCGGCCGCCACGATGATGACCGCCGCCGGCGAGTCCCTGTATCCGGTGATGGCGGGGATGAAGTGGAACAAGTACTACCACGATGCTCTCGCTACGCCGATTTCGATCCGCAACCTCGTAGTCGGCCACTTCGGCTGGGTCGCAATACGGATCCTGTTCACCGCAGTCGTGTTCACCGGAGTCATGGTGGCTTTCGGCACCATCAGCCCGGCAACGGCCCTGCTCGTACTGCCCCCTTCGGTGCTAGGGGGCATGGCCTTCGCCGGCCCGATCAGTGCCTACGCCGCTCAGCTCGAGAACGAAACGGGCCTGTCCTCCCTATTCCGGTTCGTCATTACACCGCTGTTCCTCTTCTCCGGCACGTTCTTTCCTATCGAGCAGCTTCCCGACTGGATGGTGCCGGTGGCCTACGTAACCCCGCTGTGGCATGCGGTGGAGACAACCCGGGGCCTGGCGCTCGGCATCGAGACCGCGTGGGCTCCGGCCCTTCACTATGCGGTGCTCATCGTATTCCTCGTCGTTGGAGCGATCATTGCCGATCGCTTATTCCACAGGCGGCTCCACGTATGATGACCACGCTCAACCGCCGGATTGCCCCACCGCGGATCGGGAGAATCCGCGCTCGGTATGTGCTGGAGCGCAATGTCCTGGTCTACCGGAGACTGTGGATGATCGTTCTCTCCGGTTTGTTCGAGCCCGTCTTCTACCTCTTTTCCATCGGCATCGGCATCAGCAAACTTGTCGGCGATGTGGAGGGACCGACCGGAGAGCTCGTCGAGTACACCGCATTTGTTGCCCCTGCGCTGCTTGCGGCATCGGCCATGAATGGGGCCGTGTTCGAGTCAACGATGAACATCTTCTGGAAGCTGAAATGGGCCAAGGTCTACGACGGAATGCTGGCGGCACCACTCAACGTCTGGGACATTGCCATCGGCGAGATCACGTGGTCACAGATTCGGGGCGGGCTCTACGCCGCGGCTTTCCTGATGGTGGCCCTGGTCATGGGCTTGCTGCAATCGTGGTGGGCCCTTTTTGCTCTCCCGGCCGCACTGCTCATCGGGGTGGCTTTTGGGGCGGCCGGGTTCGCTACGACCACCTTCCTGAAAAGCTGGCAAGACTTCGACATGGTCAACATGGTGATGATGCCGTTGTTCCTGTTCTCGGCTACTTTCTACCCTCTATCGATCTATCCCCCGGTGCTGCAGACCATCGCCCAGATCTCGCCGCTCTATCACGGGGTCGAGATCATCAGGGCGCTCACTCTAGGTGCAGTGGACTGGGTGATCCTGGCCCATATCGGGTTTCTCGTGTCCATGACGTTACTGGGGCTGGCGATAACCGCCCGTCGACTCGAACGTCTGCTCAAGGCGTAATCAGAGGCGGGAGTCGCTCACCGCTCGGCGGTTGCCACCCTCCAGGAGCTGGGCGAGGGAGCCGCCGCGGGGACGGGTGTCGCCGATAGTTCGTCGTAGGCGCTCTCGAGTCGAGCCCGCGCCCGATGACTGCGGACCCGTGCGGTTGCCGGCTTGATCTCCAGCCGCTCCCCAATCGCCCGATAATCGAGACCTTCAACCTCGCGCAGCCACAGCAGGGTCCGATCGCTCTCGTCGAGCTGGGCCAAAGCCCGACGGATCATCGCAGTTTCGTCGGCGGCTACCACCATCTCGTCCGGTGGAACCGGATCACAATGGATCGGTTCGTATGCGCCTCTCTTGGTCTCCCGGAGATGATCGATGACCTGGCGCCGCGCAATAACCCAGAACCACGCCTCAAAAGTCCGGACGCGACGCAATGTTGCGAGCTGAGCCAGGGTTTTCTCGGCGATGTCGGCTGCAATGTCCTCGGAGGTGTGAACGTCGAAACCGTGATAGCGGAGAAAGGCGCGGAGATGGGGCTGCATGGCCCGCCAAATCGCGGCCGTAGCCTCGCTATCCCCTTGTGCGGCAGCTCGCACGACACTTGTCGCGGGCGGCCACTTCGCCCTGTTCACCATTCACCTCCGCCAGCACAATCGAGCTTAGGCGATTGAAATGGCTAGAGAGGACGGTTGTCGCCAACTGCCGTGCAACTGACCCATCGATGGCCATATGCATCGGAGCGGCCGCATGGAAGTCGCGCTCGGATCTAGCTAGCTCCCACTTCGAGAATCGAGTTGATCAGCCCGGCTCCGCGCTCGGCGTCGTCAACGGTATAGACGAGATCGGCACCGTCGTCGCGCACGATCCGCACAGCTTCGCCGGCGCGAACGACCACTGCCCGCACCCCGGGTCGAACCCGGTATCCCCAACCGCCGTAGGCCATGGGATTGACTCTCTCGACTCGCGCTCCAGCTACCGAAGCAAGCGGCACACGCCACGCTGGATAGCCCCACCAACCCAGACTCACCACCATGTGATCGCCACTCACCGTCACTCGCACCACGGCAAAGAGCAGGGCGACTAGCCCGACGACCACCAAGCCGAGCCCGGTCCAGCCCCAGACGATCATGCCGGCGGCAATCACCGCAACACCGATCAGGGTCGTGACCTTGCCGATTCCGCGTCCCGACCACACCGTACTTGCGGGCGCGGCGACATCAAGCCGGGGCCTTGTCGCAGTCCCGGCCTGGGCAGCTGCGGTCCGGCCGCCGGCGACAAACCAACCCAAGGCACCGAGGACAAGGGCAACGAGGATCACCGCGACGATGTTCAGTAGGCCGACCTCATCGGCGTCGCGCCAAACAGCCTTCCCCTGGTTGGCGCTGACCATCAGAAACGCCACTCCCAGAAGCAGCGCGCTGATACCGAAGAGCCCTGCAGTGAACGAAGGCCCTTCACCGGGAGACCGGCGCACCGCTCCGTACACCGCCACCGCAACTGCAACGTGCATCGCCGCCAGCAAACCGAAGGCGACCAGACGAGGAGAAGAGCTGTTTGGTTCCCCGTTGATACCCCAGTGAATCGCCATCGGTTCTGGCAGCTCTGACCAGAAGGCGGCAAAAGCCGCCCCGAGCAGAATCAAGACCAGGGCAGAGACCACAACCAACGTAGCGCGCCTCACGAATACTCCTCTCTGACCATCTCGATCACCTCGTCGGCAGACAGGCCACGTTGGGTGGCTTCATCCACCAAAGCTGCAACAAGATGCCGTACCGATGCTGCTGAGAGCGAGCCTTCACGGACGATCGCACCCCGGCCGCGGCGGAGCTCGATCACCCCTTCGTCGCGAAGGTCCTTGTAGGCGCGTAGCACGGTGTGCATGTTCACATCGAGTGTCAACGCCAGGTCACGGGCCGCCGGCAACCGATCGCCGGCCACGACGTCACCGTCGGCAACGGCACGTCGCACCGCGGCTGCAATCTGCACGTATAGCGGCAGCCCGCTGGCTGGATCTAGCTGGAGCAACATTGTTATAGCTATACTATAACAATCTCGAGCAGCGGTCAACGCCAGTTAACCTGACCGGATGTCGAATCGTCGTTTCGCTTCTCACCTCGCCTCGGCCCTGGCCGATCTCGGTATTGAGCACGCCTGCCTCTCCCCCGGCTCCCGCAACACCCCGCTACTGGCGGGGCTGGCGGGAGAAGACCGAATCCACAAGTGGCCGATCCTCGACGAGCGCTCGGCCGGCTTCTTCGCGCTTGGGTTGGCCAAGGCAACGGGGAAGCCGGTCGTATTGGCTTGCACATCGGGCACCGCAGCTGCCGAGTATCACCCCGCTGTGGTTGAAGCCAGCCAGAGCGATACCCCGCTTCTCGTTCTCACCGCAGATCGGCCTCCCGAGCTCCGCAACGTGGGCGCGCCGCAGACCATCGATCAAGTGTCGCTGTTCGGGACGGCAGTCCGGCTATTCGCCGATGCCCTCCCCCCGGACGAGATGGGCGACGATCAAGCCGCCGCCGAGATGGCGATAGATATCTGGGCCCACGCCACGGCCGAACCGCCGGGACCGGTTCACCTGAATCTTCCGTTCCGGGAGCCACTTCTCGCGCCTGCTCCCCGACTCGACGGTTCTCCCCAGATCCCGACAATCGAATTACCGCCCACAGCGGAGATCCCAGCCATCGACCTCTTCGACGTGGGCGACCGCCTGACTGGACGACGCGGGCTGATCATTGCGGGTCGGGAGGGCGACCCTTCGTTCCCCGCCGCCTGCGCTCAACTGGCCGCCGCTACCGGCTTCCCGGTCATTGCCGACCCCCTATCCGGATTGCGTTTCGGCACCCATGATCTGAGCCACACGCTCGGCTACGGCGACCAACTGGTTGCGGCAGGAGCCCTCGATCAACTGCGACCAGAAGTGATCCTGCGCTTCGGCCCGGTGCCCACATCGAAACCGGTGTGGTCCTGGCTGGCCGGTAACACCGACGTCGATCAGATCTTGATCGACAGGCAGAGCAGGGATGCGACCCGCAGCGCTGCCACCGTCATCGAGATGCCGCCTGCCGTCGCCGCCGGAGCGATCGCCGAGGAATCACTCACCCGGGCGCCGGATTCCTGGCTGGCCGGCTGGACCGATCTGGATGCGGCAGCCGCCGATTTGCTTGCTGAGGAGCTCCAGGCTGCGGCGTTCCCAAACGAGCCAAACATCGCTCGAGTCGTAGCCGAGATGGCTCCAGCCGGGACGATCCTCACAGTTGGCTCGTCAATGCCGATCCGCGACCTTGACGGATATGCAGGAAAACACGCCACTTCCTTGCGGGTCTTCGGGAATCGCGGGGCCAACGGCATCGACGGGGTTGTATCGGCCGGCCTCGGCACCGCTGCTGCAGGCCACAATGCCGTCGTGCTCGTGGGAGATGTGTCGATGTTCCACGATGCCAATGCATTGGGCACTGCGGCGCAACTCGAGCTACCCGTCACCGTCGTAGTCGTCAACAACGACGGAGGCGGGATCTTCCATTTCCTTGATCACAGTGATAGCACCGTGTTGGATGCCGCAGTCTTTGATAAGTACCTGGCCACACCTCACGCAACCGACTTCGTCGCTGTCGCCGAGGCGTTCGGAATCGAAGGCCACCAGATCAACGACGTGGCCGGGCTGCAGGGCCTCGTCGCCGAGCCGCCGAGCCGCCCCCGGCTCGTCCAGATCACAACCGACCGCCGGGCCAATCGAGACCTACATCGACACCTCTCGATCAGGTTGGCGGAACTGATCAGGTTGCAGCCAGCAGGTTGAGCAGCGGCCGGAATTTGAGTCGAGTTTCTGCGAGCTCGGCGGCAGGGTCGGACCCGGCCACGATGCCATTTCCGGCGTAGAGACGGGACGTCCGTCCCCGCAGCAGCGCACAGCGGAGCGCCAACGCCACAACCGCTCGGCCGCCGGGTTCTATCCACCCGATCCCGCCCGAGTACCACCCTCGATCCAGGCCTTCCACCTTGTCGATGAAGGCCAGCGCCTCGGCTCGAGGAGTCCCGCCGACTGCCGGAGTTGGGTGAATCGACGCAAGCACGTCACAGGTGGACACATCGGGACGGAGTACGCCTGTTATCTCGGTCGACAGATGCTGGACGGTTGCCATCCGCCGCAGCGAAGGGACATCCGGATAGTCGAGTTCGGTCGTCAATCGACCAAGCCGAGAAGCGAGGTCGTCGACAACAATGGCGTGCTCGGCTCGATCCTTATCGCTGGTCAGGAGCGCCCGTCCGACGGCGGCGTCGTCGTCGCCTTTGCCCCGGCGAGCCGACCCCGCCAGCGGATTAGCCGCGATCCGTTTTCCGGTCCGAGCCAGGAGAAGCTCCGGACTCGCACCGACGAAGGCCGTCTCCCCCACGACAGTCGCGTAGACATAGCCGATCGGATTGGCGGCGACGAGGTGATGGACCAGATCGTAAGGGTCGGTTGCCCGCTCCGATTCCACCTGCACGGATCGAGCCAACACCACCTTGTCGAATGCACCTTCCCGTATCGCCCCAATCGCTTCGGCAACTTCCCCCTGCCAGTTGACGGTGGCCGGGACCGATTCGACTGTGTGCCCACCGGGGTCAGGATGAGGCGGAGCGTCCCAGGGACTGAGCGCACCGAGAGCTTCGATGATCGTATTCGACTCCATGCCCGGCGCAGCTGCAACGATCAGTCGCCCCCCTGCAGAGTCGGACACGACCGTTGCCTCGGGGAGCAATGCATCCAGCGCACCGAAGCCATCCCATTCCGGTGCATAGGGACCATTTGGGTTGAAGGAGAAACCCATCGGTAGCCTGACTTCTGCCGGGAGCTGCAGGTGCTCCAATTGCCCCTCGAGACCGGCAAAGCGATCCAGACCGGCGGCCGACAGCAGCACGGCAGCACCAAGACCGGCTACTTCTTCTCCCGCCGGGGAGCGGAAGTAGCTGCTGCGCCCAAACAACCGAGCTCCGGCACGCACGACGGCCAGCGGCTCGCAGTCGATCGGCACGGTGGCTACCCGCAATCGATCGCTGGCGCCGGAGAGCTGCACAGCCAGTTGTTCGAGTACAGAGCTAGAGAGAAGCACGACGAACGATGCTAGTGGCCACTAACGGGGCTGCCTGACCTCGGCAATTGCGTCGGCTACGCGGCGGGCAACGGCTGCGGGCCTCTCCATCCAGACAAAATGTGAGCTCTCTGCCACAACCTCGCTCCGTGCTTTTCCCAACCGGCCGGTCAGGGCGGACAGGAACGGCTCCCCATGTGTTGTGGAGTGTTCCCCCGCAATCACGAGGCAGGGCGCGGCCACTTCGCCAAGCCGATCCCAAGCCCGGTGCTCTGTTGCGGCCATGAAGAACTCGGCTTCGTTCTCCGGTGTGCACTTCAACACGACCCCGGCAGCCTCGCTGCGGAAACCGCCGTCGATGTAAGCCCGCATCGCTCGCCGGTCCCAATGTGCAAAAGCCTCCTTTGCCATGAAGTTGGCCAATGCCTCCTCACGGCTGGAGAAACCACGTTTGCGGCGCAGCGCACCGGCCGACATGGGATTGGCATCAAACCGGCCGTACGGAGGCGGGAAGATGATGGGCTCGACGAGGATCAGCGACGCGAACATCCCCGGCTGCACGAGCTCGGCTAGCACCAACGCCGCGCCACCCGCAGAATGGCCGACCCCGATCAACGGGCCGGCGTCGCCGGCCAACTCAACGAGGTCACGTCCGATATCCCACCAATCGAACGGGGGATCCGGAGCGGCAGAGTCGCCGTGCGCGCGCTGGTCGAGGGCCAAAGCGCGGAAATCCCCGACCAGCTGCCGCGTATCCGAGATAACCGGATAGCAAAGCTCCTTGCAGAAACCGGTGGCATGGACGAAGACCACGGTTGGCGGAGCCACTCCCGAACTGGTGTAGGCAATCTCGATGCCATCTCGGGCAGTGAAGGTTGCGGAGAGTTCGCTACTCGCCGTCATCCAGACGCCAGGTCAGATCGTTGTTGACCTTGATTACCCCGTCGAGGCGACGCCCGAGCTCAGCCAGCAGGCGGGCTTCGTTGCGGGTACCGATCTCGCCAGAGAGAGTCACGACTCCATTCGCTACATCGACCAGGATGTCATCGGGGTCGACAAACAGGACCCGACGAAGGAGGTCCTCGCGAATCTCGTCCTCGATGATCTCGTCGGGTCTGGTGAATGCGGCCACGACGTCGAGCCGGGAGATGATGCCGAGGCTCTTGCCATCGCTATCGGTTACCGGTAGGCGATTGACGTCGTTGACCACCATCGTTCGCGCCGCCTCGGTAACGGTGGCGTCCGGGGAAATAGTAAGGACCGAGCGATGCATTACCTGCTCGACGCGCTCGACCGGTTGCGGGTCCTCGGCCTCTTCTCGGGCGACCTCGAGGCGGAGGAAGTCGGCTTCGGTGATGATGCCGACGACGCGATTGTCGTCATCACAAACGGGCAGACCGCTCACCTTGTTGCGCACCATCAACCGCGCCGCTGCCTTGATCGGCGTCTCCGGCGATGCCGTGATGACGTCTGCGGTCATCAAATCAACTACACGCAAGGCGTTCCTCCACTTCAGCGTCGGAACCCATTCTGGCAGCACCGGCTCCGCAAAGCAGGCAACAGCTAGAGCTCGGCCAGAACGTCACGCCGCGACGGGAGATACACCCCGGACACCGGTCGCACCCGGATCCGGGCATCCACAACGCTGAGCCCTCTGCCCGGCTTGTCGACCTTGACGGGGTTCATATCCATTTCGATGATCTCGGGAATGTCTGCCACCAGGGCTGAGACCCGCAGCAACGCCTCGCGAACCGCCGCAACATCGCCTGCCGGACCGCCGCGATAACCCGCCAGCAACTGTGCCGACTTGACCTCGCCAATCATCTCGATTGCGTCGAGATCGGTTAGTGGATGGATACGGAACGCAACATCCCCGATCAACTCCACGAAGACACCACCGAGCCCAAATACGATCAGCGGACCGAAATTGGGGTCTTCGGTCATGCCGATCAGGACTTCGTGGCCTCCCTCGACGTACTGCTGAACGAGGACACCGTCAGGGTCGGCGACGGCGGCAGTGACGGCCGCATAGCCCTCGCGGACGGCCTGCTCCCCTTCGAGGTCGAGCGCCACCCCACCCACATCCGATTTGTGCAGCGCCGACTCGGATATGACCTTGAGCACAACCGGCCCGCCCATAGCAGCCGCGGCGGCGACCGCATCGTCGGCCGTAGCAACGACGGCTGAACGCGGCATAGCCAGGCCGTACGCACGGAGCAGGGCTTCGACATCATCGGGGTCCAGCCATCCCGGACCGTCCTGCTCCAGCGAGCGGCTGACGATTTGGCGTGCCAGCGCCCGGTCGATGCCGTCCAGTTCCACGATCGCACCCTCGGCCTTCTGCCGCCATCGTTGGTGCTCAACGGCTTTGGCCAGCGCAAATGCAGCTTGTTCTGGGAACTGGTAAACGGGGATACGCTTCTCTCCGGCACTGAACAGCGGCGGTGCCCCACCTGAGCTCATGTAGACGGTGAGCATCGTCTTCTCCCCGTGGTGCTGTGACGCGGCGTCCCGAATCGCTTTGGCTACGTCCTCCGCTCCCTCCGGCGCCGGCGGGATGAATATGGTCATCAGCGCGTCGATCTCGTCGGAGGCAAGCAATATGGGAATACAAGCCGCATACTCGGCCGGGCCGGCGGCGGCGATCATGTCGACCGGGTTGGTGGCTGAAGCATCGGCGGCAAGGAACCCCCGCAGCGTCTCCTGGAGTTCCGCACTGAATTCGGCGACCTCCAGACCGTTGGCCTCCAGTGCATCGACGGCGAGGATGGCGGGCCCGCCCGCATTAGTGAGAATGCCGACCCGACTTCCCCTGGGTAGCGGTTGATTGGCGAGCAGCGCAGTCACATCGAATAGCTGAGTGAGTGTGTCGGTCCGGACGACGCCGGCTTGGCGGAACAGAGTATCGACGGCGGCATCGAGGCTGGCCAGCGACCCCGTGTGACTTGACGCGGCGCGGGCGCCGGCGGCCGTCCGCCCGGACTTAACTGCAACGATCGGCTTCTTCTTCGAAATGCGCCGGGCGGCGCGGGCGAATCTTCGCGGGTTACCGAACGACTCCATGTAGAGCAGGATCACATCGGTTGACGGATCCGATTCCCAATAGAGCAGCAAGTCGTCACCGGAGACATCGGGCTGGTTGCCGATGCTGATGAAGGTGGAGATACCGATGCCGAGCTCGGTGGCATAATCGAGGATTGCAATTCCGAGCGCTCCGCTCTGACTCGACATGGCCACGTTCCCGGCCGGTGGCGACAGCGGCCCGAATTGGCCGTTCATGGATACCGCCGCGTCCATATTGATGAGACCCATGCAGTTGGGACCTACCATCCGCATGCCGGCGTTGCGGACCGTCGCCATCAATTCCTCTTCGAGCTGGGCTCCTGCCTCGCCCGTCTCCGAGAATCCGGCGCTGATCACCACAAGGCCGCGTACCCCCTTCTCGACACACTCGGTAACTACCGCGTTGACGAACCGGGAGGGCACGACGATGAAGGCGAGGTCGACTCGACCCGGCACATCGAGAATGGACTTGTAGGCCTTTACCGACCGCACCACATCGGCTTTCGGATTCACCGGGAAGACCGGTCCGGTGAAATCCCCATTGATGAGGTTGGTGAAGAGCCGGCCGCCTATCGAGCGCGGGTCGCGACTGGCGCCTACCACGGCGACTGCGCTGGGATAGAAGACCGGCAGCAGCGAGGCGGCGATGGCCCGCTGTTCGTCTATCTCGTCTGATTGCCCAAACCAGGAGATCTCGGTCGTCGGGAACTCGACTTTGTAGATGCCCGTTTCTTCCTCACGGCGCATTGGGTAGCCGGAGTTTCGGAAAACGCGGATCATTACGTGATTGTCCGCAAGAACTGAAGCACGGAAAGACGAGATTCCCTTCTGCTGGGCGTAGTTGGTCAAGTACCGCACCAGCCTGGTTGCGATGCCTTTCCCTTGCTCCGCATCAATGACGGCAAAGGCGACGTCGGCGGTATCCGGTGCCTCATCGTCGCGCCAGTATCGCCCCACTCCCACGATCTGATCTCCCCGGGTTGCGACGAGAGCCATGCGATCGTTGTAGTCGAGCTTGGTGAATGCCTTCAACTCCTCGGGCTCGAGGTGCGTCTTTACCTGAAAGAAGCGGTGATACACAGCCTGGCGCGACATACGAGACACCATGTGCTGCAGACCATCGGCGTCCGTGGGGAGAATCGGGCGAATTCGGATAGAGGTCCCGTCACGAAGAGCGGCATTGCGATCCCACTCGGCGGGGTAGTTGGGAGGCAGATCGGCAGGCATTGATCACTCCTTGCGCCCCGGTGGCGCCTGGCTCATGGTGGATTGATTGTTCCACACGGTACAAAACCGACAGCGGAGTACGCTGCTCGCATGCTTCGTGCAATCATGATCATCGTTCTCATTCTGGCGTCTTGCGGAGGAGAGGAACAGCCCACAGAGACGTTCGCTCCGGCACCGTCGCCGACGAGCCTGGCGACGGCAACGACGACAACCGTACCGGCATCCGAAGACTCCGGCACGGCCCAGCCAGACTCGGACATCCCCGACCGGGACGGGACGACCACGACGACGACCCTTCCCCCAAATGCTGCTCCGGAGTTTGCGCTGAGTCAGGTCGTCTTTGGCGATGCTGCATTCGTCATCATCACAAACTGGGGCAACATAACCGGATCCCTCGATGGCCTCTGGCTGAGCCAAGGGACGGCAGTGCAGGCGCTTCCCGATGTGAGCCTGGCCCCCGCCGCCCAGGCAGTGATTGGCCTCGCGGGCGAGGCTCCCTCGGAGTTGACGGGGATGGCGGCAATCGTCGATCTCGGCCGGGCCATCGGGGAGATCAATCCGGCGACCGGCGAGATTGCTTTGCATATGAGTGACGCATTCAACGATCCCGCCAGCCTGGTTTCGTACGTTGCCTGGGGTGACGGGCCGCACGGGAGAGTAGAGCTGGCGACCTCGGCGGGCCTGTGGGATGGAACTGCCGTCGATGTCTTCGACGATGCGCCCTCGATTTCTACCGGGGTCTACCCGGCCACGCAGAGTGTCGACTGGTCGGCCGATATCGGTGGCTGAGCTTTAGTACTTGTTAGCAAGACCCGGATGACTTCCTAAGCCATCAGCTGCGACGGTACGTTTTGCTACGCCACGCAGCTAAGCAACAATCGCAAGGGTGGAAGCCCCCTCATCTGCCCAACATTCTTGCGAAGAGGAGAGTCCGCCTGCTCGGCGGGCTCTCTTCAGTTAGAAACCGACCCGAAGACAACTTCCACACGGGCTCCGCCTAGAGCCGACGACCCTATCTTGAGACCACCACCGGTTCGTTCGGCTGCCCGATGGACGATGTCGAGACCGAGGCCGGTCGAACCTCCCCCGCTCTCGCCCCGCTCCACGGCGCCATCGTGCTCAAAACCACGACCACTGTCCTCGACGACCAGTACAACCTGGTTGTTGCCGGAGCCGGGGCGGGCTTCGATCCGGTAGCCGACCCCGGGATCCGTGTGGGAGAACACGTTCTCGAGGAGAGTGTCGATGAGGGCACCGAGATCCTGTGCGGTCATCGCGACGGGCAGCCGCCCCCCGGAGGTGTGGACATCAACCGATCGGCCCTGCTCGTCGGCAAGCACCTTCCAGAAGGTTGCGCGGTGGCGGACCACGGCACCGAGGTCGGCCTGCTCCGGGCCTTTCTCCTCCGCAGGCTTCCGGGCTTCCTCGATCATCCGGTCCACTGCGCCCTCCAGCCGATTGATGTCTTGCAGCAAGACCGCCGACGCTTCGCGGTCGGCCAGGGTCTCGGCCTGCAGGCGCAAGGCCGTCAGCGGTGTGCGTAGCCGGTGCGATAGATCGGCTACCGATTCCCTCTCTTCGGCCAGCAACAAGCGCAGCCGCTCCGCCAGGAAGTTGAAAGCGACACCCACGTCGGCAATCTCATCGGGGCCGGCCGGCGTCACCCGCCTGTTCAGGTCCCCGCCTCCCAGGGCTAGTGCGGCTTGTGATAGCTCGTGGACCGGTCGCACAACAGATCGACCCAAACGGTCCGCGGCAACCACGGCTACCAGTACCAGGAACACCCCGAGCCCCGCGAGCATCCCCCAGGCCACCCAGACACCTTCGGTCAGATCGGAATCGGGCACAAACGCTCGTACGACTACATCCACCTCCCGATCCGGGGTGTCGGCGGAATAGAGGGGAACCAGGACCTCAGCACCGCCTTCTGTGAACGCAGTGAAAGCTCTTGCCTCCGAGAATGCAACATCGATGTTGTCGGCCGAGAACACAGGTGCACCGACCCGCTCTCCGTCGGCAAACAGAATCGTCACCGCATCTGCCCCGGTACCAAATACTTCGAGGACTGTCTGCGCTGCCGGCACCGAGACCTCGGCGCCCTCGGTGCGGGTTGTGTCCACAACCAATGCCGTGGCGATCGCCTGTGCCAGAGTTTCTGCCCGGGACAAAGCCCGCGTTTGCGCTTGGTTACGCAACAACAGCGCAAGCGGGATCATGAATGCAATGACAACCAGGGTGCTGATTGCCAGCGAGAGGATGGCGACCCGTTGCCTCATTCGTCGGGATCGACCAGTTTGACGCCGACCCCGAACACCGTCTGGAGGTACTTGCTGTCGGCAGCCGTTTCGCCGAGTTTCTTGCGCAGCCAGGAGATATGGACGTCAACCGTCTTCTCACTCCCACCGTACGGCTGGCGCCACACCTCAGCCAACAGTTCCCGCTTGGAGACCACCTCACCGCTTCGTTCGGCAAGAAACCGCAGCACGTCGAACTCCTTCGGACTGAGGTCGATCGGCTTGCCATTCAAGCGAGCCTCGCGAGCGGGAACGTCGATGGCGAGAGCCCCGACTGTGATCGGCGCATCGCGCCCCTCGCTGCCGATGCGGCGTAGCACCGCACGAACTCTTGCCTCAAGCTGATCGACTGAAAACGGCTTTATCAGGTAGTCATCGGCGCCGGCATCTAGGGTTCGGATCACATCTCGGTCCTCGCTGCGCGCCGTAGCCACGATGATGGGAACATCGCTGACTGCCCGTATCATCTTGAGAAGCTCGGCACCGTCGAGATCGGGCAGCCCCATGTCCAGGATCACCAGATCCGGGGACACCCGCACCACAGCCTGCAGACCCTCGATCGCCGTCGCCGTCGACTCGACATCGTGCCCGCGATCGGCAAGTACCCGCGACACCAACTCCCTGATCCGCTGTTCATCCTCGATGATTACGACAGATGCCATGGGACAACTGTAGATAACCTGAATAGAATCTCAAGAGGGCCTTAGCAACTCCTTAACTTATTCTTGGCCGGACCCAAAGGAGCGGATAACCACAATGAGTTCAATGCGGCAGAGACTCCTTCTCGTCGCCGGATGGGCTGCAGCTGCCGTCGTGGCCAGTTTGGTCTCAACGGGCGCCGTTGCAGTGGCAGGCGGGCAGGTCACAGACCGGCCCCTCCGCCCCCTTTCGGCGTCGGAGGTTGCTGCACTGACTGAGGAGTGCGGTTCACCTGAACGGGCGCCTTGCCTCCGGCAGCTCGGAGATTCGGTGGTTCCGACTACGTCAGTCGCTGTGGCGCCGGATACGAACTCAAGCCAAGATGGCGACGAGGACGGAGTCTCCCCAGCCGTCGCTTCCTCGACCACGACCACCACCACTGAGCCTCCGGCAGAAGATCCGTTGGATCCCGGAGTCGAGGTCGATGAGAGCCTGACCCCTCCTGCTTCGGGTGACGAGGACGCTGCTGCCGCACCGCAACCGAGTGCGGAGGTCGTTGACCTTGTCGGTGGCCGGGTGAGCGTATCGGGTGCCGATGGCGAGGTTCGCATCATCTGGCTCATCCCCAAGCATGGCTTCGCAGTTCTACCGCCGGCGCGCGCCGGGAACCTGCCCGATCAGGTGACCGTTGTGCTATCGGACGGGTCCCACCAATCAACTCTCATCGCATCGTGGGATGCCACACAGGGCCTGCTCATCGAAACCCGCGAAGGCGGCCCCGACCGCGCCGACAACTGAGCGATAGCGCCCGGGGCACTACAGCCCGGCATGACGAAGGCCGTCAGCTCAGCCCGAGCAGGGAGAGTCAGGCCAGAGCTACGAGTTCGAGCATCGACTCGTCGAAGAAGCCGGTTTCTCCATCGGGCATGAGAATCATGCGATCCGGCTGCAAGGCTTCGACGAAGCCGGTGTCATGGCTAACCAGGAGCAAAGTGCCCTCGTACTGCCGAAGCGCAGCAAGCAGCGCCTCCTTGGCCTGCGGGTCGAGGTTATTCGTGGGTTCGTCCAGCAGCAACACGTTGTTCCGCTGCACAACCAGCTGCGCCAGAGCGAGCTTGGTCTTCTCCCCACCCGACAGCGTGCCCGCATCCTGGTCGATCTTGTCGGCGAGCAAGAAGTGACCGAGGATGGTGCGCAGATCGCGGTCGGGGATTGCGGAGACCGCCCGCATGTGATCGAGCACCGTAACCCCTGCTCGGATCTGCTCGTGCTCCTGTGCGTAGTAGCCGAGCGTGGCGTTGTGCCCAATCGCCACTTCTCCCATATCGGCTGATTCCATACCGGCAAGAATTCGCAGCAGAGTTGTCTTGCCTGCTCCGTTGAGGCCCATGATGATCATCCGTTCGCCACGATCGACATCGACATCGACATCGACGAACACAACGTTGTGCCCGAAGGCTTTGGCGAGGCCGTCAGCCCGCAGCGGAGTTCGCCCTGAGGACTCGGGTTGAGGGAAGCGGACTGCGATCTTACGCGTCTTCCCTCCGATCTCGACCCGCTGGCCCTTGAGCCGCTCAACCCGGGTCTCCCACGATCTGGCTCGCTTCGCCATTTTCTCGGTGGTTCCCTTGAAGCGACGGATGCCCTCCTCCAGCCGGGCGATCTTCTCGTCCTGATGACGCCGCTCTCGCAACCGCTGCTCGCGACGGCGATCTCTTTCCTCGACGTAGTAGCTGTAGTTGCCGCGATAGGGCTCGACTTGCCCATCGTCCAACGCCAGTACTGACGTGATGGACTCGTCGAGCAGCGGCAAATCGTGGCTGACGACGAGAAGCCCCCCCGAGTACGAAGCCAGGAAATCCATTAGCCAAGCCTTGGCATCGAGGTCCAGGTGATTGGTTGGCTCGTCGAGAATGAGAACGTCGGTCTCGGCGAAGAGGACCCTCGCCAGTTCCACGCGCCGCCGCTGGCCGCCGGACATCGTGACCACCTTCTGGTACAGATCCTCGCCCTTGATCCCGACCGAGGCCGCAAACCGCTTTGCCTCTGCCTTTGCGACATAACCGCCCCGAGCAGTGAACTCATCGTCGAGTCGACTGAAACGATTGATCAATCGATCCCGTTCCGCGCCGCGAGCAGACTCCATCTGCTCCCGCACCTTTTCCATGCGCCGCTCCAGATTGCCGATGTCACGCGCAGTGAGCACTCTCTCCAGCGCATTCACGTCGGCGTCGGCAAGCTCTTTGAGGGCAGCCTCCTGCGACAGGTATCCGATCACTCCGCTCCGGCGGATTGCGCCCGCGGCCGGCTCCAGCTCGCCGGCCAGAGTCCGCAGCAGGGTCGTCTTACCAGCCCCATTGGCACCGACCAACCCAATCTTGTCACCGGCATGAACGGAGAACGACGCGTCCTCGATGAGGGGACGCGCCCCAGCCTCGATGAACACATCGCGAACGATTATCACCGTGCACCCAACCTTGCGTTGGCAGACCTGCGCACTCTCCGCAGAATGCTGAACATCGCTCGCACCGAGTAGACGGCGCTGCGGCGCGACACCGCCGCAGAAGCAGGACCGAGAACGACGTGACGCAGCCCGGCGTCGACGAGACTCTCGAGCCGTTCCCGAATCACTTCGGGTGTGCCCCACAACACGTTCTCCGCCACGATATCGACGGGAACCTCGGCCAGGGCAGCCTCGAGCCGAGCAACCGGATGCTCTGCCGGAATGAAGTCGACCAGGCCCCTGAAGTCAGCACCGAGCGGGTGCCCGATTCCGTTCTCCTGCCACAACGTCGCCGGCGCAAGCAGAGCCAGGAAGCGCATGAAGCGGCTGTCCAAATATCGCCGCGCTTCTCGCTCGGTACGACCGACCACAAACAGCAACTGCATTGCCGGGACGATCGAGCGACTATCGCGGCCGGCAGACTTTGCGTGGTCACGAATCCGGATCAGCGACTCGGCATAGCGGCTTGGGGACATCGGCACCGTCGGATACCAACCATCTCCATACCGGCCGGTCAGGTCCAGCATTCGCGGGCCGTGTGCGGCAATCCAGATCTGCGGGGTCCGATCCGGGGCAGGCTCGAGATCCATGATCGCTTTGTCGAGGCGGTAGAACTCGCCGCTGTAGTCAAAGGGTCCGCGCGATTCGAAGCAACGCCTGACAATGGGAAGCGCATCGGCCAATTGGGCAACGGGCCGAGCAAATGGAAGCCCGTACGGCACCGTGTTCTCCCGTTCTCCGGCTCCGATTCCGAGGATCGGTGCGCTCTGGGTCAGATGCGACCAGGTCATAGCGGTCTGCGCAAGGAGCACCGGATGCCGTCGCACCACTTCAGTCACCCCGACGCCGATCTGCATCGACCCGACGCGATCGGCTAGGTATCCGATCAGTGCTTGATAGTCGTAGTATGCATGCGGTGTTGACCCGGGCGAAGCCATCCACGACATCTCCCGGTTCCACATTTCCTCGGGGAACCATCCCTGAAAATGGTCAACGGTCCACACCGCATCGAAGCGGGCGGCACGGGCGGCACGCGCTGTCCATCCGATACGGCGAACAGGTGGCTGGGTGCCGACGCCCAGCCCGATAGTCACTCGGTCTGCGGTAATCACGGACCGCAGGCTAGCGGCGCGATGCATCGGCCAAGTGGGCCCGCCGCCGCGCAGCTACTTGGCGGAGCGAGCCTTGGGTGATCCAGCCCCGGAAGCCACACTGAAGCCGAACCCCTTCTCGATAGCTCGCGGCAGGCGGTCGACGGCGAGCGGACGGGAGATGTAGAAACCTTGCACGAGACGGCATCCGAAGCCCCGCATCATTTCCAGCTGCTCGCGGGTCTCAACCCCCTCGGCAATGACTTCGAGACGAAGGTCCGTGGCCAGCGTGACCATGGATTCGGACACCGTCGCAGTGTCTTGGTCCATCACGGAGTCGCGAACGAACTCGCGGTCGATCTTGATTGCATCGATGGGGAAGCTCTTGAGATAGCTCAGTGAGGAATAGCCGGTACCGAAGTCGTCGATGGCGATGGCGACACCTATGGCCCGCAGTCGCTCCAGGGTCCGGCGAGCGGTCTCGGTGTCCTCTACCAGGGTACGTTCCGTCAGCTCCACCTTCAACCACGACGCCTCGAGACCGGTTCGCTCCAGGGTTTGCTCGACGACCTCGGCGAGGTTGCCCCGCCGCAGCTGGCGGGGCGACACGTTGATGGAAACCGCAAACCGCTCGAGCCCGGAGTCGTGCCACGACTTTATCTGTCGGCACGCTTCGTTCATCGCCCACAGCCCGAGCGGCACAATGAGATCGGTCTCCTCGGCGAGAGCTACGAACCGCTCCGTCGGGACCATCCCCAGGTCGGGGTGCTCCCAGCGCAGCAGAGCCTCGACCCCGGCAACTCTGCCGGAGTTGATATCGATCCAGGGCTGGTACACCAACCGCAGACCATCGCCTGTTGCCACTGCCCGCCTTAGCCCGTCGATTAGCCCGAGTCGTTCCGAGGCGCTCTGTCGTAACTTGGGGGTGAAATACTGATACGTGTTCGCTCCCGCGGCCTTGGCCGAATACATCGCAATGTCGGCGTCACGGAGCAGAGCCTGGGTGCTGTCACCATCGAGCGGATACATGGCAATTCCGATGGATGCAGTTACCCGGAGCTCACGGTTCGATACCAGGTATGGCTCCGCAACAGCATCAAGGATCTTTGTCGCTACCTGCCCGGCATCTTCCAATCGGGTTCCGCTCTCGAGAATCACTGTGAACTCGTCACCCCCGATTCTGGCGACGCTGTCGGTTTCCCGCACCGATGACACGATCCGCTTGGCCACCTGCTTGAGCAGCGCATCCCCGGTGGCATGGCCGTAGTGGTCATTGACGGCCTTGAAGTCGTCGAGATCGAGGAACATGAGTGCGACCAGACTCTCATCCCGGCGGGCACGCATGATTGCGCTTTCCAGCCGGTCGCTGAACAGGAACCGGTTGATCAGACCGGTCAGCGGATCGTAGCGAGCCAGGTAGCTGAGCTTCTGTTGATCCTGGGCCCGGGCCGATTCGTGCTCCGCTACTCGTTGCTCCCACTCCTTGCGAACGTCGCGTACGGCGGGTCGGAACAAGAACAGCGCTTCCAGCAAAATGAGCAGAAGCATCACTGACAGCAAGACCAGCTGGGTGATGCGAAGACTGCCGACCCTCGCCTGTGCCTCGTCCTTGATCAGAGTGGCCAGACCGTTCATTCCCTCTCGGAACTCTTCAGACTCCCGGGCTAGGTCGCTGGCGGCTCCCGGCCGCAATCGTTCGCCAGAGGAAGCGCTAGCCACCAGCTCATCACCAATTCGGCTCATTGTGATGAAATGTGGTTCGATCTGCGCATCGAACTGATCGTTGAAAGCCTGACTGTGATCGGCGGGCAAGTCCAGGTCCTCGCTGCCAAAGCGAAGCCCGACGTGATTGTCCCGGATCCGGATCAATGCAACGTCCAGTCGGGTAACCGCCTTCTCCCGGTCCTCCGCAGTCTCCGTGGCCTCTACGTCGAACCCGGCATTTTCGATGGCCTCGCTGAGCAGGATTTGCTGGGTGACGACCTCGAGTACCCCGGCGTCCTTCTCCTGCCGCGTTAGCGCAGTCGACGTGAGAATCGTGGAGACCACTGCGGCGATGGCGATTACGGCCAGTCCCACGATGTAGCGCCCAACGGGGCGTTTTGGCACCTCTCGGGACGCGATTTGCTCGTCCGGCGGTCTCCCGACCGCGTCGGCGGCGTGCGCGTCTGTCGACACTGTCTTGTCGATGGGCCACTCCTGCAGAGGCTATAAGTGATATCGGTCACGCACCCGGGGGCATTGAGCAACGCGTGCGGCCAATAGCAGAATCGGGCAAGAGCCTATCAGGGACTCGAGACTCATCAGTTTGCGTCGGACCGCCCGGCCATGTTGACTCCAAGGCATGAAGATCAATCAGCTTGGAGCAGGTGGACCATTCGTTACCGAGCTCGGCCTTGGGACCATGACCTTTGGTGTCGAAACCAATGAGACCGAAGCGCACAAGCAGCTCGACTCCTACTTCGCCGCAGGCGGCAACTTCATCGACACGGCGGATGTGTACGGCGCCGGCGAGTCAGAGCGAGTAATCGGCTCGTGGCTTCGTTCTAATCATCCCGACAACCTCATCATTGCCACCAAGGCTCGCTTTGCCCCTCCCCCGGGATCTTCGGGCGCGTCGCGGCGCGGCATCATCAAGGCTGTTGACGGCTCGCTGACCCGACTCGGGGTGGACGCAATCGACCTGCTCTACGTCCACGGTTGGGATCCCGAGGCGGCGGTGGTCGATACTCTGCGCACGCTCACCGACCTCGTCAGCTCCGGCAAGGTCCATTCGATTGGCTGGAGCAACACCACAGGCTGGCAGTTGCAACAGATCCTGGCGACGGCCGAACACCATGGATTCGTTCGCCCCGTTGTGTTCCAGCCGCAGTACAACTTGCTAGATCGGGTCATCGAGTGGGAGTTGCTGCCGCTCTGTCTCGATACCGAACTCGCGGTGTGCCCCTGGTCACCGCTCGGCGGTGGCTGGCTCACCGGCAAGTACGAACGAGATACCCCGCCCACCGGGGCGACCCGGCTCGGTGAGGATCCCAACCGTGGTGTCGAGGCCTATGCACTGCGTAACAACGACCGGGTGTGGGGAATCATCGACGCCGCGGACCGCATTGCAACGCAGGATTCCGTGTGGATCGGCGAGGTAGCGCTGCGCTGGCTGCTCGATCGCCCGGGAGTGGCCTCGGTGCTGCTCGGGGCGCGGACGGAGAAGCAGCTGCAGCAGAGCTTGTCGGCAGCGACCTACAGCATGAGAAGCGAGGACCATGCCAAGCTAACGGCAGTCTCCGCACCCGGTCTGCCCAGGTATCCCTACGGCATGTTGGAGAAGGCCTGTGGCGTCGATATCTGGGAGCGGCTCGGTACGGGAAGCACGTAAACCGGGAAGCGCCGGGTCTACCCGCGCCGCTTTCTCATGATGCGCTCAGCGCGGTTATCTACCCATGATGAAGAGAAGACCGGCGCGGCCACCGCCACCAGGTGTACCGCAAGCCCGATGCCCCAGCCCAGCAACGACCAGTAGAACCACCAGGGACCGTCGCCGCCCGTGGTCGCCCAGTTGACTCCGAAGATGCCGGCGTTGACAACGAGGTAAATAAGGATATGGATGTAGAGGGCTTGGATTTCCTCAGCCCGTTTGCGGGCCTGTTCGAGAGCCTTCTCGTCCGACATTGGATCGAACCCTGTCACGCCTTCACCTCCGCTACCACTATGAGCACATGCCTAGGCAAGCTACGAGGATAACGACGTCAGGTCAGGGCACAACCCACGTCTGCACATCAAGGGTCAGCGGGGGAAACAAGACGTCCATCAACTCCTGCTGGCTGCCGGCGTTCACGTCGGGGTGGCGCTCCGCCAGACCGGCGAATCCAAGCGGTCCGACCAGAAGCGAGGTCACGAGGTCCGGCGGGACACCCGAGCCACCCTTGCTTATCGGCGCCTGCTCACGAGGTCCTCGGACGAACTCCCCGACCTCGCCGTTGGCGTATCCAAACCGGATACTCGAGGTGTACAGCGATATCATCCCTTCGCCGCTCTGCCCCGCCAGCGACGAAGCACTCAACCTCCGGCTCAGCTCATGTCTAACTGCGTTCAACCATCGCACCGGATCGCCGATCCTGGCGTAATACGCCTCTCCGGTTGCACTGAGCGATCCGAGATCATCGAGATTGGGGGACGCCTCCGGGCGGGTGAGGACGGTGAGATTTCGATCGGGATTCCGAACTCCAACCCCAGCGAGGATGGCGAGGAGACCATCACGGCTCTCGCCGGCGAGATCCATTACATATGGATTCTGGTCATCAAGGTAGATCCGGCCACATGCTTGCGGCGCGCCACCACGCTCGGCGAGCAGCGTGTCGTATACGGGCGAGCGCAAGAGGAATCTCCACATCTGATCTGACAAGCCGATCGACATATCGGTCGATTCCAGGATGGGGCGCTGCAGATCTTGGATCGTCTGCCGATCGGCCTCCCCGGCAACCCGAACGATCCAGCCGTCCGGAACACCCGGCACTTCGCGGCTCGGTATCTCCTGCCAGGGAGCAACCGGCATTGCGTATTCATACCCGAGCCGTCGATAGAAGTAGGTGATGCCGACCATCACTTCTAATAGCTCGCCACGCTGCAGCAGATCAGCGTGGTGGTAGTCGAACTGGCGACGCACCAATCCCCGACCCTCATAATCGGTCGCCGTTGCGACAAACTCGACAAGCGCGGCAGGCAAATGGAGATCACCGAATCGGGCCCGCATCGGGTATGTCCCCATCGTGGACACCACCCGGTCGCCGTCTACAGCAACCGTCCAACGACGCCGGTCGTATTCCGAATCTTCGAGGACGAGCTGCGCCTCCGGCGCATCCTCCTTCCCGATCCGGTCGGCGACAAGAGCGACAACGCCGGGGATATCGGCATCGGTGACATGGCGCACAGTCAGTGACATCGCAATCCTCGAGTGAGCTGAGACTGGTGAAAGAGGTTACTTCCAGTAGCCGCGGACGGTGCCTTGCGCGCGGGCAACTCCGCGGTCCTTGAAGAGGTGATTGCGAACCTTCTGCATCGCTGCCGCCTGACCAGCGCACCAGATGGCGGTGTCGACGTCAATCTCCTCGGCCGCAAGGGCCTTGACTATGTGTGATCCTCGTTCCTCGTCGCCAAGCGTGTGCCAAGTGAGTTGCCGTCCGGGATGGCCGGGGACTTCGACCTGTCCGAACTCACCGTCCACTTCGAGATGCACCCGGATTGTTGCGTTGGGGGCGATCGCTTCGAGAAGCTGTGAAATGGCGGGGATCGCACTTTCGTCACCGACGAGCAGGTAGTCGGTCACCTTGGCATCCACCTCGTAGCCGCGACCCGGGCCGGAGATCGCAGCCTCCGCACCCTGAGTCGACTGCAACGCCCACGCCGAGGCGGCTCCCGCCGTGTGCAGGACCATGTCGAGGTCGAGTTCGGGTACGGCTGCATCAAATCGACGTGGGGTGAAGGTTCGGATGAGGGGACGGCTGCCATCTGCGCGCAGGAACTCGTTGCCGTTCCAGGTTGGGATGGCCAAGTCCTCTCCAGGGTCGGGTAGCAGCAAACGAACACTCGCGGCCGGATCCTCGATTTTCAAGCCACTCAGCTCGTCGCCGGCAAATGTGACCCGGACCATACGCGGACCAAGACGGGCCGTGTTGGCGACACGTACCCGTCGGAATGCCGGCGGCTCCCGCCGCCCGGTCTGCGTTTTACCTTCAGTCATGAGATGCAATGTATACGGAGCAGTCGACCCAAACGGGTCACCAAATCGCGTTTGACGTACTTGTGCGCACCATGATGCGTGAATCTACGCCAAGCACGATAAGAGAACACGCCGACTTCGTCGGCACGCCGTGCCCGGAGCAGGACTCGAACCTGCACGCCCCTTCGGGGCAGCGGATTTTAAGTCCGCCGCGTCTACCGGTTTCGCCATCCGGGCCGGAAACATGGAGGCTAGAACCCCAATCAAGACCCTCCAACCCGGGCCTGCGCTCGCCGTTGGCGGGCTGGCTCAGATACGGCCCATTCGAGTATCCTCGATGCCCACGTTTCACCCGTCTAATGAGGAGCACCCGTGAAGGTCTACGCACCTGAGAAGATCCGCAATGTCGCACTTGTTGGCCACGGCGGAGCAGGAAAGACGACCCTCGCTGAGGCCCTCCTCTTCCGCGCCGGCACAGTGTCCCGCCTCGGACGGGTGGAAGACGGCAACACAGTAACGGACTTCGATCCAGAAGAGCATGAGCGGGGCCACTCGGTGAGCCTCGCCCTCGCCCCGGTCGAATGGAACGGCAACAAGATCAACATCATCGACACGCCGGGCTACACCGACTTCGTCGCCGATGTCTATGCCTCTCTTCACGTCGCCGACCTAGCCGTCTTTGTGGTTTCTGCCGTCGATGGAGTCGAAGTGGGAACGGAGCGGGCGTGGCGAATCGCCGAGGACCTCGGGGTGCCCCGTATGGTCTTCATCAACAAGCTCGACAAGGAAGAGGCCTCGTTCGACCGGACTCTCGAACAACTCCAGGAGAGATTCGGCGCCGGCGTCGCACCCATCGAGTTGCCGATCGGCGAGAAGGATGCCTTTCACGGCATAGCCGACCTCTTCACCAATAAGGCATACGTCTACGACAGCGGTTCAGCTCAGGAAACCGAAATCCCCGCTGAGCTCGAAGAAAGGGAGCACGAAGTCCACGATGCACTCGTCGAAGGCATCGTCGTCGCCGACGATGACCTGCTCGAGCGCTATCTCGACGGCGACATCCCCGAGGCTAAGGAATTGGAGAAGACCATGGCCAAGGGGGTCGCCGAAGCGAGCGTCTTCCCCGTCGTGTGCGGCTCGGCTACCGGCCCCATCGCAGTCGATCGGCTTGCCGACTTCATCGTCGAGATCGGCCCGTCTCCGCTCCGTCGCCAGAAACTGATGGTTACCGCAGGCGGCGACGAAGTCGAGATAGACCTGAAAGCCGACGGCGACCCGCTGATTCAGGTCTTCAAGACGATCGCCGACCCATACGTTGGCCAGATTTCGATATTCCGGGTGCTGTCCGGCCGCGTCAAGACGGAGCAGACCCTCCACAACAAGCGCTCCAACAACGACGAGAAGTTCTCCAAGCTTGCAGTCATGGTCGGGAAGGAGTCCGAGCTCGTCGACGAGCTTGCGATGGGCGACATCGGAGCGGTAGCCAAGTTGAACGAAACCGGAACGGGCGACACGCTGACCGTCAAGAACCAACCCATCGTCGCTCCTCCCCTCACGGTGCCTACTCCCGTCCTGGGAACGGCTATCAAGGCGAGGACCCAGGCCGATACCGACAAGCTGGCGAACGCGCTCCGTCGCGTTCAGCAGGAGGATCCGGTCCTTCTGGTCGAGCGCAATGCCGAGACCCGGCAGACGGTGCTCAAAGGGATGGGCGAGACCCATCTCACGATCACGCTGCAGCGGCTGAGCCGGAAATTCGGTGTGGATGTTGACACCGAGCCGGTCCGTGTTCCCTATCGGGAAACGGTCAGCCGCCGCGCCGAGGCTGAGGGCAAGTACAAGAAACAGAGCGGTGGCCACGGACAGTTTGGCGTTGCCATGCTCAAGGTCGAGCCCACCATGCGCGGCGAGGGATTCGAGTTCGTGGACGAGATCAAGGGCGGCTCGATTCCCCGCCAGTTCATCCCGGCCGTCGAACAGGGCATCAGGGAAACTATGGAAGATGGCGGGTACTTCGGGTTCCCGGTCGTCGATGTGAGGGTTCGCTGCTACGACGGCAAGTACCACTCCGTCGACTCATCCGAGATGAGCTTCAAGATGGCCGGTCGTCTCGGATTCAAAACGGCGATGGAGAACGCCGGACCTATCCTGCTCGAGCCTATCTCCAAGATCAGCGTCACCGTGCCTTCCAGTTACCAGGGCGACGTCATGGGCGACCTTTCGTCACGTCGTGGGCAGGTACAGGGCACGGAGGCTGCTTCCGGTGGCCGGCAGATGATCACCGCTCTAGTCCCCACCTCCGAGATCATGACCTACGCGGTCGACCTCCGGTCGCTCACCCAGGGTTGGGGAACCTTCACAACCGAGCACGACCACTACCAAGAGCTGCCGTCGCACCTCACCGACAAGGTCGTTGCCGAGGCCAAAGAAGAAGACGACTAGCGCCCGAGCAAGCAACTCGACGCCCCGGTGCGAGGCGAAAGAGAACGACAACTTAATCGTCAGCTGCCGAAGGTCGGGGCACTAGCTCCCGGCCTTGGTTGCGAGCTCCATGGCGAGACCGTCGAGGATGTCGCGCACCGAGATCTGGACGGCATCGGCTCCCATGTGGGCCAATGCCCGCTCGGCGCAGATCACGCCGGCTTGCAGCACACCTGCGCGGGGAGCCGGCACGGACGGCAGCGCGGCAATCTCGTCAACGGTCAAGTCGAGAAGAAAGTCCACCGAGTGCTCCACGTCGTCAAACGAAAGCACGACCGGGTCAGCTCGCTCGATGTGATCTGTGGTCACCTGCTTCGCTACGGCAGCAAGGGTGACAAAAGTACCTCCCGAGCCGACGACAACGTCAGGGGCGACCGGAGCAACCACACTGTCGAACAGCTCATCGACATGGCGACGGGCTTGCGTTGGATTGCTCAATCCCAG
>Ga0180435_10000296_pt1 | contig 51221 bp, 50 predicted proteins | sample SS_ome_3_FD_132467 | JGI IMG/M metagenome (GOLD analysis project Ga0180435, IMG submission 132467) | Hypersaline lake sediment archaeal communities from the Salton Sea, California, USA - SS_3_S_1 metaG | ecosystem: Environmental > Aquatic > Non-marine Saline and Alkaline > Hypersaline >... | reverse complement strand
TGAATGCGCCATCAGGAAAACCTCATCCGCCGGCCCCAGCCACATGGGCGACTTATGTCCAGAGCATCGGCGACAGGTCCGGGCTGTTTGCCGCTCTCGCGCAGGCCTGGGCCCCAACCCGGGCGCTGTATCCGGGCAGCTATCTCGACGTGTCTTCCTCAGCGGCGATTCCGTCGGTCACCTACGTAGATGTCGACCGCCGCGCGGCGCGCTACTTCGCCAATCATGAACTTGTGGCGTCCCAACTTGAGGGCCGAACCGGCGCCAGTCGCGAGGCCGAGGTGGCGTTCCTGCACTCCGACTACACTCGTCCTCTGCCGCTGCCCCACGCCGCGTTTGATCTCCTCATCTCCCTTTACGCGGGTCCGGTCTGGGATCACTGTCAGCAACACCTGAAACGGGACGGCCTGCTCCTGGCCAACGCCAGCCACGGCGACGCCAGCCTCGCCGCCTTGGACCCGCGGCTTGAGCTCGTGGCCGCCGTGCACCAGCGCGGCGACGAGTACCGCCTTGACCACAACGCACTGGACAGTTACCTCACACCGAAGAAACCGATCTCCGCTGATCCCCGCCTCATTCGCCGCAGTGGTCGAGGAATCGCCTATACCCGGACCGCCTTCGCATACCTGTTCCGGCTGAACGCGCCGAGGCCTCGTTGACACTACCGATGCATCCTCACCGGATCTGAGATACATCTCGACACCGACCGCGCCTACGGTGTCATCCTTGGCCCTCGCGATCCCGGACACCCCACCTGGATCGACACGGCCGGACTGACCGAAGGGATCTTCGCCATCCGCTACCTGCTGCCCAGCGGCGCGAAACTCCCGTCGCCGAGGTGATCTACCCCCGGATGATCCTGGAAACGGCGCTGAATAAGCCCCCAGCCCGTGCCAGCTGCCCGCAGGATTTTCGCGGTACACCGGTCGGCGGTCGTAAGGATTTACTAGCATTTGGGTTCTTCGGAAGGAGAATGCCGTTACTCGACCAGAGCCCACGCCGACTGCCAAACTGCCCCGGCCGGGATTGACCGACGGATTCAGCGGTGAATTTTTCGTGATGACCAAGCTCGTGCCCGGTGGGGCCGATGGTATTCGGGCCTGGCATGCCAACAGAGTCGCCGATCCCGGCAAGCAAGCCGAAACCCGGGCGGCGGTGCGCGAGATCGGCACACTGCACGACTGACGGCAAGTCATCTTCGACAACGACACCCGCTTCATCTTCGCCAGCGTCTTCGACGGGACCTGGGACAAGTACATCGACGACTTCGCCACGACATCGATCGGTTCGGCCTTTGACGAGTTGTTCTCCTTTTCCGAAGGTTTCCCCGGAATGAAAGATCCCAATGTCAAGGAGTGGTTCGTCGCGCACCAGGTGCCCGCAACCATTTTCCTGAGCGCTTACCCCGACCTCACGACCCAGCAGATCTGGAAGAACCAGCGTGTCAACACTGCATTCCAGGCGGTGCTGGACACCCCGGAGTTCCGGGCCATGATCGAGGACCCGGCCAACGCGGCCCTGGTTGCGACGCCGGCCTTCCAACAGCTGCTCGACGAATCCGAAAGCTGAGCGACGTCGGAGTATGCAGCCACACGGCCAGTATCAACGGGCTGATGCCCTGGTCACCGGAATCCATCAGGTTAACGGCTTCCATCCCGGCTACCGAGCTGTGCATGCGTTGGGCCGGATCTACCGCGGATCGTTCACCGCCTCGGGTGATGGGGCCGCGCTGACCCGCGCCGCGCACTTCCAGCCGGCCGCGGTCGTTCCGGCGACGATGAGGTTTTCCTCGGCATCCTCGGATCCGGAAGCGCCCCCCTCCCCGGTGACGGCGATGGCCACGAAGTTCTATCTCGACAACGGCACGGTCACCGATCTGATCGCACTTAACATTGCGGCCTTCCCGATGGCGACGCCTGATGATGTGTTGAAGGCGGTCACCGCGAACAAGGATCCCAACTCCCTGCGCGCTTTCCTCGCCGAGAATCCCAGGATCGCCGGGGCGCTCAAGGGGCTTGCGACGGTTCCCGCCCCGACCAGCTTGGCCGAAACCGCGTTTCACGCGATTCACACCTTCTGGTTCGAGAACGCCGCACGTGAACGGAGGGCGGGCCGCTACCACTGGGAACCCGAAGCCGGGGTGACCTCCCAACCCGCCGCCGACCTCATCGCGCAACCGAATGATTCGCTGTTCACCGAATTCGAGACCCGCCTGGAGGGCGGCCCGGCGGCGTTTACCTTGGTCGTGAGCCTGGCCGAGGAGGAGGACGACCTGCTCGATCCCAGCACTGCCTGGCCGGAGGACAGAGAGAGGGTGACCCTGGGACGGCTGACCATTCAACGCCGGACCTCGTTGGAGGAGATCGGGGATCCGATCATGATGCACGACCCGACCCGAACCACCGACGGCATCGACACCAGCGACGACCCGATCCTGGCCGCCCGCCGCGGCATCTACGAGACCTCCGCTGTCAACCGTGGTGCCGGCTGGAAGAGCCGGGCGGCCGATGCCGCGGCCCAGGCGGGTGCCAGCTGAATGGCTGGGCGATCCCTTAGCTGGGCAGCCTTCCGGCGAGCGTGCCCACCGCGTCCTCGGGTGGAGGCGATGTGCTGGAACTGAACGACATTCAGAGCGGCGTGCTGCACCCGCGTCCGACACCGTATGTCGGCCGGTTTCTGCTCGTCCGGATCGACAACCCGGCGGCGGGAAGCGCGATGGTGCGCGCGTTGCTGCCGGCAATCAGCATCGGCCTGCCCGCTGCCAATCAGGACCAGGATGCCTGGCTGAGCGTGGCGTTCACCTGTGAAGGACTGCGCGCTCTCGGCGTTCCCGAGGACTCTCTGGCCAGCTTCCCCATCCCATTCCAACAGGGGATGGCCACCCGGGCGTCGATCCTCGGTGATGTCGGCGAGAGTGACCCCGCGAACTGGGATGCCCCGTTCGGGACGCCGAACCTTCACGTGGCGATCGCGGCGATCGCGCCCGACAACGAGCGGCTGGAAGCGGCTGTGGCGCGGGCCGGAACCGCTCTGCAAGGCACTGCCGGGATCACTGTGGTTATGCGGCAGGAAGTGCGCCAACTTCCCACTGGCCGAACCTCTTTCGGCTTCCGTGACGGCATCAGCTATCCCGCGATCGAAGGGACCGGCATTCCCAGCACCAATACTGGGGAGGTGCCACTGAAAGCCGGAGAATTCGTCTTGGGATATCCCGACGAGACCGGCAACCCACCGCCGATGCCCCAACCTGATGTGCTCGGCCGCAACGGCACCTACGCGGCAATCCGGAAACTTCACACCAAGGTCGCGCTGTGGCGCCAGTACCTGCGCTCGGCTGCGTCATCGCCGACCGACGAGGGACTCCTTGCGGCCAAGATGGTCGGCCGGTGGCCGAGTGGTGCCCCGTTGGCGCTATCGCCCGAGCACGATGACGAGGCACTGGGGGCGGATGACGCCCGGAACAACGACTTCCTCTATGCCGACGACGACAAGGGCTTGAAATGCCCTGCCGGCGCCCATGTCCGACGGGCGAACCCGCGTGATGCCTCAATCATCGGAGTTGCGCGCATGCACCGGATCCTGCGAAGGGGGACCACCTACGGTCCGCCGCTACCGGAGGGCGTCCTCGACGACGACGGGGCCGATCGCGGATTGTTCGGTATCTTCATCGGCGCTCATCTCGACCGCCAGTTCGAGTTCATCAAGTCCGAGTGGATCAATGACGGCAACTTCATCGGGTACCCCGGCGAACAGGACCCGATGGCCGGCCGCAACAGCGGCTCGGGTGTCGCAACCATTCCGGAACGGCCCATCCGGCGGCGGCTGCACAACCTGCCCAGCTTCGTCGTGACCCGCGGCGGGGAGTACTGCTTCATGCCAGGACTGAGCGCATTGCGCTGGCTTGCGGATCTGAATCCCTAAAGCGTACTGATCTCCCCACATGGAGCCGATGGTGCCGGGGTGCACCCGCCGGACCAACTAATGTGCGGGGTTGAATCAAGTCGTCGTTGTTTGAGACAACCCGGTCACGTCTCGCCGGTGATCTGGTCGGCGATCGCCTGTAACGCGTCGAGATCGGATACATCGAACGGCAGCGATGGTACGCCCACCACCCGGACATGCGGGTTGGCCCCGGTGAACCGGGACAGCAACCGGACCTCCCGTTTCGCGGTCTGCGCGCGATCGGCGTGGATGCGTAGCACTCCGGCGCTCAGCGTGTCTTCGTCACCAGTCGGGGCGGCCTCCAGTGTGGTGGCACCGTCGATGGCGCGTTCCACCGTGAGCGGGCAGAGCATCGGGTGGGTTCGGTTGAGGATCAGCCCGGCCAACGGCATGCCCTCCTGGGAAAGTCGATCGACGAAGAAGGAGGCTTCCCGCAACGCATCGGGTTCTGCCGCCGAGACCACCACGAACTGGGTTCCGCGCCGCTTCAACAACTCGTACGTACGGTCTGCTTTCTCCCGGAACCCGCCGAACGTCGAGTCCAGCGACTGCACGAAGGTGGCCGCGTCGGAGAGCATCTGGGAACCGAGAATGGTCGACATCGCCTTCATCGCCAGGCCCATGGCGCCGGCGACCAGTCTGCCGATGCCGCGGCCCGGGCCGAGAAGTAGCTTCCAGAGCCGACTGTCCATGAAACTGCCCAGGCGCTTCGGTGCATCAAGGAAGTCCAGAGCGTTGCGGGACGGGGGAGTGTCCACCACCACCAGGTCCCAGCGGTCCTCGGCGAGTAATTGGCCGAGCTTCTCCATGGCCATGTACTCCTGCGTTCCGGCCAGTGAGGTTGCGACCGTCTGATAGAACGTGTTGTCCAGGATCGTCTGTGCGCGACCATCCTCTGAATACTCGATGACCATCTCGTCGAATGTTCGCCGCATATCGAGCATCATCGCGTGCAGTTCGCCGCCGACCGCCTCGTCCAGCGGTACCCGCTGCGGTTCGTTCCCGAGTTCTCTGATTCCCAGTGCCTGGGCCAGCCGTTTGGCCGGGTCAATGGTGAGCACCACCACGTGGCGGCCGTACTCGGCGGCGCGCAGTGCCATCGCCGCGGCGGTCGTCGTCTTCCCGACCCCGCCCGCGCCGCAACACACCACCACCCGGTTGGACCGGTCGGACAGGATGGTCTTCATATCCAGAACCGGAGGTGTGCCGCTCATGGTTGGCCTTCCCTAGTCATCGCCCACCTACCTCCGATCGGTTCACAGTCATCGGACGCCTTGCTGAGCAAGGATCTCGGCCAGCTCGTAGAGGCTGCCCAAATCCACACCGTCGGCAACGGTCGGCAGGTCAAGTCGTGCAACGTGCAGCTTTTCCAGTTCCGCTGCGCTGTGCGCGCGGGCGCGGATCCGGCCGGCATGCTCGATTGCCTCAGTCAGCAGGCCCGCGAAGTCGTTGTCGGGCAGGGCGATCCCGGCTCGGGAGATTCCGGCTCGGACCGCGTCCGCGTCGATATCACCATCGGCCGCAGCGGCCAGGACATCGGCCGGCAGGAACGCCGGGATAGTGCGGTTGACTATCACGCTGCCGATCGGCAACTCCAGTTTCTCGAGCTCCTCGATGGCTTCCACGGTTTCCTGGATCGGCAGCGCCTCCAGCAGGGTCACCAGATGGATCGCGGTCTGATCGGAGTGCAGTAACCGCACCACCCCCTCCGACTGGGAGTGCACAGGTCCGCCCTTGGCGATATCCGCCAGAGCCTTGGTGACGTCCAGAAACCGCGAGATGCGCCCGGTCGGCGGGGAGTCGACAACGATGGCGTCGTAGCTGGGGCTCTTGTCGGCATTGACCCGGACGGCGGCCTCCTTGATCTTGCCGGTCAGCAGCACGTCGCGCAGTCCCGGCGCGATCGTGGTGGCGAACTCGATCGCCCCGACCCGGCGCATGGCCCGGCCGGCGATCCCCAGGTTGTAGAACATGTCGAGGTATTCCAGGAAGGCGGCCTCGATATCGATGGCCAGTGCGTTGACATGCCCGCCGGCGTCGGCGGTGGCCACCTTGGACTCCTCATAGGGCAGTGGCGGCACGTCGAACAGTTGCGCAATACCTTGTCGCCCTTCGACTTCCACCAGCAGCACTCGGCGTCCGCCGCTTGCCAGGGCGAGTGCCAGGGCGGCAGCGACGGTCGTCTTGCCGGTACCGCCCTTCCCTGTGACGAAATGCAGTCTTGCCCTGGTCAGGCGGTCGGGCCAGCCCACTGCACTGCCGTGTTTCAGTTCGGTCGCCACCAGTGCATGCTATCCAAGCCTGCGCCGGTGCTTGGGCGAGTCGTCAAGAGGTTAGGCTTCGGCCATGAACCAACCGACCACGTGGGAATACGCGACCGTGCCGCTGTTGACCCATGCGACCAAACAAATTCTGGACCAGTGGGGCGCAGACGGCTGGGAGCTGGTGTCGGTCCTGCCGGGCCCGACCGGTGAGCAGCATGTCGCCTACCTGAAGAGGCCTAAATGAGCCGATCCTCGTCGGTCGTTGCCCGGCTTGCGGAACTCGGCGTCAGTCTTCCGGCGGTCGCCGCACCACTGGCGACCTATGTTCCGGCGGTGCGGACCGGAAACCTGGTCTACACCTCAGGTCAGTTGCCGCTCGTCGGTGGTGATCTGATCTGCGCCGGCAAGGTCGGCGCTGAGGTCGATCCGGAGGCTGCCAGGGCCGCGGCCCGGACCTGCGCTCTGAACGGGCTGGCCGCTGTTGACGCACTGGTCGGGATCGAATCGGTGGTCCGGGTGGTCAAGGTTGTGGGGTTCGTGGCATCCGCGCCGGGTTTCACCGGTCAGCCCGGTGTGGTCAACGGGGCATCGGAGTTCCTCGGCGACGTGTTCGGCGACGCCGGATCGCATGCCCGCTCGGCGGTCGGGGTCTGTGAGTTGCCGCTGGATGCCCCCGTGGAGGTTGAACTCATCGTCGAGGTTAGCTAGCCGGTGAATCAGCCGGCCTACGGCGTCCTGCGGCCGGTCACCGACTGCGCCTCGGTGCTGCTCTGTGACAACCCGGGCCCGATGACCCTGGACGGCACGAATACCTGGGTGCTTCGCCAGCCCGGCAGTGATGAGATGGTCGTCGTCGACCCGGGGCCCGATGACGACACGCATCTTGAGCGACTGGCGGACCTGGGCCGGATTCCGCTGGTACTCATCAGCCACCGGCACGGCGACCACACCGACGGAATCGACAAACTCGTCGCCGCCACCGGTGCGGTCGTCCGTTCGGTGGGCAGCGGTTTCCTGCGCGGGCGTGGCGGCCACCTGCGTGACGGCGATGTGATCGAGGCGGCGGGGCTGACGATCACGGTTCTCGCCACCCCCGGCCACACCGCGGATTCGGTCTGCTTCGTACTCGATGATGCCGTTCTGACCGCCGACACCGTGCTGGGGCGCGGTACTGCCGTCATTGATGACGAGGACGGCAGCCTCGCCGACTATCTGCGGTCGCTGCGCCGCCTGCGAGGACTGGGCCCGCGAATCGTCCTTCCCGGTCACGGGCCTGAACTCGATAACCTCGTCGCGGTCACCGAGATGTACCTGATCCATCGCGCGGAGCGACTCGAGCAGGTTCGTCAAGCGCTCGGAACGCTCGGCGAGGACGCCACCGCCCGCCAGATCGTCGAGAGCGTCTACTCCGATGTCGACGTGAAGTTGCGGGATGCCGCGGAGAGTTCGGTGCGCGCCCAGTTGCGCTACCTGCGGACCAGCCGCTAACGCGCCCGGCGAGCCAGCCGCTCGGAGTCGCAGATCAGCACGCTTTTGCCCTCGAGCCGGATCCACCCGCGGTGGGCGAAGTCGGCGAGGGCTTTGTTGACCGTCTCTCGGGAAGCACCGACCAGCTGGGCGATCTCCTCCTGGGTCAGGTCATGGGTGACCCGCATGGCACCCCCCTCCTGGGTGCCGAAGCGCTGCGCCAGTTGCAGTAGCTGCTTGGCGACCCGGCCCGGCACATCGGTGAAGATCAGATCGGCCAGGTTGTTATTGGTCCGGCGCAGTCTGCGGGCGAGCACCCGCAACAGCTGTTCGGCGATCTCGGGGCGGTCGGCGATCCAGGCGCGCAGTGCGTCGCGGTCCATCGCCACCGCGCGCACCTCGGTGATCGTGGTGGCGCTGGACGTCCGCGGGCCGGGGTCGAAGATCGACAGCTCGCCGAACATATCCGAAGGACCCATGATGGTCAGCAGATTCTCCCGCCCGTCGGGGGAGCGGCGACCGATCTTGACCTTGCCGGAAATGATGATGTAAAGGCGGTCGCCTGGCTCGCCCTCGGAGAACACCGTGTGCCCGCGCGGGAAGTCCACCGGCTGCAGCTGTCGGGTAAGCGCGGAAACAGCAGCGGGGTCGACTCCCTGGAAGATTCCGGCGCGCACCAGGATCTCGTCCACATTGCCCTCTCAAGCTCTTCGATGAACAGGTAAACGCAAAATTCACCGCGACAGCGAGCCTGTTGCTCAGGCGGCCTCGGTGACGGGGGAAACGCTACACACGATTGGCCAATCCCGATGGCTGAAACAGCGGATTCGGGCGAGTCGGCAGCCCGGGTTCATCGACCAGGAAGACGGGATCCAGGCTCGCCGCCGAGGGGCCGCCGGAGAACTCATCAAGAGTCCGCTGGGCTGCCTTTTCCCGAGCGGCCCGGGCAGACTGCTCGAGCCGGGTGATGGACTGGGTCGCGTTCGGCCGATCGCCGTGCAGGATGCCCTCCAGGCGTTGCAATCCGAATGTGCAGACCATGAGCAACCCGGGAAAGCACACCGCGGCTAACAACGACATAGCCGGGAAGTTAACCGGCGCCACATCTCATCGGGATCACGAATTGCCACCGTTCCGTCGGCGGTCGCTACCCTGGCACGGTGACGGCGGGCGGGTCGGGACGGGCCTCGAAGTGGGATGGCGAAACGCACCTCGGGCTGGTGCGCCGGGCCCGGCGGATGAACCGGACTCTGGCGAGGGCTTTTCCGGATGTGTACTGCGAATTGGATTTCAGCAATCCGCTCGAACTCGCCGTCGCGACCATCCTGTCAGCCCAGAGCACCGATAAGCGGGTCAACCTCACCACGCCCGCACTGTTCGCGAAGTACCGGACCGCCCTGGACTACGCCCGGGCCGATCGCACGGAACTCGAGGCGCTGATCCGCCCCACCGGCTTCTTCCGCAACAAGGCCGACTCGCTGATCCGGCTCGGTCAGCAGCTCGTCGAGCGGTTCGACGGTGCGGTGCCGGAAACCATGGCCGAGCTGGTAACTCTGCCGGGTGTCGGACGCAAGACCGCAAATGTCATCCTGGGCAACGCATTCGGTGTCCCCGGTATCACCGTGGACACCCACTTCGGCCGACTGGTGCGGCGCTGGCGGTGGACCACCGAGACCGACCCGGTCAAAGTTGAGCACGCCGTCGGTGAGCTGATCGAACGCCGCGAGTGGACACTGCTCAGCCACCGGGTGATCTTCCACGGCCGGCGCGTCTGCCACGCCCGTAGGCCCGCCTGCGGGGTTTGTGTTCTGGCGCGGGACTGCCCCTCCTTCGGGACAGGTCCCACCGAACCGCTGATCGCGGCCAAACTGGTTCGGGGGCCGGAGGCCGAGTACCTGCTCGCGCTGGCCGGGCTGTAGCCGATGAAGATGTCGACCCGCTGGACGGGGGCGGTGCTTGCGGTGCTGACCGCGCTGGCCGTGGCCCTGGCCGCGGAGTTCGCCGACGGTCCGGGCCAACCCGCTACACCGGCCGAACAGGCCAAGCGCAGTCATCGCACCGCCGACACCGCCGAGGCGCTGGCCGAGCCCCGCCGGCTTGCTGATCTGCCGCCATGTCCGGCCAACGGGCCGGATCGCGGTCCGGCCAACCTGCGGGGGGTCATCGTGGAGTGTGCGGCCAACGGCACCGAGGTGGAGGTGGCCCGCGCGCTGGCCGGCCGCACGGTCGTGCTGAACCTCTGGGCGTACTGGTGCGCCCCGTGTGCCGACGAATTGCCCGCTTTGCAGCAGTATCAGCGTCGCGCCGGGAATGCGGTGACCGTTGTGACGGTGCACCAGGATGAGAACGAAACCGCCGCCCTACTGCGGCTGGCCGAACTCGACGTCCGGCTGCCGACCCTTCAGGACGGCCGGCGCACTATCGCCGCAGCGCTGAACGTCCCCAATGTGATGCCCGCCACCGTGGTCCTGCGCGCGGACGGTAGCGTTGCCAAGATCCTGCCGCGCGAGTTCACCAGTGCCGACGAGATCGCGGCAGCCGTGGAATCCGCGCTGCAGTGATCGGCCGCAACGGAATCCGCGCTGATACGACGCTGATATGGCGCTGATATGACACGGAACGGGAGAGTCGGGTGAGCCCAGCGGATCAGCTCCGCCCCCGGGCCCGGCCGCCGTGGCTGGCACCACTGGTGGACAACGTCGACAGGGTGCCGCAGGCTTATCGTCGACGAGTTCCGCCGGATGTGCTCTCCGCCCTCACCGCTGCCCGAAGCGAAGCGGTGACGGCGCGGTCGGGTCGCGACGCCGCGGTGCTGGTGCTGTTCTCGGGGCCGACCGACGATCCGCCGACCGGGGGGGTGCCGCCGAATGCCGATCTGTTGCTCACGGTTCGGGCCGGAACTCTTCGTCACCATGCCGGTCAGGCTGCTTTTCCCGGTGGGGCTGCCGATCCGGGTGACGCGGGGCCGGTGGAAACCGCGCTCCGCGAGGCCCGTGAGGAAACTGGGATCGACCCCGACCGGCTCTGCCCGCTGGCCACTTTGGAACGCATGTTCATTCCGCCGTCGGGTTTCCATGTCATCCCAGTGCTCGCCTTCTCGGCCGACCCGGGGCCGGTGGCGGTGATCGATCAGTCTGAGACGGCCGTGGTGGCGCGGGTGCCCCTGCGAGCCCTGATCAATCCGGAGAACCGACTGATGGTTTACCACTCGCGGGGCGATCGGCGCTATGCCGGTCCGGCGTTCCTGCTCAACGAGATGTTGGTTTGGGGTTTCACCGGTCACGTAATCTCGGCGTTGCTCGACGTGGCCGGGTGGGCCCAGCAGTGGGATACCCAACACATCCGGGCACTGGACGAGGCCATGGCACTCGTCGGCGGCGGCCGCGGCGAGACCACGGCACTCGTCCCAGAAGATATGGAGGATCCGCTGTGACGAGTTCGCAATGGCTGGATATCGCGGTGATCGGTATCGCGCTGATCGCGGCGATCTCCGGATGGCGATCGGGCGCACTGGGGTCGCTGATGTCATTCGTCGGAGTGATTCTCGGAGCGATCGCGGGAGTGATGCTCGCACCGCATATCGTCAGCCATATCGACTCCTCCCGCGGCAAGCTGTTCACCGCGTTGTTCCTGATCCTCGCGCTGGTGGTGATCGGCGAAGTCGCGGGTGTTGTCCTGGGCAGGGCGGTCCGGGGTTCCATCCGGTCGGGCCCGCTCCGGTTCGTCGACTCGATCATCGGCGTGGGTCTTCAACTGGTCGTGGTGCTGATCGCCGCGTGGTTGCTGGGCAGCCCGCTCACCTCCTCCAACCAGCCGAATCTGGCTGCGGCGGTGAGCGGTTCGAAGGTGATCACCGAGGTCGACAAGTATGCGCCGGACTGGTTGCGGACAGTCCCCAAGCGGATGTCGGCGCTGTTGAGCACCTCAGGTCTGCCGGATGTTCTGGAGCCGCTCGGCGGTACATCGATCCAGACCGTCGATGCTCCGGATGCCTCGCTCGCGGACAGTCTGGTGGTGGCCGCGTCCCGGCCCAGCGTGGTCAAGATCCGCGGGGTGGCCCCGGCCTGTCAGAAGGTGCTCGAAGGAACCGGATTCGTCATCGCACCGAATCGGGTGATGTCCAATGCGCATGTGGTGGCCGGGTCGGACAGCGTCACCGTCGAGGCCGATGACGGTACCGAATACGACGCCACGGTGGTTTCCTACGACCCCGACGCCGATATCTCGATACTCGACGTACCGAATCTGCCCATCCAGCCCTTGCAGTTCGCCGAGGAGCCGGCTAAGTCCGGGACCGACGCAGTGGTACTCGGATTTCCCGGTGGCGGCGATTTCGTCGCGACCCCGGCGCGGGTCCGCGAGATCATCGAACTCAGCGGGCCCGATATCTACAAGACAACGACAGTCAACCGTGAGGTGTACACGATCAGAGGCCTGGTTCGCCAAGGTAATTCGGGTGGACCGATGATCAACCGGGGTGGTCAGGTGATCGGCGTGGTGTTCGGCGCGGCCGTCGACGACAACGACACCGGTTTCGTGATGACCACCGACGAGGTGTCGCGCCAGCTCGCCAAGGTCGGCAACACCGCCAAGGTGCCCACCGGTGCGTGCATCGGGGGCTGACCGTTTCCGCAGCCGGCCCTGGGCAGAGCGCGCTACACGCCGGCCAGGAACCGTTGCAGATGCTCGTTGACCTCCACCGGCGCTTCCTCGTGCGCATAGTGGCCCACCCCCGGCAGGCCGAGGAAAAGGCCGCGCGGAGCGTACCGGACACTGCGTTCGACCGGGTCGGCCAGAACGTAGGGATCGGCGGCCCCGCGCAGGTGCAGCAGCGGAATGTCGATCTGGCGGTTCATCAACCCCAGGAAACGCGGGCCTTCGCTGCGGAACTGGCTGCGCACCGCCCAGCGCTGATATTCCAGCGCGGAATGCGCCGCCGAAGGAATCTGGATCGCCTGGCGAAGGCGGGTGACGGTCTCGGTGAAGTCAGCGGTGGATTTCCACGCGCCGGCTGCCCGGGCTCGGACTAGGTATTCGAGCCCCTCGGCGTCGTTGCGGGTCAGCGCCCGCTCGGGCCATCGCGGCAGTTGATAGCTCAGCAACGTGGGTAGCAAGGCGCGGCCCTGGTCCCGGCAGGTCAGCACCGAGGTTCGCAGTGCGGCCGGGTGCGGCGAACTGACCAGTGCGACGGCACGAACCATCCGTGAGTGCAGCATTGCGGTGGCCCAGCACACCAATCCTCCGTCGGCATGGCCGATGAGAGTCGCCGAGGTATGGCCCAGGGCGCGGATCAGCCCGGCGGTATCCCCCGCCAGGGTCCATCCGTCATAACCCCGGGGAGGTTTATCGCTACCGCCATACCCGCGGAGGTCGACGGCGACCACCCGGGCAGCGGACAGCCCGCGCAGTTGGTGGCGCCACGACCACCAGAAGGATGCAAAGCCGTGCAGCAGCAGTACCAGTGGGCGCGCGCTGGACGGGGTGTCGCTACCGACACTTGGAACGGCCTCGACGCACTGGAACCGGATTCCGTTGGCGTGTACGTCGTGGTGACGCCACGGTCCCGCGATGCGGGTGACCGACGGGTCCGGCCGCGCCATCACCAACCGGACGGGTCGCTCGACACCGGATCGGACTTGGCGGTGGCAGACCTCGCCGCGGGGTTCGGAGCAGGGCTGTCTGCAGCCGACCCCGGCGCGGTCACACCCCTTGCCTTGTTGATTCCGGGGGTGAGCGCGGCGGTGGTCTCGCGGACCGACTCAATGGTCTGTTGCGGTCCCCGGATCCGGCGGACCTTCAGGTAGCCCAGCAGTGCAAACACTGCTGTGACTATCAGCATGAGGATGAACACGATCAGGAATGCCGCCCAGCGCCACAGCCAGCTGTCCAGGAGTTCGGCCAGGAAGAAGAACATGAAGAAGGTCGAATAGAGCAGTACGACCATGGCCAGGATGAAGAAGACACTGCCGGTGAGCCCCTTCTTGACGTCCCGGGTGATCTCGGCTTTGGCCAGTTCGACCTCCGCCCGCACCAGCGTCGACACCTGGGTGGTTGCGTCCTTGACCAGTTCGCCGATGGACGGGTCGGCGGGCATGGCGTGTGGGTCTGCCAGCGGAATCGAGGTCACCGTGCCGGGCACTCCGTTCTTGCGATCCCGATTAGTCAAGGTGGTCCTCCCGCGTTCGACGTGGTCGCGGTTCATGTTGCCATGCCGGACTCGCTGACGGGCACACCTCAGATCTGTTACGCAAGTTACTGTTGAGGCCAGGTTAGACTCATGGGTCAGGTGGGAATGACGATGGAGGTTTCAGTGATCACCGCACTCCGGGTATGGCGGTCGGCTGGGGCCGCGGTTATCGGGTCCCTTGCCGCCGTCATGCTGACACCCGCCGTCGCCGTGGCTGATGATCCGGTACCGATCGGCGGGGGGGCTGGGATCGTCGTCGACGGCGAGACCTACTGCACCCTCACCGCGATCGGCAATGACAGGACCGGTGCGCTGGTCGGGTTCACATCCGCGCATTGCGGCGGCCCGGGTGCCCAAGTGTCCGCTGAAGGTGCCGAGGACAACGGTGTCATCGGCACCATGGTCGCCGGGAATGACGGCTTGGATTACGCGGTGATTCGTTTCGACCCGGCCAAGGTGACACCGGTATCGAATTGGAACGGGTTCAAAATCAACGGTATCGGCCCTGACCCGATGTTCGGTCAGGTTGCCTGCAAGCTGGGCCGCACCACCGGCTATTCGTGCGGGGTCACATGGGGACCGGGTGACGAACCGGGCACCATCGTCAATCAGGTATGCGGACAGCCCGGCGACTCCGGAGCTCCGGTGACAGTCAACAACAAGCTGGTGGGCATGATCCACGGTGCGTTCACCGAAGGTCTGCCCACCTGCATCATCAAGTACATTCCGCTGCACACGCCCGCGGTGACCATGTCGATCAACGCGATCGAGGCAGACTTGGCGGCCAAGGATCGACCGGGTGCGGGGTTTGTCCCGACCTCGAGTCCGGCACCCGGTCCCGCCCCGTTCTCCAGCTGAGCTACGTGGCGCTACGTGGCGCTACGTGGCGCTAATAGGCGCTAATTGGCTTTGCTGGCGCGGATGGCCTCGAACACGGTCGGGTCCAGCAGGGTTGAAGTATCGCCGAGTTCACGGCCTTCGGCGACGTCGCGCAGGAGGCGCCGCATGATTTTGCCGCTGCGGGTCTTCGGAAGTTCCGGAACGATGTGTATCTCACGGGGTTTGGCGATCGGCGAGATTTCCCGGGACACCTCGGCGCGCAGTATCTCGACCATCTCTGCGGTCGGCATTGCGGTGTGGTTTTCCTTGAGGATGACAAACGCGCAGATCGCCTGACCGGTGTGGTCGTCGGAGGCGCCGACCACGGCGGCTTCCGCCACACCCGCATGACCGACCAGCGCCGACTCCACCTCGGCGGTGGAAATGCGATGGCCGGATACATTCATCACATCGTCGATCCGGCCCAGCACCCAGACCTCCCCGTCGGTGCCGTACCGTGCGCCGTCACCGGCGAAGTACCAGCCCTGCTCGCCGAACCGCGACCAGTAAGTCTCGGCATACCGGTCCGGGTCCTGCCAGATACCGCGCAACATCGACGGCCACGGTTTGTCCAGTACGAGGTACCCGGTCACCTGTTCCCCCCGCTCGGTCGCGGGCGCCAGTTCTTTCCCGTGGTCATCGACGATCTTCGCGGAGATACCCGGAAGCGGTCGCATCGCCGACCCGGGTTTGCAATCGGTGATGCCGGGAAGGGGGGAGATCATCGCAGCGCCGGTCTCGGTCTGCCACCACGTGTCGACAATCGGAGTCCGGTCACCGCCGAAGACCAAGCGGTACCAGCGCCACGCTTCCGGATTGATGGGCTCCCCGACCGACCCGAGCAGGCGCAAGCTCGACAAATCATGTGCGAAGGCCAGATCGCGTCCCCACTTCATAAAGGTGCGGATCAGCGTAGGGGCCGTGTAATAGATTGTGACACCGTATTTTTCGATGACCTGGAAGTGCCGGTGTTCATCGGGCGATGCGGGCGTTCCCTCGTAGAGAACCTGGGTGGCGCCGTTCGACAGCGGTCCGTACACGATGTACGAGTGACCGGTCACCCAGCCGATATCGGCGGTGCACCAGTAGACGTCCCGGTCAGGTTTGATATCGAAGACGTAGTGGTGGGTGTAGGACGCCTGGGTGAGATAACCGCCCGACGTGTGGATGATGCCCTTGGGCTTGCCGGTTGTTCCCGAGGTGTACAGCAAGAAGAGTGGATGCTCGGAATCGAAGGCCTCCGGTTCGTGCTGGGGCGATGATTTCTCGACGGTGTCATGCCACCACAGATCTCGGCCGCCGGTCCAGTTGACGTCGATTCCGGTGCGGCGAACCACCAGGACATTGCGCACCGACGGCTGGTCGGCGACAGCCTGGTCGACGGCATCCTTGAGCGACACCGCAGCGCCCCGCCGGTACTGCCCATCGGTGGTGATCACCAGCTTGGCACCGGCATCGGCGACGCGGGCGCGCAGGGCCGCTGCGGAGAATCCGCCGAACACCACCGAGTGCATGACGCCAAGCCGCGCGCAGGCGAGCATGGCCACGACGGCCTCGGGCACCATCGGCATGTAGATCGCCACTCGATCGCCGGCCACCAGGCCAAGCTCGCTCAGCGCGTTCGCCGCCCGGCACACCTCGTCCTGGAGTTCAGCGTAGGTAATGGTGCGTTCATCGCCGACGGGTTCACCCTCCCAGTGGATCGCCACGCGGTCGCCGTGACCCGCCGCCACGTGCCGGTCTACGCAGTTGTAGGCGACATTGAGCCGGCCCCCGACGAACCATTTCGCGACCGGGGCGCCAGACCAGTCCAGAACATCGGTGAAGGGAACGTCCCAGTCAAGCCGATTTGCCTGCTCAGCCCAGAACGCCAGCCGGTCGGCCTCGGCCCGATCGTAGAGATCGGCCTTCGCATTGGCGTTATCGGCGAACTCCGCCGGCGGTGGGAATTGGGTGGGGATATCGGTGCGCACCTCGGTCATGGTTGTGAGCGTAGTCACCCTCGGGTGATGGGCCAGGGGGTTGTCGAAGCGATCGGCGGACGGCGGGTGTGGCGCGGCGAGCGGTGGTGGGCGGTCCGACCAGCGGCCCCTGTGCGGGGTGGGCGCCCGGTCACGCTAGCGTGAGCCCGCGTGACACCTGGACAATCGGACCTGCTGGCTCCGTTGCTGCGCCTGCCCGAGGTGGCCGAGGCCGCCGAAAGCGCGCGAGCGGCGCTGGGGAAGGCCCATCGGCATCGCGCTAACCTGCGCAACTGGCCGGTGACCGCCGCGGAGTCCGCCGTCCGCGGAGCACGGTCATCCTCGGCGCTCGACGGCGGCGGGGTTCAACTCGAGGCCTCATCCGGCCAGCAGGACCCGGTGCTCGCCGGTGCGCTGCGGGTCGGGCAGGCGCTCGAGGCCGGGACCACCAGCCTGGCTGGAGTGTGGCAGCGGGCACCGCTGCAGGCGCTGGCCCGATTGCACTCCCTTGCCGCCGCTGATCTGGTGGGCCCGGCCGATCTTGGCCGGCCGCGTCAGGTACCCGAGATCGGTGCCCGGCTGGACTTGCTGACCCGAGTGGTCACCGGCGGCAGTTCCGCGCCCGCCCCCGTGCTGGCTGCGGTCGCCCATGGCGAACTGCTGACGCTGGCGCCGTTCGGTAGTGCCGACGGCGTGGTGGCCCGGGGTGTGTCACGGCTGGTGACGATTTCATCCGGTCTGGACCCCCATGGTCTGGGAGTGCCGGAGGTCTACTGGTTGCGGCGGGCCGAGGAATATCGGGCTGCTGCCGCAGCCTTCGCAACCGGGGACCCGTCGGGAGTCGGTCAGTGGTTGCTGTTCTGCTGCCGGGCGTTGGAAGACGGCGCCCGCGAGGCATTATCGATCGCGGAGGCCGCCGTCACGTAGTTGCTGCACTCGCGTCGTTGCTGTACCCACGAAGTTACTGCAGTCGCTGGGGCCGTCTGACGGCCGGTTCCCCGGCGGGCCCCGGACATACGAAGCGGGCGGCGTTCCGAATCGAGTTCGGCTCGCCGCCCGCTAGCACGGTTGTGAGCTACCAGGCGTGCTGGTTGGGATGCGTGGGTCGACCTCGGCGATCTTGCGCCGCGCTGTGGGGCCGACTCTGCCCAAAGAGCCATTGGATCCACCCGCTTTGCGCAAGTACGCAGGCCCGCAACACTTCTGCCATCGTCGCTGGCGTGCTCCGCGTGGGTACTCGCAACCGTGCTGGGATGCTCAGTTCGGGGAGCAGAACCTTCTCTTCCGAATCTGCCTTGGCCTAACCAAGCCTCCGTTCCTCTTTTCTACTACGTGACGGCCGTCACAGCAAGAGATACACGGCAACAGTTCGGCAAACTCAAAAACCAAAGCGGCGCAACGGCACTCGGCGTGCGGAGGGCCGGGGAGGCCCTCGGGGCCCTGGGTAGGCCCTGGATAGGCCCTACATCGCCCTGCACGGCCCGGGAGGGCTCGAAGCGGGACTGGGGGCTCGGCCAACCAGGCCGTAGCGGGCGACACATGTATATGCATCAGTGCATTCCCGAAAAGTGGCAGTTCAAGACACCTGGCGGAGGCTGCAAATTCACAGCAAATTAACGGTTTTCGGTTCCCCGGAACGCTTGCAGCGATCGCGCTCGCCGTGTGTATAGTTAGGAACACTCGGCAGTGGCTGAGTGTGCATCAGCCCGACCCCCCGGGGCTGATTCACGACGACCCTCGCCTCCTCCCCCCCTGGCGAGGGTCGTCCCTTTTCTACCGACAATTTCCCCTGTCATTCCCGGTTACTCACATACCCGGCACTGTCCACAGCCAACGGTTCGACGACTGGCCCAATGCCTGTGCCCACGTCAGCGTTGACGCCGTGAGTGCTGCCTCGCCCGTCGTCCTGCCCGTCGTCCTGATCGTGGTCGAGGACATGAACCTGTCGGCCGGCGCCGACCGCGTCGTCGCGGCGGTCGGCGCCCGGGCGGTGCGGACCGAAGCGCCGAGCAGGACTACCTGGCTGGCGGCCGCGGCGGTGATCCTGGATGAGGCCGGCGCACGTCGATGCGCCCAGGCCGGCATGCCACGGCGGGACGGGGTGTTGTTGATCGGCCCGGAGGATCCGTCGGTGGCGATCTGGACGACCGCGATCGACATTGGTGCCCAATATGTTTGCGCACTTCCGCACCAGGAGGCCGATATGGTGCGTCATCTTGCGGAGACCACCGAACGGGGTGAGACGGGCCCGAGCCGCGGTCGGGTGATCGCGGTGACCGGGGGAGCAGGCGGCAGTGGCGCATCGGTGTTCGCCGCGGCTCTGGGGCGGTGCGCCGATGTATCGCTGCTGGTGGATCTCGACCCCTGCGGTGGCGGGATCGAGCTGCTTCTCGGTGGTGAGGCTGCCCCCGGGCTACGTTGGCCGGACCTGACGCCGCAAAGCGGTCGGCTGAGTTGGACCGCCTTGCGGGAGGTGCTCCCGCGTCAAGACGGTATGAGCTTCCTCTCCGGTACTCGAAGTTTTCATGATCTCGATCCCGGTGCGGTAGGTGCGGTGGTCGACGCCGGGCGGCGAGGTGGCGCGACCGTGGTCTGCGATATCGCGCGGCAGCCTGCACCCGTGGGGGTCTGCGCGCTGCACTCGGCAGATCTGGTGGTCGTCGTGAGCAGCTGTGATGTGCGCGCGATCGCAGCCACGGCCGCGGTCACACCGGTGATCCGCACGCTCAACCCGAATATCGGTCTGGTGGTGCGGGGTCCGGCCCCGGGCGGACTGCGGGCCGCCGAAGTGGCCGGTGCCGTCGCGGTGCCATTGCTGGCCGCCATGCGGCCGGAGCCGATGCTTGCCGCACGTCTCGAACGGGGCGGTCTGCGCTTGCGGCAGCGCTCCCCGCTCGCGCAGGCGGCACGTTCGGTGCTCGGGCTGCTCGAGCGCAACGCCGAAGGGCGGCCGTCGTGAACGAGTCCTTGATCGAAAGGGTCCGGGAGCGGCTGGCCGCAGAGTCGGCGCCGTTGCGGCCGAGCGTCGTGGCCGCGGCTATCCGGGCGGAGTCCGGCGGTGTCCTTGGTGACACCGAGGTGCTGGGTCACCTGCGGATTCTGGAGACCGAACTCACCGGCGCGGGCATTCTCGAACCGCTGCTGCGGGCCGAGGGCACCACCGACGTCCTGGTAACGGGACCCCGGGATGTCTGGGTCGATGACGGAAAAGGATTGCGCCGCAGCGGGATCACCTTCGCCGATGAGACCGCCGTCCGGAGGCTGGCGCAGCGGCTGGCCACAGCTGCCGGTCTCAGACTCGATGACGCTCAGCCGTGGGTCGATGCGCAGCTGGGCGCCGCGGTCAGTGGCCCGCTTACCGTGCGACTGCATGCCGTGCTCCCTCCGGTCGCGGCCGGCGGAACCTGCCTTTCCCTGCGGGTGCTTCGGCCGGCATCGCAGGACCTCACGGCGCTCGCGGCGGCGGGTGCGATCGCTCCGGAGGCTGCTGAACTGTTGGGCGACATCATCACTGCGCGATTGGCTTTCGTGATCTCGGGGGGCACCGGGGCCGGGAAGACGACGTTATTGGCGGCGGTACTGGGCGCAGTTGACGATCGTGAGCGCATCCTGTGCGTCGAGGACGCCCCCGAGTTGGCACCGCAGCACCCCCACTTGGTGCGACTGGTGGCTCGCCGCGCCAATATCGAGGGGGTCGGGGAAGTCACGCTTCGGCAGCTGGTCCGGCAGGCGCTGCGGATGCGTCCGGATCGCATCGTGGTCGGCGAGGTTCGCGGTGCCGAGGTCGTCGATCTGTTGGCGGCCCTCAACACTGGGCACGACGGCGGGGCTGGAACGGTACACGCCAACAGCCCGCTCGAGGTTCCTGCCCGATTGGAGGCATTGGCCGCCCTCGGCGGTTTGGATCGCGCGGCGCTGCACAGTCAGCTGGCCGCCGCGGTCCAGGTTGTCATCCACGTCACCAGGGACTCCCGGGGCCGTCGGCTCACCCAGATCGCGTTGCTGCGACGCGACGGGGACGGGCCCGTCGGAGTGCTACCCGTGTGGGACGCCGACCGTGGACTTCAGCACGGTGTGGGGACGTTACGCACGCTGATCGCCGAACGCTGCGGTCGATGACCGCCGCCACGATCGCCACCCTCTTCCTGGCCGCCGCCGTGCTGATAACGCCGCCACCGGCGCGGCACCGGTTACTAACAGCTGCCCCGGCTCGGCATCGTCCCGCCGGCCGGATCGCGGCGCTGCTGATTCTGCCCACGGTCGCGGTGGCCGCGGCAGTCGCATCGCCGGCACTGGCGCTCGCCGGTGCGGCCGCTGCCGCCACCGCGGAAATGCGGCGGCGCCGGTGGGTCCGGCGGCGGCGGCGGCGCGATGAGGCCCGGGCCTTGGCAGCCGCACTGGATGCTCTGGTCGGCGATTTGGGTATCGGGGCAGATCCGCTGCGCGCTCTCACCGTGGCGGCGTCGGAGTCCGCTGACGAGGTCGGCTGCTCATTGCGGGCAGTCACGGCGCGTGCACACCTCGGCGCTGACGTCGCGGCCGGAATACAGGCCATCGCCACGGACTCGTCGGTACCCGCCTACTGGGACCGGCTAGCCGTCTGCTGGCAGTTGGCAGCCGAGCGCGGGCTGGCGATGTCCACGCTGATGAGGGCGGCCTATCGCGACATCGTGGAGCGTCAGCGATTCTCCGACCGGATCCAGGCCGCGCTGGCCGGGGCGCGGGCCACGGCCGTTATCCTGGCGGCCCTTCCCGCGCTGGGCGTCTTGCTCGGGGAAATGCTGGGAGCGGGTCCGCTGCAGTTCCTGCTGGGCACCACGCCGGGCGGTGGGCTCCTCGTGCTGGGGGTGGGCCTGGTCTGCGCTGGAATCCTATGGGCGGATCGGATCATCGACGGTGTGGCGGAATGACCGCCACGGCTCTGCTGCTCGCCGCCGCTGTGCTACTGACCGCTGGCCCGCCCGCCATCCGGAGGAAGACCGGCATCTGGTCGGGACCGGATGGGCGTCCGGCCCGGGTTGGCGGTGGGACTGGCAACGGTGGGGATCCCTTCGCCGTCGCATCGGCCCTGGATGTCCTCGCCGTATGCCTATCAGCGGGGATGACAGTGGCCGCTGCCGCGGACGCGACTGCGGCATTCGCACCGCCGAAACTGGCGGCTCTGCTTCGACGGGCTGCGGATCTGCTTGCCCTCGGTTCCGACCCGGACACCGCGTGGCAGGTCCGCGACGCGGATTCCGGCGCGGATTGTGCTGCCTTGGCCAAGCTGGCCCGACGTTCGGCAACCGCCGGCAGTGCCCTTGCAGACGGAGTTGCCGAATTGGCTGAGCAGCAGCGCAGCAGCGCCGGCGACGCTGCCACGGCAGCGGCGGAGCGGGCGGGGGTCCTCATCGCCGGACCGCTCGGCCTGTGCTTCCTGCCGGCGTTCGTCTGCCTCGGGATAGTGCCGGTTGTGGCGGGTCTTGCGGGGGACATCTTCGGGGCGGCGCTGCGGTGACGACAACCGGACGTTCAGGAGTATCGGAGGAAAGGAAAAGCAATGATGCACAGGATGATTCGTGTCGTGCGCAGTCGGGTAACCGTACTGATCGTCGACGAAAGGGGAATGTCGACAGTCGAGTACGCAATCGGAACGATTGCCGCGGCCGCCTTCGGCGCCATTCTGTACGGCGTGGTCACCGGGGATTCCATCGTCGGGGCGCTGACCAACATCATCAACCGGGCACTGACCACCCGCGTATAGGCCACGATGCCGGGTTCAGCACGGTGGAGGCCGCGTTGGCGATTGCGAGTCTCGTTGCGGTGCTGTTGGTGTGCATTGCCGGGATCACGGCGGTCACCACGCAGATCCGCTGTATCGACGCGGCGAGGGAGGCTGCCCGCTTGGCTGCGCGCGGTGATCAGGCCTGGGTCGGCGCCGCCGGCAGCCTGGCCCCGGCCGGCGCGTCGGTGGAGTTGCGCCGCGACGGCGACTATGTCGTTGCCCGGGTCAGCAGGCGTTCACCGGTGTTACCCGGGATCACGATCGTCGCCGAGGCCGTCTCGGTCGCCGAGCCGGCACAGTGACGACGCCGGCGCGGCGACGGTCCTGGCAGCCGCCATGATCGCCACGGTGCTCATGACGGCTCTCGGTGGGGTGTGGCTGGGATCGGTGGTGGTGGGCCGACACCGGGCCCAGGCGGCAGCCGATCTCGCGGCTCTGGCGGCCGCGGTCCGGTTGCCGGGCGGAGCCGCGGCGGCATGCCGGGAAGCCCACGCGGTGGCCGATGCGATGCGGGCGACGGTCAGGGGATGTGAACTCGAGCGACTCGACGTCGTGGTGACTGTCACGACTCCAGTCGGTGGGTGGATCGGCGCCGAGTCCCGGGCCGCCGCGCGGGCGGGCCCCACCACCCGGGGCTGATGCATCGGGGCGAACGGCAACGGTCTACGAACTCGATTCGCCGGCCGATTCCAGCCCGGCTTCAGCCAGTTCAGCCTCGGTGGGCTCCCTCAGGGTCAGCAGGCCTGCCTGAGTACCGTTATCGAGTGCTATTCGGTTGACGGTGACGTGCAGTGGCACCCACTCGCCGCCCTTACCGGGGAGGCGCAACACCGCGCTGGTGGACCCGTTCTCCAGTTCCCGGGTCAATCGCGGCCGGAGGTGCTCGTCATCGGGGTGCATCTGCTGCTGGCTACGCCAGTCCACCAGTGGGTACGGATCATCGAGCCATTTGAGCGCTCTCCAGTTCTCCAGGTCCACGATCAGTCGGTGCACCCCCGGCTGGGACAGCCCGTCGACGATCCGGTGGGCGAGTTCGCCGGGCCCGGCCGTGGACTCGCTGACCGATTCCAACAGGTTCATCGACCGCGCCACCAGATGATCCTTACCGTCCTCATCCGCTTCGATCAGTGTTCTGGCGCACCAGCCCACCTTGCGGAAGCCGCCCTGTTTGTCCGGGAAATCCCAGGTGCTGCAGAAGGTCCGGCCCGCCTCGACATCGATGGCCCAGGACAGTGCCTTGGATTCGTCGCGATTGAGGCTGCGGCTCGGGATGTCCTCGACGAACGCCCGGCCTGTCAGCGCCTCTTCCGACGGGTCCATACCCGCATTGAGCAGGTACTCAACCGTTACCGAACCCTCGCCCCGCGTCATATCCCATTTCAGCGGCCCCGGGATGGGCCGTTCCGGGGGCTCGGCGTCGGTGGGGCCACTCCAGACGTGCACGCCGTGGATACATCCGTCAGACATCTGGACGGGTTCGGTGCGGATGACACGTTTGGTTTTGGGTGTGATGCTGGCCAAACCGGTTCCGGTCGAGACGGTTTCGGTAATCGCGGTCTGGATGGCCGCGAGGTTGGGATTCCGGCGCAAGAAGACGGCCAGGGGCACGAAATTCTTCATCTGTCGGCCCTGGGCGACGACCATGGGTTGTTCTCCCAGGGTCTCAACCAGCAGCCAATCCTGATTCACGCGCTCAGCTTAATGGCGGCCCGCCGCTCAGTGCCTGTCGGGGTACTTGGGAATTCCCAGGTAAAACCGCACATAGTTGGATAATGCCGAGGACGGTTTCGCGCGTTTCGTTGCGGGGATTCGCAGCTCGCAGTATTTTCAGCTATGTCCGATTTCGGACTTGCCGACGGATCGTGATGTCCGACCGTTCGTTGCTCAGGCCGCTGTGAGCCTCAAGAAGTGGGGCTCTTTTCTGCTGGTCCGCATATGTACGCGCGTCATCACGGCCGTCGACTTTCTGAGGGGTGAGCCGTCAGCAGTGGATGATCAGCGCTGATGTGTGGACAGGCCGGACAGTACGATGCGCAGCACGCTAACCGCTCCCGGTTTGTCGAGCGGATCATTGCCGCTACCGCATTTCGGCGATTGCACGCAGGACGGACAGCCCTGCGTGCAATCGCAGGCCTCGATGGCGTCCAGGGTGGCGCGTAACCAGATGTCGATGCATCGGTAGCCCCGCTCGGCAAACCCGGCACCGCCGGGGTGGCCGTCGTAGACGAACACCGTCGGTAGGCCTCCTTCGCCGATCGCGGTTGAAAGCCCCCCGATATCGCCGCGATCACAACTTGCCACCAGGGGCAGCAGTCCAATTGCCGCGTGCTCGGCGGCGTGTAGCGAACCCGGTATCCGCTTCGGCGCGAGGCCGCCGGCCTGCAGCGCCTCCGGTGTGACGGTGTACATCACCGCGGTGGTCGCCAGGGTCTGCTCCGGCATGTCCAGTTCGATGAAATCGATCACCTCGCCCACGGCGGTTCGCCGGAGATAGCCGGTCACCCGGTGGGTGACCGCTACCGGGACCAAACCCCGCGTCACCGCGCCGTGATCGACTCGCTCCCCGTCCCCCTCGACGGTGATATCGGTGATGACCCGGGGATGGGTCACATACCCGGGATCCTCGGCGTGCACGAACGCGATGTGGTCGTCGAGGTTCAGGGTGTCGACCAGATAGCTCTCGCCCTGATGCAGATACACCGCTCCCGGATGGACGGTTGCCGGAGCCTGGCCGGCCCCGGTACTGCCCAGGACGCGCCCGGTCCCGGATTCGACGATGGCGACGTTGGCCCCACCGGCGCCGCGGATATCGACCTGATGATGCGGCTGGAGTCCGGCAATCGGGAAGAATCCGCCGGATCGTCGGCGCAGAGCCCCCGTCGCCACCAGATCGCGGGCGACGGGATCTGCCCGCCAGCGCTCCACCTCATCCGCGGTCAGCGGTAGCTCCGCAGCGGCGCACAGCAGTTGCGGGCCGATCACGTAGCGGTTCGCGGGGTCGATGACAACCCGTTCCACCGGTGTGCCGAGGAGGGCTTCGGGGTGGTGGACCAGATAGGTGTCCAGCGGGTCGTCGCGCGCGACCAGCACGATCAGCGCGCTCTGCCCACGCCTCCCGCAGCGGCCCGCCTGCTGCCAGAACGAGGTGACGGTGCCGGGAAACCCCGCCATGACCACTGCATCCAACCCGGAGATGTCGATCCCCAACTCGAGGGCATTGGTCGTGGCCAGGCCCCGGATTCTCCCGTCGGCCAGTGCCCGCTCCAGTGCCCGCCGGTCCTCGGCGAGGTAACCGGCCCGGTAGGACGCCACGGTGTCGCACAGGTGCGGGGCGATGTCTTCCAGCCGTGAGCGGGCCCCCAGCGCCGTCAGCTCGGCGCCCCGCCGCGATCTGACGAATGTCAGGGTCCGGGCCCCCTCGGCCACCAGATCGGCCAGCATTCGGGCGGATTCCGCACCGGCCGACCGGCGGACCGGGGCACCGTTCTCGCCGCGCAGGTCGTGCCGTAACTGTGGCTCCCACAGCGCGACGGTGCGGGCACCGTGCGGGGAGGCATCGCGGGTGACCTCGGTGACCGGGCGGCCGATCAACTCGGTGGCGGTCGTACCGGGTGCCGCGGTGGTCGCGCTGGCGAAGATCACCGCCGGCCCGGACGAGTCGGCTGGGGCATAGCGGGCACACAGTCGCAGCAGCCGACGCATTACCCAGGCCACATTTGAGCCGAAAACGCCACGGTAGTAATGGCATTCGTCAATCACGACGTACTTCAGATTGCGCAGGAACACCGCCCACCGGGGATGGTTGCGCAGCAATGACAGGTGGACCATATCGGGATTGGAAAACAGCCAGCGGGAACGTTCGCGCGCGAACCGGCGGATATCGCCGGTCGTATCGCCGTCATAGGAGGCCGGTGTGACGTCGGCACAGGCCGGCACCCCGGCGGTCAACAGTCCGGCGGTGCGTAACTGGTCGTGTCCGAGGGCCTTCGTGGGGGACAGGTACAACACCCGGGCTCGAGGGTCCCGGGCCAGGACGTCCAGGATGGGCAGCTGGAACGCCAGGGACTTACCCGAGGCCGTACCGGTGCTGATGATGACGTCGTGACCGGCTCGGGCCAATTCGGCGGCCTCGACCTGGTGCGACCAGGGCGCATTGATGCCCTGGCCGCGCAGTGCCGCCGCGATATCCGGGTGCACCCAGGAGGGCCAGTCCCTCTCCTGACCGTCACGGGCCGGTATCTCAGCGATATGAAGCAGCGCCGACGTCGCCCCCCCGCCCGCGCCGCGGACAGCGTCGAGTAGATCGCCGCCGAAAGTCATGTTCTGCAACCCGCTCCATCCGTCCCCGGTCGATGATCCACCGGAATTGTTACCGACCCTGTTCTAACCGCTGCGGACATGATTGGATTAACGCGGTCGCAGCTTCTGTGTTCGTGTCTCACTTCGCAGGATCGACGTTGCGATCGCGGTTCCTGCGAGGGTCATCAGGTCGGTCGGCCCGACGATTCCACAAAGGATGGCGGTCGGAACCGGCCCGGTCCATTCGGAATGTCGGTGGACCGCTCCCGCAGGAAGTGAAGGAAAGTACGAAAATGCCACAGGGAACTGTGAAGTGGTTCAACGCGGAGAAGGGCTTCGGCTTTATCGCCCCGGAGGACGGCTCCGCCGATGTGTTTGTCCACTACACGGAAATCCAGGGGTCGGGGTTCCGCACCTTGGAGGAAAACCAGAAGGTCGAGTTCGAGGTGGGGCAAAGCCCCAAGGGTCCGCAAGCCACCGGCGTCCGCGCCGTCTGACCGAAGATCCCGTCTGATCCACGGCGATCTGCCGAGTACCCCCGCGCCCCTGCACACCGGGTTTCGCGGGGGTACTTGGTTTTGGGCAACGGCCGCCGCGGCTTGGCGCCGCAGGGTCCCCGCCGGACTGCCCTAGTGTCGAATCGTGAGCCAGCTGTCCTTTTTCTCGGCAGAGTCGGTGCCCCCCGCGGTCGCCGACCTGACCGGGGTCCTGGCCGCCTCGGGGCAGGTGGTGGTCGTCGGCGATGGGGCCCGGCTGTCGGTCGTCGTCACCGCCGACTGGCGGGCCGAGGCGCTGGCCGACATGGTTCTGGCGGCCGGGCTGCCGGCTGAGATAGCCCGCACCGAGGACGGCAGCCCACTCGTGCGGACAGCAGTCGACACCCGCCTGCTGGATATCGCTTCGGAGTGGACCCGTGGTGCGGTAAAGACCGTGCCGTCACGCTGGTTGCCCGGTCCACGCGAACTGCGGGCCTGGACGCTGGCGGCAGGCTCCCCGGAAGCCGACCGGTATCTGCTGGGACTTGACCAGCATGCCCCGGACACGCATTCGCCGCTTGCCTCTGCGCTGATGCGGGTGGGCATCGCACCGACCTTGATCGGCACCCGGGGGGTTCGGCCGGCATTGCGGATCAGTGGCCGCAGGCGGCTGTCCCGGCTGGTGGAGACGGTGGGGGAACCCCCGCAGGGCAGTGCCGCGTTGGCGGCGTGGCCGCGGGTCTGAGAGGCTCTCCGCGGGACACCGGTTTGCGCCGGGGAGTGCGGGGGTGCGAAATTGTGAGATGTTCGGGGTCTGGAATCGACCGCGTAGGGATATCCGTTATTGACCAGGTAGCCGATATCGATCGGAAGAAGTGGAGCGTAGGCGCAGTTGGCTGACGACGACCGGCCCGTGTCGGAGCCCGCCGGGAGGCGTGGGAACGGTGATGTCCGGCGACTTGTCATTGTCGAGTCGCCGACGAAAGCACGCAAAATTGCCGGCTACCTGGGGCGCAACTATGTCGTCGAGTCCTCCCGCGGCCACATCCGCGATCTGCCCCGCGCCGCCGCCGATGTTCCGGCGAAATACAAGTCCGAGCCCTGGGCCCGGCTCGGAGTCAACGTCGACCGCGACTTCGAACCCCTGTACGTCGTCAGCCCGGACAAGAAGGCCACCGTGAGTGAGCTCAAGAGCCTGCTCAAGGACGTGGATGAACTGTATCTGGCCACAGACGGCGACCGAGAGGGCGAAGCGATCGCCTGGCACCTGCTGGAGACGCTGAAGCCCAAAGTCCCGGTCCGGCGAATGGTGTTCCACGAGATTACCGAGGCTGCCATCCGTGCTGCTGCGGAGGATCCTCGTGAGCTCGACACCGACCTCGTCGATGCCCAGGAGACCCGGCGCATCCTCGATCGCCTGTACGGGTACGAGGTCAGCCCCGTGTTGTGGAAGAAAGTCGGTCCGAAGCTGTCGGCCGGCCGGGTGCAGTCGGTGGCGACGCGGATCATCGTGCAGCGTGAGCGGGAACGCATGGCCTTCCGCAGCGCCGCCTACTGGGACATTCTGGCCGAACTCGACGCGAGCGTGTCGGACCCGGAGGCGACCCCGCCCCGCTTCAATGCCCGGCTGGTCGCCGTCGAGGGAAAGCGGGTGGCGACCGGTCGTGACTTCGACTCACTGGGCGCGGTCCGCAAGCCCGGTGAGGTCACCGTTCTGGATCAGGCTTCCGCCGGTGCGTTGGCCGCCGGTCTGCGGGGAGCCGCGCTGACCGTCGCGTCAGTCGAGGACAAGCCGTACACCCGCCGTCCCTATCCGCCGTTCATGACCTCGACGCTGCAGCAGGAAGCGGGCCGCAAGCTGCGATTCAGCTCCGAGCGCACCATGAGTGTCGCCCAGCGGCTCTACGAGAACGGCTACATCACCTATATGCGTACCGACTCGACCACACTGTCGCAGTCGGCCATCAACGCCGCCCGCAATCAGGCGCGTCAACTGTACGGCGACGACTACCTGCATCCGTCGCCGCGGCAGTACACCCGCAAGGTCAAGAACGCCCAGGAGGCCCACGAGGCAATCCGGCCGGCCGGTGATACCTTCGCGACGCCGGGCGCGCTGCACGCCGAACTGGATGCCGACGGTTTCCGCCTCTACGAGCTCATCTGGCAGCGCACCGTGGCCTCGCAGATGGCCGATGCCCGCGGCACCACGTTGAGCCTGCGGATCGCCGGTACTGCCGCCGACGGCCGTGCGGCGACGTTCGCGGCCAGCGGACGCACCATCACCTTCCCGGGGTTCTTGAAGGCCTACGTGGAGACTGTCGATGAACTCGCCGGCGGCGAGGCTGATGACGCTGAGCGGCGGTTACCGCAGCTGCGGCAGGGACAGCGGGTGGATGCCGCCGATCTGACCCCCGACGGCCACTCCACCAATCCGCCTGCCCGGTACACCGAGGCGTCGTTGGTCAAAGCGCTCGAAGAGCTGGGAATCGGCCGTCCCTCAACGTATTCCTCGATCATCAAGACGATTCAGGATCGCGGTTATGTGCACAAGAAGGGCAGTGCGCTGGTGCCGTCATGGGTTGCGTTCGCGGTGACCGGTCTGCTCGAGCAGCACTTCGCCCGGCTGGTGGACTACGACTTCACCGCCGGTATGGAGGATGAGCTCGATCAGATCGCGGGCGGACACGAACAACGCACCAACTGGCTCAACAACTTCTATTTCGGTGGCGAGCACGGTGTTCCGCATTCGATCGCCCGGGCCGGCGGACTCAAACAGCTGGTCGGGGTGAACCTCGAGGGTATCGACGCGCGGGGGGTCAACTCCATTGCGCTGTTCGACGACGAGCACGGCAGGCCGGTCTACGTCCGGGTCGGCCGCAACGGTCCGTATCTCGAACGAATGATCCCCGGTGAGGACGGTGAGCCCACCCCGCAGCGGGCTAATCTCAGCGACGAGATCACCCCGGATGAGCTCACCCTGGAGCTGGCCGAAACCCTTTTCGCCACACCGCAGGAGGGCCGAGTGCTCGGGGTCGACCCCGAAACCGGGCACGAGATCATCGCGCGCGACGGCCGCTATGGCCCCTATGTCACCGAGGTTCTGCCCCCTCCGCCGGATGAGGATGGCGGTGTCACGGCCAAGAAGGGGAAGAAGCCCAACGGACCCAAACCTCGAACCGGATCGCTGTTTCGTTCGATGGACCTGCAGACGGTCACCCTCGAGGATGCCCTGAAGCTGCTGTCGCTGCCCAGGCTGGTCGGCGCCGATCCGCAGAGCGGTGAGGACATCACTGCGCAGAACGGCCGCTACGGTCCGTATCTCAAGCGCGGCAGCGACTCTCGTTCGCTGGTCTCGGAGGACCAGATTTTCGGCATCACCCTCGACGAGGCGCTGAAGATCTACGCCGAGCCCAAGCGGCGCGGCCGGCAGGGCGCGGCCGCCCCGCCGCTCCGGGAGCTGGGTACCGATCCCGGCTCGGGTAAGCCGATGGTGATCAAGGACGGTCGGTTCGGCCCCTACGTGACAGATGGTGAGACCAACGCCAGCCTGCGTAAGGGCGATGACGTGCTGACCATCACCGACGATCGCGCTTCGGAGCTGCTCGCCGACCGCCGCGCCCGCGGCCCGGTCAAGAAGACGGCCAAGAAGACCGCCCCCAAGAAAACAGCGGCCAAGAAGGCGGCCGGCAAGAAAGCGGCGGCCAAGAAGGCACCCGCAAAAAAGTCGTGAGCCTCCGGCCTTGGCCCCGGGTGTCTACACCCGCAATGCCACGCCGAGTAGGGCGATGATGCCGACCCCGGCGATGAAGGCCGACATGACTCCGGCGATCGAATAGGGCATTTCGCCGTACTCCTGCCGCAGCTCCCGCATCGCCTGACGGTTCTGTAACCAGGCCAGTGCCAGCGCCAGCAGCCCGGCCACGATGAGCAGCGTGGCGAAAAGCTGAGGGCTGATCAGCGGTTGGCGCAACTCCGTGTTAGTCGACAGATACTGCATGAACTGGAAGATGCCGAAGCCGAAGGCGATCATCGACGTGCACGTCCGCACCCAGGCCATCAGGGTGCGTTCAAGGGCCAGACGGGTCCGGTCGGCGGCTAGTCGGGTGGATGGGTCGAGGGACGTCATGGCCTCATGGTGACATCTCGGTGCGAGTATTCGGGGGTCGCCGGGTTGAGGGGCCGGGCCAGCTGGGTGGGCGCGGCGCGACCGCGTAGATCCACAAGCTCGCCCACCTGCCAGCACAGCGCCTCGGCGTCCAGCGCGCCGCTCACCGCTATCGCCGATGCCAGCACATGCCCCTCCTCGCCTTTGGCCAGTTCGGTGAGCCGGGCCGCCTCGTTGACGGGGTCGCCGATCACGGTGTACTCGAACCGGGCTTGCGCGCCGATATGACCGGCGATCGCCCGGCCCGCGGAGACTCCGATACCGAATTCGATCGGGTCGAGCACCGTAACGAGTTCATCGTGCAGTTCCCGTGCGGCGGTCAGGGCCGCCCCGGCGGCGTCCGGATGTTCGATGGGCGCACCGAACACACACAGTGCGGCATCGCCCTGGAACTTGTTGACGAAACCGCCGTGGTTCTGAACGGTGTCGACGACGACCCGGAAGAATTCGTTCAGCAGGCCGACGACTTCCCCGGGCGGACGGGTCGAGGCCAGTTCGGTGGAACCGACCAGGTCGACGAAGAGCACGGCGACATCGCGTTCCTGACCTCCGAGTTCGGTGCCGCGTTCCAGGGCGCGCCGCGCGACGTCCTCACCGACATAGCGGCCGAACAGGTCCCGCATGCGCTGCCGTTCGCTGAGCTCGCGGACCATATCGTTGAAACCGGCCTGCAGCAGCCCGAGTTCACTGGCGTCGTAGATCTGCATATGCGCGTTGTAGTTGCCGCGTTGGACCTCCCCGAGCGCCCAGCGCAGCTGCCGCAGCGGATCTGAGATCGCCATCGCCGAGAGGATATTGCCCAGTAGGCCGATCACCAGCGCAGCGACGGCCATCAGCAGGATGGGGATGAAAAGGCTGTCCGGAGAGGAATTGAGCAGGGCGAATTTGCTGGCGACGATGGACAGGATGATCATCAGCAGCGGTACGCCGGTGGAGAGCAGCCAGGCCAGCACCAGCCGGAGCACCACGCCCGGTCGTCGGAAATTCTCCGGGACCCCCCCGCGCAGCGCGGCGACGGCCACGGGGCGCAACACCCGTTCGGACTGCAGGTAGCCGATGATTGCCGTTGCGGTGGCACCGAGCAGGACCGCCACCGCCATCACCGGGGCGGCATCGCTGGCTACGGGCCAACTCGCGCGGATGAACACCACCGCACCCAACAGCCATAGCGTCATGCTGATCATCGACCGGTAGACCGGCATCCGGAGGGCGCGGAGGCGGGCCTGTTCGGTAACCTCCGGATCGTCCGCGGACAGCATCGAATCATCGCGCTGCCAGCGGAACACCGGTCGGAGCAGCATGAAACTGATCGTGGCGCCAACCGCGAACGAGACCAGCAGGTAGCTCAAAAAGAACAGCAGATTGGCAGGCGGTAGATCCTGAAGTTTGAGCCGGTCCGCCGGCGGCAGGCCGAACCGCAGGAAGCCCAACACCAACAGAGCGCCGATGATGTCTGCCTGCAACAGGCCCAGAGAGAACACCGGCCAGGGTGTGCGGAGCACCCAGCGGACGAAGTCGCGGATCCGTCCGCGCGGGACCGGCGCGGTACTCACGATCTCACCGTAGCGGTCCCGGGCCCGGGGCGCGGAACCTCGAGACGGTGGTGCGGCTTCCCTTCAGGGCGGTGCCGGCCTTTGTTGTCCGGCGTTGTCATGCGGTCGCATTAGTGTTGCACCGATGTCCGGGGTGTTCACGCGGCTGGTCGGCCAAAACGCGGTGGTGTCGGAGTTGGTGGCTGCCGCGGCGGCGGCGCGGGGTGATGCGGCTCACGATGCGGCGGCAACCGGTTCGATGACACACGCGTGGTTGATCACCGGGCCGCCGGGTTCGGGGAGATCGGTCGCGGCGCTGTGCTTCGCCGCGGCCCTGCAGTGCACGTCCGAGGGCGTTCCGGGGTGCGGGCAGTGCCGCGCGTGCACCACTGCGATGGCCGGCACCCATGCCGATGTCCGCCGCGTCATCCCCGAGGGCCTGTCGATCGGGGTCGACGAGATGCGGGCCATCGTGGCGGCCGCTTCGCGACGCCCCGGCACCGGACGCTGGCAGATCGTCGTGATCGAGGATTCCGACCGGCTCACCGAGGCCGCGGCCAACGCCCTGCTGAAGGTGGTGGAGGAACCGCCCCCGTCGACGGTGTTCCTGCTGTGTGCGCCCACGGTGGACCCGGAGGACATCGCGGTGACGCTCCGGTCCCGGTGCCGGCATATCGCCCTGCGGACCCCGTCTGCTGACGATATCGCCGGGGTGCTGGTCGAGCGCGACGGGCTCGATGACGGTGAGGCACGGTGGGCGGCATCGGTCAGCGGCGGGCATGTCGGTCGGGCCCGCCGGTTGGCCACCGACCCCGAGGCCCGGACCCGTCGCGCTCAGGCGCTGGGCCTGGCCCGGGATGCCGTGACGCCGTCCCGCGCCTATGCCGCGGTCGAGGAGCTATTGGCCGCCGCGGAGGCGGAGGCCGCCGCGTACGCGGCGGGGCGGGACGAGGCCGAGACCGAGGAACTCCGCGTCGCACTCGGTGCGGGTGGCACCGGTAAGGGCACGGCCGGCGCGCTGCGTGGATCGGCCGGGGCGCTCAAAGATCTCGTGGAGAGGCAAAAGTCCCGGCGGACCCGGGCGCGCAGGGATGCCGTGGACCGTGCTCTGATCGATCTGGCGGGCTACTTCCGCGACGCCCTGATGGTTGCCGGGGGGGCCGAGGGGGTGACGCCGAGCCATCCGGATATGACGGACAAGGTGGCCGCGCTCGCCGCACACGCATCCCGGGATGGGCTGCTGCGCTGTCTTGAGGCGGTGCTGGCCTGCCGCGAGGCGCTCGCGGCTAACGTAAAGCCTAAATTCGCCCTCGACGCCATGGTCGCGACCGTGGGCCAGGCGCTGTCTACCGGCAGGTAAGCTATGGCCCGGCTCAGTGCCACGCCGCCTTAGCTCAGTCGGTAGAGCGATTCACTCGTAATGAATAGGTCAGGGGTTCGATTCCCCTAGGCGGCTCCAGTTTGTTCACGCACGTCAGCCCGGCTCTGCTGGCTGGCAGCCTCGTGGGCTTCCCGGCTGGGGATCGCCGGGGATCTTCCGGGTTCACCGCCAGCCTATTGACGAGTGCAGATCCTTCACGACCAGCTTTGGCACCCCGCTGGTCCCCCGGCTTCGCCCGATACGTCGCCGAATGCAAACAGCGGCCCGAGCCGTGGCTGATTGATATGGCGCGGGTACCATAGCCGTATGGCGCTCAAGAAGACGACCGTCATGGTCGATGAGGAAGATCTCGCCCTGGTCAAGGAAGCCGCAGCTCGGGAGGGCCGCCCGGAGTCCGAATACTTCCGCGAGGCATTCCACATCGCGGCGTTGCGGACCCGCCGATGGCAGGCCGATTGGGACATTCCCACCCTGGACTTCGGGGGGCCGGTCACGGCTGACGACATCCACCGGACGGTGGCCGACTCCACCGCAGGTGCCCGACTCGAATGATCCTCGTCGCCGACACATCCGGATTGGTGGCCGCGCTCAACCCCGCCGATCCCGACCACGAGGCGGCGCGGACTGTGATGAGCGCGGCTGCCCGCACGGTGGTGTCGCCGCTGGTCTTCCTGGAGATCGAACACGTCATCAGCCGCATCGTCAGCCGCCGCGCGGCGTGGGGAGTCAACGACTGGCTGCTGGACCAGGCGCGCATCGGTCGGGTGGAGGTGCCCGCAATATCCGCGGACGTTCTCTCCAAGGCGCGAGAAGTGCAGGATCACTACGATGCGCTGCGACTCGATCTGACCGACGCCGTCACCGTGGTCATCGCCGAGCGCTACGAAACCGATGCGGTACTGACCCTGGACCGCCGGGATTTTCGTGCGGTGGTGCCGTTGACGGGCGGACGGGCATTCCGGGTGTTTCCCGACGATGCCTGACGCGCCGTTATTCTTCGGGACCTACTGCCGTGGAGGGATGTTCACCGGCCCTGTTGTCCGGCGCTACCCGCCGTCACGGCCGCAGAGGCGAGTGGCGCAGGTAGACGATGCGATCATCGAGCGGGTGTTGACCGGCGGCTACCACGGCAGCGACCAACACGGCGGTGCCGGCGAGCCGGCCGGAGAACCGCGACGGCAGCGCGATCAACACACTGCAGCGGCGGCCGGTGCCAGGGGATCGGGGCAACGGGGGAGGGACGTGGATGCCTTTCGGGTTCACCGGAAGCTCATCGGCGACTACAAGTCCCTCACCACCAGCGCCGTGTCGCCCCGTGATCCGCGGATCTCGCAGTACGTCGGCGACGCGCTCGCCCAGGACGACCAGTGGCCAGAGCCGTGGCTCTCGTTGAAGCCGACCGGGAGGAGTCGTCAGGACTTGTGGATCGGGGGCTTAGTTCAGAGGCCGCCGACGCGGTGATGGTTTGGCCGGTGATCGAGCGCGGGCGCGGGGACCGGCGAGATAAGCGAGCAGATCAGCGCTGTCTTTGGGTTGGCCGAGGCGGCGCAGAGGTGTTCGCTCGGCGATGCAGCTCCGTTGTGCTGGGGCGGGGTTAACTGGATCACCGGCTGCTTAACCTGGCTATTCGGAGGCGAGCAGGGAGGTGAATCGCATGACCGCGATCGCTTCCAGCGCGGTGAACCTTTGTGACGGGACTATCCGATACGACCGGTCAAGCGAGTCGGATTCCGTGGTCGTGCTGCTTCATGGCGGCGGGCTCGATAACGCCCGGTTGAGCTGGCGGCACCTGCTGCCGGCGCTCGCCGATGTGCATCGCGTGTATGCACCCGACTGGCCCAAGCATGGCAGTTCCCGGCCGTGGCGGGGCATTGTGGATCAGGCCGGTCTTGAACGCTGTCTCGGCCACCTGCTCGACCGCTGGGGCCTTCGCTCGGTGGCGCTGGTTGGCGTGTCGATGGGGGCGAGTGCCGCACTTGGGTTCACCCTTGCCCATCCCGAGCGTGTCGATCGGCTCGTTCTGCTCGATCCGGGCGGCCTGCAGGAGTCGGTGCGGATGCACCTTCTCAGCTATTTGGCGGTGCAAGCACCATGGCCGCGTTTGACGGCACTCGCGCTGAGGCCGTGGGTGCTTCGCCGGTTGATCCAGCGTTCAACCTTCGCCACGCCACCGGCCGACGTGGAGGAGATTGCTGCGGGGGTCATCGAAGAACTCCGCGCCAAGCGGAACCGGTCTCCGTACAGCGACTGGCAGCGTTGTGAGATCGGGCCGCATCGGATGAAGGTGAACTCATGGCTTGCCTCGGTCAGATCGACATCGCGACGCTCGTCGTCCACGGTGCCGCCGATAGGCTTGTGCCCGTTGAGATCGCGCGAGAGTCGGCGAAACGCATCCCGAATGCTCATCTGCACGTTATCGATGGCTGCGGCCACTGGTCCCCGCGAGAACGCCCCGCCGAAGTGAACGCCGCAGTCCGCGAATTCCTTTCCTGACATAAGGCGTGGGTCTGGTGTACTCGGTCATCGAAGCGGGGCAGCCTCGGAGGCGTGGGTGACGACGAAGTCGGTCAGGTCGGTTCCATTGGCGATCACGGCACGATCAATCAACTCCCGCTCCTCTGTCGTCGTGCGCAAGTCCATCCGTCGATTTCTGCGCCGGAACTTCATGTCCATCGCTCACACCTTCCAAGTCTGTACGTCCATCGCACGGCCACGCTTTAGCGCCATACCAGGCAGCTGCTGTCCCGATAACGAAGGCTTTCCGGACAGCGGTGGCAGCTGGCCGTGACAGTCTGAGTTGGCCCCGGTAGGACGGCTGACGCAGGACTCCGAAACGCCACCGACAAACAATTGGTGGACGGGATTTGACGAGTTCGGCGGCCACTCAAAAAGTCTCGGTATGGGGATCGAGGTGCGCCCGGCGACGGTCTTCGAAGATGTGAAGACGATGGTGGGCCCCAAACGGCCCGATGCAAATGTGTGTTGGTGCTTGAGCTATCGCCTCACTTCTTCGAAGGCGAACCGAGAGCTTGTGGGTCCCGAGCGGGGCCAGCGGGTGCACCAGCTGATGCAGCAGAGCCCTCCGCCCGGAATGCTCGCCTATGACGACGGTGAAGTCGTCGGTTGGGCTGCCGTGCATCCCCGCGCCGACACAAGCTTCGCCCGCAACCGCAAGATCCCGCATGTCGACGACCTCGATGTGTGGTCAGTGTGGTGCATCCGTGTGCGGCCGGGTCATCCCAACGAGGGCACCTCGCACCATCTGCTCGCGGGCGCGGTCGAGTTTGCCCGTGCGAACGGCGCCGTCGCCATCGAGGGATATCCCCTCGACAACAAGGGGGCAAGAATCGACCCCACCATGGCCTACGTCGGCACGATGGCCCTCTTCGAGAAAGCAGGATTTGCGAAGGTCGCCAAGACCGATTCAGTGCTGCACACGGAGTGCCACGGTCAGAAGATCGCCTTGTGCCAGACGAAGGCTTGGACGTAGCTTTAATCAGAACCCGTTGGGGAGCTCGCAAGGGCTGAGAGGTGGCACCACCGACCCATCGAACCTGAATCAGTTAATACTGGCGGAGGGAACGGGAAGGCGTCACCGGCCAAGGCCGCCCCACTGGGCCCACCCGAGATGCCACTTCTCTGGCCTTCCGCTGAACTCCGGATCACCCGGTGCACCGAGCAGAGAGGGCAGTGGAAATCATCTCCGTCCCTCGTTCTCGCGGGCCGCATCCGCATCGTCGTCGTGCGGCGGTGGGTCTCACCATCGCCGGTTCGGACAGTGGCGGCGGTGCCGGAATCCAGGCAGATCTCAAAACCTTCTCGGCCCTGGGGGTGTACGGCACCAGTGTGATCACTGCTGTCACTGCGCAGAACACGCGCGCCGTCAGCGGCGTGCACGAAGTGCCCGCCCAGTTCGTGAGCGCGCAACTCGGCGCCGTTCTCGACGACATTGCCGTCGATGCGATCAAGATCGGCATGCTGGCCTCTGCGCCGTTGATCGACGCTGTTGCCGCCGGGCTGGCGGCGTACCAGGTGCCGGTGGTGCTCGACCCCGTCATGGTGGCGAAGTCGGGGGACATGCTGCTGCAACCAGACGCGGTCGAGACGCTACGCACCACACTGCTGCCGCTGGCCACGCTGCTGACACCAAATCTGCCTGAGGCCGCGTGCCTGCTGAACACCGCACCGGCGGGCACCGAAGCAGAGGCGATCGCCCAAGGTGAGGCGCTACTGGCGGCCGGGCCGGGCGCGGTGTTGATGAAAGGCGGCCACGCGAAAGGTGCTGTCTGCGTCGACCTGTTGATCACGCTGGATCAGCCCGTGCACCGACTGGAGGCCCCGCGCGTCGACACGCGCAACACGCACGGCACGGGCTGCACGCTGTCGGCGGCGGTCGCCGCCGGTCTCGCGTTCGGGAAGCCCCTGCACACCGCTGTGGGCGAGGCGCACGCCTACCTGCAGGGCGCGATCGCCGTCGCCGAGCAACTCGGTATCGGTAGCGGACACGGCCCGGTGCATCACTTCCACCGGCAGTGGGGCTGAGCCGGTGCGCGTGACAGTCATCGGCGCCGGAGTGGCGGGTCTTGCCTGTGCCACCGAACTGCACGCCCGCGGTGTCGAGGTGACCGTGGTGGACCGTGCCGCCGGCCTTGGTGCCGAGGCCTGCTCGTGGTGGGCCGGCGGCATGCTGGCGCCGTGGTGTGAACTGGCGAGCGCCGACCCGGCCGTGGCGCGCCTCGGTAGCGAGGCGGCCGAGTGGTGGCAGCAGCACTCCGGCGGAGTCGTGCGCCGCGGCACACTGGTGCTGGCGTTGGGTCGCGATGCCGGCGAGCTTCGCCAGTTTGCCCGGCGCACAAAACAGTTCGAGTCGCTGGACGCCGCTCAGATAGACGTGCTCGAACCTGCCCTGGCAGGCCGCTTCAGGCGAGGTCTGCTGTTCCCGAGCGAAGCCCATCTGGACCCACGGGCAGCGACCGCCACGCTGGCGCAGCGGTTGCACGAGGCTGGCACTCCGGTGCGCTGGCGGACAGCCGCCGAGCAGGCGCCGCCAGCTGACCTCGTGCTCGACTGCCGGGGCCTGGCAGCACGCGATGAGCTTGACGATCTGCGCGGTGTCAAAGGGGAGATGCTGCTCGTTCGCAGCGGCGAGATATCGCTGACGCGCACCATTCGCCTGCTTCACCCACGTACACCGGTCTACATCGTTCCGCGCGGCGACGGCCTCTACATGATCGGCGCGACGATGATCGAGAACAGTGAACGCAGCCGAATCAGCGCGCGTTCCATGCTCGAGCTCCTGGGCGCAGCCTATGCATTGCACCCGGCGTTCGGGGAAGCGGAGATCGTCGAGATCGGCGTGGATGCACGCCCCGCCTTCGCCGACAACCTGCCGCGACTACGCCGCCGCGGTTCAACCCTGTTCGTCAATGGTCTCTATCGACACGGCCTACTGCTCTCGCCTGCGCTGGCGAGGATGGCGGCCGACACCGCGCTCGATGCCCAACATGTACCGGAGGTGATGGATGAGAATTGTCCTTAACGGCGAAGCGCGCGAAGTCTCGTCGGCAACGCTGCAACCAGTGCTTGAGGAATTGGGCTACGGCGGTGCCGCAGTTGCCACGGCAGTGAACGGTGACTTCGTACCTGCATCCCAGCACGCCGAGACCACCCTGCGACAAGGCGACCGGCTGGAAGTGCTGGCGCCCATGCAAGGTGGCTAGGGGCAAGGTGGATCAAAGTGGATAAGACGCGCAGCTTCTACGGTGTCGACCTGTTCAATCGACTGCTGCTGGGTACCGCGCAGTACCCGTCACCCGCGGTGCTCGCGGACGCGGTGCGTGCCGCCGAGGTCGAAGTCGTGACCACGTCATTGCGACGCGAATCGGGGGTGGACCGTGCCGGCCAGGACTTTTGGGCACTGATCAAATCGCTTGGCGTGCGGGTGCTTCCGAACACTGCGGGCTGCCAGAGCGTTCGCGAAGCGGTCACCACGGCGCATATGGCGCGCGAAGTGTTCGACACGGAGTGGATCAAGCTCGAAGTCATCGGCGAGGAGGACACCCTGCAGCCCGACCTGTTCGGACTGGTGGAGGCGGCGCGGATCCTCAGCGAAGAAGGCTTCAAGGTTTTTCCCTACACCACCGAAGACCTGGTCGCGGCCGATCGCCTGCTCGATGCCGGCTGTGAAGTGCTGATGCCATGGGGTGCACCGATAGGCTCCGGGCTCGGGTTGAACAACGCCTACGGTCTGCGCAGCATGCGCGCCCATTTTCCGGATGTTCCACTGGTGGTCGATGCAGGTATCGGACTGCCATCCCACGCGGCACAGGCCATGGAGCTTGGCTTCGATGCGGTGCTGCTGAACACGGCCGTTGCCCGGGCGGGGGACCCGGCGGCGATGGCGCGCGCCTTCGCCCGCGCGATCGAGGCTGGGCGACATGCCTTCGAAGCCGATCCGATCGAGCCAAGAGACATGGCCGCGCCGTCAACGCCGTTGATAGGCAGGGCGTTCCTGTCATGACATTGGATCGCTTCTACCCCATCTTCGACAGCGCGGCGTGGCTTGAACGCCTGCTGCCGACCGGTATCAAACTCGTGCAGTTGCGAATCAAGGACCGGTCAGCCGAGGACACGCTTGCCGAGATTGTCCGCGCAAGGCAGCTGTGCGAAGTACATCACTGCCAGCTGATCGTCAACGACCACTGGCAGGCGGCGATCGACGCCGGATGCGACTATGTCCACCTCGGCCAGGAAGACCTTGACGGTGCGGACGTCGCTGCGGTACGCCGGGCAGGCATCCGGCTCGGCATCAGCACGCATGACGATGACGAACTCGATCGCGCGCTGGCGTTGACACCAGATTATGTCGCGCTCGGTCCCGTGTACCCGACCATTCTCAAGAAGATGAAGTGGACCCAACAGGGTCTCGATCGCGTGACCCAGTGGAAGCGGCGCATCGGCGACACGCCGCTTGTAGCCATCGGCGGCATGACCGTCGAGCGAGCCGAAGGCGCGTTTGCCGCCGGCGCCGACATCGTCGCAGCGGTCACGGACATCACCCTGAATCCCGACCCCGAAGAGCGCACACGCGCGTGGCTCACGGCGACGCGACGGGCATCGTGAGCAGTCACGCGCGCAGCGGATTTCGCGCTCAACCCCGGCGCGCGTCGGTGAGCCCCGACTACGGCTCACCGGTGTTCGCGCAGTTACGCGATGCGTCCGCCGACGCGTGGCAGGGCCATGTCACGCACGAGTTCGTGCGTCAGCTGGGGGACGGCAGCCTGCACCGCGGCGCTTTCGTGCACTACCTGCGACAGGACTACGTATTCCTGTTCCACTTCAGTCGCGCGTGGGCACTGGCGGTAGTGAAGAGCGAGTCGCTCAAGGAAATGGAACTCGCCGCCGGCACCGTCCATGCGCTGGTCAACGAAGAGATGCAATTGCACGTCAAGACTTGTGCCGCAGAGGGCATCTCGGCCGAAGCATTGTTCGCCACGGAGGAGGCGCCGGAGAACCTGGCCTACACACGTTTCGTGATGGACACCGGCCTGTCCGGCGATCTGCTCGATCTGCTGGTGGCGCTGGTGCCATGTGTCATCGGCTACGGCGAGATCGGTCGTCACCTGGCCGGCACGGCGAAGGTCGACCAAGCGCATCCGTACCGGAACTGGATCGATACGTATTCCGGTGACGAGTATCAGGCCACCTGCCGGCAGGTCGGTGCATTGCTCGAACGGTGTGCGGCTGCGCGTATCGGCCCGGCACTGGTGAGTTCGCCGCGTTGGCCGCGCCTGGTGCAGCGCTTTCGGGCTGCTTGCCTGCTGGAACAGAATTTCTGGAGTATGGGCCTGCGCGGCGGATACTGAGTGCGCCCCGCGGCCGTTGCCGAGGCTTCAGCGCTGGTCTGGTGGATGCAACCTCTCGTCACTCTGCTCGGGTACCCCGCCGTCGGCCACTTGATCGGCCAACTCCAGCCCCGCACCGGCATACACGTTGAAGGCGATGCCGACGCCGTGGTCCTTGGCCCACTGCACCTCGTCGTCGTATCGGGCGACGGCGGCGACCTTGCCGCTGAACCCCGACTCGCGCAGGCATTCGAGCGCGGTGACGTTGGCGCCGTGACGCGGCATCGCCAGGACGGCAATGCGCACCGAGTCGGAGCGCTCCAATTGGTTCCAGAAGTGCAGATCCGTCGCGTCACCTTCAATGACTCGCAGGCCCTCCGCCGCGAGTCGCTCGATTCGGGGCCCGTCATAGTCGACGCCCACTGCCCGCAATCCATAGTGATCCGTCAGCCGTTGGTAGGCGGCAAATCCCACTCGCCCCATCCCGATCACCACAACCTCGGCATCGCCCGCGTCGCCGGGACGTTCCTCGGGGTGCAATGCGCTGGCGTCCTGGGCGGGGAGTCGCGCGGCTATCTTCTCCACCATCAGGTGGCCGCGTCCATTGACCAATGCCGACACCACGAAGCTCAGTGCCACGGCGATCGACATCTCCACCAGCCAGGACTCGCCGAGAAGCCCGGCCGAGGCGCCGACCGACACGACGATCAAGCCGAATTCGGAGTAGTTCATCAGGCTCAGCCCCGCCAGCAACGCCGTGCGGTAGCGCAGCTTCAACCGCGACAGCAACAACACGTACCAAACCGCCTTGAAGGGCAGGACGAGCAACATCAGCAACGCGATGCCGATGGTGGGCAGATCCGGCAGCCCGGTCAGCCCGATCGACACGAAGAACCCGACGAGCAGCAACTCCTTGAGGTGAAACAGCGACCGTGCGAGCTCTGAGGAGGCCGGGTGTGATGCCAGGAGCACCCCGATGATCAGGGCGCCGAGGTCGCCCTTGAGCCCGAGTGCGGAGAACAACGCATACCCGGGCACCAGCGCCATCATGATGCCGAACAGCGACTGCATCTCGCCGTGGCCCAGCCGGGTCCAGATCCTGCGCAGCACCCGAGTCAGCGGCCACAGACCCACCAGTGCCAGCGCCCATGGGCTGGGTAGGTGACCGCTGGTGGCGGTCAGGAAGATGACGGCGATGATGTCCTGCATCACCAGGATGCCGATGGCGACGCGGCCGTACAGTGCGTGCGATTCGCCCCGCTCCTCGAGAACCTTGACCACGAAAACCGTGCTGGAAAAGGACATGGCGAAGGCAAGCAGGGCGATCGTCTGCATGCCCTGGCCCGCCAGCATGGCGACCCCCGCCACGGCGGCCAGCCAGAGCACGACACTCCCGGTGATGACGCTGACCGTCATGTGCGCGGATGTGGTGAGCCACACCTCGCGACGCAGCAGTATGCGGACGTCTAACTTGAGACCGATCGCGAAGAGCAAAAGTGTGACGCCCAGATCCGCCATCAGCTCCAACTGGGGCGGTTCGGCGATGTCGAGGGCGTTGATGACGAAGCCCGCCGCGAGGAACCCGACCAGCGGGGGCAGCCGCACAGCCATGGCGAGGCCGCCGAGGCCGAAGGTGATGACGAGATAGATGGCAGCAACTGTCATAGGCGATCCTCTTGGTCAGACGCGCAGGCGGTCGCGGATGCGGCCGACGACCCGGTTTGCTGCGAAGGCCGTATCAGTATCCCGGTAGCAACGGGATTTTTCTGCGCAGCCCGAGCCGGTCGAGGAGTCGTCTTCGGGTCCGGGCGCCCTGGCGATACGTCCTGTCCCGCTCCGCTGGGACAAGACTTGTCAGACCCCGGAGGGACACTGGCCCCGTGTTCGAGACAACTCCGTTCCCGCCCCTGCCGGACAGCATCGATATCACCGAACTGACCGATCCGGTCGCGTCGGTCATCGCCGCCGAATTGACCGACCGGTTCGTCCGGCTGTCGATGGGCCAGACAGAGCCGGTCGTCGCCCGGCTGGCCCGCAACGAAGCGACATTGCGCAAACCGGGTGGGATCGACCTGGAGAAAATGACGGTCGCTCAACTGCTGTACCGGCGGATCGAGACCGCCGTCTTCCGGCAACTGAGCCTGACGGTTCCGCTATCGCATGCCGAGTTCGCGCTGTCCCGGATCGAGGTGCTGCTACGTGAGCAGTTCGCCGAGATCACCGGCACCGCGGCGAGCTATCTGCTCAGCGATGGCCGCGATGCGGCGATCCAGATGGCCACCGTGGCGACGACGATGGCGGCCCGTGAGGTCCGGAGCGGACTGGTGGGGATCATCGGCTGCACCCGCCGGCCAGCGCAGGAGCCCTAGCTGCTCAGCGGGGCGCGAGGTGGCCTATCGGGCCGGAGGCCACACATACCGCCAGTGCGGCCGTGCTGACTCGGGCGGTGATCGCATCGCCGGCCCCCGACAATCGGACGTACACCCGGTTCAGCCCCGGCTTCACCGCCACCGTCGTTTCCGGGCCCATCGGCAGGGATAACACCATGCTGCCTGAGGTGTTCGCCAGGTAGTTCAGTTCAGCGGTCCACTCCGCCGGTAGCAACGGGCCGTCCAATGGCATCCGCACCGCCGCATCGGGTTCCACGAAGTACCCGCACTGCGGCTCCGGGCCCGCATCGATTGTTCGAGTCCACGTCACCTTCGCATCGACGACCCGTCCGGATGAGTCCAGCATTCGCAAACGGTCGGTGTGGGATCCGAACGCCGGCCTGTCGCGGATCAGCGCGAACATGTGGCTGGCCAGGCTCTCCGGTCCGACCACCGGCTGCAGGATCAGCGGGTCGACGTCCTGGTCCAGCAGTGGGGCGGTCGATGCCCTCTTCGCTTCGGCCAGTCCCCGGACCGCGTTGACCAGATACGCCTTGGTCGGGTTGTCCCGCCAACTGGTCAGGAACGCCGCGGTGGAGAACAGGCTGCTCGCGACGAAACCGACGGCCAACACCGCCAGTACGGCGGAGCGCCGGGCGGAGGCGTCCAACCACCGCGAGTCGGCCCGGTTGGGCGCGCAGAACCCGACCGCAGCCAACAGCGCCAGCACAACCACCAGGTCGGGCAGGTAGCGCAACGTCTGGGCCAGTTCGAGCGCGGTGAACGCCGATGACCGCATCAGGTAGATCGGTACCTGGCAGGCCACCGCGTATCCGGCCGCAGCCACCCATACCGCGCCGATACGTTGTTTCCGGGCCATCGACACCAGCACCGCCGCGCCCAAAGCCAGCCAGCCCAGCGCCATCACCGATGCCGGCGGCACCGCCCACGGCGAGGCCGGCGCCCACCGCTGCCACTCCCACGGCCCGCCGACCAGGCCGGGGACGATGCCGTGGGTCACCGAGCGCCGCAACAGATCCCATGTCATCGACGGGTTCCAGCTCCACCGCTGCTGGTCGACGACCACCAGATACAGAGCAATCCATGCCGCTGTCACCGCCAGCGATGCGATCCACAGCGGCCGGCCCCGTCGCCAGACCGTCTGGAACGCGGCCCGGTCCCCGCCGACGTGGCGGAGCAGCGCGGCCACGGTGAAGGCGACGAACGGGATGACGGCCGCCTTCTCGAAGAACAGCAGCCCGCCCGCAAAGGCGCCCAACGCGGTGACCGCGTACCGGCGGCGCCCGGTGCGGACCAGAAGGATGGCGTCAGCACAGGCCCAGGACAGGGCGGCCAGCATCGGCAGGTAGTTCAGGGCGGCGGCCCACCAGGCGAAGGCGGGCACGGCCAGCGGGGTGAACAAGGCGAAACACAACGGCACCAGCAGCACCGGCCGCCACCCCAGGATCACCCGCAGTGCCCGCAACAGAGCTAGTGACGCGATCAACTGCAGTATCACCAGACTGAGCGCGGGCCAGGTCCACACCAACGGTGCCAGCCGGGTGATCATGCCGCCCAGCAGGAAAGCTGCCGGCATCACATGGCCGTCGTGGTCGGTGAACAGATACTCCCAGGACAGCAGCGGCTGGGTTCCCGCGCGGCCGACCAGGATGAGGTCATCCCAGTAGAAATAACCGCCGAAGGCCAGCACCGCACGGACCACCAGGTGCAGCGCGATCAGCACGACCGCGGCCGCCGCGACCGGTGGCAGCGCACCCGCGGACGGCCGAACTGACATCGGACCGACTGTACGGGTGGACCTCGGCAGTCCGGCGCAACGGTGGCCGCAAGCCGCTCAGCGGAACCGCTACGGCCGTCGACCGCTGCGTATTCCGGCCGGCTCGGGGCCGGAACCGGCCCCCCACGCCAGGGCGGTCAGATGCACGGCGATGCCCACCAGCGGTCCGCACAGCAGGGCGATGACGGTCCGAACCTCCAGGGGCATTGGCAGGGTGAGCAAGAGGGCCGCGGCCACTGTCGCGCCCACCCACCCGACTGCGTACGCCCGGTGTAGTGCTGCAGCAACCGCCGCCGCTCCGGTCAACGTGAGCAGGGCTATCGATACCGCCGCCGCCGTCAGCCAGGCCAGCAGGGTTCCGCTGGCCCGGTACTCCGGGCCGAAGCCGACCCGCATCAGCCAGGGTCCGATGAACGCCGCTCCCACCACCCCGATTGCGCCGAGGGCGGTGACGATCGCGGCGGGCGGCAGCAGGGACCGTAGGCGTGCGCTGCGGTGATCGACGAAATAGGCGATCAGGTTGCCCTGCATGGCCGTCAGAGGCACCAGTAACGGTGCGCGCGTCAGCGTCACGGCGAGGATCACCACACCGCCGGCCGCCCCGAGATCTCCGGCGGTCGTTTTCAGCAGCACCGGGAATCCCATCACCAGAACGGCGCTGGCACCGGCGGCGGCAACCGAGTGTGCGGAACCGCGCAGAAAATCCGACACACTGCCGGTGGTCCGCGACCCGGCGGCCAGGCGTGCGACAGCCGATACGGCCAGCAGGAGCAGCCATGCCACCGCACCGGCGACGGTGGCCCAGAGGAACCCGGCCAGTCCCCAGCCGAGCACGAAGGCCGCTGTCGCGATCACCACCCGGATGGCGGCGTCGGTCACCATCAGTGAGCCGTACTGCGACCAGCGATCGGTTCCAGCGAGCATCCCCAGAAGCGTTGCGTGCAGACAGAATCCGGCGAGGCCCAACGACAGCAGTGTCACCGACAGCGCTCGCTCCTCGGCGAAGACGTGCGGCGCCCACACCGGCGATGTGCCGGATATGGCCGCGGCCGCCGCCAGTCCGACACCGCCGGCGACCCAGATCGGCCGGGTACGGGCAGTAGCGGCACGGTCTAGTAGGGCGGCGCGGGCCACCCGCACCTCCCTTGTCGCCTCCTGGAGCAGCCCATTGGCCGCGCCCGCCACAAGGCCGAACGCCCCCCAGAACACCCCGAACACCGCGAACCCGGCCGGTTCGAGCTTGCGTGCGGCCAGGTAGAGCACCGCGTAACCGCAGGCCGCGGTGATCGCGGTGGCGATACCGACCCGTGCGACGCTGCCCCGGGCCACCGGACCGGCGTTGGCGCTCACTGCATCGAACGGCACGCCGGCGTCGGTCACAGCGGCGGCAGCCCGGTCGAATACAGCCACGCCTCCCACAGTGGGCGCAGCGAAACATCGGCGTATTTGGCCGCCAGTCCGGTGAAGTCGTCGGTGACCGCGGTGCCGTGCCGGTAGCGGGTGGTCCAGTCGCGCAGGAGTTCGAAGAATTTGTCATCACCGATGACGCCCCGGAGTGCGTGCAGGGTCAGCGCACCCCGTTTGTAGACCCGGTCGTCGAACATGTCCTGCGGTCCCGGGTCGGACAGCAACAGATCCTGCGGTGCGGTGGCCAGTCGCTGGTGGTGGTGCCGCGCGATATCTTCGGCAGTGCGACCGCCGGAGTTCTCGGACCAGAGCCATTCGGCGTAGCAGGCAAAGCCTTCATGCAGCCAGATATCACGCCAGCGCCGGGCTGTCACGCTGTTGCCGAACCACTGATGGGCCAATTCGTGCGCGATCAGTCGTTCGGAGCCCCGCTCGCCGTCGCAGTGGTTGGCACCGAAGACCGAAACGCCCTGTGCCTCAAGGGGGATTTCGAGATCGTCATCGGTGACCAGGACGGTATAACCGGCGGACAGCGGATAGGGCCCGAACAATTTGATGAACAGTTTCATCATCGCGGTCTGCCGGGCGAAGTCATGTTCGAAGCGGTTTCGCAGCCGATCCGGCAGCACCGCCTGCATGGGCACCGGGGCTTTAGGCAGCCGGTGCCGGTCATACATCCCGATCAGCAGGGTCGCCAGGTAAGTGGAGGTCGGCTCGGGCTGCTCGTAGGTCCATTCCGTCTGGCCGGCCCGAACTCGCCGCGAGACGAGCTCGCCGGGGGCGACCGCGTAATAGGGGCTGTCGGTGCTGATCTTGATCCGATAGCTGGCTTTGGAGCTCAGGTGGTCATCGCAGGGGAACCAGGACGGGGAACCGTTGGGCTGTCCGGCGACCAGAGCGCCGTTGGACAGCTCCTCGAAACCGACCTCGCCCCACATACTCCGGATCGGGCGCGGCGAGCCGCCGTAGCGCACCGCGACCGACAGCGCCGAGCCGGCCGGCAACGCCGAGGCGAGCCGGATTCTCAGCTTGCCCTCCGAGGTGGCGAAGTGCTGTGGTCTTCGACCGTTCACGGTGACCTTGGCTACGGAGAGACCATCGGCCAGGTCGAGGGTGAAGTTGCGTAACGATGCCAGGGTCACGGCCGTGATCGTCACCGCGCCGTTGAGCCGGTTGCTGGCGACCTTGTACTCCAGGTCGAGCTCATAGCGCGACACCCGATAGCCGAAGTTTCCGTTGTGCGGCAGGTATGGGTCGATCACCGGGTTGGCGCCCCGTTTCTTGGCGCTGTTCTTCACGCCGCACCGGCCTTCGGAGGCCGCCGGCGCCGGGATGATGCCCGCTTCCGCGAAACCGGCCACGGTGCAATGGGATTGCCCTGCCATCTGGTCGACGGTGGCACCTCGTCTCCGCGCATCACCAGCGATGCCGGTCCGACGGTGGCGCCGGCACCGAGCCTGGAGGCGGGCAGCGCCACGCAGTGCGGACCCAAGGTCGCGCCCGGTCCGAGCACGACGGTGTCCATCCGCATGATCCGGTCGTGGAACAGATGCGTCTGCACCACGCACCCGCGGTTGACGGTGCTGCCGTCTCCGAGTGTCACCAGGTCGGCCTCCGGCAGCCAGTAGGTCTCGCACCACACGCCCCGGCCGATCTTGGCACCGAGGGCCCGCAGCCACAGGTTCATCACCGGAGTTCCGCTGGCCGCCCGCGCGAACCATGGCGCGGCGACGGTCTCGACAAAGGAGTCAGCAAGCTCGTTGCGCCAGACGAAGGACGACCACAGCGGGTGTTCGTCATCGCGGATGCGGCCGACCACCAGCCATTTGGCCCCGACGGCTACACATCCGGCAACCGCGCCCGCGATCAGCAGCACCACCCCGCCGGCCAGGGCCGCCCCGCCGTAGCCGGCGCGCAGTGCGACCGCCTGCAGTGCCGCCAGGGTTGCCACACCCAGCGCGAAGGTGACCATCAGCGGCACCACCCGGCAGGTCTCGAAAGCCCCGCGGGCCAGCTTCAGCCGTATCGGCGGTTCATAGGTCAACGAGGCCTCGGCGGTGTCGGCGCGGCGGCGCAGCCGGACCGGCGGGCTACCCAGCCACGACGAGCCGGTTTTTGCCTTTGGTGGAGTGGCCGACAGCACGGCCACCAGGGCATCGTCGGGAACCCGCCGGCCCGGCTGGGTGATACCGGAATTGCCGAGAAAGGCCCGTTTACCGATGGTGGCCTGAGCGACATGGATCCAGCCGCCACCGAGTTCATAGGAGGCCACCATGGTGTCGTCGGCCAGGAAGGCGCCGTCCTCCACCACGGTGAACTTAGGGGTGAGCAGTGCCGTCGAGATCTCGGTGTCACGGCCGATCCTGGCCCCGAGGATCCGCAGCCACACCGGTGTCGCCAACGCCGCGTAGAGCGGGAACAAATAATTGCGGGCCGCGTCCATCAGCCGTTCGGTGCTCCACAGTTGCCAGCCGATCCGGCTGCGGACCGGGTGGTAGCCCTCACGCAGACCGATCGCGAGCACCCGCACGCCCAGTACCGTCAGCGCCGCGTACACGCCGATGGCTACCAGCGTCGCGACTGGGACCCAGGGTGCCGCTGCCCACACAGCCTGATCCAGGGTCGCCGTCTGCCGCACCGCCCAGGCCAGCACCGCCAGCCCGGCGCCCAGCGCCGCCAGCGGCAGTGCACCCAGCAACATCGAGGACAGCCCGTAGATCACCACCCACTGCGCGGACCGCGGCGGTCGGCGATCCGGCCATGGATGACGGGCCTTCCCGGACTTCACCGCGGGGGAGCCCTTCCAGTACTGGCGGTTCTTCACCTTGCCCACCACCGCCGAGCCCGCCGCGACGTCGGCGTCCTTGCCGACTACCGCACCCGGCAGCAGAGTGGTCCGCGCACCGATCGTCGCATCGTTGCCGATGGTGATCGGACCCACATGGAAGAGATCCCCGTCGACCCAGTACCCGGTGAGGTCGACCTCCGGTTCCACCGAACTGCGGTGTCCCAGCGTGAGCATGCCGGTGACCGGTGGAGCGGAATGCAGATCCACTCCCTTGCCCACCGAATTGCCCAGCGCCCTGGCGTAGTACACCAGCCACGGGGCACCGGAGAGATTCTCGGCTCCGCTGGCGGCGGCGAGGCGCTCAGCCAGCCACACCCGGAGATGCTGCGAACCCCCGCGGCGGTAGGTCCCGGGCTCCAGGCCGAGCAGCAGCGCCCGGGCGCCCGCGACGGCGATGGCCATCCGGCCGAGCGGTGTGATGAACATGACGAATGCTGCCGCGACCAGCCACCAGTTGACCGTGACCAGCCACGGTAACGGGTGCGCCCAGGCCACGGCGTTGTTGATCACCGCCAGCCAGGTGACCCACTGCAAACCGGCGAGGGTGGCCAGTGGCACCGACAAGGCGACCTGGGCGGCTTGGGCGGTCACCGGCGTGGGCTCCACCCGTCGCGGAGTCACCGCGGCCGGCGCCGGCT